>JAESGM010000022.1_pt1:257500-570687 | contig 570687 bp, 555 predicted proteins | sample 9269721 | NCBI WGS metagenome assembly JAESGM01 (sample SAMN15720920, study PRJNA650825) | algae metagenome | isolation source: Komarekiella atlantica HA4396-MV6 and co-occurring heterotrophs from... | place: USA: Theobald House, Kauai, HI | collected 2009-07-29 | reverse complement strand
TGGGTTGGGTGTGGGGCCGCCGCCCCACCCCCCCCCCCCCCGGGGGGGGGGGGGGGGGGGGGGGGCCCCACCGCAGTGCCGGGTCCTGAGACGCCGTTGACCCCCACCCAGCCTCCCCCTTGCAGGGGGAGGAGTTATGTCGGCGCTGCTGCGTTCTGCCGGCCCTCGGGCCGCTTCAGAGGAGCCTCAGAACCCGCGCCACCAGCGCGGGCCGCCGCGCTTGTACCAGCCGCGCTTGCGGCCGCGCCCCATGGCCCATCCCCGTCCGCGGCCGCCTTTCCAGCCGCCACCGCCCCATCCGCCGCGCTTCGCCTCGGCTTCCGTCGTCATGGCGGTGAGCGCCGCGGTCGAGCCGAGCACGGCGGCGATGGCGGTGAGGAAGGCGGAGCGACGGGAAACGGGCTGGTTCATGACGGTCCTCTTGTTTTACCCGTGATACGCGCGACGGCGCGCCCAGTTCCGGCGCTGGCCGGATTTCGGCCGGAGCGCCGCCTTGCCGCGCGACAGCGCCAGGGGCGCGCCGCGGAAGCCGGCGAGGAGCGGCGGTGCATAGACGAGCAGGCGGCCGCTGGCGTCGAAGGCCTGGGCCTTGGCGGCGTGGAGCGCATTCATGGTGGTTTTCCCCTTCGCGAGACCCGGCGAACCGGCGTCACGGCGGGAAAACTAGCGGCGCGCCCCTGTCGCTCCCCTGACGGCAACCTTACAAATCCGTCATGCTGCCAACCCGCCGCCGGAGAAACCGCCTTGTCCGCCAGCCCGCCGCCCCTGAGCGACCTGAAAGCGCCGACCCTCGAGGATTTCGAGGCGCTCGCGGCGGAGGCCTTCGAGCGGCTGCCCGCCTCGTTCCGCCGCCTCTGCCAGGGTGTCGTGATCAAGGTCGAGGATTTTCCCGACGACGAGACGCTGGACGAGATGGAGTGCGAGACGCCCTTCGACCTGCTCGGCCTCTTTCGCGGCGTGGGCATTGCGCAGGATCAGGCCGTGGCGGAGACGGGCCGCTTCCCCAACATGGTCTGGCTCTATCGCCGTCCCATGCTCGACTATTGGGCCGAGCATGACGAGACGCTCGGCCATCTCGTGACCCATGTCCTCGTGCACGAGATCGGCCACCATTTCGGCCTCAGCGACGAGGATATGGAGGCGATCGAGCGGGAAGCGGACGCGGCCTAGAGCGGGGCGCGATCTCACAGAACCACGTCATGGACGGGCTCGACCCCTCCATCCACGTCTTTCGGCGCCCAAGAAGTGGATGGCCGCGTCGAGCGCGGCCTTGACGGCGATGGCGGCGCTTCCGTGGAGGCGCGCTTCGCTCTAGGCGGCAGAGTCCGCCTTCAACTGCTGCACGAGCCCCTCGACGCGTCGGACGTCGGCGATCACGCCGAGTTTCGCCTGCTTGGAGAAGGGATCACGACTTTCGGGGTCGCGTTTGAGATCATGCTCGATGATCAGCGTCCCGTATTCGTCGGCTCCTTGCTCGCGGCGGATCGTGGCGATGTCGCTTGGCCTGAGACTGGTGATTGTGACGAAACGATCGCCACTGAGCATCGCCAGCCGCCGATCGGTCAGTACAAAGAGCGTGCGGCGACTTCTCCAAGAGATATATGGCGGATACAACATCAAGCCGACGCCGATCAGTAGGAAGAGAAACTTAAGAAGAACATCATCCCAGAGCTTGGCGATCTCCATTCGTTTTGATGCAAGATCGTCTGCATTGGTGATCAATTGGAAGAGCGTGGTGATAGGAGTGCTTGCTGCTGCGACTGCAACGGCTATCCAGATGGTACCGAGAAGCAACATTCCGTAGCCCGCGACCGCTGACCGGCGCGGGTCCGGCTGGCCGGTCCAGATCACCCGCTCACCAAGAAATTCACGTTCGGCAAAAGCCTTCAATCGAGGCGACAATAAATTTGAAAACATGGCGGCTGTTCTAGCAGCCAGTTCTTGGGATTCCGCCAAGACGTATGGTGAACTGCCGCTCGCCGCGCCTTCAGCTTTGAAAGCCCTTCTTCAGCTCCAGCACCATCCCCTCCACGCGCCGGACGTCGGCGATCACGCCGAATTCGCTCCGCTTCGGCACCCGGTCGCCCTCGCTGTCGCGGGTGAAGCCCTGGTCCACGATCAGCGTGCCGCGCCCGTCCGGCCCCTCCTTGCGGCTGACACCCTGGATCTCCTGAGGCGTGATGCTCGTGACGGCGACGGACTTGCCGCCCTCGAGCATCGCGAGCCTGCGGTCCGTGAGCACGTAGAGCGTGCGCCTCCCCTTCCAGAGAACCCTGAAGGGCACCGCGAGCATGCCGAGGCCGATGGCCACGAAGGGCGTGCCCCACAGGGCCATGACCCACATCATCGCGATCGGGGCTCCCTTTGGCGCGCCGATGGTCTCGCCGCTGTAATGTTCGTAGAGCGCCGCCACCGGCACGCTCGTCCAGGCCAGGGAGAAGGCGGTCCAGGGCACGGCGAAGAGCCAGATGGCGCCGGCGATCAGCGCCGCGATGCGCTTGTCCGGCCGGTCGGCCCAGATGAGCCGCTCGCCGAGGAATTCGCGTTCCGCGAAGGCTTTCAGGTCAGGCGAAAGATCCTGTCTGAACATGGCGCTCCCTTAGCGCCGAAATCTTTGCATTCCACCAACAGGCATGGTGAACGGTTGCGCGCCGCGCCCGATGCGCTATCAAGCGCCGACCTGAGGATCGCGACCCATGCAGCCCTTCATCAAGCTCACCTCCACGCCGGCCCCGCTCAAGGTGGTCAATGTCGACACCGACATGATCATCCCGAAGCAGTATCTGAAGACGATCAAGCGCACCGGCCTCGGCACCGCGCTCTTCTCCGAGATGCGCTACAAGGAGGACGGCTCCGAGAACCCGGATTTCGTGCTGAACAAGCCCGCCTACCGGAAGAGCGAGATCCTCGTCGCCGGCGACAATTTCGGCTGCGGCTCCTCGCGCGAGCACGCGCCCTGGGCGCTGCTCGATTTCGGCATCCGCTGCGTGATCAGCACGAGCTTCGCCGACATCTTCTACAACAACTGCTTCAAGAACGGCATTCTGCCGATCAAGGTCAGCCCGGAAGACCTCGAGAAGCTCTTCGACGACGCCGAGCGCGGCTCGAACGCCACGCTGACCGTCGACCTCGAGTCGCAGACGATCCAGGGGCCGGACGGCGGCACGATCCATTTCGACATCGATCCGTTCCGCAAGCACTGCCTGATCAACGGGCTCGACGACATCGGCCTCACCATGCAGAAGGCCGACAAGCTCGACGCCTACGAGAAGAAGCTGGCGACCCGCGCCTGGGCGTGACCCAGGCAACTCCCTCCCCTGCAAGGGGAGGGCCGGGGAGGGGTCCAGCGCGGCGTTACATCCTGGACCGCCGCTGACCCCCACCCAACCTCCCCCTTGCAGGGGGAGGAGCAGCCTCTTCCTTCCCGGCCGGAGCGAAGCGGATGAGGGGTCTACCCTCCCAGCATCGGCACATGCGGCGCGGCGTCGGGGGGCAGCAGGCCCTCGCGGCGCGGATCGTCCATGATCTCGAAGCCCTGCGCGTAGATGCGGAAACCGTGCCGCTTGTAGAAGGCGACGGAGGCCGGATGGTCGAAGTTGCAGGTGTGCAGCCACAGCCTCTTGTGGCCCGCCTCGCGGGCGATGCGGATCGCCTGCCCCATCATCCAGGCCCCGACGCCCTTGCCGCACTGGCCCTGCACCAGCCCGAAATAGACGATCTCGACGCCGTCCTCTTCCGTCGACTCGAGGTCGAGCAGCCCCGCCGGCTCGCCGTCGACCTCCAGCGCGCAGCTGAGCACGCCCGGCGCGCCGAGATGGGCGGCGAGATCGGACTCGTCCTTGTCGATGAGCCCGCTCCAGAGCCAGGGCTCGCCCACGGCACGGTAGAGCCGCCGGTGCAGCGCGGCGTCCGAGGGGCCCAGACGCCGGAGCGTCAGGCCCGGCGGCGTGGGCGGCGGCTCGCGCTCGAGATCCGTGAGCTCCATCCAGGTCACAGCGTTGGCCATCTTGCCCGCCGGCAACTGGTAATAGCCGTTCCGGAGCTCCATCCGCTCTACTCCACGACGATGCGCGGCGCGGGCTTGCGCGCGCTCCCTGTCTCCAGCATCCGCCAGAGGTCCGCGGCGATGCGCCGGTAGGCCTGCGCATGGTCGCTGTCCGGCTTGGTCACCATCACCGGCGTGCCGGCGTCGGCGTTCTCGCGGATGTCCATGTGCAGCGGCACCCCGCCGAGATAGGGCACGCCGATGCGCGTCGCCTCGTCCCGCGCGCCGCCGTGCCCGAAGATGTCGGACCGTCCGCCGCAATGCGGGCAGATGAAGGTGCTCATGTTCTCGACGATGCCGAGGATCGGCACGCTGACCTTCTGGAACATGGCGACGCCGCGCCGCGCGTCGATCAGCGCAAGGTCCTGCGGCGTCGAGACGATGACGGCGCCGGCCAGCGGCACGGACTGGCTCATGGTCAGCTGCGCGTCGCCGGTGCCCGGCGGCATGTCGACGACGAGCACGTCGAGCTCGCCCCAGTCGACCTCCCGCAGCATCTGGTTCAGCGCCGAGATGACCATGGGCCCGCGCCAGATCATCGCCGTGTCCTCCTCGACGAGGAAGCCGATCGACATGACCTTGCAGCCCCAGCCCTCCATCGGGATCAGCGTGCGGCCGGTCTTCACCTTGGGTCGGCCCCGGATGCCGAAGAGCTTGGGCATCGAGGGGCCGTAGATGTCGGCGTCGAGCACGCCGACCTTCAGCCCCTGCGCCGAGAGCGCCAGCGCCAGGTTGCAGGAGGTCGTCGACTTGCCGACGCCCCCCTTGCCCGAGGCGACCGCCACGATGTGCTTCACCCCCGGTGGTCCGGAGGGGGCGGCATTCCTGCCCTGATCTGCGCCGGGTCCCCGCGGCATGGCGGGCGCCGGCTGGGCCGCGGGCGCCGCGCCCTTCGGACGCTCCGCCGTCAGCGTGACCATCGCGCCGGCGACGCCGGGAAGGGCCTTGACCATGTCCTCGGCGCGCTTCCGCAGCGCTTCCGCCTCCTGCGCCCGGGCCGGATCGACGGCGATCGAGAAATAGACCTTCTCCTGGTGGATCACGATCTCGGACAGCGCGCCCGACGCCGGCAGGGGCGTGCGCCCGTCGGGACCGGGAACGGAGGCGAGGGCGGAGAGGATGGAGTCGCGCGTGATCATGCCGGCCTCACTTGGGCAAGGTCCGGCCAAGACTCAAGCATCGGTTGCTCAAGTCCCTGCCGCTCAAGCCTTCGCCGCGTCGTGTTCGCGGGCGGCCGCCGCGAACCGCTCGAAGAACTGGTCCGCCATGCGCTTGGCGACGCCGTCCACGAGCCGCGCGCCGAGCTGCGCGATCTTGCCGCCGACCTGCGCCTCCACGTCGTAGCGCATCAGCGTGCCCTCGCCGGCCGGCTCCAGCCGTACCTTGGCGCCGCCCTTGGCGAAGCCGGCGATGCCGCCCTGGCCCTCGCCACTAATCGTGTAGCCGTGCGGCGGATCGAGGTCGGAGAGCAGCACCTTGCCCTTGAAGGTCGCGGAAACCGGCCCGATCTTCAGCTTGGCCACGGCCTGCAGCTCGTTCTCGCCCACGCGCTCGAGGCTCTCGCAGCCCGGGATGCAGGCCTTCAGCACATCGACATCGTTGAGCTTGGCCCAGACGGCCTCGCGCGAGGCGGGCAGCTCGACTTCGCCGGTCATCGTCAGCGCCATGGCGCGTCTCCCCGTTGGTTCTTGTCAGACGCTCGAGATCTGGCCGCCGTCCACGCGCACGACGGAGCCCGTCGTGAAGGCGGCCTCGTCGCTCGCCAGGAACAGCGCGGCGGCGGCGAATTCCGCCGTCGTGCCGTAGCGGCCGGCCGGGATCCGCGCCATCGCGTCGGCCCGGATCTGGTCCTGCGACTTGCCCTGCTTCGCCGCGGCGTTCTGGTCGATCTGGTCGACGCGGTCCGTCTGGATGCGGCCCGGCGCGATGGCGTTCACGGTCACGCCATGCTTGGCGACCTCGTTGGCGACGCTCTTGCCCCAGCCGATGATCGCGGGGCGGATCGCGTTCGACATGCCGAGGTTCGGGATCGGCTGGATCACGCCGGAGGAGACGACCGAGAGCACGCGGCCATGCTTCCGCTCGATCATGCCGGGCAGGCAGAGGTCGGCCATGCGGACGAGGCCGACGAACATCGCGTTCCACTGCCTCTGCCACTGCTCCGAGGCGACGCCCATGGCCGAGCCGGGCGGCGGGCCGCCGCTGTTGAGCACGAGGATGTCGATGCCGCCGCCGAGCGCCGCCACGGCCGCCGCATGCGCGGCGTCGATCTGCTGCAGGTCGCCGGTATCGAGGGCGATGCCCGCCGCCGCGCCGATCGGGCCGGCCGCCGCGGTCGCATCCTCCGCCTTGCGCCCGGTCAGCGCCACCGCCGCGCCCGCCTCGCGGAACGCCTTCGCGATGCCGAGCCCGATCCCGCGCGTGCCGCCCATCACCAGGGCGCGCCTGCCATCCAACCGAAACGCCATTCCCATCTCTCCAGTCTTGTCCGTCCTGTTTCGCCCAACGCGCGGCAAAAGGCCAGATGGGAGGAGCCCGCCGGAAAACGCTTTGCGCCTTTCCTTCTCCCCTTGCGGGAGAAGGTGGCCTTCGCGTGAGCGAAGGTCGGATGAGGGGTATCGCGAAGCGAGGGCCGGAGCGTTGCTCGCGCAGCAGCGCATCAGGATTGCTTCGGAAGGCCCCTCATCCGTCATGCTTCGCATGACACCTTCTCCCGCAAGGGGAGAAGGAGAGGGTCTTGCGCCGCTACGCCCACAAACCCCTTGTCGCCCGCCAGATCCTCGCTTAGCCTCACCGAAACGTTTTGGACAGCGCTCGGGGGAGACATGGCGCGCGTTCGCGACCGCTTGATGCCCTATCTGCTGATCGCGCCGGCGCTGATCTTCCTCGCCGCCTTCTTCCTCGTGCCGCTGGCCGAGGCCCTCCTCGTCTCCTTCCGGGGTCCGGGCGGGAGCTGGGGCTTCCAGAACTATACCCGCGCCGCCTCCGACCTCAATTTCGGCCCGGCGCTGCGCAACACGCTGATCCTCGTGCTGATCGCCGTGCCGTTGCAGGTCGCGCTGGCGCTCGGCATGGCGGTGATGCTGCAGAAGGTGGAGCGCGGGCGCGATCTCGTGCTCTGGATCTGGACGATCCCGCTCGGCATCTCCGACCTCGCGGCGGGCATCGTCTGGCTCTCGATCTTCACGGAGCGCGGCTATCTGAATTCGGCGCTGATGGCGATGGGCCTGATCGCCTCGCCGATCAGCATGCTGACCTACGAGACGCCGCTCGCGCTCTTCGCCGCCGTGGCGCTGGCCGAGATCTGGCGGGCGACGGCGATTGTCTTCATCATCCTCGTCTCAGGCATCCAGCTCGTGCCGAAGGAATATGGCGAGGCGGCCGAGATCTTCGGCGCGGATGCCTGGACGCGCTTCCGCCGCATCACCCTGCCGCTGCTGAAGCCCTCGCTGCAGACCGCGCTGATCCTGAGGACGATCCTGGCCTTCGAGGTCTTCGCCGTGGTGGCGGCGCTCGGCGGCACCAACATCCGCGTGCTCGCGGGAGAGGCCTACGCCTGGCAGAACGACAACCAGAACCACGGGGTAGCCGCGGCCTATGCGGTGGTGATCTTGGCGCTCAGCCTCGCCGCGACCATCGCCTACCTGAAGCTGCTCGGCGAGAAGAAGGGGATGCGGACATGAGCCGCCTCCTCCGCAAGGCCCTGCTGATCCTGGGCGTCGCGCTCGTCTCGCTCTGGGTGCTGACGCCGATCTACCTGCTCCTCGCCTCCTCGCTCGCCGGCCGGCTCGGCGTCAACGCCTGGCCGAAGCCGCTCTTCCCCGCCGCGCCGACGCTGGAGGTGCTGCAGTTCTTCTTCCGTGTGGAAGGCGTCTGGAAGGCGACGCTGGTCTCGCTGCAGGTCGCGGCGATGACGATGCTCTTCTCGCTCCTGCTCGGCGCGCCGGCGGGCTACGCGCTCGCCCGCCACGCCTTCGCCGGCAAGGACGCCTTCCGCGTCATCGTGCTGCTCACCCGCGCCTTCCCGGTCGCGATCCTCGCTCTGCCGCTGACCGTGCGCTTCATCCAGATCGGCGTGTACGACACGCCGCTCGGCATCGCGCTGGTCCACACCTGCCTCGCGCTCCCCTTCGCCGTGCTGGTGACCTCCTCGCTCTTCGTGGGCATCCCGAAGGAACTCGAGGAGGCGGCCTGGACCATGGGCTGCACCGGCCTGCAGGCCTTCGTGAAGGTCGTGCTGCCCATCGCGGCGCCCGGCCTCGCCGCGACCGCGATCTTCGCCTTCGTCATCTCCTGGAACGAGGTCTTCGCGGCGGCCGTGCTCTCGGTGCAGAACCGTACGCTCACCGCCTACCTCCTCTCGGTGCTGGCGGAATCGCCGCTGCATTTCCGCTTCGCCGGCGGCCTGTTCCTGATCGTGCCGGCGGTCCTCTTCATCTTCCTCGTGCGGAAGCGTCTCTTCAGCATGTGGGGCATCGCCAACCGGTAGCGACGAGCATGGTCGACATCATCGTTTCGGATCTGAAGCGGAGCTACGGCAGCTACCAGGCGCTGAAGGGCGTCTCGCTCGACGTGCGCGACCAGGAATTCGTCGTGCTGCTCGGCCCCTCGGGCTGCGGCAAGACCACGCTGCTGCGCGCCATCGCCGGCCTCGACCATGCCGATTCGGGCACGGTCCGGCTCGGCGACCGCGACGTGACGGACCTGCCTGCCCGCAAGCGCGGGATCGCCATGGTCTTCCAGAACTACGCCGTCTTCCCCCACATGACGGTCGCCGAGAACGTCGGCTTCGGACTGACGATGCGCAAGGCGCCCGACGCCGAGGTGAGGAAGGCCGTCGACGAGGCGGCGGCGATGATGCGGATCACGCAATATCTCGACCGCTACCCGGCCCAGCTCTCCGGCGGCCAGCGCCAGCGCGTCGCGCTCGCCCGCGCGCTGGCCGTGAAGCCGGCCGTCCTGCTGATGGACGAGCCCCTGTCCAACCTCGACGCGCTGCTGCGGCTCGAGATGCGGGCCGAACTCAAGAGCGTGCTTGCCCAGTCCAGCACCACGACGATCTATGTGACCCACGACCAGGTCGAGGCGATGGGCCTCGCCGACCGCGTCGCGGTCATGCAGGAGGGGCGCATCGTCCAGTACGACCGCCCCATGCAGATCTACCAGCATCCCGCCACGACCTTCGTCGCCGGCTTCATCGGCAATCCGCCGATGAACCTCTTGCGGACGGCGCCGCGGCCCGACGGCAAGGTCGGGCTCGGCAACTGGAGCTTCGAGGCGCCCGGCAGCCCGGCCGTCCTGCTCGGCGTCAGGGCCGAGGAGCTCGACATCGTCGAGCCCGGCGCCGCCATCGACGCCACCGTGAAGGTCGTCGAGCCGCTGGGGCCGAGCCAGCTCGTCACGGTGGAGATCGACGGCCAGATGGCCCGCGTCGAGGCGCCGAACGCCCGCGCGCTCGCCATGGGCCAGCCGATCGCGCTCCGGCCCCGTCCCGGCGCGCTGCGCTGGTTCGCGGCGGAGACCGGCGCGAGCGTCGCATAGACTCTTGGCCCAGCACCATGCCCCCTGCCCCCTTCCCTGGCTATCGATGGAACCACTGCAAAACCCTCTCCCCGAGGGGGAGAGGGCAGGGTGAGGGGGCTCCGGCGCTCACCATCCCTGGCGCAGCAACCCCCTCATCCTGGCCTTCTCCCCCTCGGGGAGAAGGGACGCAGAATCGACACGACGAAACGGAATGATGAACGAGAAAAACGACAGCCTCCGCGCCGAGGCCATCGCCATCCTGAGGACCAACGACCGCGGCGGCTACACGGTGCCGACGGCCGGGCTCTACCCGTTCCAGTGGAACTGGGATTCCGCCTTCTGCGCCATGGGCTTCGCCACCTTCGACTTGGTCCGCGCCTGGGACGAGCTCGACAGCCTGTTCAGGGGCCAGTGGGACGATGGCATGGTCCCGCACATCGTCTTCCACAGGCCGGCGGACACCTACTTTCCGGGCCCCGAGGTCTGGGGCACGCGCCAGGACAGGTCGGGCATGCCGCCGACCTCCGGCATCACGCAGCCGCCCGTGGCGGCGATCGCCGCGCGGCGGATCCTCGATGGCGCCGGGGACCGGTCGCTGTCCGAGGCCCGCTGCCGGGCGCTCTATCCGAAGCTGCTGGCAAGCCACCGCTGGTGGGCCGCCGCGCGCGACCCTGACGGCACGGGCCTCGTCGCCATCCTGCACAATTGGGAGACGGGCATGGACAACAGCCCGGCCTGGGATGCGGCGATGGCGCGCGTTCCGCGCACGCGGAACACCTATGTCCGCAAGGACACGGGCCATGTCGATGCGGCGATGCGGCCGCGTGTCGAGGATTACGACCGCTACGTCCATCTGGTCGAGACCTACCGCGCCTGCGGCTGGGAGCCCGCCGCCATGTGGAAGGCGGCGCCGTTCCGCATCGGGCACGTGGGCACCAACGCCATCCTGCTGCGCGCCGAGCAGGATCTGCTGGCGCTTTCCGATCGTTTCGGCACCGAATCGGAACGCAGGGAGATCGCTGGGCGGATCGCCCGCATGCAGCGCGCCATGGCCGGGCTCTGGAGCGCGGAGGCCGGGACCTTCCTCTCGCGGGACCTGCTGACGGGCGACATGATCCCCGCCGCCACCAGCGCGGGCTTCCTGGCGCTGCTGACCGATGCGCCGACGCCCGAACAGGCATCACGTCTCGCGGCGGAGATCATGCGCTGGTCGCGGCTGGGCCGCTGCGGCGTGCCCACGGTGGCGCCCGACGATCCCGCCTTCGACGGGCGCCGCTACTGGCGCGGCCCCGTCTGGTGCATCATGAACTGGCTCATCGCGGACGGACTCGCCCACCATGGTTTCGCCTCCGAATCGGATGAGATCAGGCGGATGACGGGCGAACTCATCGCGGGTTCAGGCTTCGCCGAATATTTCGATCCGCGCGACGGATCGCCCTGCGGCGGCCTGGGCTTCTCCTGGACGGCGGCCTCCTGGCTCGCATTCGTCGAGCGCCAGCGGCTTGCGGCACCCGCGGGCGCGATCCTATCTTGAAGCGAGCAGCAGCTCCCGGGGAAGGCGAGATGGCGGACGATGGCATGGGCGCGAGGCCCGGCACGCGCTTCAGCGAAGCCGAGATCAAGGCGATGCGCCGGGCGGCGCGCGACGAGGCCGGCGTGCTCTCCGAGTTCTGGAGCCTGATCAAGCGGCTCGGCCGCAGCCTGCCCTTCGCCGAGGACATCGTCGCCGCCGCCTATTGCGCCTCCGATCCGGCGACACCCTCGCGGGTGCGCATGCTGATCCTCGGCGGCCTCGCCTATTTCGTGCTGCCGTTCGACGGCCTTCCGGATTTCCTGCCGCTGCTCGGCTTCACCGACGATGCCGCGGTGATCGCGGCCGTGATCGCCGCCGTCCGCCTGCACCTGCGCGACGAGCACCGCGAGCGGGCGCGGGATTTCCTGCGGCCTTGAGGCGATAAGGGCGAAGCCATCCACCACCCTCCCTCATGCTGAGGAGCGACCGCAGGTCGCGTCTCGAAGCACGCAGGACCGTGGTGCGTCCTTCGAGACGGCCGCTATCGCGGCCTCCTCAGGATGAGGAAGGTCGGCGATCTGGCGGGAGCGAAGGGCTCATGTCGCCTCGACGACGCCCTGCGCCTCCAGCGATCGCCTGAGCCGCGTGAAGGCGAGCCGGATGCGCGATTTCACCGTACCCAGCGGCAGGCCGGTCCGCTCCGCGATGGCGCTGTGCGAGAGGCTTTCGAAGAAGGCGAGCTTGACCAGCGACAGCTGCTCCTCGGGAAGCTCCTGGATCGCCTGCCGCAGGATCTCCTCGCGCCGCTGCAGATCGACCAGCGAGTCGGGGCTGGCGTCGTCGGCCGGCGCGTCGAAGGCGGAATCCATCGGATCGATGTAGTCGAGCCGGTCGCGCCGGGCCGTGTCGATGCGCCGGTTGCGGGCGATGCGGTAGAGCCAGGTCGTGGCGGAGGATTTGCTCGGATCGAAGAGATGCGCCTTGCGCCAGAGGGTGATCATCACCTCCTGCGAGATCTCCTCGGCCGTCATGCGGTCAGCGCCGAGCCGCATGAGATAGGCCTCGATGCCTGGCACGTAATGATCGAACAGACGTGCGAAGGCTTCGCGGTCCCGCCGCTCCGCGACGTCCTTCATCCACGCCGCCAGTTCGGCATGCGTCGCCAAGCCGTCTGTCCTCCAAGCAGGTCACCCAGTGTCCATCTCACCTTACAGCGGATCGCTGCGCTGCGATACGGTAAATCGACGGACCCGATTCCGGCCGCCGGTTGTCGGAGCCGCTGCTCAAAAATTTGCCCGCTTCGTGAAATTTTGTATGGAGGAGCGAACGCCACGAAGCACTCGAGGCTCCACGATGCGTCCCCGTCCATGAATCTCCTCCCGCGTGCGTTTTCCAAAGCCGGCCGACAGGCCGGTCCTTTCCTGGCGTCGCTGCTGCTTGCTGCGGTTGTCTCCGCTCCTCCGGCGGCGGCGCAGCAGCGGCAGGCCGCGCGGGGAAGCGGCGGCGGCACCGCCTATGAAATCGGCAAGGCCGGCGCCTGGGGCATCTTCACCAGCGGCGAGGGCCGGTCGAAGAACTGCTTCGTCATGGCCCAGCCGGCCGAGCGGCTGCCCAAGGGCCTGACGCGGGACCCGGCCTACGTCTTCGTGACGATGCGCATGAACGAGGCTTCCAAGATGGAGTTCTCCATGCTCACCGGCTACCCGCTGAAGCAGGGCTCCGACGCGCAGCTCACGGTCGGCTCGGTGAATTTCGCTGGCGTCGGGCAGAACAAGACGGTCTGGCTCAAGAATCCGGCCGAGGAGAACCGCTTCATCGGCGAGATGCGCAAGGGCGGCACGCTGCAGGTGAAGGGCACGTCGCAGCGCGGCAACGACACCACCGACCGCTACCCGCTGACCGGCTTCAGCCAGGCGCTGGAGCGCGCCCAGAAGGAATGCTCCTGACGCGACCCTGCCGGCGCCCGGCGCAGGGTGCGCCGGCGCGCCATTCGTGATAGGGGGCTGCCATGTCCGCATCCGTGATTCCAGCCAAGACAGTGGCGCCGCTTGCCGCTCCGCCCTCCGTCCCGCCGTCGCTGGCGGGGCTGAGCCGCTCCGCCCTGGCCGATCGTCTCGCCGAGGCCGGCGTGCCCGAGAAGGAGCGGCGCATGCGCGTCTCCCAGCTCTGGCACTGGCTCTACGTGCGTGGCGCCGAGAGCTTCGACGACATGACCAATGTCTCGAAGGACCTGCGGGCGCGCCTGGCGCAGAGCTTCACGCTCGCCCGCCCCGAGATCGTCTCCGAGCAGATCAGCAAGGACGGCACGCGCAAGTGGCTGCTGCGCATGCCCTCGACCGGCCCCTTCGACCGGGGCGCCGAGGTCGAATGCGTCTACATCCCCGAGGCCGACCGGGGCACGCTCTGCGTCTCGAGCCAGGTCGGCTGCACGCTGAACTGCTCCTTCTGCCACACCGGCACCCAGAAGCTGGTGCGCAACCTGACCGCGCAGGAGATCGTGGCGCAGGCGCTGGTCGCCCGCGACCGGCTGGGCGACTATCCGGGCCGCGAGCCCGCGCAGTCCCGCGAGGGCTCGCGCCTCGTCTCGAACATCGTCTTCATGGGCATGGGCGAGCCGCTCTACAATTTCGAGAATGTGCGCGAGGCGATCGGCGTGCTGGCCGATCCCGAGGGCTTGCAGCTCTCGAAGCGGCGCATCACCGTCTCGACCTCCGGCGTCGTGCCCGAGATCGGCCCGCTCGGCGCCCAGACCAACACGATGCTGGCCATTTCGCTGCACGCCACCAACGACGCGCTGCGCGACGTGCTGGTGCCGCTCAACAGGAAATACCCGATCGCCGATCTGCTCGAGGCCTGCCGGACCTATCCCGGCGTCTCAAACGCGCGCCGCATCACCTTCGAATATGTGATGCTGAAGGGCGTCAACGACAGCCTCGCCGAGGCGAAGCAGCTCGTCCGCCTGCTCAAGGGCATCCCGGCCAAGATCAACCTGATCCCGTTCAATCCCTGGCCCGGCTCGAACTACGAATGCTCGGACTGGGAGCAGATCGAGCGCTTCTCCCAATATGTCTTCGACGCCGGCTATTCCTCGCCGGTGCGCACGCCACGCGGCCGCGACATCCTCGCGGCCTGCGGGCAGCTCAAGAGCGAGACCGAGAAGCTGCGTGCCCGGGCGCGGATGCTGCTCGAATCGGGCATCGGCGCGGAGGGCATCTATGCCGCCGCCGCGGCGGAGGCCTGACCCTTGCGGCTCATCGGGCGCCTCATTCTCGTTCCGCTCGCGATCGCCATCGCGGCCTTCTGCGCCCTGCTCTTCCTCGGCATCGTCGGCATGACGAAGCCCGAGATCGCGCAGGCCATCGCCGAAACGGCCTTCCGCACGGTGGACCAGCTGTTCCGCACGGCCATGCAGGGCGAGGAGGCGATCCTCCGCTACGCCCAGAATTTCGTGCTCTTCTCCCGCTTCGTGATCATCGTGCTGCTGCTGCCCGTCACGCTGGTCGCGGTCATCGCCGAGATCCTCGCCTTCCGCGCCTGGATCTTCCATGCGCTCGGCGTCGCGCTGCTGACCGCCTCCATGCCCTTCGCCGTCATGCCGGAGCTGATCCAGGGCTCCCCGCTGCTCTCGCCGGCCACCGGCCTGCTGGCGGCGACCGGCGCGCTCGCCGGCACGATCTACTGGATGCTCGCCGGCCGCACCGCCGGCTCCGATCCCCCGACGATCGAGGACCGCGCCACGGTGAAGGCGCCGCGGGCGAGGCGCGGTTGATGGCCATGACTCCCTCCCGTGCAAGGGGAGGGCAGGGGAGGGGTCACCGCGGCGCTTCATTCTGAGCCGCCGTTGACCACCACCCGACCTCCCCCTTGCAGGGGGACGAGGCAAATGCGTCTGTCATTCCCGGCCGGAGCGAAGCGGAGGGGAAGGGAATCCAGCCCTCCTGCCTGCGAGATTCTGGATCCCCTTCCCGGCCCTTTGGGCCGCCGGGGATGACAAAGCCCTACCCCGCCAGCGCCTGCGTCAGGTCCGCGATCAGGTCGTCCGGATTCTCGATGCCGATCGACAGCCGGATCGTCGCGTCGCTGACGCCGATCGCGTCGCGGACCTCCTTGGGCACGCCGGAATGGGTTGTGCTCGCGGGATGCGAGGCGAGCGATTCCGTGCCGCCGAGGCTGACCGCGAGCTTGAAGATCTGCAGCGCGTTCAGGGCCTTGAACGCGGCCGCCTTGCCGCCCTTCACGTCGAAGGAGAAGGTCGAGCCCGGACCCGTGGCCTGCGCCTTGTGCACGCGCGCCGCCGCCGAGCGCGCGGGGAGGGCGGCGAGGTCATGCACCCGCTCCACCGCCGGATGGGTCCGGAGATAGGCCGCGACCTCGACGGCGTTCTCTGCGGCGCGCACCATGCGCAGGGACAGCGTCTCCAGCGAGCGGCCCAGCATCCAGCAGGAATGCGGGTCGAGCTGCGTGCCGATGGCGGAGCGCAGCGCCTTGATCGGGCGAATCGTCTCGGCGCTCCCGAGCGCCGCGCCGGCGATCAGGTCCGAATGGCCGCCGACATATTTGGTCAGCGAATAGACCGAGACGTCGGCACCCTGCCGGAGCGGCTGCTGGAAGACAGGGCCCAGCAGCGTGTTGTCGCAGATCACGATCGGCCGTCCGCCGGCCTGCCGCTCGCCGATCTCCTCGGCCACGGCGCGCGCCAGCGCCACGTCGACGAGCGTGTTCAGCGGGTTCGAGGGCGTCTCGATCATGATGACTGCGATCCGGCCCTTGCTCTTGCGCGCCTGGGCGGCGGCGGCGCGGGCGGCGCGGCGGACCGCCTGCCCCGACAGCCCGTCCGCGAATCCGACGCCGCTCATGCCGAAGCCCGCAAGCGTCTTGGCGATCAGCGTTTCGGTGCCGCCATAGAGCGGCTGCGAATGCAGGATCACGTCGCCGGGCCGCGCATAGGCGAGGATCGTGGTCGCGATCGCCGCCATGCCGGAGCCGAAGAGCAGCCCCGCCTCCGCCCCCTCGTAGACCGCGAGCCTGTCCTCGACGATCTCGCTGTTGGGATGGTTGAAGCGCGAATAGACGAGCCCTGCCGCCTCGCCCTCCGGCGCGGGCTTCCGCCCGGCGACGACATGGAAGAACGCCTCGCCGTCCTCCGCGGACTTGAACAGGAAGGTCGAGGTCAGGAAGACCGGCGGCTTCACGGCCCCCTCGGAGAGCATCGGGTCATAGCCGTAGCCCAGCATCATCGTCTCGGGATGGAGCCGGTGGTTGCCGATCCGGTCCTTCAGATAGCGGGCCTTGGGCATGGGGAATCCTTCGCTGGCGGGGGCGCCAGTGGGCCAGATGCCCATGGCGGGATCAAGACGGACGATTAGGATCCCTCCCCGCAGAGCGGGGGGTGGACGGCCGCAGGCCGGACGGGTGGGGCCCCCTCAGTCACGGCTGTGCCGTGACAGCTCCCCCGCCGAGCGGGGGAGCATCAGGCAGTCCTCAGACCGCCCGCAGATGCCGGATCGGCCGTCCCGGCGCGATCGCCTCGGCCGAGCGCATGATGCCCGCGGCGTCGATGCCGTAATGGCGGTAGAGGTCAGCGATCGTGCCGGTCTGGCCGAAATGCTCGACGCCGAGCGCCCGCGTGCGATGGCCATGGACGGAGCCGAGCCAGGCGAGCGTCGCCGGATGGCCATCGACCAATGTGACGAGCGCGGCCTGCTGCGGGACGCCGTCGAGCAGGCGCTCGACATGGCTGCGCGCATGGCCGAGGCCGCGTTCGCGGGCGCGCTGGGCCGCCGTCCAGCCGGCGTTCAACCGGTCGGCCGAGGTGATCGCGAGCAGGCCGACGTCGCGCCTGTCCTCGCCCATCAGGCCGACCGCCTCGATGGCTTCAGGCGCCAGCGCGCCGGTGTAGGCGATCACGACGGAGGCGTTGGGGCCGGGCCTCCGCATCCAGTAGCCGCCGTCCACGATGTCGCGCGCGAGCTCGGGCGTCATGGCGCGGGTGGGCTGCTCCACGGGCCGGGTCGAGAGCCGGAGATAGATCGACCCGCCGGTCTGGTCGCGCAGCCAGGTCCGCTCGTCGGGGTCGCCCTCGCCGTCGCGCTGCATGTAATCGAAACCGAAGCGCATCATCACGGCCAGTTCGTCGAGGAAGGCGGGCTCGAAGGAGAGAAGCCCATCCTGCGCCATGCCGACGAGCGTCGTCGCGATCGACTGGTGCGCACCGCCCTCGGGCGCCAGCGTCACGCCCGAAGGTGTCGCGACCAGCATGAAGCGCGCGTCCTGGTAGCAGGCGTAGTTCAGCTGGTCCGCCGCGCGCAGGATGAAGGGATCGTAGACCGTGCCGATCGGCAGCAGCCGCTCGCCGTTGATCGCATGGCTGAGGCCGAGCGCGGAAAGCACGAGGAACAGGTTCGATTCGGCAATGCCGAGCTCGAGATGCTGGCCCTTCGGCGAGAAATCCCAATTGTAGGTCGAGGGAATCCGCTCCGCCTTGAAGATGTCCGCCATGGATTCCTTGGCGAAGAGCCCGCGCCGGTTCACCCAGGGCCCGAGGTTGGTCGAGACCGTGACGTCGGGCGCCGTCGTGACGATGCGGGAGGCGAAATCCGTGTCGCCGCGCGCGATCTCGTTGAGGATCTGGCCGAAGCCCATCTGCGTCGAGACGGGCTTGCCCGCGGGGTCCGGATAGGCGAGCGCCTCCGGCACCGCGACCGCGGGCGCGCTGAGCCGCCGCCGGCCGGCCTTGAAGAAGGGCGTCTCGTCCACGAAGCGCTGGAGGTCGGCGGCGGGAAGCGCCGCGCCCTCCCACTTCTCCCACTCCTGCCCCGGCCGGACGCCGGCCGAAGCGCGGAATCCCTCCATCTGCGCCGGCGTCATCAGGCCGGCGTGGTTGTCCTTGTGGCCCGCGAGCGGCAGGCCGAAGCCCTTGACCGTGTAGCAGATGAAGAGCGTCGGCCGGTCGTGCCGGCCGGCGGCCGCGAAAGCGTCGAGCAGCGACGGCAGGTCGTGCCCGCCGAGATTGCCCATGAGCCGGGCGAGCTCCGCGTCCGAACGCCGCTCGATCAGCGCCGTGACGGGCCCCTGGTCGCCGATCTCGTCCAGCAGGCGCTTGCGCCAGGCCGCGCCGCCCTGGAAGGTCAGGGCCGAATAGAGCTGGTTCGGGCAGCGGTCGATCCAGTCGCGCAAGCGCTCGCCGCCGGGCTCCGCGAAGGCCTCCCGCTGCAGGGCGCCGTGCTTCACGATCACCACGTCCCAGCCGAAGTTCGCGAACATCGCCTCGAACTTCTCCCAGAGGCCCTCGCGCACCACGGCGTCGAGCGACTGCCGGTTGTAGTCGACGATCCACCAGGTGTTGCGCAGGCCGTGCTTCCAGCCCTCGATCAGCGCCTCGTAGATGTTGCCCTCGTCCATCTCGGCGTCGCCGACGAGGCTGATCATCCGGCCCTCGGCCCGGTCCTTCATCCATCCATGGGCCTTCACGTAGTCCTGCGCGAGGCTGGAGAAGAGCGTCTGCGCCACGCCGAGCCCGACGGAGCCCGTCGAGAAATCGACGTCGTCCACGTCCTTCGTGCGCGAGGGATAGCTCTGCGCGCCCTTGTACCCGCGGAAGTTCTCGAGCTTCTCCCGCGTCTGGTTGCCGGCGAGATACTGGATCGCATGAAAGATCGGCGAGGCGTGCGGCTTCACCGCCACCCGGTCCTCGGGGCGCAGCGCGCCGAAATAGAGCGCGGTCATGATCGTGGCGAGCGAGGCCGAGGACGCCTGGTGGCCGCCGACCTTCACCTCCCCCGCGGCGCGCACATGATTGGCGTTGTGGATCGTCCAGGCGGCGAGCCAGAGCGCGCGGCGCTCGATGTCGGCCAGATAGGGCAAGAGATCGGGAATGCGCGGATCGCTCATGATCGCCCCTCGGGAGGATTTCTGCTCGCCATCCAATCTAGCACGGACCCGGAGCGTTCCCGCCCGTTGCTTCACAATATCAAAAAGCTGGCGTCGCGGCCGCCATCGGGAATAATGACGCAAACTCTTTGCGCTGTTGGCCCGAGAACGTTCAAATCATGGCGTCAATCGATCTGGACGAATTCGATCTCCGCATCGTCGCGGCGCTGGCCCGCAACGCCCGCGCCTCCAATCTGGAGCTGGAGGGCGAGGTGAAGCTCTCGCATTCCGCGATCTCGCGCCGCATCGCGCGTCTGGAGAAGGCCGGGATCATCCAGGGCTACGGCGCGAGGATCGACCGCATCCGCCTCGGCCAGACCGTGCGCGCCTTCGTCGGCGTCACGCGCGCGCCGGCCCTCTCGGCGGAGGAGCTTTGCGAGACGCTGGCGCGCATTCCGGGCGTCGCGGTCTCCTATGTGGTGACCGGCGACCAGGATGTGTTCCTGGAGGTCTTCGCCCGCGACCTCCAGGATTTCGCCGACCTGATGCTGACGAGGGTGCAGAGCGTGCCGGGCGTCGCAACGACTCGCACGACCTTCGTGATGCGCGAGCGCCGCGGGCCTTCGGCGGTGTAGGATCGGCGGCACGGCATCAGCCCAGCTTTCGCCGGGCCTCCGAATTCCAAGCCGCTTCAGCAGCTTGGCCGTTTCCTCCGGCCGCGCCGCAATTTCGGCTGAATCCGGGCAAGACTGCCGATCCGTTCGAACGACCGTGCTTCTCGAGCGTTTGTCCGCCGGGCGGCCGTTCCGCCGCCCTCTCCACCCTGCTGCGCTCCTGCCATCACACGTTCTTGCAACCCCTTGTCGCGTCTCCCGGAGGGACTTTCATGCTCGATCACTACCGGTTCGGTATCGAGGAAGAGTATTTCGTCTCCAGCGCCCGCACGCGCCATGCCGCCAAGGCGGTGCCGCGCGGCTTCCTGACGGAGATCGAGCAGGCGCTGCCGGAGGCGCTCCGACCAGAGATGCTGCAATCCCAGATCGAGGTGGCGACCCCGCCCTCGCAGGATCTGGGCGCGGCGCGCGAGTTGCTGGGGGGCTATCGCAGGATGCTTGCCGCCATCGCCGACGAGCACGGTCTCCTTGTCTCGGCCTCCGGCACCCATCCGCTGGCCCGCTGGGACAGCCAGAAGGCGAGCCCGAAGGCCCGCTACAACAAGCTGATGCACGACCTGCAGATGCTGGGCTCGCGCAACATCCTCTGCGGCATGCATGTGCATGTCTCCGTGCCGGATCCCTCCACGCGGATCGACCTCATGCGCCGCCTGCTGCCCTTCCTGCCAGTCTTCCTGGCGCTTTCGACGTCCTCGCCCTACTGGCAGGCCAAGCGCACCGGGCTCATGGGCTACCGGCTCGCGGCCTACGACGAGCTCCCGCGCACCGGCATTCCCGAACTCTTCGCCGACGAGGCCGAGTACCGCGACTATATCGACGCGCTGATCCGCTGCCGGGCCATTCCGGACGAGAGCTACATCTGGTGGGCGGTGCGGCCCGCCTCGAAATATCCGACGCTGGAGCTGCGCATCGCCGACAGCTGCACCCGCGTCGAGCATGCCATCGCCATCGCCGCCCTCTACCGCTGCCTCGTACGCCATCTCGTGCGCAATCCGGCGCTCAACCGCGACATCGGCGCAACCGAGCGGGCGCTCACGCTGGAGAACAAGTGGATCGCCCAGCGCCATGGTATCCATGGCGCCTTCATCGAGCCGGCGTCCAGGACCGTGCGGCCCGTGGCCGAACTGGTCGAGGACATGATCGCCATGCTGGAGCCGGAGGCGATCGCGCTGGATTGCGCCGCGGAGCTCGTCTCGGTGCGGGAGATCATCCAGTTCGGCACCAGCGCGGATCACCAGATCGCGCTGGAGACCGACGCGCGCGGCCGCGGCAAGTCGGGCGAGGAAGCCCTGTCCGAAATCGTGGACTGGCTGGCGCTGGCGACGCGCGGGCAGGCCGCGCCATCTCCCCTGACGCGACATTGATCCGCTGAAAAAGCCCGGAATTGGACCGCTACGTCGCCCTCGTGCCATAATCGGCGCGAAAGGACGTTCGCCGTGAGCCACCGTTCGAAACCTTTGTCGACCTCCCTGCTCGCGCTGGCCCTCGCCGCCGGCGGAGTCACGGCTGCGCGCGCGCAGTTCCAGGCCGGCCCCGCCGCGCCGGCGACGGGGTCCTTCGGCCAGCCGCTGCCGCCGCCCCCGCCCGCCGCGGGCGCCGGCCCCGCCGAAGCCGCGCCCCCGGCCCCGCAGGCCGCTCCGCAGGCTTCCCGGCCGCGCCGCCCCGCGGCACCGCCCCGCTATGTTGCACTGTCCAAGGATCCGCGGCCGACCTTCACCGTCCAGTCGATCGAGGCGACCGAGCAGGCGGTGGCGCGCTATCGCCGCATCGTCGCGGAGGGCGGCTGGGGACGGGTCGTCCCGGGCGATCCGGCGCGCCTGCGCGAGCGCCTGATCATCGAGGGCGATCTCGACGCCAATGCCTCGCCTTCAGAAGTGCCGGCCGGCGTCCGCCGCTTCCAGGCGCGGCACGGGCTCACCGAGACGGGCACGCTTTCCGGCCCGACGCTCGCCGCCATGAACGTGTCCGCGCAGCAGCGCCTGCAGCAGCTGGAGGCGAGCCTCGGCCGCATGCGCGCCTCCACCTTCGGCTTCGGCGAGCGCTATGTGGTCGTCAACATTCCCGCGGCCGTCGTCGAGACGGTCGAGAGCGGGCAGGTGCGCCGCCGCTACATCGCCGTCGTGGGCAAGGCCGACCGCGCCTCGCCGCCGGTCGAGACGCGCATCACCAACATCAATTTCAACCCGACCTGGACGGTGCCGGCCTCGATCATCCGCAAGGACATCATCCCGAAGATGCAGCGCGACCCCGGCTATCTCACCCGGGCGAAGATCCGCGTCCTCGACGGCCGCGGCGGGGAGATCAATCCGCGCGCGATCGACTGGACCAGCGAGCGCGCCGTCAACTACACGCTGCGGCAGGATCCCGGCGCCGGCAACTCGCTCGGCCAGGTCCGCATCGACATGCCGAACAACCTCGCGGTCTACATGCATGACACGCCGTCGAAAACGCTGTTCGCGCGCGACGACCGCTTCCATTCCTCGGGCTGCGTGCGCGTCGCCGACGTGCGCGACCTCGTGACCTGGCTTCTCGCCGGCAGCAACGGCAACTGGAGCCGCGCCGAAACGGACGAGGCGATCGCCGAGGGCGAGCGCCGCGACGTCCGGCTGGCCAAGCCGGTGCCCGTGGCCTGGACCTACTTCACCGGCTACGGCATGCCCGACGGCACGGCCCATTTCCGGCCGGACATCTACAAGCTGGATGCCCAGGGAGGCGGCCAGCCGATCGCGATGCGGGCCCAGCCGAAGCCCCTGCAGCAGCAGGAGTGGGTCGAGACGCCGCCGCCGGAGCCGGTGCAGAGCCGAGGATTCTTCGATCTCTTCCGACCTGCCTGGTGATGCCGCAATCGCCTCCGGCTCGCCGCATTCGTCTCCAAATCACCACAATCCTGCCGCAGGGTCAGGATGATTCGGATGGCGGCCATGTTGAACCTGCTCAACCTGTCGAAAGCGGCGAAGTCTCAGGAATTGCTAGTGGTGGGCGCGCTCGCCCTCGCCACCGCGCTCTGCATGGTGCCCTTGCTGGCCCCGTTCCTGACCTGACGGCCGCGCTCCGCTCCATCACGGTCACGGTTAACCTTCAACCTTAAACCTGCCTTAAATTGATTTCAGGCACTGTCGGGTCGCGCGGACTTCGATGGTGGCGGCGACAGGGGCAGCATGGGGCGCTCACGAGAACGGATCGAGCCGCGTTTCGACGGTGACCAGCGCTCGACGTCGCGCGATGATCTCGCCTTCGACGATGACGATAGGCCCGCGCCGCGCCGCAGGAGCCGCGGCGCCAAGGCGCGCCGGCCCTCGCGCCGCCGCTCGCTGCTGGGGCGGCTCGCCTATTGGGGCTTCACGGCGGGCATCTGGATCTTCATCGGCCTGACCGGCTTCTTCGCCTACCATGCGATGAAGCTGCCGCCGATCGACCAGCTCGCGGTGCCGAAGCGGCCCCCCAACATCGCCATCCTCGCTGCCGACGGCACGCTCGTCGCGAACCGCGGCGAAACGGGCGGCAGCACCGTCACCATCCGCGAATTGCCCCGCTACCTGCCGCAGGCCTTCGTCTCGATCGAGGACCGGCGCTTCTACCAGCATTATGGCATCGATCCGCTGGGCATCGCCCGCGCGGTCTTCCGTAACCTGACGGGCGGGCGTCTGTCCGAGGGCGGCTCGACGCTGACGCAGCAGCTCGCCAAGAACCTGTTCCTGACGCAGGAGCGCACGGCCGCGCGCAAGGTGCAGGAGGCGATCCTCGCGCTCTGGCTGGAGCGCAACTACACGAAGGACCAACTGCTCGAACTCTACATGAACCGCGTCTATTTCGGCTCCGGCGCCTATGGCGTTGAGGCGGCGGCGCAGAAGTATTTCGGCAAGTCCGCCCGCGCCGTCACGGTCGCCGAGGCGGCGGTGCTGGCCGGCCTCGTGCAGGCGCCCTCGCGCCTCGCGCCCAACCGCAACCCCGAGGGAGCGGCCGAGCGCGCCGCGCTCGTCGTCTCGGCCATGGTGCGCGACGGAGCGATCAGGGACCAGGACGCCAAGGTCGCCCTCGCCAATCCCGCGAAGTCGCGCCGCATCGCCGGCGCCGGCTCCGCCAACTATGCCGCAGACTGGATCGTCGACGTGCTCGACGATTACGTCGGCGCCATCGAGACGGACATCGTCGTGCAGACGACGCTCGACCCGGCCGTGCAGCGCATGGCCGAGCAGGCTTTGGTGGCCGAGCTCGACGCCAAGGGCGCGAAGCTCGACGTCACGCAGGGCGCGCTCGTCGCCCTCTCGCCGGACGGGGCCATCCGCGCCCTGATCGGCGGGCGCAACTACACCGAGAGCCAGTTCAACCGCGCCGTCGCCGCGCGGCGGCAGCCGGGCTCCGCCTTCAAGCCCTTCGTCTTCCTGACCGCGCTGGAGAACGGCTACACGCCGGAAAGCCCGCTGATGGACGCGCCCATCAATATCAAGGGCTGGCGTCCCGAGAACTACACGCGGGAGTACTTCGGTGAAGTGACGATGCAGAAGGCGCTGGCGATGTCGCTGAACACGCCGGTGGTCCGCCTGATCCAGGAACTCGGGCCGCGCAGCGTCGTGCGGACCGCGCAGCGTCTCGGCGTCTCCTCGCCGCTGCAGCCGCTGCCCTCGCTGGCCCTCGGCACCTCGGAGGTCACGCCGCTGGAGCTGACCGCCGCCTACGCCGCCTTCGCCAACGGCGGGACGGCGGTGATCCCCCATGCGATCCTGCAGGTGAAGACGACCGCGGGCAAGGTGATCTACACGCGCCAGGCGCGCGACCTCGGCCGGGCCATGACGCTGGACCAGGCCAACCAGATGAACCAGATGCTGCGCGAGACGCTGCTCTCCGGCACGGCGCGCAAGGCCGAATTGCCGGGCTGGCCCGCCGCCGGCAAGACGGGCACCACGCAGGACCATCGCGACGCCTGGTTCGTCGGCTACACCGGCCATCTCGTCACCGGCGTCTGGGTCGGCAACGACGATGGCGAGGAGATGAAGAAGGTCACGGGCTCGGGCCTGCCGGCCGAGATCTGGCACCGCTTCATGCGCGAGGCCCACGCCGGCGCCGCCGTCGCGACCCTGCCGGGCCTCGGCTGGCGCCATCCGGCGGCGGGCGGTCAGGCCGCGATCCCCGCGACGGGGCCGATCCTGCCCGACCGTGGGGCTGCTCCGCCGCGTCCGCGCCAGCCGATTCCCGCGCCCGTGGCAGAGGATGTCGGCCCGCAGCGCTTCATCCAGCAGCAGGGCCCGTCGCAGACCGATCGCAATCTGCTGACCCGCCTCCTCGGCGGCTGACATACGCAGAAACACGCGGGTCTCAGGAACAGGGACGCCTTCCAGCCCGTTGAATGCGCCGGCAACCCCGGAGCACAACGATGCGCCTCGCGATCCTGATTCTCCCTTTCCTTCTCGCCGCCAATCCGGTTTCGGCCGAGCATGACCGTCATCACCGCAGCGTGCCGCGTGTGAAGGCCGAGGTGCGGGTGGAGGCGGTCCTGAATGCGCAGCCTGCCGTCCAGTCCATCGTTCCGCCGGCACCGGTCGCGACGACGGCGGACGAGCGCAAGCCGGAGCGCCGGCCCGTCAGGGTCGTGCTGCCGTCGCCCTTCGCGCAGTGAGGCTGCGCTGGCTGATATCCTCCTTCTCCCGTTTACGGGAGAAGGTGCCGGCAGGCGGATGAGGGCTTCGTCCCTCACCCCGGCCCTCTCCCGCGCGGGAGAGGGAGACCTTTCACCCGTAAAGCCCCTTGTATGCCTCCCGCAGCACGTTCTTCTGCACCTTGCCCATCGTGTTGCGCGGCAGGTCGTCGACCAGGATCACGCGCTTCGGGCATTTGAACTTGGCGAGGCGCTTCTCAAGCTCCCCCTGCAGCACGGTGGCCTCGAGGCCGGACCCCGGCTTCGCCACGACCACGGCCGTGACGCCCTCGCCGAAATCGCGGTGCGGCAGGCCGATGACCGCGCTCTCCACCACGCCCGGCAGCGCGTCGATCTCGCTCTCCACTTCCTTCGGATAGACGTTGTAGCCGCCGGTGATGATGAGGTCCTTGCCGCGGCCGACGATATGGACGTAGCCGCGCCCGTCGATCTTGCCGAGATCGCCGGTGATAAAGAAGCCGTCGGGCCGAAACTCCGCAGCCGTCTTCTCGGGGTTGCGCCAATAGCCCTTGAAGACGTTGGGGCCCTTCACCTCGATCATGCCGATGTCGTCCGTGCCGAGCGGCTTGCCGGACTCGGGCTCGGTGACCCGCAGCGACACGCCCGGGAGCGGGAAGCCGACTGTGCCCGGCACCCGGTCCCCGTCATAGGGGTTCGAGGTGTTCATGTTCGTCTCGGTCATGCCGTAGCGCTCGAGGATCGCGTGGCCCGTGCGCGCCGACCAGTCGCGGTGCGTATCGGCGAGCAGCGGCGCGGAGCCCGAGACGAAGAGGCGCATGTGCGCCGTCGCCTCGCGCGTCAGCCGCGCATCCTGCAGCAGGCGCACGTAGAAGGTCGGCACGCCCATCATCGAGGTCGCGCGCGGCAGCAGGCGGAAGACCTCGTTCGGATCGAACTTCGGCAGGAACAGCATTGAGGCGCCGGCGAGCAGCACGATGTTCGTCGCCACGAAGAGCCCGTGCGTGTGGAAGATCGGCAGCGCATGGAGCAGCACGTCATCCGCCGTGAAGCGCCAGTAATCCTTCAGCACGCGCGCGTTGGAGGCGAGGTTCGCGTGGCTGAGCATCGCGCCCTTGGACCGGCCCGTGGTGCCGGAGGTGTAGAGGATGGCCGCGAGATCCTCGGGCCCGCGGGCGATGTCGGCGAATGTTGCGGAGGCGCCGAGCGCCCGGTCGGAGAGGCTGCCGGCCGAGCTTTCCGGCCCGCTCCAGACGCCGAGCGTCTCCAGCGCCGCGCCGGCGGCCACGGCCGCGGGCCTCAGCTCATCCGCCCGCGCCGGGTCGCAGATGAAGACGCGCGGCTCGGCGTCGCCCAGGAAATAGCCGATCTCGGCGGCGGTGTAGGCCGTGTTCAGCGGCAGGAAGATGGCGCCCGCCCGGACGCAGCCGAGATAGAGCATCAGAGCCTCGACGCTCTTCTCGACCTGCACGGCCACGCGGTCGCCGGGCTGGACTCCGAGGCCGACGAGCGTGTTGGCGAAGCGCGCCGATACGTCGAGCACGTCGCGGTAGTCGTAGCGCCGTCCGTCGGGCATCTCGGCGAAGCGCTGGCCGAGGTCCGGCATCGCCTGCCTGATCTGGTCGAAAAGATGGTTCGTCATCGATATCCGTCCGCAGCCGCGTCCCGGCCATTCAAGCTGTGCTGGCTCAGGCCTTGCCCATGAGCGAAGAGAACTCGCGCTGCAAGCCCGCCGCGGCGACGATCGCGCCGGCGCCGGCGTACCGCTCGTGGTTCCCCTCCACCGCGTCGAGGTCGTAGAGATAGTTCACCATCAGCCCGAAGCTCTCCGCCACGCCCTTCGCGGAGAGGTCGGCCGCGAGGTTGATCCTCTCCAGCCGCGCGCCGTTGCCGAGGTGGAAGCGCTGCACGGGATCGCGCGGCTGGCCGCCCGCTCCCTTCGCCAGCAGCAGGTAATGGCCAGCCGCCTTGCGCAGGGCCGGTCCGGCGGCGCGGATCGCAGCATCGCCGGATTCTCCCTCCAGCGCCGCCAGCGTCTCGCGCTCGGCCGGCTCCAGCGGCAGGTCATAGAGGCTCTGCGCCAGCCAGCGGCGGAAGCCCGGAACCGGCGAGAGCGTGACGAAGGTCTGCAGCCCGGGGCACTCCCGCTTCAGCTCCTCTGCCACCTGCTTGATCAGGAAATTGCCGAAGGAGATGCGGGCGAGGCCACGCTGGCAGTTCGAGATCGAGTAGAACACCGCCGTCGTCGCCGCCTCGGCGTCGATCGCCTCGCGCTTCGCCGCGAGGATCGGCCCGATGGCGTCGGGGATCGCTGTCGTCAGCGCCACCTCGACGAAGATCAGCGGCTCGTCGGCGAGCGCCGGATGGAAGAAGGCGAAGCAGCGCCGGTCCGGCGGCTCCAGCCGGCGGCGCAGGTCGTCCCAGCTCTCGATCGCATGCACCGCCTCGTAGCGGATGATCTTCTCGAGGATATGGGCGGGCGTCGACCATTCGATCCGTTTCATCACGAGGAAGCCCCGGTTGAACCAGGAGCCGAAGAGATGCTGGAAATCGGCGTCGATGTCGGCGAGTTCGGGATGGTCGCCGATCGCGTCGAGCAAATCCTCGCGCATCCGCACGAGACCGAGCGTGTTGCCGGGCGCGAGATTGAGCCGGCGGATCAGCTCCTGCCGCGGCGGCTCGACGGCGGCGTTCAGCGCGCGCAGGCCGGCGCTCGACGGCACCGCCTCGAAGCGGCTGAAGGCCTCGCGGATCGCTTGCGGGTCGGGCGCGAAGCGGCGCTCCAGCATGCGCAGGAAGGCGAGCCGCCCCGCCGGGTCCAGCCGGTGGTAGCGCCGCATGATCTCGCGAGCGATGGCGACGCCCGACGCTTCGCCGCGGCTCGACAGCAGCGCCGTCGCCAGATCCTCGAGCGGCTGCTCGCGCACGGCGTCGGCGATCGCCGGGCCGATGGCACGCGCCACCAGCCCGCGCCCCTGATCCGCGATGGACTGCAGGAGGTCGTTCAGGAAGCTCGGCTTGGCGGCGAGGCGATGAGGCATGCTGGCTCCTCGATACGTCATCTTGCATTATTGGGCAACAATCTTGTATACAAGAATGCGGAGGATGTATGAACGAGCGCATCGCCTTTCGCCTGCTGGACGCCATCGAGCACGACATCGCCACCGGCGTGCTGGCGCCGGGGGCGCGCCTGGACGAGCTCGGGCTTGCGGCGCGCTATGGCGTCTCGCGCACCCCCGTCCGCGAGGCGTTGCACCAGCTCGCGGCCTCGGGCCTCGTCGAGATTCGCGCCCGGCGCGGTGCCGTCGTCGCGACCGCGGGGCCGGATCGGCTCTACGAGATGTTCGAGGTCATGGCGGAGATCGAGGCGATGTGCGCCCGGCTCGCGGCCCGCCGGGTCACGGCGGACATGCGTGCCGCGCTCGTGGAGGCGCACACCGCCTGCGCGCGGGCGGTCGCCAGTCCGGATGCCTATTACGCGGCCAACGAAGCCTTCCATCAGGCGATTTATCGCGCCAGCGGCAACGGCTTCCTTGAAGAACAATGCTTGGCGCTCCAGAAACGCCTGCGGCCTTACCGGCGGCTGCAGCTCCGGGTCGGCAACCGCGTGACGCGGTCCTTTGCCGAACACGAATCCATCGTGGCGGCGATCGGCGCGGGGGACAGCGCGGCCGCCTCCGTGGCGATGAAGGCCCATGTGCGCGTGCAGGGCGAGCGTTTCGGCGACCTCGTCGCCAGCCTTGCCAGGCTGCAGGCCGCCGAATAGCATTTTGTATTATAAACCGCCGAAAGGGCGGATCGGGAGAGAAACATGAACGACCTGACCACCGGACTGCGCCGCCGCGCGCTTCTCAAGGGCGGCCTCGCTGCCGCCGGCGCCAGCCTGCTGCCGATGCCCGCCATCCTGCCGGCCCGCGCCCAGGGCGCCTGGCCCGCCCGCCAGATCACCTGGCTGAATCCGTTCCCGGCCGGCGGCGGCACGGACGCCTTCGCGCGCCCGCTGGCCGCGGTGATGGACCCGATGCTCAACGCCCGCATCATCATCGACAACCGCGGCGGCGCCGGCGGCACCGTCGGCGCCTCGGCCGCCGCCAAGATGGCGCCGGACGGCTACACCTTCTTCGTCGGCGCCGCGCACCATACGATCGCGCCCTGGATCTATCCGAACCTCGACTACGACCTCGAGAAGAGCTTCGTCCCGATCGGTCTCATCGCGCGCCCGCCGCAGGTGGTCTCGGTCAATCCGCAGAAGGTGAAGGCCAAGACGCTCGCCGAATTCATCGCGGACGCGAAGGCCAATCCGAACAAGTACAATTACGGCTCGTCGGGCAACGGCTCGGTGCATCACATGGCGGGCGAGCTGTTCAAGATCGCGGCGGGCGTGCAGCTGACGCATGTTCCCTACCGCGGCGTCGGCCCGGCCATGCAGGATCTCGTCGCCGGCAACATCGACCTGATGTTCGACGGCCTCGGCTCTTCGGCCAACCAGATCCAGGCGGGCACGCTCAACGCGCTCGCCGTCGCCGCGCCCGAGCGCTCGAGCGCCATTCCCAACGTGCCGACGTCCCGCGAGGCCGGCCTGCCTGGCTACGAGGTCTCGACCTGGTACGCGCTCTGGGCCATCAAGGGCACGCCGGAGCCCATCGTCGAGCGCATGACCGCGGAGCTCCTCAAGGCGCTCGACACGCAGCAGATCAAGGACGCCTGGGAGAAGAACGGCTCGGCCGTCATCAAGCTGACGGGCAAGGAGTTTGGCGCCTACGTGACCTCCGAGATCGCCCGCTGGGGCAAGGTCGTGAAGGACGCGGGGGTGAAGATCTGAGGGGCCCTCATCCGTCTCGGCTATCGCTCGCCACCTTCTCCCGCAAGCGGGAGAAGGAAGGTGCCCGAAGGGCGGATGAGGGCTTTTTCTAGTCCTTGACCATCGTCCGGTACCGACAGACCTCAGCGAACCCCTGGCTTGCATAGAGCCTGCGCGCCACGTCGTTGGTCAGGTCGACCTGCAGGAAGGCCTTGTTTGCGCCTTCTCCCTCTGCCCAGGCGAGCAGGCCGTCGACCAGCGCGCGGCCGAGGCCCCGGCCGCGGTGGGCGGCATCCAGCATCACGGAGCCGATTTCGGCGTAGCCGCGGTCGATCGCTGCCATGCCGAAGCCGACGGGCCGCCCGTCGACCGCGAGCGTCGCGAACGCCGCCGGCACCCTCAGTTGCCCGACGATGGCGAAGAGGTGGTCCGCGGAGCGCTTGGAGGGCTCCTGCCGCGCCGAGACGCCGGCCAGCCACGCGCGGCCGGGCGCGCTCTCGATCCTGAGGCGCGGATCGGCCGTGAACCCGGCCTGGTCGAGCGGCCGCACCATCATCGCCGACTGGTCCTTGACGCGGTAGCCGCTCGCCACCAGCAGCGGCTCGACGCTCTCCCCCGAGAGCGGCGTGACGCGCACGCAAGGCTTCAGCCCGGCTTCCCGGTAGAGACGCTCGATCGCCGCCAGCAGGGCCGCATCCATGGCGGCGCCGGGCACCAGTGCCGAGGCGGAATTGGCGCGGCCCGAATAGCCGTTGGCGAAGCGCACGACCCAGCCGTCCATGAAGAGCGTGCTGACCGCGGGCCAGACATTGACCAGCCGCTCCTCGCAGGCCCTCACCGTCTCCATGTCCATGCGCGAAGAGCCTCAGCCGCCGGCGGCGCGCGGAGTCGGCCGCCAGCCCGGCGGCGCCAGCTCGAATCCGGCGAAATCGAAGGCCGGCGCCACGGTGCAGCCGACGAGCGTCCAGGCGCCGAGCGACGTGGCGGTCTGCCACCAGCCCTGCGGCACCACGAACTGCGGCTTCTGCCTGAGGGCGATCTCAGGACCCAGATGATGCGCCTCGGCGTCATGGCCGTTCGGGCTCACGGTGATGACGAGCGGCGCGCCGGCGTACCAGTGCCAGACCTCCGCCGCATCGACGCGGTGCCAGTCCGAGACGTCGCCGGTGCCGAGCAGGAAATAGATCAGCGAGGAGGCGGCCCGCCCGCCCTCGACCAGCCGCGTGTCGCGCCAGGTCTCGCGGTAGAAGCCGCCCTCGGGATGGGGCTTCAGGTCGAGCAGCCGCACGACCTCGGCGGCGGTCAGGTTCTGCAAGGCGCGCTCCCCCCGGTCTCCCGGGCCTTATGCCACCCTCCCCCTCCCTCATGCTGAGGAGCCGCCGCAGGCGGCGTCTCGAAGCCCGCATGACCGTCGTGCGTCCTTCGAGACGGCCCTTCGGGCCTCCTCAGGATGAGGGAAGTGGAGGATGGCATGGGGCGTTGCCTGGCTCAGAACCGGTTCTTGCGCTCGCGCAGCTCGGCGAACACGGCGGCCGGATCGGCGCCCGTCATGCCGACGGCGGCCTGCACGGCGGGGTCGTCGGCGCGCAGGAACGGGTTCGTCGCCTTCTCCCTGCCGATGGTGGTCGGCAGGGTCGCGCGGTTCTGCGCCCTGAGGTTCTCGATCTCGAGGGCGCGCGTGCGCAGCTCCAGGTTTTCCGGATCGACGGTGAGCGCGAAACGGGCGTTGGACAGCGTGTACTCGTGCCCGCAATAGACCTGCGTCGCATCGGGCATCGCCTTCAGCTTCTGCAGCGAGGCATGCAGCTTGGCGGGGGTGGAGGTCAGCACCCGGCCGCAGCCCAGCGCGAAGAGCGTGTCGCCCGCGAAAAGCACGCGGTCCCGCTTCAGCCAGTAGACGATATGGTCGGCGCAATGGCCCGGCGTGTCGAGCACGTCGAACACGAGGCCGCCGACCGTCACGCTGTCGCCTTCGCCGACAGTGGCGTCGACTTCCGGCACCTGCGTCGAGAGCTTCGGCGCGACGACGCGGCAGCCGTGCCGCGCCTTCAGCGCCGGGATGCCCTCGACATGGTCCATGTGCTCGTGCGTCACGAGGATGTCGGTGAGCGTCCAGCCGGCCTTGTCGAGCTCGCCCTGCACCGCGGCGGCGTCGGGCGCGTCGATCGCTGCGGTCCTGCCGGAGGCGGAATCGTGGACGAGCACGCCGAAATTGTCGCTCCGGCAGATGAACTGTCTGATCTCAACCATGATGAGAAGGCTTCCGATGCGCGCCTGCTGGCGCTCCTCTATGATATGGGCAACGGGGTAGCCCGGAAACGAGCCTGCATCAACGCGCCATGATCGTCCACGTGAGATGAGCATCGACATCGTCGACCTCCGCAGCTTCTACGCCGGCGCGCTCGGCCAGGTGACGCGCGACCTGCTGCTGGCCGCGATCCGCCGGCGCTGGGAGAACCTGGGCGGCATGGCGCTGATGGGGCTCGGCTACGCCACGCCCTATCTCGGGCCCTTCCGCGGCGAGGCGATCCGCACCGTCGCCTTCATGCCGGCGGCGCAGGGCGTGGTGAATTGGCCCTCCTCGGGCCTCTCCTCCTCGGCGCTGGTCGACGTCGACCAGCTGCCGCTGCGCGACGGCTCCATCGACCGCATCATCGTCGCCCATGCGCTGGAGATGACCTATTCGCCGGCCGCGCTGATGGGCGAGATGTGGCGCGTGCTGTCGCCGGGCGGGCGGATCATCGTCATCGCGCCGAGCCGCTCCGGCGTCTGGGCGCAGATGGACACGACGCCCTTCGGCCATGGCCAGCCCTTCAGCCGCGGCCAGATCATGAGCCTGATGCGGTCAGCGCTGTTCACGCCGGTGCATTGGGGCGAGGCGCTCTACGTGCCGCCGGTGCGCCGCTGGTTCCTGCTGAAGACGGCGAAGAGCTGGGACAAGGTGGGCCGGACGCTGGGCCTGCCCTTCGCCGGCGTCCATGTCGTCGAGGCCACGAAGCAGATGTTCAGGCCGGTGACCGTCAAGAAGCTGGCCCGCGCCCTGCCCCAACCCGAGTTGGCGCCGGTGCCGGCGGGGTTCAGCCGCGACGACGGCCATCGTTGATTTTGCGCGAATTCGGGTCGTTCGGATGGAAACATCCGAACGGAAAGCGCGCTACCGCAGCACGGTGACCGGCGTTCCCACCCTGACGCGCTCGTAGAGATCGACGATATCCTCGTTCAGCATGCGGATGCAGCCGTAGGAGGCGGCCGTGCCGATGGAGGAGCGCATCGAGGCGCTGGTGCCGTGGATCGCATATTCGCCCGGCAGCGACAGCACCCGCGCGCCCATCGGGTTCTTGGGATCATGCGCCGCGATCACGTCGGGCAGCCAGGGCCGATCGCGCTTCACCACCGCCGGCGGCGACCAGGCCACCTCCTTGTACTTGGCCACGATGGCGGTGCGGCCGGCCCATTGCTTGCCGGCCTTGCCCACCGCCACGCGATAGCGGAGCGCCGTGCCGTCGCCGAGCACGAGATAGAGCTTCCGCTCGCGGCTGGACACCACGATCTCGCCGGGACCGTGCGGGCCGGCGAAGGCCACGCGCTCGCGCGCCTCGCCGCTGGACGGAGCGCCGGCCGCAGCCGCGCCCGCGATGAACATCGCCAGGATCAGTCTCATTGCGCCACCCTCATGTTTTTGAGGGAGGATGGCGGCGGCGGGTTCAGCCTTCCTGAATCACCCCGGGCTTTCGAATCCCGTGGTGAATCCTTCCTGCCAGCCCTACTGCCGTAAGGGCGCCGTCAGGAAGGCCCGGGCCGCCTCCACGGTCTGCGGCGCATAGAGGATGCGCCGGTGGCCGAGGCCCTTCAGGGGCATGAGCGACACATGCGGACCCGCGGCCGCGAGCCGCTCCGCATTGGCGTAGGCGACTTCCTTGTCGTCGGGCGCATGCAGGAGGAGCGTCGGCGTGCCGGCGGCGCGCAGCATAGCGTCGCCCTCGAACTCGCTGAGCTCCCGGCCCGCGAGCCTCAGCACATTGGCGTCGAGCCAGCGGCGGCCCGTCTCCGACAGGCCGATCGTCTCGCCGTACCAGGCGAAGATGTCCGGCATCGAGCTCGGCGTGGCGATCAGCACCATCCGCTCGACCGCGATGGCGGGAAAGCGCGGCACGCCGCCCGCGACCAGCACGTTGGCGAGCGCGCCGCCGAAGGAATGCGCGACGATGCCGTGCCAGGGGCCGAACTCCCAATGCACGGCCTGGAGGGCGGCAATGCCGAGGGGCACGTGCAGGGTGCGGCCGCTCGAGCGGCCGTGGCCGGGGAGATCGAGCGCCACGACGTCGAAGCCTTCCGCGGTGAGCGGCTCGACGAAGGCCGACATGAAGGCGGCGCGGCCGGTCCAGCCGTGGATCAGCGCAACCGTGCCGCGACGCGGCACCGTTTCGGTCGCGAATCGATAGGCCTGGATCGTCCCGCCCTCGAAACGGATGCGCCGGCTTTCGGCTGCGGCCAGCCGGGATTCCGCCCGCTCGACGAGCTTGCGCTGGGCGCCGCTGATGCCCCCGGCGCGGGGCGGCGTGCAGAAGGCACGGAAGGCGAGATTGCCGGTCAGCCGGGGCGCGACGCGCGAACCCACCTTGACCAGAGGACGAATGACCCTGAGAGCTTCAAACGCCATCGCCGTTCCTCATTCTGTTCAACATTGAACATCATTGTTCATCCTTGAACGGAATGCAAGCCTCTCGAACGCCTTTCCGGGGAGATGCCTTGACCGCCCGACCAACCGGAGAATCCGCCTTCGCCGCGCCGTGGGAGATGCCGCGCTTCCGCAACTGGATCGTCGTGGCCAAGGTGAACCAGCTCGTCGAGAAGGCGATGGCGGCCGATTTCGCGCCGCTGGGCCTGAAGGTGCCGCATTACGACATCCTCGCGAACATCGTCCGCTATCCCGGCCTGACCCAGCAGGAGCTCGCCGACCGCCTGCTCGTGGGGCGGTCAAACATGTCGATGCTGCTGCCCGAGCTGGAGCGGCGCGGCCTCGTCGCGCGGGTCGCGGACGAGACGGACCGGCGCGTGCGCCGCCTGACGCTGACCAAGGAGGGCGACGCCCTGACCCGGCAGGCGCTGGCGCTGCATGTGGCCCTGATCGAGCGCATGATGCTGGCGCTCGACGCGGCGGAATGCGAGCAGCTCGGCGACTACATGCGGCGTATCCGCACGCACCTGCAAGCGCCTGACCTGCAGGCGCCCGAGCCGAAAAAGCAGGCTACTCCTTGAAGCGGTAGCCGACGCCGTAGAGTGTCTCGATCATCTCGAACTCGTCGTCGACCGCCTTGAACTTCTTGCGCAGGCGCTTGATGTGGCTGTCGATGGTGCGGTCGTCGACATAGACCTGGTCGTCGTAGGCGACATCCATCAGCGCGTTGCGGCTCTTCACCACGCCGGGCCGCTGGGCCAGCGCCTGCAGGATCAGGAACTCCGTGACCGTCAGCACGACCGCCTTGCCCTTCCAAGTGACGGTGTGGCGCTCGGGATCCATCACCAGCAGGCCGCGCTCCAGCACCTTGGCGTCGGTGTCCTTGGCGATGGGAGCGAGGTCCTTGGCGCCGGAGCGGCGCAGGATCGCTTTGACGCGCTCGACGAGGAGCCGCTGCGAGAAGGGCTTCCGGATATAGTCGTCGGCGCCGATCTTGAGGCCGAAGAGCTCGTCGATCTCCTCGTCCTTCGAGGTCAGGAAGATTACGGGCAGGTCCGACTTCTGCCGGAGCCGGCGCAGCAGCTCCATGCCGTCCATGCGCGGCATCTTGATGTCGAAGATCGCGAGGTCGGGCGGGTTCTGCTTCAGCCCGTCGAGGGCGGTCGCGCCGTCGGTGTAGGTGTTGATCCGGTAGCCCTCGGCCTCCAGCGCCATGGAGACGGAGGTGAGGATGTTGCGATCGTCGTCGACGAGCGTGATCGTGGGCATCAGCAATCCTTCAAGCGGCCGGCAGGGAGATGCAACTTACGGCCAAGCTGGCATCTGGGAACAAACGCTGTCCGAATTGTGGCAGAACGCTAGAAGCCCGTTCGCGTTCCCGTTACCAGAAGGCCGGGACCGCCTCGTCCACCACCGCGCCGAGCCGCACGGGCGCGATTTTGACCGCCAGACCGGTGCGGTCGTCGGTCTCGACGGCGAGGCCGCAGATCGCCCCCGGCCCTTCCGCCGGCTCCAGCCGCGCGCCCGGCGTCTTCTCGAGCCAGCGCCGCACGGGCTCATGCCGGTCCATGCCCAGGATCGACTCGTAATTGCCCGTCATGCCGGCGTCGCTCTGGTAGGCGGTGCCCTGCGGCAGGATGCGGTGGTCGGCGGTCGGCACATGGGTGTGCGTGCCGACGACGAGGCTCACCCGGCCGTCGAGCAGGTAGCCCATCGCCTGCTTCTCCGACGTCGCCTCGGCATGGATGTCGACGAGGATGGCGTCGCAGGCCTGGCCCAGCGGGCAGGCCTCGACCTCCCGCAGCACGGCGCGGAACGGATCGTCGACCGCATCCATGAACAGGCGGCCGAGCGCGTTGATCACGAGCAGCCGCCGTCCGTCCGGCAGCTCGATGAGGGCCGCGCCGCGTCCCGGCGCGCCCGGCGGATAGTTGATCGGCCGCACGAGCCTGTCGGCCCGCTCGATGAAGACGAGCGCCTCGCGCTGGTCCCAGGAATGGTTGCCGAGCGTCACGGCGTCGGCGCCGGCGTCGCGGAGATCGTGGTAGATCGTCTCGGTGATCCCGAAGCCGGCGGCGGAATTCTCGCCATTGATCACGACGGCGTCGAGGCTCCAGCGCCGCCGCAGCTCCGGCAGCCGCTCCTCGATGATGGTGCGGCCCGGCCGGCCCACGACGTCGCCGATGAAGAGGATGCGCATGAAGCGCCCTTGGACCGACGCGCGTCCGCCGTCAATCGGGGCGGATCAGCCCGAGCTCCGTGGCGATGAAGTCGAGCGGCCGGTCATGCGGCTCGGCGGGAACCTCCTCCACCTCCTGCAGCGCGAAGGCGACGCCGATCGTCAGCAGCGGCTCGCCGTCGCCGATCAGCCGCGCGATGACGCGGTCGTAATGGCCCTGGCCCCAGCCCACGCGGGCGCCGCGCCGGTCGAAGGCGGCGAGGGGCACGAGCAGGATCGCGGGACGGACCTCGTCCGCGCTGGCGTCGGGTCCGAGCGTGCCGAAGCCGGCGTCGACGAGGTCAACGCCCTCGATCCAGCGGCGGAAGATCACGTCGGGATGGTCGATGACCGGCAGCGCGAGCGTCCGGCCATAGGCCGCGAGCCTCTGCATCAGCGGCCGCGGATCGGCCTCGGAGCGGAAGGGCCAGTAGCCCGCGACCGGCCCCCCCGGCCCGCTGGCCGCCGCAGCGAGCGCATGGCGGGCGATGTCGCGCGAGGCCATGGCGCGCCATTCCGCCGACAGGGAGTCGCGCTTGGCGAGGATGCGCTTGCGGATCGCGGGCTTGGTGTCGGCGGTCAAGAGGTCTCCCTTGTCATTCCCGGCGGCCCGCAGGGCCGGGAAGGGAATCCAGAATGTCGGGCGCGAAGGACTGGATCCCCTTCCCGCGCCTCCGGCGCGCCGGGGATGACAAGAAGACCTCAATTCGCCGGCCGGCCGACGTTGAACTGGTAGTTGATGAAGAACAGGCTGCGGTCCGGCCGCTGGCTCGTCGATGGGTTCGACAGCACCACCGTCGTCGGCACGCCTTGCGGGTCGGTCACGATCCAGCGCCTGATCATGAAGCTGTCGCCGGCGAACTGGATGCGGATCTTCGAGGTGCCGGCGACCGTGTTGCGGTCCTCGATGTCGAGGATCACCTCGTCCTTGTCGCGGCGGACGGAGACGACCTTCGTGTCGCGGGCGATGTCGATGTCGGCGCGCGTCAGGAACTTCAGCGGCGTCTGGTTGATGCCGTAGACGTCCTGCTGCGGCACGCGCTTGTCGATGACGGCGACGTTAGAGCCGTCCGCCACCACCTCGAGCTGCGAGGGCGGGTTGTAGTCGAAGCGCAGCTTGCCGGGCCTCAGCACATAGAGCCGGCCCGTGCGGCGGCGGCCGTCGGCGTTGACCTGCGTGAAGTCGGAGACCAGCGTCTGCGAGGCGTTGAGCGCGCGGTTGATGCGCTCGATCAGCATCTGCGGCGTCTCGGCCGCCGGGGCGGAGGCCGTCGCGCCTGGCGCGGGGGCCGCGGGCCGGATGTCGAGCTGCGCCAGGGCCGGACCTGCGGCGATCATCAGGCCGAGGCAGAGAATGGCGCGCTTCATGATCACCTTCGTTCGGTTCGGCGGGCGTTGCGAAGTGCCCGCACTATGTAGTGCGGCGCATCCCCCATCGCCATGGCGGATTCTGGGCGGTTTCCGCGCAGAACGACTTGAAGCCCACAAGGTTCACAAAAGCTTAACCATAAGGCGGGCTACAGCACCTTCCCCGGGTTCATGATGCCCTTCGGGTCGATCGCCGCCTTGAGCGTGCGCATCAGGTCGATCGCCACCGGATCCTTGTAGCGGGGCAGCAGCTTGCGCTTGTGCTGGCCGACGCCATGCTCCGCCGCGATCGAGCCGTGGTAGCGCTTCACCACGTCGAAGACGACCTCGTTCATCTCGTCGTAGAGGGCGAGGAACCGCGCCTTCTCCCAGCCCACGGGCTGCGTGACGTTGAAATGGATGTTGCCGTCGCCGAGATGGCCGAAGGGGCAGGGGCGGCTCTCCGGGAAGCGCTGAGCGAGGGCGGCCAGCGCCTCGTCCATGAAGGCGGGCACGTCGGCGACCGGCACCGAGACGTCGTGCTTGATCGAGGCGCCCTCGACGCCCTGCGCGAAGGGCAGGTCCTCGCGGATCTTCCAGAGGTTCATCCGCTGGTCGAGCGAGCTCGCGAGCACCGCATCCTCGGCCTCCTCCGCCTCGAAGGCGCCGGCCAGCATCGCCTCGACCGAATCCTGCAGGCCCTGCTCCTCCTGCGAGGAGATCTCGAGCAGCACGTACCAGGCGTGCGAGCCCGAGAGCGGGTCGCGCACCTGCGCGCCGTTCTTCAGCACCATGTCGATGGCGAGCCGGGGCATCACCTCGAAGGTGGTCACGGTCCCGCCACCCCCCGCCTGTGCTCGCGCCAGCAACTGCAGCGCCTTGGCCGGGGAAGCCACGCCGACGAAGGCCGTCACCTGGCTGCGCGGGCGCGGGAAGACCTTCAGCGTCGCTGCCGTGATGATGCCGAGCGTGCCCTCGGAGCCGATGAAGAGATGCTTCATCTCGTAGCCCGCGTTGTCCTTGCGCAGGCCCGAGAGGCCGTTCCAGACCCGGCCGTCCGGCAGCACCACCTCGAGGCCCAGCACGAGGTCGCGCGTGTTGCCATAGGCGATCACGCCGGTGCCCCCGGCGTTGGTCGCGAGATTCCCGCCGATCATGCAGCTCCCCTCGGAGGGCAGCGACAGCGGATAGTAGCGGTCCATCGCGAGCGCCTCGGCCTGCACGTCCTGCAGCAGCACGCCCGCCTCGACCGTCATCATGTTGGAGAGCGGCTGGCGGTCGCGCACCTTGTTCATGCGCGCCAGCGAGATCAGGATCGCCCGCCCGCTCTGGTCGGGGATCTGCCCGCCGACGCCGCCCGTGTTGCCGCTCTGCGGCACGACCGGGGTGCCGCTTTCATGGGCGAGCTTGAGGATGGCGGAGACCTCCTCGGTGGAGCCGGGCCTGACCAGCGCCTGCGTCCGCCCCGTGTAGAGCCCGCGCCATTCGCTGAGGTGCGGCACGAGGATGTCGGGATCCGTGACGACCTGTTTTGGGCCGACGATGGCGGCGAGCTTCGGCAGGAGCGGCTGCGAGGAGGCTGAGGCGAGGACGGCGCGGCGCATGGGCGTCCCATACCGCAAGTCGCTGCGGGACGGAACGGCAGCCGTGAAGCCTATCGCTGGAAGAGGCCCACCAGTTCGATATGCCGGCTCCAGGCGAACTGGTCGACGGGCGTGACGCGCGTGAGCCGGAACCCGGCGGCCTTGAGGATCAGGCCGTCGCGGATGAAGCTCTGCAGGTCGCAGGAGACGCTGACGACATGCTTCAGCTTCGACGCGGCGATCTGCCGGCTCTGCGCCTCGGCGCCGGCGCGGGGCGGATCCATCACGACGCAATCGAAAGCGTTCAGCTCCGGCGGCAGCAGCGGCCGGCGAAAGAGGTCGCGCGTCTCGGCTCTGACGGGCTTCAGGCCCTGCACCGACCGCGCCGCGCGCTCCAGCGCCGCGATCGCATCCGCGCCCTCGTCGGCGGCATGGACGCGGGCCCGCCGCGCCAAGCGGAGCGCAAAAGGTCCGACGCCGCAGAAGAGATCGGCGACGCTCTTCGCCTTGCCGACGCCGGCGAGCGCGAGGTCGCCCAGCGCCTGCTCGCCCTCGGCGGTCGCCTGCAGGAAGGCGCGGGGCGGCAGCACCAGCGGAATGCCGTCGATGGCGATGGTCGGCGGCCGGCGCTCGACCACGATGTCGCGATGGACCGAGATCCGCGCGAGATCGAGCCGCTCCGCGGCGCCGGTGAGGCGCAGGCGCTCGCCCGCGTCGGGCGCGCCGTGGCCCCTGATGTCGACGTCGAGGCCGGCCTGCGTCGCGGTCACCTGCACGTCGAGCGGCTTGTTGCGGCCCGCCAGCGGCCGCGCCGCCTCGCGCGCCACGCGGAACACGTCGGCGAGCTCCGGCACGAGCACCGGGCAGGCGTCGAGGGCCTGCAGGTCATGGCTGCGCGCCGCCATGAAGCCCGCCTTCGGCCCGCCCTCGGCGAAGCGCACATGCACGATGGCCCGCCGCCGGCCCCGGCCGTGGGCGATGATGGTCGGGGCCACCTCGGTCGCGAAGCCGGCGCGGTCCAGCGCCCGCTGCACGATGTCGCGCTTCCAGCCCGCGTAGGCGTCGAGCGAGAGATGCTGCATCCGGCAGCCGCCGCAGCGGCCGAAGGCCGGGCAGAAGGGCTCGGTCCGGTCGGGGGAGGGGACGAGCACGTCCGCGAGCGCGCCGGTCTCGTCCAGGCGGATCGTCTCGCCGGGCAGCGCGAAGGGCACGAAGAGGGGATCGCCGCCCCGTTCGCTATCCTGGCGGACGACGCCTTCGCCCGCGGGGCTCAGATGGTCGACGAGGAGCGGCGCGCTCAATCGACGTCGAGCGGCTGGACGCCCGTGGGGCGGCCGTCGGCTCCCAGCGTGATGCGATCGACCTTCAGCTCGGCCTTGCGAAGGAGCGCCTCGCAATGCGCCTTCAGCCGGTTGCCGCGCTCGTAGATCTCGATCGAGCGCTCGAGCGGAACGTCGCCCTGCTCGAGCTGGCCGACGATCTGCTCGAGTTCGCGCAGGGCCTTCTCGAAGGGCAGCGCGGCGATGTCGGCGGAATCGGGCGTTTCTGACATGCGCGGGCTTCTACAGGATCATCGCCGGCAAGCGAAGCGCCTTGAAAAAACCCCTGTCCTTTTTTTCGCCGGGATGCTGCGTTTTCAGGTGAAACGGATGTATAGGACCCGCGGCGAAGCCGCAGGACGACCGACGAACCACGAACGACGACCGGAGCGCGATCGGATCATGACCTTCGAATACAGGTGCGTGGCGGGCCCCACGATCGTCGCTGTTCGCAGCTCCAAGGCGCGCGATCAGGCGGTGAAGGCCTTCGAGGAGATCATGAACGCCCAGGCCGCCGACGGCTGGGAATATGTCGGCATCGACGAGTTCCACGTCTCAGAGCCGCAGGGCCTCCTGTCGCGCAAGCGCGTCTTCGTGCCGTCGAAGATCCTGGTCTTCCGCCGGCAGAAGGCTGTCGCGGCGGCTGTCATCCCCGTCCAGGCCGCGCCTCCCGTGGAGCCGCCCGCCCTCGCCGTGGTGGAGGAGACGACGGAGTTCAGGAACGCGCTGCAGTCGATGACCGACAAGGTCAGGGCTGCCAAGGGCTGAGGACGGGCTGACGGTGGCTCAGGCCGCCAGCCGCATGTCCACCTCGAACGGCCTGATCTCCACCGGCCGGCCCTGGCGCGCCACGAGGGCACGGCCCTGCGGCACGAGGTTCCAGCGCTCGCGCGTGTCGTCGAGCGGCTCGGAGACGACGAGCAGGCCCTGCTCGGATTCCCGCCAGTAGAGCGTCGGAGCCTTGCCGTCGCAGGCCCAGCGGAAGGCGTGGATGTCGCGGCCGTTGGTGAGGGCGGCGGTGAAACGCAGCGGTTCGCAGACCCGGCAGTCGCCCATCAGCGCCTTGATCTCGCCCAGCGTTGCGGCCATGGCGCCGACCGGATCCTCGGCCGCGCCCCGGGCCATGGCGATCAGGAAGATTGCCTCGGAATCGGTTGTGCCCGAGCGGTTCGGATAGGCGCTGTCCGGGATCATCGATTCGATGCGGCGGCGCAGGTCGCGGTAGCAGCCGACCTGGCCGTTGTGCATGAACATGTGCGCGCCGTCGATGAAGGGATGGCAGTTGGCGCGGCTGGTGGCGGTGCCGGTGGACGCCCTGACATGCGCGAAGAAAAGGCCGGAGCGCACCTGCTCGCAGAGCGCCTTGAGGTTCTCGTCCGACCAGGCGGGCCTCAGTTCGCGGTAGGCGCCGGGGACCGGCCGCTCGCCGTACCAGCCGATGCCGAAGCCGTCGCCGTTGGTGCCGGTCTTCGCCTCGGTGGCGGCAAGCGACTGATGGATGAGCGAGTGGCACGGCTTCGTGACCACTTCCTCCATGTAGATCGGCTGTCCCCGATAGGCGACCCAGCGGCACATCCGGCGGCTCCAACGCGTTTTGCCGCATCAATGTCGCGCCAACGTACTGAACGCAAGGTTAAGGGCGGCGGGCGCGTCGGCGGGTCCCGCTTGCCGGTGTGGCCCCCAGGCCCGGCTTGGCAGTGCCGTTCCGTGCCGCTAAGGCAAGGGCCATTCGCCTCGGGAGGGCTGTTCCTTGCATCGCACGCCTGCGCGTCTCGCGTCCGCCGCCGCATTCTTTGCCGCGACCACGAGCCCTGCCCTGGCCGCCGGCGTCGACGGCGCGTCGCTCTCGATCCTCTGGGCGGTCCCGTTCGTCGGCATGCTGCTGTCGATCGCCATCTTCCCCCTCGCGAATCCGCATTTCTGGGAGCATCACCAGGGCAAGATCGCCGCCTTCTGGGCGGCCCTGACGATGGTCCCCCTGGCGCTCGCCGCGGGCGTCGGCCCGGCGCTCGACGCGCTCGGCCACACGATCCTGCTCGAATACATCCCCTTCATCCTGCTGATCTTCGTGCTCTTCACGGTGGCGGGCGGCATCTGGATCCGCGGCAACATCCATGGCTCGCCGCTGAACAACACGCTGATGCTGACGGTCGGCGCGGTGCTCGCCTCCTTCATCGGCACGACGGGCGCCTCGATGGTGATGATCCGGCCGATGCTGCGCGCCAACGACAACCGGCGCATGAACGCGCATGTGTTCGTCTTCTTCATCTTCATCGTCTCGAACATCGGCGGGGCGCTCACGCCGCTCGGCGATCCGCCGCTGTTCCTTGGCTTCCTGCGCGGCGTCGATTTCTTCTGGACAACGAAATGGCTCGCCCACGAGACCGCCTTCGTGTTCGGCATCGTGCTCGCGGTCTTCTTCCTGCTCGACAGCTACTTCTACCGGAAGGAGGGGCTCCAGAAGCCGCTGCCGGACCCCTCGCCGGATTCCTCGATCCGCGTGCATGGCGGCGTTAATTTCGTCCTGATCGGCGTCATCGTCGGCGCGATCCTGATGAGCGCCTCGGTCGATCTCGGCAGCTTCCGCATCGGCACGACCGAGATGGAGCTGGCGAACGTCCTGCGCGACCTGATCTTCCTGGCGGTCGGGCTCGTGTCGCTGAAGCTGACGCCGCAGGCCTGGCGCGAGGCGAACGGCTTCTCCTGGGGTCCCATCAAGGAGGTGGCCAAGCTCTTCGCAGGCATCTTCATCTGCATGCTGCCCGTGCTCGCGATGCTGAAGGCGGGCACCAGCGGGGCCTTCGCGCCCCTCGTGGCTCTCGTCACCAACCCCGATGGCAGCCCCAGCAACGCCGCCTACTTCTGGATGACCGGCGCGCTCTCGTCCTTCCTCGACAATGCGCCGACCTACCTCGTCTTCTTCGAGCTCGCCGGGGGCGACGCGAAGCAGCTGATGACGCAGGGCGCGCTCACGCTGGCGGCGATCTCCTCGGGCGCCGTCTTCATGGGCGCCAACAGCTATATCGGCAATGCCCCGAACTTCATGGTCTACGCCATCGCCAAGGACGCCGGGGTGAAGATGCCGTCCTTCTTCGGCTACATGCTGTGGTCCGGCGCGGTGCTGATCCCGGTGTTCGTGCTGGTGACGTTCGTCTTCTTCCGCTGACGCCCCGCGCCGAGAAATTTCTTCTCCGGGCATGGACTTCCGGAGAAGAAAACCACAGCTTCCCGGCATGTTCGCCGCGAATGGGACCAAGCCGGGGCTGCTCACGCATGAGGACCCGGCCTACAATGCAGAACCGCCGGTCCATGCCATCGACGATGCGCTGACGCCGCTCTCGCAACTGTTCGTCCGCAACAACGGAACGCTCGAGGGCGTCGATTTCGCGCCGGAGACTTGGCGGCTCGTGGTCGACGGCGAGGTCGAACGGCCTCTCGCTCTGACGGCCGCCGACCTGATGCGGGACTTCCCGCTCAGGCGCGTGACGACGGTCCTCGAATGCGCGGGCAATGGCCGCTCGCTCTATGCCGAGAAGACGGACGGCCTGCCGTGGCGGCTCGGCGCCGTCGGCTGCCTCGCCTTCGAGGGCGTACCGCTTGCGGATATCCTGGCGCGCGCCGGCGTCAAGCCCGGCGCCGTCTATGTGGGCCATGAAAGCCCCGACCGGACGGCCGCGGGCAAGCCTGCGCTCTCGCGCGGGCTGCCCATCGCCAAGGCGCTCGCGCCGGAGACGCTCGTCGCCTTTCGCGTCAACGGCGAGCCCCTGCCGTTGCTGCACGGCGGGCCGCTGCGCATCGTCGCGCCCGGCTTCCCCGGCTCCGCCTGGCAGAAATGGCTGACCCGCATCTGGGTCCGCGACCGCGAGCACGACGGGGCGCGCATGACCGGCCTCGACTACCGCCTGCCGCGCCGGCCCGTCCGGCCGGGCGAGACGCCCGACCCCGCGGATTTCAAGGTGATCGAGAGGATGCCCCCGCGCGCCCTCATCACCAGCCATGCCGCGGGGTCGCAGGTGCCAGCCGGCGCCGAGACACTGTTCGCGGGCTGGGCCTGGGGGCATGGCCGCGCCGTCGCCACGGTTTCGGTCAGCTTCGACGGCGGGCGATCCTGGAGCGAGGCCGCCCTGGCGCCGGAGACGGATGGGCTCTTTGCCTGGCGGCGCTTCGAGGCGCGCCTGCTCGCACCGTCCGGGCCCTTCACGATCCTTGCCCGGGCCACGCTGGCCGATGGCGAGACGCAGCCGCTGGAGGCCGTCTGGAATCCCAAGGGCTATTGCAACAACGCCTGCCAGAGGCTGCCGCTGATAGGCCGGTGATCGCCCGGAGCTCGGCGCGTTTCCACGGCAGCGCCACCATGCCAGTCATGGCCGCGCTCGACGCGGCTATCCACGTCTTGAACGCCGAAAGACGTGGATAGACGGGTCAAGCCCCTCCATGACATGTTTTGCAAGATCGCGCCTGATTCTAGTTCAGCTTGTCCGCGAGCAGCGTGAAGGACCCGAAGATCGCCGGCACCGACAGGCTCCAGAGCACCGTCTTGCCGCCGTTCCGGGCGAAGACGAGGTTCGCCGTCCGCACCCGTGCGGCATTGCCCTTGTCGATGCGGTGGCCCGAGACCGGCGTCACCGTGACGCGGCAGGCGAGCGCCCGCCAGCCCTGCGGCAGGCCCTGGGCCGCGTCGGCGGGCGGTTTGTCCTCGATCGGCGTGCCGGCCATGTCGATGCGCGCCTGGCCCGTGAAGACGGCATGCCGGCGGCCGCAGATCGCCTCCGGCCGCAGCGTGCCGCCCGGCGCCACGAGCAGGCCGACGAGCGAGAGCGGATCGACGACGCCCGCCTTGTGCGCATCCGTCACGGGCACGCGCACCGCTTTCGGATTGTCGGGGATCGCCGCGTCCAGCGCCGTGACCCGGCTGCCCGCGACCGTCATGGCGATGCGGCCCGGCCCGCGGCTGGTGACGCCTTCGTAGGTGAAGCGGCTGTCCCCCGCGTTGCCGCGCGAGGCGAGGCTCGCCTCCGCGGCGTCCTTGCCGGAGCCGCTGCGGCTCTGCGCCGTCACGGAGCCCGGCGCGACCACGGCCGTCGCGTTCATGCGGCCGAGGTCGATCGGCCCGCCGGCGCGCCCCGAGACCGCGATGGCGGTCGACTGGCCGTTCGGCGTCAGGGCCAGCGTGGCCGAACCGATAGGCAGGCCGGCGATGGCCATGCGGTAATTGACGGTCACCGGCTCGGCCACGGCGGGCAAGAGTCCGGTGGACAGGGCGCCGACGGCGAGCGCGAGGAGGGCGGGCGTCGTTCTCATGCTTTCACCCGGGAATCGGTCACGCGCGGATCCTGCGGTTTTCACCCTGAACCACTGTTGAAAGAAGACCGGCGGAATTGCGGCGGAATGGCCCGCCGCGGCTCCCGGATCGCTCCTGTCTTGACAGGTCGTCGGCCGTGCCGCCAGGGCAGCGTCGCAGGCGGCGAGACGAGACCGCCCGACGCACGAGGACGCCCATGCTGCAGACCACGATCGCCGGGTCCCTGCCCAAGCCCCTGTGGCTGGCGGAGCCCGAGAAGCTCTGGGCGCCGTGGCGCCTGGAGGGGGCGGCGCTGGAGGCCGGCAAGCGCGACGCCACGATCCTCGCCGTGAAGCGGCAGGAGGATGCGGGCATCGACATCGTCGGCGACGGCGAGCAGGCGCGCGTGCATTTCGTGCATGGCTTCCTCGCCAATCTCGACGGCATCGACTTCGCGAAGAAGACGCTGATGGGCATCCGCAACAACCGCTACAAGGCGGAGGTGCCGACCGTGGTCGGGGCCATCCGCCGCAAGGGCGCGGTGCATCGCATGGAGGCCGAGGCGGCGCGGGCGCACACGACCCGCAAGCTCAAGTTCACGCTGCCGGGGCCGATGACCATCGTCGATACGATCGCCGACGAGCATTACGGCCGGCGCGAGGATCTCGCGATGGCCTTCGCCGCGGTCCTGAACGAGGAGGCGCGGGAGCTCGAGGCACTCGGCGTCGACGTGGTGCAGTTCGACGAGCCGGCCTTCAATGTCTACATGAAGGAGGTGCCGGACTGGGGCATCGCCTGTCTCGAGCGGGCGGCCGAGGGGCTCCGCTGCACGACCGCGGTGCATATCTGCTATGGCTACGGCATCAAGGCGAACATCGACTGGAAGGCGACGCTCGGCGAGAGCTGGCGTCATTACGAGGAGACCTTCCCCGCGATCCGCAGGAGTTCGATCGGCCAGGTCTCGCTCGAATGCCGCAATTCCAAGGTGCCGCTCGACCTGATCCGCCTGCTCGACGGCAAGGATGTGCTCGTGGGCTGCATCGATGTCGCGAGCGACGCCGTCGAGACGCCGGAGGAGGTGGCGGAAACGATCCGCGCCGCCATGGCGCATGTCGCGCCGGAAAAGCTCTATCCCTGCACCAACTGCGGGATGGCGCCGATGAGCGAGGCGGTCGCCTACGGCAAGCTCGAAGCACTGGCGAAGGGCGCGGCGCTGGTGCGGCGGGAGCTCGGGCGGTAGGGCGCCGCCCTCATCCGCCTGCCGGCACCTTCTCCCGTGAACGGGAGAAGGAAGAACTCCACCCTTCTCCCGCCCGCGGGAGAAGGTGGCAGGCGAAGCCTGACGGATGAGGGCCGCGCGACGGTTGACCCAGGCCCCCGCGGTTGCTCCAATCGCGATCCCACATCCGGCCCTGCGGGCCACCTTCTCCCGAGAACGGGAGCAGGGAAGCGAAAGACCGCCATGGAAGCGCCCACCGGCACCCTGACGCTGCGCATCTCGGCGATGCCGTCCGACACGAACGCCAACGGCGACATCTTCGGCGGCTGGGTGATGGCGCGCATGGATCAGGCGGGCGGCATCGCGGCGGTCGAGATCGCCCACGGGCGCGTGGTGACGGTGAAGGTCGACGCGATGCAGTTCATCCGGCCGATGAAGGTCGGCGACGTGCTCTGCGTCTACACGGATCTCGTGAAGGTCGGGAACACCTCGCTGACGCTGCAGATCGAGGCCTGGGCGCAGCGCTTCCAGACGCGGATCATGGAGAAGGTGACGGAGGCGACCTTCATCTTCGTGGCGATCGACGACGACGGCAAGCCGCGGGTGGTGCCGCGGTAGCGCGCTACGACGTCTTCTCGACCTCGCCGCCGCCCTCGACCCAGTCCTTGAAGCCGCCGAGGTTGTAGACCTCGCGGTAGCCCATGTCCTTGAGCACCTTGCCGGCCAGAGCCGAGCGGCCGCCCGAGGCGCAATAGAGGATGACCGGCCGGCCCTTGTCGAAGGCCTTGTCGTGATAGGGCGAGTCAGGGTCGGCGCGGAATTCGAGCATGCCGCGCGAGACGTTGAGGGCGCCCGGCACCTTGCCGTTCTGCGCGAGCTCGGGCGCGTCGCGGACGTCGACGAGCAGCGCCCCGCCGTCCTTGGCCATCCGCTGCGCCTCGGCGTGAGAGATCTTCGGCACGGCCGCGTTGGCCGCCTCCATCATGGTCTTGACGCTGGCGTGCATGGCGCTCTCCCTTGGCTGTTTGGGCGATGGTTGGCTTGCATTGGGGCGGATTTGCGGGGCTGTTGACCGTGCGATGACCCGTTCATGGCTCACAGCTCGGCCAGTTGAACGATGGCAACAGCTTGCGTCTGGCTCAACCTCTGGTCATTCGTCAGTAGATGAGTAGCTCCCGCCTCAATCGCGGAGACGACATGAGCGGCGTCGAGGAGCTTGAGGCCTGCGCCTGCTCCCAGCCGCGCCGCGCGCATGAGCAGCGGACCATCGACATTCACCAGCTCGATGAGCGTGGCCTCACGAAAGAAGGCCTCGTAGGCCCGCAGTAGCTCGCTGCTCCCCGACTTGAACACGCCGAAAAAGCATTCGGCGACACCCGCTTCGCTGACGACGAACCGGCAGCCGGATGCGACTCCATCGCGAAGGACGTCCGCAACTTTCTCCTGCAGCGCATCACGACGCTCGATGAAATAGACGATGACGTTGGCGTCCAGATAGATCAGGCTTCCAGGCTGGATCCAGTCAGTCCTCGCCACGGAACAACCTGCTGCGCGCCGCCAGTTCGGCCGCGGACGGATGTCCAGCGGCGGCGGCGCCCGCCCCCCCGAGCGCGAGCAGGCGATCGAGACTCGTCTGCCGGTCCGCCGGGGACGAAGCCTGTGCGATCACCCGCGGGAGATGCTCGAGGATGGCGCCCTCGATCAGCTGGGTACGGGAGAGGTTGGTCCTCCGCTGCGCTTCCGCGACCAGCGCGGCGGCTTCCGGCGAAAGACGGAGCGACGTCGGTGTCAGAGCGGTTGCCATCGATCAAGGATGGCGTCGCTAATGATTGTAGTCAAGACCGACTACGGATGGGGCAGGCTTCCTACTCCTCCCCCTCCACCAGGATCTCGCGCTTGCCAGCGTGGTTCGCGGGTCCCACGACGCCCTCGTTCTCCATGCGCTCCATGAGGCTCGCAGCGCGGTTGTAGCCGATCTGCAGGCGGCGCTGGATGTAGGAGGTGGAGGCCTTCTTGTCGCGCAGCACGACCTTGACCGCCTGCTCGTAGAGGTCGCCTCCTTCCTCGCCGAACTCGCCCTTGTCGAAGACCGCGCTGTCGTCGCCCTCCTCGGGGCCGGATTCGTCCTCCTCGCGGGTGATCGCGTCGAGATACTGCGGCGCGCCCTGGCGCTTGAGGTGGTTGACGACGCGCTCGACCTCCTCGTCCGAGACGAACGGGCCGTGGATGCGGTTGATGCGCCCGCCGCCCGCCATGTAGAGCATGTCGCCCTGGCCGAGCAGCTGCTCCGCGCCCATTTCGCCGAGGATGGTGCGGCTGTCGATTTTCGACGTCACTTGGAAGGAGATGCGCGTCGGGAAGTTGGCCTTGATCGTGCCGGTGATGACGTCGACCGAGGGACGTTGCGTCGCCATGACGACATGGATGCCGGCGGCCCGGGCCATCTGCGCGAGGCGCTGCACCGCGCCCTCGATCTCCTTGCCCGCGACCATCATCAGGTCGGCCATCTCGTCGATGATGACGACGATGTAGGGCAGGACGTCGAGCGGCATCTCCTCCTGCTCGTAGAGGATCTCGCCCGTCTCCTTGTCGAAGCCGGACTGCACGGTGCGGGTGATGACCTCGCCGGTCGCCCTCGCCTCGGCGACGCGGGCGTTGAAGCCGTCGATGTTGCGCACGCCGACCTTCGACATCTTGCGGTAGCGGTCCTCCATCTCGCGGACCGCCCACTTGAGCGCCACGACCGCCTTCTTCGGATCGGTGACGACCGGCGTCAGCAGGTGCGGGATCCCGTCATAGACCGAGAGCTCGAGCATCTTCGGGTCGATCATGATGAGGCGGCACTGCGACGGCGTCAGCCGGTAGAGCAGCGACAGGATCATCGTGTTGATCGCGACCGACTTGCCGGAGCCCGTGGTGCCGGCGACGAGCAGGTGCGGCATCTTGGCGAGCTCGGCCACGACCGGCTCGCCGCCGATCGTCTTGCCCATCGAGAGGGCGAGCTTCAGCGTCGAGCGCTCGAAATCCTGGCTGCCGATCAGCTCGCGGAAATAGACGGTCTCTCGCCGCTGGTTGGGCAGCTCGATGCCGATGGCGTTGCGGCCGGGCACGACGGCGACGCGGGCCGAGATCGCCGACATGGAGCGGGCGATGTCGTCGGCGAGCGAGATGACACGCGACGACTTGGTGCCGGGCGCGGGCTCCAGCTCGTAGAGCGTGACGACGGGGCCGGGGCGGACATTGATGATCTCGCCCTTCACGCCGAAATCCTCGAGCACGCCCTCGAGAAGCCGGGCGTTCTGCTCCAGCGCATCCTCGGAGATGGGCGCGACCTGCCCCTTCTTCGGCTCGTTCAGCAGCGCCAGCGGCGGCAGTTCATAGTCGCCGCGCGACAGGAGGTCGGGCTGCGCCTCGCGGCCGGCGCGACGGCCGGGCTTCGCGGGCGGCGCGGGCGGGACCACGCGGCTCGCGGGCGCGGGGGCAGCCGCTGGCGCCTGGACCCGCGCGGGCTCCTCGAACGCCTCCTCGGGCGTATCGATCGGCGGGATGGCCCGCCAGGCGGCGCGGGGCGCGGGCGCGGCCTCGGGCTCTTCCGTCGGCTCGAAGCTCGGCTCCTGCCGCTCGACCATGCGGCGCCGGGCGGCGGCCTGCAGCGCCTCGATCGCGGCGCGCTCGCCGGGGCGCGCGCCATCGACCGGCGGCGCGACCGGGACCGGGGCCGGCGCGGTGCGCGAGAGCAGGCCGAGGCGGCGCTTCGCGGCCTGCTGCAGGGCGGCCACGGCCGCGCCGTAGCCCGCGGGCGGCGCTTCGGCGGCAGGCGGCGCCGGCGGGGCGGCCGCCGGCGCGCGGCGATAGACCGGAGCCGCGACCTCCGACATCGAGGCGGGCTCGAGCGAGGGCTCGCGGCGCAGGACGGGATCGGGCCGGAGCGGCTCCGTCCTCGGGGATTCGGTCCGGTGCGCATCCGGGCGTGCCGCAGGCTCGAAACGGGGCTCGGCACGACCCTCCGGCCGTGCATCCAGCCGCGCCTCGCGCTGCGACGCCGGCAGGCGTCCGCCGCCGGGGAGGGCGTAGGCGGCCTGATCCTCGCGCGTGGCGCTTTCGACGGCGCGGCGCGCGCTGTCGGCGATCTTCCGGCCGGCCCCCTCGCGGAAGCTGCGCACGGCATGCGCCGTCCCGCGGACCGCAAGCACGCCGCCGTGGATCAGAGCGCCCAGCAGAAGGATCGCCTTGCTCGGCTCGTCGTTGAGGTCACCGTCGTCGCGGCCGGAGCGGCGCCAGCGTTCCTCCTCCTCGGCCTCGGCGCGGACCATCTCCGGATCGCGCACGGTGGCCATGTGCAGCGCCACGATGGCGATCACGGCGAAAAGCAGGGCGGCTGCGATCTTCGCCGGCCCCGAGGCGCCGATGATCATCAGCGGCAACCGCTCGATCGCGTCGCCGACCGCGCCGCCGAGCCCCGTGGGCAGCGGCCAGCTGTCGGCGCGCGGCAGCAGCGAGGCGAAGCCGGAAGCGGCGAGCACGCCGAGCGCATGCGCGCCGAAGCGGCCGAACAGCCGGTCGAGGCTGCGGTGCCGGATCAGCGTCAGGCCCCAGGCGAAGATGGGAGCGAGCACGGCCAGGATGGCGAGGCCGAAGAGCTGGACGGCGACGTCCGCGGCGACGGCACCGGGCCAGCCGAGCCAGTTGCGCACGGGTCCGTCGACGGCGTGGTTCAGGCTCGGATCGCGCACCGACCAGGAGACCAGCGCAAGCGCGAAGAGCGCGACCGCGGCGGCCAGAGCGAAGCCGACCATCTCGGCCAGCCTCCGGCGAAGGATGTCGAGCAGGATGTCCCGGATCGGCTCCCGCATGCTCTTGGCGGCCAAACTCCTGGCGGCGCTGGAACGGGGAGCTGGCCTACGGGGCGCGGACATCGCTGAACTCGTTACAGGATACGCAAAAAGGGGAGGGTGGCCCGGGAAAGAATCGTCCAGCGAAGGACAATCCAGACGGGCCGCCCGCAATCAGGACGCTAGCGGAAGCGAGTTAAAGCCGCGTTTAACCTTGCCGCCGGGTTAAGGCCGGGAGGCGGAAATGAAGACTCATGCACTTCCGCGGGAGACGATAAGGCGCGAAGAATCGGCATCAAGCACAGCGTGCGCTCCGACAAAAACGCATTCAGGCTTGGTGCCATGCCCAAGCGGCAAGCCTCCAAGAATGGGAACATCGAGTTCCCTGATATGGTCGCCAACCATGTCGATGGTGTCGTTGCTGACACCGGTGAATTGCCCAACGGCGACACCCGCTAGGCCAGCTAGGTAACCGGCCTTGCGGAGCATCGAGAGTTGGCGGTCGATCGCTCCAATCGCTTGATCCACCGTTTCGATGAGGAAAATAGACCCTTTGAGCTTGGGCAGGCACCAGCCTGCCGCCGTTGCCACTATGTCAAGGTTGCCGCCAATGAGCGGCCCCAAGGCCTTTCCTCCTGTGGTCAGCTTTGCCGTCGGCTCGGCAGGGCGGCTGGTCAGCTCGATAGCCGCATCGCTCATCAATGCCCGTCTCAGAGATTGACCGTCGTCATCATCAAACGGCGCTCCGTGGATACCGACCAACCTGCATCTGTCCCAGAGGCTGAGGTGGAGAGCGGAGATGTCGCTGAAGCCCACGAGAAACTTGGGGTCGATCCTAGCAGCTGCGAAATCAACTTGATCAGCTATCCGATAAGACCCCTTCCCGCCCCGCGTAGCGATGACCGCTCTCACCGAGGCGTCGCGCAAGGCATCATTCAAGTCCATCAGGCGATGGGCGTCGGGGCCAGCAAGATACCCCTGCCTTGCGAACACATGCCTGCCCAATTCGACCTCAAGCCCCCAGCTTATCAGCCTGTCGCGCATGCCAAAGACGCTGGCTTCATCAGGCGTGCTGGCTGGAGAGACAAGCCTCACCTTGTCGCCAGCCCTAAGCTTCTCTGGAAACAGAACGGAGGAGTTTGGCCGACGCATAGGTGAATTTCTCACACGCCACCCGCTTCACCAAACTGTGGTGCATAGCGAGACAACGGTAATGCCGTCTGCGTGATCATGAATGAAAAAGGCGGAGCCAGGCTTGATGCCGGACTCCGCCAAGGTTCTTCAGGAGGAAGCGTCCCGCGCAGGAACCGGACCGCCGTGGGACGAGGCGGCGATCCGGCAAGCTTCAGTAGTTGTAGGAGCGCTCGCCGTGCTCCGCGATGTCGAGGCCCTCGCGCTCCTGCTCCTGGGTGACGCGGAGGCCGACGACGGCGTCCACGACCTTGTAGAGGATGAAGGAGCCGAGGCCGGACCAGACCAGGGTGAAGATCACGGCCTTGATCTGGGCCATGACGGCGGTGCCGAAGGCATATTCGCCGACCGCGAGCTCGCCGGGCTTCGAGGTGTAGTCGGGGATGCCGACGCCGCCGAGCGCGGTGTTCACCAGGATGCCGGTGGCGATGGCGCCGATGATGCCGCCGATGCAGTGGATGCCGAAGACGTCCAGCGAGTCGTCGTACTTGAGGGCGTTCTTCACGGTCGTGCAGAAGACGAAGCAGACCACGCCGGCGACGAGGCCGAGCACGATGCAGCCCATCGGCCCGCCGAAGCCGGAGGCCGGCGTCACGGCGACGAGGCCGGCGACGGCGCCCGAGACCATGCCGAGCAGCGACGGCTTGCCCTTGGTGCCCCACTCCGCGAAGAGCCAGGCGAGGCCGGCGGCCGCGGCGGCCACGAAGGTGTTCAGCATCGCGAGCGCGGCCGTGCCGTTCGCCTCGAGGTTGGAGCCGGCGTTGAAGCCGAACCAGCCGACCCAGAGCAGCGCGGCGCCGACCATGGTGAGCGTCAGCGAGTGCGGGGCCATCAGCTCCTTGCCGAAGCCGACGCGGCGGCCCAGCACATAGCAGCCCACGAGGCCGGCGATGCCCGAGTTGATGTGCACGACCGTGCCGCCGGCGAAGTCGAGCGCGCCCCACTTGTAGATGAGGCCGGCGTCGGCCATGACCTCGGCGAGCTTCGCCTCGGCGGCGGCCTTCTGGGCGGCGTCCGTGCCAGCGGCGGCCACGGCCTTGGCGGCGTCGCCGAAGGCGTCCGGACCGCCCCAGTACCAGACCATGTGGGCGATCGGCACGTAGATGAAGATCATGAAGAGCACGGTGAAGAGGATCAGCGCCGAGAACTTCATGCGCTCCGCGAAGGCGCCGACGATCAGCGCCGGCGTGATGCAGGCGAAGGTCATCTGGAAGGCGATGTAGACATACTCGGGGATGACGACGCCGTTCGAGAAGGTGGCGACGTTGGAATTGGCGTCGATGCCGCGCAGGAAGGCCTTCGAGAAGCCGCCGATGAAGTCATTGAGCGCGCCGCCGTTGGTGAAGGCGAGGCTGTAGCCGAAGGTCACCCAGAGCAGCGAGACGAGGCAGACGATGGCGAAGACCTGCGTCAGCATCGACAGCATGTTCTTGGTGCGCACGAGGCCGCCGTAGAACAGCGCGAGGCCGGGGATCGTCATCAGCAGCACGAGGGCGGTCGAGATGAGCATCCAGGCGACGTCGCCCTTGTTGGGGACGGGCGCGGCCGGAGCGGCCTGCGCCAGCGCCGGCATGGCGCTGAGCGCCAGCAGGCCGGCCGCGAGGCCGATGCGTCGGAAGGAGGAGGAAAAGGTCATCGATGCGGACTCCTGAAGACTTGTGCTGATCAGAGCGCGTCGCGGTCGCGCTCGCCGGTGCGGATGCGGACGGCTTTCTCGATGCCGGTGACGAAGATCTTGCCGTCGCCGATCTGGCCGGTGCGGGCGGCCGTGCCGATCACCTCGATGACCTTGTCGACGAGCGTGCCGTCGACGGCGACCTCGAGCTTGATCTTGGGCAGGAAGCTCACGGCATATTCGGCGCCGCGATAGATCTCGGTATGGCCCTTCTGGCGGCCGTAGCCCTTCACTTCCGTCACGGTCATGCCGTGCACGCCGATCCCGGTGAGCGCGTCGCGCACCTCCTCGAGCTTGAACGGCTTGATGACGGCCATCACGATCTTCATGCCTGCTGCCTCGCGGGTTCGGCGCCCCGGTGGTCCGGAGCCGGTTTCGCAGGTGCAGCAAACAAGTGGCGTGCCAGAATCGATTTCGCGCGCAAAAGGCCGCGGAAGCGTTCCCGGGCCGGGCGCGGGAACGCGATTCAGGCGATTTCACGGCCGCCGATCGGAAAGGACTGTAAGGGGAGGCGAGCCCGGCGCCGCCGAGACGGCCCCCGACCGACAGGTCAAGATCTCCGCAGAGCCAAACCGCGATATGCCTAAGTTTTAGGCTTGTCGCCCAGAATCTGAGCTTGCACCCGGTCAGGGCGCGGCCTGAGCAGGCCTTCCTGCGCCACGGAGGCAACGAGGCGGCCGTCGCGCGTAAAGATCAGGCCGCGCGCCAGGCCCAGCGCCTGCGAGGCGGATGGGCTGTCCTGCGCATAAAGCAGCCAGTCGTCCAAGCGGACGGGCCGATGGAACCACATGGCATGGTCGAGCGAGGCGGCCTGGATGTCAGGCTGGAACACGCTCTTGCCATGGGCCACCAGCGCCGTGTCGACGAGCGTCATGTCGGAGGCGTAGGCGAGCACCGCCAGATGCAGCCGCGGATCGTCGGGCAGCGGATCAGTGGCGCGGAACCAGACGTTCTGCGTCGGATGCGCCTGCTCCTCTGGCGTGGGATCCTGTCCGAGATAGCGCTTCAGGCTGACCGGGCGCAGCTCGATCGGCCGGTTCCGCCGGAAATAGCGGCGCACCGGCTCCGGCAGGCCGTCGCCGAAGCCGTCGACGATGGCTTTCTCGGACATCAGCATCTCCGGCGCCGGGACGGAGGGCATCGCCAGCTGATGATCGTAGCCCGTCTCCGCGATGTGGAACGAGGCGGAGAGCGCGAAGATCGCCGCGCCCTTCTGGCGCGCCACCGCGCGCCGCGTGGCGAAGCTGCGCCCGTCGCGCAGATTGTCGACTTCGTAGTCGATGGGAAGGCTCGGATCGCCGGGCAGGATGAAATAGGCGTGCAGGGAGTGCGGCGAGAGCGACCTGTCGACCGTCCGCATCGTGGCCACGAGCGCCTGGGCGATCACCAGTCCACCGAAGATGCGTTGCCAGCCGACATCGGGGCTGCGACCCCGGAAGCGATTGCCATCGAGGGTCTCGAGGTCGAGAATAGCGAGAAGGTCGGCGACGGCGGACATGGACCGCACCGCTACCATCGCCGAAGCCCGAGAGAAAGCACGATGCCCGCGCCAACCAAGCCCTCGCTTCCCTCCTGCGACGTGCTGATCGCCGGCGGCGGCCTCGCCGGCCTCGCGCTGGCGCTCTCGCTGCGGCAGGCGTCGGACGGGACACTGGCGGTCAGGCTGCATGATCCCGCCTTCGCCAGGCCGCCGGGGCGGCGCGCCTTCGCCATCGCGGCGGGCACGCGGCGCATGCTGGAGACGCTCGGCGTCTGGACCGAGGTCGCCGCCGAGGCGCAGCCCCTGACCGCGATGGACATCACGGATTCCACCCTCGACGAGCCCGTGCGGCCGCTGTTCCTCTCGTTCGAGGGCGAGGTCGAGCCCGGCGAGGCCTTCGCCCACATGGTCGAGGAAGGCCCGCTCTCGGGCGCCCTGCAGGCCGCGGCCGAGCGGGCGGGCGTCCTCTTCTCGCCGGCCGCGATCAGCGGCTTCCGGACCGGGCGCGAGACGATCACGGCCGAGGCGGCCGACGGAACCTCCGTCGCGGCGCGGCTGCTGGTGGCGGCCGACGGCGCGAAGTCGCGCCTGCGCGAAATCGCCGGCATCTCCTTCTACGGCTGGAGCTACGACCAGAGCGCTATCGTCGGCACGATCCGCCACGAGCGCCCGCACGAGGGCCGGGCGGTCGAGCATTTCCTGCCTGCGGGCCCCTTCGCGCTGCTGCCGCTCAAGGGCGACCGCTCCTCGATCGTCTGGACGGAGCGGCGCGCCACGGCCGACGCGATCCTGCGCCGCGATCCGGAGACGCTGGCGGCGATGATCGAGAAGCGCTTCGGGCTGGAGCTCGGACGCATCACGCTGGAGACGGCGCTGCGCGCCTATCCGCTGTCGCTCGGCCTCGCGCGAAGCTTCATCGGCGAAAGGCTGGCGCTGCTCGGCGATGCGGCGCATGTCATTCATCCGATCGCGGGGCAGGGCCTGAACCTCGGCCTCAAGGACGCGGCCGCGCTGGCGGAGGCGGTGATCGACCAGGTGCGGCTCGGCCTCGATCCCGGCGCCCCGGAGGCGCTCGAGGCCTACCAGCGCAGCCGCCGCTTCGACACGGCCCAGATGGCGGTGACCACGGACATCCTGAACCGGCTGTTCTCGAACGATCTGGGACCCCTCCGGGCGCTGCGCGACCTCGGCCTCGGCCTCGTCAACCGCATGCCGCCGCTGAAGCGCTTCTTCATCGGCCAGGCCGCCGGCACGGGCCGGGCCATGCCGCGGCTGATGAAGGGCGAGGCTTTGTAGGAAGGCTCTGCTCCTTCTCCCCTTGCGGGAGAAGGTGGTCGGCGGATGCCGACCGGATGAGGGGTATGGCGTCAGCCATCCTCCGGATGCGGCCATCTTGGCAGTAAGAAGGCTCGCTTCGCGATACCCCTCATCCGACCCTTACTGACGCAAGGGCCACCTTCTCCCGCAAGGGGAGAAGGAATCACCGCCCTAGCAGCCGCCTGCGCTCCGCAAGCCCGTCCGCCACGAGCCGGTTCGTCGCGGTCTCGATCGTGTCGCGCAGGCGCTCGAAGAAGACCTCGCGCGGGAGCCCCGGCGGGATCGGAGGCAGGAATTCCATGACGATCGTGCCGGGGAACTTGAGGAAGGTACGGCGCGGCCAGAAGACGCCCGCGTTGATCGCCACGGGCACCACCGCGGTCCCCAGCGCCTCGTAGAGATGGGCGATGCCCTGCTTGTAGGCGGGCTCCGCGCCGATGGGGCGGCGCGTCCCCTCCGGGAAGACGAGCAGCTGGCCGCCCTCCCGCACCGCGAGCTCCGCCGCCCGGTTCATCGCCGCGATCGCTTCGGAGCGCTTGCCGCGGTTGATCGCCACCTGACCCGTGCGCATCAGGTAGAAGCCGAACAGCGGCACCCACAGCAGTTCGCGCTTCAGGATGTAGCGCGGCTCGGGGAAGGAGGCCGCGAGCGCCAGCGTCTCCCAGGCCGACTGATGCTTGGCGGCGACGATGCAGCCGCCGGGCGGGATGTTCTCCCGGCCCCTGAACTCCATCCTGACCCCGCAGATCAGCGCGTGGAGCTTGAGGTTCGACCAGCACCAGGGATGCAGGATCTTGAGGAAGAACGTCCGGCGCGGCAGCAGCAGCGCCGGCAGCGCCAGCACGAACCAGAGGATGTTGTTGACGACGAAGACGACGTTGAAGACCAGCGACCGGACGAAGATCGACAGGCCGGGCTTCGCCGGCAGCGTCGTCTCGGCGGCGGATGTCTCGGGAGCAGACGTCTCGGGAACAGACATGGAGCCGCCGGGGAGGGCGGTCAGGAGGCGCGCCGCCGGTTCGCGTTGGCGGTGATCTGGTCCATGGGGGCAGGGCGCGTCAAGCTGGCCCGGACATAGGCGACCAGGAACTTCGCATATTCCTGCCCGAGCGTCCGGAGGAGGGGCAGGTCGCTCCAGAGCCGCATGTCCTGCAGGCGGTCGGTCACGACCGGCGCGGCGATCAGCTTCACGCCGGGCATGTGGCGGCGCAGCTCGAGCATGGCGCGGGGCATGTGATAGCTCGACGTCACCACGAGCAGGGAGCGGTAGCCGCGTCCCGCCGCCCAGGCGCGCGTCTCCTCGGCGTTGCCGACGGTGTTCAGCGCCTCATGGCCGACGTCGACGCAGCAGCCGAGCCAGGTGTGCAAGCCTGGCGCCTTGCGGGCGAGCTGGTCGAGGCGGACCTGCGTGCCGACGCCGCTGATCAGCAGCCGCTCGCCATGACCCTGCGCCAGCCAGCCGACGGCGTCCGGAATCCGCTCGACGCCGCCGGTCAGGGCGACGATGGCGTCGCCGCGCGGCAGCGCCTGCGGTTCGCGCCTCTCGAGCGAGGCGAGGAAGACGGGAAAGCCCAGCAGGAGACCGGCCAGCAGCACGCCCGCGCCGACCACCAGCGGCCGGAGCCAGCGCCGGACGAGGCCCGGCCGCGAACCGGCCGGCAGCACGGGCCGCAGGTCGCCGGCGCGCTCCGCGGCACGCTCGCCATCCGGCCCGGCTGGGTAGGTGAGAGCCATAGTCCGCCGTTTATCTCCCAAAATCGGGCCTCAGCATGGCCGGATTCGAGCGGAACGAGCGATGATCCACGTCAATCGAGGCCCCGCAGGTTGCGAAACACCGTGAAGCGCGACACCACCGCGGTCGTCGCCGCGACGATGAGTGCGATGGCGACAACGGCTAGGTAACCACGCAATCCTAAAGCAAAGGTTCCGAACAGGGCCTCGACCTGGTCCCCGCCCGGCGTGTCCGCCATGCGTCCCGCCGCGAAGCCGGCGAGCCAGAAGGCGAGCATGGCCGAAGCCGCGCCGAGCGCGCCGCCGCGCAGGCCGAGCCGCAGGAAATGCTTCTGGAACTCGCGTGCGATGAAGCTGTCCGACGCCCCCACGAGATCGAGCACCTCGATGATCTGGCGGTTGCCCGCCATGGCGCCCCGCGTGGCGAAGCCGATGGCGAGCGCCGTGGCGACCAGCACCAGCAGCATGATGACGAGCCCGACGACGACCATGGCGCTCGCCATGGCGCCGAGGCGCTGCACCCAGAGGCGATGATCGTCGAGCGAGGCGCTGGGCGCCTGCTCGGCGAGCTGCCGGCGCAGCAGCGCGAAATCGGGCCTCCCGTCGAGGCGAAGCTCGATCAGGCGCGGCACCGGGAGCTCGCCGATGTCGAGGCCCGCGCCGAGCCAGGGCTCCAGGAGCTTCTCGGATTCGCGCTTGCCGTAGAGCCTGACCTCGCCGATGCCGGGCGTGGCGCGGGCGAGCTGCGCGGCGCGGGCGGCGTCCTGCTCGACGTCGCGGCCGGGTCGCGGCCGGACCTGGATCGTCGCCTCGCGCGCGATGTCGGCGCGCCAGCTCGAGGAGGCCGAGGCGACGAGCTCGACCGTTCCCGCCGTCATCGAGGCGAGGAAGGTCATGATCGCGACGACGATCACCAGCGAGCGGCCGGCGATGCTGCCGGCGGCCAGCAGCGGCTTCTCGCCGCCGCCGCGCGACGGCAGCGCCTCGGCGAGTTCGCGCCGGAGCCCCCGCGCCAGCTCCATCAGGCGCTTCATGGCCGCACCATCAGTCTTGCACCTTGAGGCGGCCCTCGCTGAGGATCAGCCGCCGTTCGGGGATCTGGTCCATCAGGGCCCAGTCGTGCGTCGCCATGACGATGGCGGTGCCGATCTTGTTCAGCTCGATGAAGAGCCGGACCAGGCGCTTCGCCAGCACGGGATCGACGTTGCCCGTCGGCTCGTCGGCGAGCAGCAGCTCGGGCCGCACGATGAGGGCGCGGGCGATGGCGGCGCGCTGCTTCTCGCCACCCGAGAGGATGGCCGGCGGCACGTTCATCTGCTCGCCGAGGCCGACCCAGCGCAGGAGGTCGATGACCTCGGCCCGGTAGCCCGACTCGTCGCGCCCCTGCACGCGCAGCGGCAGCGCCACGTTCTCGTAGGTGGTGAGATGGTCGAGCAGGCGGAAATCCTGCAGCACCACGCCGACCTTCCGCCGGACCTGCGTCTGCTCGTCCTTGCCCATGCGGCCGACGTCGCGGCCGAACAGATGCACGAGGCCGCGCGTCGGCTTCAGCGTGGCGAGCATCATCTTCAGCAGCGTCGTCTTGCCGGAGCCGGAGGGTCCCGAGAGAAACTGGAACGACTTCGGTTTGATGTCGAAGGTCAGGTCGCGCAGGATCTCGGCACCGAGGCCGTAGCGCAAGCCGACGTTTTCGAACCTGACCAGCATCGATCGGAGGGCCCCTTTCCGACGAACGGGGAGGCGCCCCGTCGAATCATTAAGCGTCTAGGCTCCCACCGTTAACCGGGGATTAACCATATCCGGGAGACGAAGCACAGGTGAAGCTGCGCGACGCATATCCATGCGGGCGCGATTCGCCGCAGGGTGAAGAATGGACATCGCCTGCCCCAGCTGCGCGGCAGCCTACAAGCTCGACGAGGCGACCGTCGGCCCCAAGGGACGCAAGGTGCGCTGCGCCGCTTGCGGCGAGGTCTGGCGCGTCATGCCGGCCGAATCCGTCCCGGCTGATCCCGCCTCGACCGACCTGGCCCTGATCAAGACCGAGACGCAGAGCGACTGGCCGTCCGATACGGAGACCGTCGAGGGCGCTGTGACCAAGGCCGCGCCGCCGGAGGGCGAAGCGGCGACGGAGCCGCCGGCCGAGACGGCTGTCCCTGAGCCCGAAGCCGCGCCGCCGAAGGGAGCCAAGCTCGTCAAGGACCCGAACGTGAAGACGGGCAAGGCCTCGGCCTGGCGCGGCCTCCTCAGCTGGCGCGTGGCGACGGTGGCCGGCACCCTGCTCGCCCTGACCGCCGGCCTGCTGGAGCGCGAGGCCGTGGTGCGGCTGCTGCCGCAGACCGCCAGGCTCTATGCCGCCGCTGGCTTCCCCGTGAACCTGCGGGGGATCGAGATCCGCAACGTGAAGAGCCGGCTGGTCGTCGATGGCGACGAGCCGGTGCTGGTCATCGATGGCGACCTCGTCAATGTCGCCGACCGGAAGGTCGACGTGCCCCGCCTGCATTTCGCCCTGACGGGCACGGACGGACGCCAGGTCTATGTCTGGTCCGCGCAGGCCGACCGTGCGAACCTGCAGCCGGGCGAAACGCTGAATTTCCGCCGCCGCCTCGCCGCCCCGCCGGCGGAGGCGAAGAACGTCAGCGTGCGCTTCGTGACGCGCTCTGATATCACCGCCGGGATCAGGTGAAGGAATCGGTTATGCCTGCGCAAACGCAGATCCGCGTGCTTTTCGACGAGGAGCGCATCGCCCACCGCATCGAGGAGCTTGCCGCCTCCATCAAGGCCAGGCAGCCGCACAACCTGCTGGTCGTCGCCATCCTGAAGGGCAGCTTCATGTTCGCGGCCGACCTCATCCGCGCCCTGCACCGGGCCGGCATGGCGCCGCAGGTCGAGTTCATCCATCTCTCCAGCTACAAGAAGGGGATGACCTCCTCGGGCAAGGTCGACATCCTCCGCGACATCGACAGTCCCGTCGACGGCCGCGACGTCGTCATCGTCGACGACATCTTGGAATCCGGCCGCACGCTCGCCTTCGCCAAGGATCTCATCATGGCGCGCGGCGCGCGCTCGGCCGACGCCTGCGTCCTGCTCGAGAAGCCGGGCAAGCGCGCCGTGCGCATCGACGCGGCCCATGTCGGATTCGTCTGCCCCGACGTCTTCGTCGTGGGCTACGGCATGGATGTCGCCCACGCCTATCGCCAGTTGCCCTATGTCGGCGTCATCGATCACGGCGGCGACGACCGGCAACTCGCCATGATCTGAAGGAGCAGCCGATGGCGCGGATCCTGATCGCGGAAGACGACGAGCCGGTGCGCCGCTTTGTGAAGCGCGCCCTCGAGATGGACGGCCACGAGGTGGAGGCGGAAGCCGACGGGGCGGCCGCGCTCGACCGCGTGGTCGAGGAGCAGGGCGCCTTCGACCTGCTGCTCTCCGACATCCGCATGCCGCTCATGGATGGCATCGCGCTCGCGCTCTCCATCGGCCGCGACTATCCCGGCCTGCCGATCCTGCTGATGACGGGCTTCGCCGACCAGCGCGAGCGTGCCCACGATCTCGAGGCGATCATCGAGGATGTGGTGACGAAGCCCTTCTCGCTGGCCGAGATCCGCGCCGCGGTGGCACAGGCGCTCTCGAGCGCCGGAGCCCGCCGCGCGGCCTGAAGCCGGACCGTCTCGACGGGTGCCTTCTCAGTAGAGGCAGACGAGCGGGACCACCGTGTCCCGCCGCGCCGCCGCCACGCCGCCCTTGGCGGCCTGCATCTCGCCGCGGCCGAGGCTCGCATTGTGCTGCTGCAGGAAGGCGGCGACCTTCTCCATGTCGGCGACCCGGTAGCGGGAGGCCGGCGCCACGCCGGCGATCTGGCGCCGCGCGCCCGGATCGTCGATCACGAGGCCGGCCAGCGCGCCCGAACCATCGAACAAGGCCGCCCCCGCGCCGCCGGGCTGCAGGGGCGCGGCGACCCGGCCGTTGCCCGTCGCGATCGCTTCCGCGAAGAAGGCGGCGGGCTGCGTCCCGCTCCAGGAAAGGCCGATCGCGGTCAGGGCCTCCTCCGCCTTCGGCGCGGGAGCCGGCGCAAGGGCCTGTGCGCGCGGCAGGCCGTCCGCCCGCAGCAGGGCGAGGCCGCTCGCATCGTCGCTGGCGACGACGCGGGCCGGCTGGCGGCGCGGTCCCGCCGTCAGCGTGCGGCACTCGCGCACGGCTGCGGAGGCGGTCAGGATCTGGCCGCCATCCAGCAGCAGGCCCGTGGCGAGCCGCTCGCGCGGCGCCGGCGGCACCGGCGGTGTCGCGGGCGTCGCGGTGGCGGCAGGGCCTTGCGCCGGACGCGCTCCCGCTGTCGCCGCGGCCGGCGCCGGGAAGGCGTCGTAGCTGTTGGCGACCGCGATCGTCAGCTTGTCGAGTTCGGGAGCGATCGCCTTGTCGTAGCCGATCGCGAAGCCGCGCAGCGCGCCGTCCGGTCCGAGGCTGATGCGGCGGTAGGACTTGCCCGTCGCCGTCTCGGCGGTGACGACGAAGAAGTCGGGTCTGAGCAGCTTGTAGGTCACCTTGCGGTTGGGCGCGGCCGCCGTCGCCTTGTCGAACAGCGTCTGCAGCGTCTCGCCGGCGGGCGGGACGATCGTGTCGAGCGTCGCCTTGCCGTCGGCGCTCTGCCAGCGGCTGCCGCCGGTCCCGTTGGTCTCGCGCTTGACGAAGACATTCTGCGGCACGCCGATCTTCGCGCCGGTGCGCTGGTCGTCGAGCACGGCGAAGCGGAGCGCGCGGCGCGCGTTTCCGGCGATCGTGGCGAGCTGCTTGCGCTCGTCCGGCGAGAGGATGCCGTCGACCGCGAGCTTCTGCTCGCGCTCGAAATTCTGGATCGCGTTGAAGGTGAGGGGCCCGAAGGTGCCGAGCGCCGCGCCGTTGAAGGCGGTCGCGAAGCCGAGGTCCTGCTGGATCGCCCTGCGCTCCGCTTCGGGAAGAGCCTCGAAAGCCTGCTGTGCGGCGACGAGCCGCGGATCCGGCGCCGGGGCGGGACGCGCCGGAGCGGCGGGCGGCGTCTGGGCCGGCACCGCGGTCGGCAGCGCGGCAAGGGCGGCGAACAGGATCAGGGCATGCTTCATGGTCTCAATCCGCCGTCGGCAGGCGGCGCATGGTGAATTCGATGCGGTCGCCGTCGAGCACGCGCCAGCTCTCGACTTCGGTCATGTAGGCGGCCTTGGGGAAGCGAGACAGGATTTCGCGCGCCTTCGCCCGCGCCTCGCTCCGCGGCAGCGTGAAGGTCTCGCGCCGCCACTGGCTCTCGGACGCGGCGGGCGGTCCGCCGCGGGCGAGGCGCCGCCTTGCCGCCGTGGCGAGCCGGCTCGGCCGGCGATCATCGACCGGGGTCATCGGACATCCCTCCATCGGCCGCGAGCACGCTCCATTAACGTGCGTCCTCGATCCGCATGAGTCAATTGCGGGCCTTCACGGGCAAGCCTTCGCGGGCAAGCCTTCACGCGCAATCCGCGACGGCCTGGCGGAGGAGGGCGTCGCGCCGGTCCGCCCCCTCGGGCAGGCCGGCCTCCAGCCAGGCTGCCGTGGCGGCCTTCAGCACGCGGCCCATGCGGGGACCCGGCGGCACGCCCAGGGCCGCCGCGTCGGCGCTGCGGAAGGGATTGGCCGGGACCGCGTCCGCGAGCGCGGCGGCGCGGATTCCGAGCGCGCCCGCTTCGGCCGCGTCCAGGTCTCCGGCGGCAGCCAGCAGCAGCGCGCCGTCAGCGACCGCGGCGGCGCCATGGCTAAAGAGGGCGCGGCGGATGGTGGCGTCCAACGGGCTGGCCTTCGCAAGCGTCGTTGCGGCGGCGCGGGCTGCGTCGATGCGCTGGCGCTCCGCGTTCGAGAGCGCGAGCGCAGTCTGGAGCGCGGCGCCGTCTCCCGCCGCGAGCGCCGCCAGGCGCAAGACAGGGTCGCCGGGGCGGCCGGTCGCAGCTTCGGCGGCGACGACCCGGTGAAGACGCTCGACGTCCGAGGCGAGGCCGGGCAGCACCATCGGCCAGAGTCCGATCTCCTGCATCGCCCCGGCCGCCGCGACGGCGCGGTCGGCGGCGAGGAGCTTCAGGGTCTCCTGCCGCAGCCGCTCGCGGGAGAGGCGCGCCATGCCCTCCTTCAAAGCCGCGCAGGCCGCAAGGCCGGCGGCCTCGGGCGCGCCCCGCCCGTGGCTCGCGTTGAAGCGGAAGAAGCGCAGGATGCGCAGGTAATCCTCGCGGATGCGCGTCTCGGGGTCGCCCATGAAGCGGACGAGGCCCGCCTCGGCGTCGGCGATGCCGGTGGCGTAATCGTGGATGCGGCCGTCCGCCGCCAGCGACAGCGCGTTCATGGTGAAGTCGCGGCGCAGCGCATCCTCGGCGAAATCGCGCGTGTAGGCGACGGTGGCGCGGCGGCCGTCCGTCTCGACGTCGCGGCGCAGCGTCGTCGCCTCGATCCGCTCGCCATCGACGATCAGCGTGACCGTACCATGCTCGATGCCTGTGGGGATTGCCTTCCAGCCCTCGCGGCGGGCCAGCGCCATCACCGCCTCGGGCGCGAGCGTGACCGCGATGTCGACGTCGGCGACGGCGCGTCCCATCAGCGCGTCGCGCACCGCACCGCCGACGATGCGCGCCTCTTCGCCATCCCGCGCCAGCGCCGCGAGCGCGTAGCTGACGCCCGGCCGCTTGAGCAGCCCGGCGAGGCTTGCGAGGTCAGCGCCGGATCTGGCCGGGGACAAAGTTTCCGTCCTTGTCGACGTGGGAGGGCACGAAGGTGCCGTTGTCGTTGGCATGCTCGACGCCGATCCAGAGCATGCCGACGATGCAGAGCCCGAGCGCCGCGATGGTGAGCCAGGACAGCGCCTTGCGCGACCAGACCTCGGGTTGCAGCGGGTTCTGGCCGGCGATCGCGAGATAGAGCGAGAAGGCCGCGAAGGGCAGCAGGAAAAGGGCGAAGCCCTCAAAGATCGCGCGGAGCATAGAGCCTCAGCCAGAGCATGCGGATGATCCCCGCCGTCACGCCCCAGATATAGTGATCCCCGTAGGGCATCGCAAAGTAGCGGCGCATCGCCCCCTTGAACTCGCGCTCGTGCGTCAGGTGGTTGGCCGGATCCATCAGGAAGGGCAGCGGCGCCTCGAAGACGGCGTCGACCTCGATCGGATTGAGCGTGAGGGCGGCGCCGGGGGAAACCAGCGCGACCACGGGCGTGATCCGGAAGCCGGTGGTCGAGAAATAGGGCCCCAGGAAGCCGAGCGGCATGACATGCTCCGGCGCGAGCCCGATCTCCTCGCCCGCCTCGCGGAGCGCCGCGCCGAGCGGTCCGTCGTCCGTGTCGTCGACCTTGCCGCCGGGAAAGGCGATCTGGCCGGCGTGCTGGCGCAGCGCCGCCGCGCGTCGCGTGAGCAGCAGGGTCACGCCCTCCGGCCGCGCCACGAGCGGCACGAGGACGGCTGCGGGACGGGCGAGGGCCAGCGTCGCCTCGTCGGGGTTCATGCCGGCGATGGCATGGTCGCTGTGGGCGGGATCGTCCGGCGCGAGGCGCGCTTCCGGGTAGAGACGCTCGCGGGCGCGCTTCTCGATGGCGGCGGGGAGGAACGGATCGCTCCCGCTCACGCGAGGGACTCGATCTCGGCCGCGGGCGCCATGGGGAAGAAGGCGCCGGCGGAGGCGACGCCCAGCATCGGCACGCCGTCGATGGCGCGCGTCTCGGCCCGCTCGACGAGCTCGAGATAGACGGCGCGGGTGGCGCGCGCCCAGAGGCCGCCGCGCACCAGCACGTAGGGCCTCAGGCCGCCCGCCGCCTCGCGCTCGAAGCGGAGCGGATGCGCCGCATCGGCCGCGACCGCGTCGTCGACATTGGTGCGGAAGGTCAGCGACGGCCCCGCAGCGCCCTCCTCCGCCTGCATTTCCACGGCGAGGAACGGCACGTCCTCGACCCTGATCCCCAGCATCTCGACCGGCGTCACCAGCACGTACCGCTCGGGATCCTTGCGCAGGATGGAGGCGAAGAGCTTCACCAGCGCGGGCCGGCCGATGGGCGAGCCCTCGTGAAACCAGGTGCCGTCGGCGGCGATCCTGATGTCGATTTCGCCACAATAGGGCGGATTCCACAGGTGTACCGGCGGCGGTCCCTTGCCGATTCCCTGAGTTCTTGCGGCAGTCGCCGCCGAGGTGATCGAGGTGAGATCTGGCATCGCAAGTGCTTCCGATCCGCTACTGTTCACATTTAGTTGGTTTGTGGTCCATCATTTCGCCATGCCGTATCTGTTGAGGATGGTCTGGACCATCCGCATCCTGCGATTGTCATCGGCGCGGAATGCTCCACACTGAGTCCCGGCCGAATCCCTGTACGAGGAGACATTCGTGAGCGCAGCCGAGAAGCAACCCGAGGATCTCGCCGCTCTGGTCGAGAAGACGGCGGAATCCGCATCCGCTTCGCTGGCAAAGGCGAAATCCGCGATCGGCGAGGTCATCTTCGGACAGGAGACGGTGGTGGAGCGGGTGCTCGTCACCATCATCTCCGGCGGTCACGGCCTGCTCGTGGGCGTGCCCGGCCTCGCCAAGACGAAGCTGGTCGAGACGCTCGGCACCGTGCTCGGGCTCGATGCGCGGCGCGTGCAGTTCACGCCCGACCTGATGCCCTCGGACATCATCGGCACCGAGATCCTCGACGAGACCGCGGGCGGCAAGCGCGCCTTCCGCTTCGTCCGGGGGCCGGTCTTCGCCCAGCTGCTCATGGCCGACGAGATCAACCGCGCCAGCCCCCGCACGCAGTCGGCGCTGCTGCAGGCGATGCAGGAATATCACGTGACGGTCGCCGGCGAGGCCTATGACCTGCCGAAGCCCTTCCACGTGCTCGCGACGCAGAACCCGATCGAGCAGGAAGGCACCTATCCGCTGCCCGAGGCGCAGCTCGACCGGTTCCTGATGCAGATCGACGTCCATTATCCGAGCCGCGACGCCGAGCGGCGGATGCTGCTGGGCACGACGGGCGCGGAGGAGACGAAGGCGAAGAACGCGCTCAGCGCGGAGGATCTCCTGACCGCGCAGCGGCTCGTCCGCCGCCTGCCCGTCGGCGACAAGGTGGTGGAGGCGATCCTCGACATCGTCCGCGCCGCGCGGCCGGGCGAGAAGGGGGAGGCCGGGATCGGCGACAAGCTTTCCTGGGGCCCGGGCCCCCGCGCCTCGCAGTCGCTGATGCTCGCGACCCGCGCCCGCGCCCTCATCGACGGGCGGCTCGCGCCCTCGGTCGACGACGTGGCGGCGCTGGCGGAGCCCATCCTCAAGCACCGCATGGCCCTCACCTTCGCCGCCCGCGCCGACGGCGAGACGATCGGCGGAGTCATCGGCCGGCTCGTCGAGAGGCTGGGATAAGTTGTTCGGCAGGAGCGCCACCGAGCTTCGCCACCGCCTGGGGGACCAGGCAGAGCGGCGCATGGCCGAAGGCCTGGCCTCGGCCATGCCGCGGCTCGCGGCCGACGCGCGGCGGGCCTCGGCCAGCGTCGCTGCCGGTCTTCACGGCCGTCGGCGGGCCGGCCAGGGCGAGAGCTTCTGGCAATTCCGCCCCTTCATGAGCGGCGAGGCCGCGTCCAAGGTCGACTGGCGGCGCTCCGCGCGCGACGACCGGCTCTATGTCCGGGAGCGCGAGTGGGAGGCCGCGCAGACGGTGTGGCTCCACATCGACCGCTCGCCCTCCATGGACTACCGCTCCTCGCTCGCGCCCATCGCCAAGTCGGAACGGGCGATCGTCCTCGGCCTGGCGGCCGCCGACATGCTGGTCCGGGGCGGCGAGCGCGTCGGGCTCTTCGGCGCCTCGCCGGCGATCGCCTCGCGCCGCATCATCGAGCGGCTCGGCGAGTCGATGGTCGCGGCCCGCGATTTCGGCCGCGAGCTGCCCGATGCGCCGCTGGCGCCGCGCAGCGAGGCCTTGCTGATCGCCGACTTCATCGCGCCGCTGGAGACGATCGAGCGCCGGCTCAAGGCCATGGCCGGCCGGGGCGGGCGCGGCCATCTGCTGGTGATCTCCGATCCGGCGGAAGAAACCTTTCCCTATGCGGGGCAGACCGAGTTCGTCGATCCGGAGGACGGTTTCCGCCTGCGCGTGGGCGAGGCCGGGCAGCTCGCCGCCACCTACCATGAGCGCCTCGCGGCGCACCGGGAGGGCCTCAGGCGCATCGCCAACAGCCTCGGCTGGAGCGTGACGGCGCATCGCACCGACCGGCCGGCCAGCGAGGCGCTGATGCGCTTCGGCATGGCGCTCGGGGCGGACGGCGCGACCGCCGCGGGAAGGAGCTGACGCGATGCTGGGCCTGCCCCTCGCCTTCACCATTCCCGCCGTTCTCGCCGCGCTCGCGGCGCTGCCGGTGCTCTACTGGCTGCTCCGGCTCACGCCGCCGCCGCCGAACCGGGCCGTGCTGCCGACGCTCGCCATTGTCCGCGACCTCGAGCCGCGGCAGGAGACACCGGCGCACACGCCCTGGTGGCTCCTGTTGCTCCGGCTCCTGATCGCCGGGCTGATCATCCTGGCGATGGCCGGCCCGCTCTGGAACCCCGACGTCGATGCGCGGGCGGGACGGGGACCGCTGCTCGTGGTCATGGACAGCAGCTGGTCCGCCGCGCCCGACTGGCAGGCCCGCACCGAGCGGGCGCAGGCGCTGATCGAGACGGCGGGCGGCGCCGGGCGGCCGGTGGCGCTGCGTGCGACGGCCGAGGATGCCGTCGAGATCGTGCCGGGCTCCGCCACGCGGGCGCTTGAACTCCTGCGCAGCCTCGCGCCCGCGCCCCATGCGGTCGACCGCCGGCGCCACGAGGCCGCCATCCTCTCCTTCCTCGAGAGGAACGCCGAAGGCTCCGTCATCTGGCTGAGCGACCGGGTCTCGGCCGCCGGGGACCGCGACGCGCTCGCGACGCTGGCCCAGAGGGCCGGCGACAGGCTGACGGTGCTGGCGCCGGAGCGACCCCTCTCGCTCGCTCTCGCCGGACCGGTGAACGCGCCGGAAGCGATGAGCCTGCGCGTGCTGCGCGCCGCCGAGGGCGAGGCGCAGGCCGGCGCGATCCGCGCTCTCGACATCCGCGGCCGGCCGCTGGCCGAGACGCAGTTCCAGTTCGCGCCGGGCGCACGCGAGACCGCCGCGCGCATCGAGGCCCCGCTCGAGATCCGCAACGACATCGCGCGGCTCGAGATCGCCGAGCAGGTTGCGGCCGATCAGGTCTCGGCTCTGCCGTCCGGCGGCCGCCTGTCCGCCGGCGCCGTGCAGCTTCTCGATGGCCGCGCCAAGCGCCGGCGCGTCGGCGTGATCAGCGGCGAGAGCGCGGACACGGCGCAGCCGTTGCTCTCGCCGGTCTATTTCGTGACGCGGGCGCTCGGTCCCTTCGCCGACGTGCGCGAGGCGCCGCGCGGCGGCGCGGACCCCTACGCGAGGCTGATTGAGGATGGCGCGGCCGTGCTCGTGCTGACCGACGTCGGCACGCTGACTGGCGGGACGCTGGAGCGGCTCCGCACCTTCGTCGAGAACGGCGGCGTGTTGATCCGCTTCGCCAGCCGCCGCGTCGCCGCGCCGGCCGACACGCTGATGCCCGTGCGCCTGCGCCGCAACGAGCGCGTGATGGGGGGCGCGCTGTCCTGGGACGCGCCGAAGAAGCTCTCCTACTTTGCGCCTACCGGCCCGTTCGAGGGCATGCGCGCGCCGAACGACGTCACCGTGACCCAGCAGATCCTCGCCGAGCCCGACGCCGCCCTCACCGAGAAAACCTGGGCGGCGCTGGAGGACGGCACGCCGCTGATCACTGGCGAACGGCGCGGCAAGGGCGTGATCGCGCTCTATCACGTCACCGCCGACAGCGGCTGGTCGTCGCTGCCGCTGTCGCTCGCCTTCGTCGAGACGCTGAGGCGGCTGACCGCCCTCTCCGCGCTGAGCGGCGAGGCGCAGGACGTCGGCGCAGCGGCGGACGCCTCGCGCCGCGACGCGACGCTGCTCTCACCGCTGCGCGTCCTCGACGGGTTCGGCGCCTTCCGTCCGCCGCCGGCGACCGCGGAGCCGGTGCGCCGCGCTCATCAGGAGCCGGCGAGCGCGAAGCATCCGCCCGGCTTCTACGGGCCGCAGGATTCGCCGCTGGCCGTCAACACGCTCGCCGCAAACGCGGAACTGACGGCGCTCGATCTCTCGGGCGCGCTGGTGCGGCCGTTGCTCGCCCGGCAGGCGCTCGATCTCCGGCCGCATCTCCTGACGCTCGCCGTCCTGCTGTTCATGGCCGACGCCATCCTCGCCATGCTGCTCGCGGGCGGCTTCTCCCGCCTCAGGCCGCGCCGCGCCGCCACGGCCGCGCTCCTCTTCGCCGCCGGCCTGGCGATGGTCCACGCGCCGCCGGCGGTGGCGCAATCCCCGGCGCCAGCGGCCCAGACCCCTGCGTCGCAGGTTCCGTCGGCGCGCCCGGCGGACCGCATCCCCTCGTTCCGGGCCGATGACGTCGAGGCGGCGCTGACGACGCGGCTCGCCTATGTCATCACCGGCGACGGGCAGGTGGACGAGATCAGCCGGCAAGGGCTGCAGGGGCTCACGCGGGCGCTCTCCTCGCGCACCGCGCTTGATCCGGGCGAGCCGATCGGCATCGACCTCGCGCGCGACGAGCTTGCCTTTTACCCGCTGCTCTACTGGCCGATGACGCCGAACCGCCCCCTCCCGTCGGAAGCGGCGATCCGCAAGGTCGACGCCTTCATGAAGGGCGGCGGCACCATCGTGTTCGACACGCGCGATGCCCTCAACAACCGTGGCGGCAATTCGGTCACGCCGGAGACGCAGTACATGCGCCGCATCCTGCAGGGCATCGACGTGCCGGACCTCGAGCCCGTGCCCAAGGACCATGTCGTCACCAAGACCTTCTACATCCTGGACAATTTCGTCGGCCGCTACGCCGCCGGCCGGACCTGGATCGAGGTGCTGCAGCGCAGCCAGGAGCAGGATCGCACGCGGCCGGCGCAGGCGGGCGACCGCGTCTCGCCGATCATCATCACGGGCAACGACCTCGCTGGCGCCTGGGCGGTGGACCGGCTCGGCCAGCCGCGCTTCCCGCTGGTGCCCGGCGACCCGCGCCAGCGCGAGTTCGCGATCCGGGGCGGCGTCAACATCGTGATGTATGCGCTCACCGGCAACTACAAGGCCGACCAGGTGCATGTCCCCGCGCTGCTCGAGCGGCTCGGACAATAGGCGGCGCGCATGGACCGTTTCAGCCTGATCTTCACGCCCTTCCTGCCTTGGCCCGTCATCGGCGCGCTGGGAGCCGTGGCGCTGGCCGTCGCCGGCCTTGCCATCCTGGCGCGCCAGCGCGGCGCCTGGCTCCGCCTGCTGGCGCTCGCCATGCTGGTGCTGGCCCTCGCCAATCCCGCCTTCCTGCGGCTCGACCGCGACAAGCTCAACGACGTCGTCGCGGTCGTGCTCGACCGCTCCGGCAGCCAGCGGCTCGCCGACCGCACCCAGCAGACCGACCGCGCCCGCGACGAGGTGATGCGCCAGCTCAACGCCAGGCCCGGCACCGACGTCCGCGTCATCGAGGTGGACGAGCGCGACGGCGAGGCCGACGGGACGCGGCTGTTCGAGGGCCTGCAGGCGGGGCTGGCCGACGTGCCGCCGGAGCGCATGGCCGGCGTCATCGCCATCACCGACGGCCGCGTCCACGACATCCCCGGCAGCGCCAAGGCGCTCGGCTTCCAGGCGCCCGTCCATGCGCTCGTCACGGGCCGCGAGCAGGAGCGCGACAGGCGGCTGGAGGTGGTGCAGGGACCGCGTTTCGGCATCGTGGGCCGCGACGTGCAGGTGGCGGTGCGGGTGGTGGACACCGGCGTCGCGCCGGCGCCGGCGAACGTGGTCGTGCGACGGGGCGGTCAGGTGATCCAGCGGCGGACCGCGACGCCCGGACAGGTCGTTCGCGTGCCGATCCGCATCGAGAACGCCGGCCAGAACCTGATCGAGATCGAGTCCGAGCCGTTGCAGGACGAGCTCACCCTGCTGAACAACGTCGCCGTCCTGCCGATCGAGGGCGTGCGCGACAAGCTCAAGGTGCTGCTCGTCTCCGGGGAGCCCCATGCCGGCGAGCGCACCTGGCGCAACCTCCTCAAGGCCGACGGGAACGTCGAGCTCGTGCATTTCACGATTCTGCGGCCGCCGGAGAAGCAGGACGGCACGCCGATCAACGAGCTCGCGCTCATCGCCTTCCCGACGCGCGAGCTGTTCGTGCAGAAGATCGCGGAATTCGACCTGATCATCCTCGACCGCTACGCCAACCAGAGCATCCTGCCGCCGAGCTACTTCGAGAATATCGCGAAATATGTCCGCGAGGGCGGCGCCGTGCTGCTGGCGGCGGGCGGCGAATTCGCCGGGCCGGGCAGCCTCGCCACCACGCCGCTGATGCAGATCCTGCCGGCGCGGCCGCAGGGCAATCCGATCGAGCGGCCGTTCCTGCCGCGCGTCTCGCGTCTCGGCGAGCGCCATCCCGTGACACGCGCGCTCCCCGGCTGGGACCGCGAGAATCCGCAATGGGCGCCCTGGTTCCGCCTCGTGGCCTCGCAGGCCTCCACCGGCGCCTCGGTCATGACGGGCCCGGACGACCTGCCGCTGCTGGTGCTGAACCGGGTGCAGAAGGGCCGCGTGGCCCAGCTTCTGTCCGACCACGCCTGGCTCTGGGCGCGCGGGCTCGGCGAGGGCGGGCCCTACATCGACCTGCTGCGCCGTCTCGCCCATTGGCTGATGAAGGAGCCGGAGCTCGACGAGGAGGCACTGCGCATGAATGCGCGCGGCCGCCAGCTGACGATCGAACGGCAGACGCTCGCGGAGACCGTGGGCGACATGCGGCTGGTACAGCCCGACGGCGAGGAGCTGAAGCTGTCGCTGACCGAGGCGGAGCCCGGCCTCTGGCGGGCGAATTTCACGGCCCGGCGCCAGGGGCTGCACCGCGTCATCGACGGCGACCGCGTCGCCTTCGCCAATGTCGGCCCTGCCAACCCGCGCGAGTTCCGCGACGTCACGAGCACGCTGGATGAGCTGCGTCCGCTCGTCGAGGAGACGGGCGGCGGCGTGCGGCGCCTCGATCGCGGCGGGCAGGTTGCGGTGCCCCGCATCGTCGATATCCGGGGCGGAAACCGCTTCGCCGGCACCGACTTCATCGGCCTCAAGCCGGCCGAGGCCTATGTGGTGAAGGGCGCCGGCCTGACGCCGCTGGCGCTCGGCCTCATCGGCCTTGCCCTGCTGCTCGGCGGCGCGCTCGCGACCTGGCTCCGCGAGGGCCGCAGCCGGTCGGCCCGCAAGGCCTGAGGAAGCCCGGCCGACGGTCCCGGCGATGGCGCTGCCGAACCGCGTCGATCCGCTGGGGCGGCTGGTCGCAGTGCCGGAGCGCGGCCTCTGGATGGGCAACCGCGGCGGGCGGTTCCACGATCCGCAGGCGCGGACGACGCGGGCGCGGCCCTATGCCACGAATGCCTGGATCTGCTGCCGCCTCGCCTTCAAGGACCGGAAGCGCCGCGTCTGGGGCCACGGCTACACCGAGCTCTTCTTCGCCGACGAGGTGACGGCGCTCGCAGCGGGGCACCGGCCCTGCTTCGAATGCCGGCGGACGGACGCGCTCGCCTTCGCCGCCGCCTGGAGGCGCGCGACGGGCCGGCCGGCGACCGCGCCCGCGATGGACGCCGTGCTGCAGGCCGAGCGCATCGGACCGCGGCCGGGCTACGCCAAGCGGCTGCATCCGATGCCGGCAGGGCCTCTGCCCGACGGGACGATGGCGCTTGCGGGCGACCGGCTGCTGGCCTTCGACCGGGGCGACGTGAGGCTCTGGTCCCACGTCGGGTTCGGACCGGCGATGCCATATCCGGCTGGCGAAACCCTGCGCCTCGTCACCCCGCCGAGCATTGTGGCGGTGCTGGCCGCCGGGTACCGGCCCCACTGGCGGCTGGCCCAACCTTGATCAATCGCTGATCAGTCGAACAGCCCGCCCTGTCCTTCGTCGGGGGCGCGTGCGGACGCCTTGCGCTTCGGTGGAGACGGCGGCGTGGGGCTTTCCCGCTTCGCGGCTTCGGGCTCCTGCACCGCGGGACTATCGTTCGCGACCTTGTTCACGGCTCTTCCGATCGGGATCATCTCCAGGAGATCATCGGCCGGCGGCCTGAGCAGCCCCAGCGCCCTCTCGGCGGGGGTCTCGGGATCAAGCCAGGCCTCGAACTGGTCAGGCGGCAGGATCACCGGCGAGCGCTCGTGGATGGCCGCGATCACGCCGTTGGCCGTGGTGTTGAGCAGCGCGACCGTGTCGATCTCGCTGCCATCGGACGACATGTAGGTCTCCCAGAGCGCGGCGAAGGCGAAGACGGCCCTGTCGGGACGCCGGAGCAGGAAGGGCCGGCTCTCGCGGCCGAGGCGCTGCCACTCATAGAAACCGTCGGCCGGCATCAGCGCGCGCCGGCGCTGGATCGCGGCGCGGAAGGACGCCTTCTCCCGCGCCGTCTCGGAGCGGATGTTGATGATCAGCGGAAAATCCTTCGGATCCTTGACCCAGCCCGGAATGAACCCCCAGCGCATCAGGGTGAAGCGCCTGACGCCGTCCTGCCGGTGCACCACCGGCACCGGCTGCGTCGGCGCGATGTTGTAGCGCGGCGGGAAGTTCGGCTGGTCTGTATAGCCGAAATACTGGCGCACCGCATCGGGCGGCAGGGTGAGGGCGTAGCGTCCGCACATCGCGCTGATGTAGCGCGTTTTCGCTTTGATCGGAAAGAGCGCGCACCCTCCTTCTCCCCTTGCGGGAGAAAGTGGCCCTCGCGTCAGCGAGGGTCGGATGAGGGGTATTGCGCAGCAAGGCTTTCACCCGGGAACCGGGCCGAAACGGGAGATGGCTTCGCCATACCCCTCATCCGTCATGCTCCGCATGACACCTTCTCCCGCAAGGGGAGAAGGGGAGCGCCCGGTCTCAGTTCTCCGCGCTCTCGAAATAGAAGATGTGGCTGCCGACCTTCTCGCGCTTCTCCATGTGGCGGGCCCACCAGGGGCGCACGTAGTTCGCGTGGTAGTGCGTGGCGTTGCCGACGCCGGGGAGGTAGGTGCGTCCCTCGGCCACGTCGCGGGCGATGCGCTGCGCCGTCGCCCAGGGGCCGGGCTCCGTAATGCGCAGCGATTTGCCCTCGCAGGCGAAGGTGAATTGGCAGGCGAGATAGCGGTGGCGGTTCTGGTAGACGACGCCGCAGACCGTCGACGGATAGACGCCGGAGCGGGCGCGGTTCAGCACCACCTGCGCCACGCCGGCCTGGCCGCGCTCGGGCTCGGAGCGGGCCTCGAAATAGACCGCCTCCGCCAGGCATTTCATCTCCTTCTCGGAGGTGACCGTGCCGACGAGCGGCGATTTCGGCGGCACGGGCTTCGCGGCGACGGGCGGGATGCGGACCACGTCCGGCGGCTGCGGCAGCGGCACCGCGACCTTGGCCATGACGATCGTGTCCTGCACCTTCTCTGGCGGCTTCTCCGGAGCGTTCTCCGCGGTTGGCGCCTCGGCGAGGGCGGCCGGCGGCTCGACGAGGCCGCTGAAGGCGCCGATCACCAGGCCGCCGTCATCCTCGGCGAAGGGTCGGGCCGCGGGCATGATCGCCGAGCCCAGGCGGAACAGCACCGAGATCTCAGGCGTGGCCTCCGTCGGCACCTCGGTGCCGTCGGTGGCCTGCGCGTTGCGCCAGAGGCCGAGCTGGAACTGCGGCTCCGCCTCGTCCTCGGTCGTGGTGAGGTCGCCGGCGTTCGGATCGCCCATGGGCGGGCGCGGCGCCATGAAATCCTCGACCGAGAGCGCGATGTCCGGCGCGGTCAGCGTCGGCCAGGCGAGCGCGATGTTGAGCGGGTCCTCGGCGAAACGCAGGCCGGGCGTCGTGGTGTCGACGGCGGTGCGGATGCCGGCCGTGGCCGTGAAGGAGACCACCACGCCCGCCGCCAGAAGCCAGGGCTTCAGCGGCCGCGCGAAGCCGCGGCGGCGGACGCGACGAGGGGAAGGCTGGTGCAAACGCATGGAGGGAACGCCTGGACGCAACTGACGGCTTGCCGGAACGACTTTCTTGGACGGCGGGCCACGCCGTCGTCGTCATGGATAATGCGCCGGTAAGGTTGCCGCGGGGTTAAGGCGCCGCACGGCGGCGGCTTAACCATGCATTAGGGTTAATGAATTACGAAGGGACCGTTGCCCCAACGCCAAGGTGCCGACCGTCATGTCCATTCACGCCGCCTCCCAGCGCAGCCGCCTCCGGCTCTCAGCGACGCTGGTGCTCGCCGCGCTGGCGCTCGGGGGCTGCCTCCGCCGCGAGACTGGCGACCTGACAGGCTCCATCGCAGCCCGGACCCAGGGGATGACGGAAGCGGAGAAGCGCACGGCCGTCGAGCAATATGCCAGCCAGTACGACAAGAGCCCCGGCGACAAGCGCGTCTCCATGACCTATGCGCGCCTGCTGCGCGACATCGGCCAGACCAACCGCGCGATCGCCGTGCTGCAGACCGCCGCCGTGCGGCATCCGAACGACCGCGAGGTCGCCGCCGCCTACGGCAAGGCGCTGGCGGACGGCGGCCGCTTCGCCGAGGCGCAGGAGGTGCTGGCGCGCGCCCACACGCCCGACAAGCCGGACTGGCGCGTGCTCTCCACGCAGGGCGCCATCATGGACCAGCTCGGCCGCCATGCCGAGGCGCAGCAATTCTACCAGGCATCGCTGCAGCTGCAGCCCGACGAAGCCGCGACGCTCTCGAACCTCGGCCTTTCCTACGCCCTGTCGAACCGCCTGCCCGAGGCGGAGCAGACGATGCGCCGCGCGGTCGCCCGACCCGGCGCCGGAGCGCGGGTGCGCGGCAATCTGGCGCTCGTGCTGGCGCTGCAGGGCAAGTTCCGGGAGTCCGAACTCGAGGCGGCCAAGGATCTCTCGCCCGCCGACGCACAGGCGAACATCGCCTTCGTACGCGCCATGACGGCGCAGCAGAACAGCTGGCGGCAGCTCCAGAATGCGAGAGCCGGCGCTCCGCAGCGGCAGGCGGACGTCAGGACGCCGGCGCGCGCCGCTCCCCCTCCGCGGGAGCCTGATCAGAGCCTCCCGCCGCCGCTGCCGCAGACGCCACGGACCTGACGCTTGACGCCGGCCCCGGCCGCGCGCAGTCTCGCCCGGATCGAAGGCGCGACGCCCGATCGGGAAGGCCCTCCGCATGCGGGGGCCTTTCGGCGTTTCGGGCGGCTTCGCCGATGATGCGTCAGCGCTGATGCTTCCGAGGGAGGAACCGACGCCATGTCCGGCCTGAACCGCACCGGCCACATCCGCCTGACCTCTCATCCGGAACCGGGCGAGCAACGCTTTCCCATCCGCTGGGCCGAGGAGAATCCGCAAAAGCGCGGGCCCCTGATCGGCACGGTGACGCGGCCGGCGGACCGCAACGTGATCGGCGCGACGGGCGGTGCCTATTCGCTCTACCGGGCGCTCGCGGTCTCCTCCGGCGCGCTCAATCCGCTGCAGCGGCCTGACCTGCGCAACACGCATCCGCCGGTCGACATCGGGCCGTTTCCGAGCTGGTCGGAGCCGGACCGGATCGTCTCGCTCGATCCCTGGGGCCACCTTGCGGCGGAGGTCTTCGCCGACCGGATCGCGGAAGGCATCGACATCCGGCCCACGATCGCCATCACGAAGGCCCGGCTGACGCTCCCCGAGATCCAGGCGCGCCTCGCGGCCGGCCATGTGAAGGCCGACGGCGAGTTCATGAAGGAGAACGGCGACATCGCGGTCACCAAGATCGCCGTCGATCCGGTCTGGCACCTGCCCGGCATCGCGCACCGCTTCGGCACCAGCGAGACCAACCTGCGCCGCCAGCTCTTCGAGCAGACCGGCGGCATGTTCCCCGAGCTCGTCACGCGGCCGGACCTCACGGTCTTCCTGCCGCCGATCGGCGGCATGACGGCCTATGTCTTCGGCGACGTGGCGAAGCTCGCCACCGGCCAGCATCGCGTCGCCTGCCGGGTGCATGACGAATGCAACGGCTCCGACGTGTTCGGCTCCGACATCTGCACCTGCCGGCCCTATCTCGTGCATGGCATCGAGGAATGCGTGAAGGAAGCGCAGGCCGGCGGCGCGGGCCTCATCGTCTACAACCGCAAGGAGGGTCGCGCTCTGGGCGAGGTGACGAAGTTCCTCGTCTACAACGCCCGCAAGCGGCAGGAGGGCGGCGATTCGGCCGCCACCTACTTCGAGCGCACGGAATGTGTGGCCGGCGTGCAGGACGCGCGCTTCCAGCAGCTGATGCCCGACATCCTGCACTGGTTCGGCATCCGCCGCATCGACCGGCTCATGTCGATGTCCAATATGAAGTACGACGCGATCGTCGGCTCCGGCATCGAGGTCGGCGAGCGCGTGCCGATCCCGGCCGAGCTCGTCCCCGACGACGCCTCGGTCGAGATGGAGGCCAAGAAGGCCGCCGGCTATTATGCGCCGGACGGCGTCAAGGACGCGGCCGGGCTCGAGGGCGTGAAGGGACGCGGTCTGGAGCGGTACTGAGGGAAGCCTGTCATCCCCGGCGCGCCGGAGGCGCGGGAAGGGGATCCAGAGCCGAGACGTCAGGCAAGGGCTGGATTCCCTTCCCCTCCGCTTCGTTCCGGCCGGGAATGACAACGCAGCCCTCGCGAAAGGCGGCCCGAACCGCTATTGACAGGGGATGCCGCAACCTGAGCCTCCGGTCTTCACCGACTTCGGCGACGTCGTCGCGACGGAGCGCTTCGCCCCGGTCCCCGCCGATGTCGTCGTCGGCGTCTCCGATGTCGTCTCGTCCACCGAGGCGATCGCGGCGGGGCGCTACAAGGCCGTCAATCTCGCCGGCGCCGCCCCGATCAGCGCCATGTTCAACACCCTGGGCCGGCACGATTTTCCCTTCGTCTTCGGCGGTGACGGCGCGGCGATGCTCGTCGAGGCGCACGAGCGGCCGTTGCTCGAGCGCGGCCTCGCGGACACCGCCGCCTTCGTGCGCGATGCGATGGGGCTGGCGCTGCGCGTCGGCGTGACCACGGTCGCTGCGCTGAGGGAGCAGGGCGCGGATGTGACGCTCGCGTGGTTCGCGCCCTCGGCGCATGCGCGCTACGCGCTGATCGCCGGCGGCGGACTGGCGCTGGCCGAGGAGCAACTGAAAGCCGGCCGGATCGCGATCCCCGCCTCGCCGCCGGGTGCGCAGCCCAATCTCGAAGGGCTCTCCTGCCGGTTCGTGCCGACGCCGAACCGGCATGGCGCCGTGCTGTCGCTGATCGTGCGCGAGGCGCCCGGCGCGCCGGAGGGCGCCTTCGCCGCCGTCGTCGGCCAGTTGCTGGCCGTGATGCGACGCGAGGAGCGCGAGGGGCATCCCCTTCCGGAGCAGGGACCCCGCTTCGGATGGCCGCCGGACACGCTGGATTTCGAAGCGAAGGCGGCGGGGAGCGGCTGGCGGGGGACCCGCCTGGCGCGGGCGGGATTCTCGCTCGTCGCCGCCCTGTTGCTGCGAACCGGCTGGAAACTCGGTGGCTTCGATCCCACGCTCTACAAGGCCGACCTCGTCGCCAACAGCGACTTCCGCAAGTTCGACGACGGCCTGCGCATGACGATCGACTGCGACGAGGCTTCCGCGGCCGCCATCGAATCGCTCCTCGCGGAGGGGGAGGCGCGGGGCGTCCTGCGTTTCGGCCTCGCCCGGCAGGACAAGGCGCTGGTCACCTGCCTCGTCCCGTCCCTGGTCGAGCGGGACCATCTGCATTTCATCGACGGCGCGGGCGGCGGCTATGCGCTGGCGGCCAGGAACATGAAGTCGAAGCGGGGTTGAGGCTCTCGGCCCGCCGATAGAGCGTTCCGTCTCCAGCGCCTTTCGGATATTGGCCATAGCGTCATGTCCCAGCCGATCTCCCTCGCCTCGCGCGTCGCCTCCCAAACCCTCTCCGCCCATGTCGTCGCCGCCGGCTTCCTCGGCGAGACGCCCATCTTCGCCTGCGCCGACGGTTCCGTGTCGCTGCAGGGCTCCGGGACAATGGCCGCGCAGCCGCACAAGGACGGGCTGACCGTCGCCACTGTCGCGAAGGAGGGCCTGCTGACGGGCGGCGAGGACGGGCGGATCGTCAGGACCCGCGCCGACGGCACGACGGAGATCCTGGCCGAGGAAAAGGGCAAGTGGATCGATGCGATCGCGGCCGGGCCGGATGGCGCGGTCGCCTGGTCGGCGGGACGGAACGTGTCCGCGCGCTCGGCCAGGGGCGAGGTCAAGAGCTTCGCCGCGCCCTCGACGGCGCGGGCCCTCTGCTTCATGCCGAAGGGCTACCGTCTCGCGGTGTCGCACTACAATGGCGCGAGCCTCTGGTTCCCCAACGCCTCGGCGGAGCCCGAACCCCTTGCCTGGAAGGGCTCGCACCTCGACGCCACCGTCTCACCCGACGGGCGCTATGTCGTGACCTCGATGCAGGAGAATGCGCTGCATGGCTGGCGGATCGCTGACAAGGCACACATGCGCATGACCGGCTATCCGGCCAAGACGCGCTCCATGAGCTGGAGCCATGACGGCGCCTGGCTCGCGACGTCGGGCGCGGAGGCCGCGATCATCTGGCCCTTCTCCGGCAAGGACGGCCCCATGGGCAAGGCGCCGCGGGAATGCGGGGTACGGCCGGTGCGGGTCAGCCGCGTCGCCTTCCATCCGGGCAGCCTCGTGCTCGCCATCGGCTACGAGGATGGGTTCGTGATGCTGGTCAGGCTCACGGACGCCTCGGAGCTGCCGGTCCGCATGTCCGCAGGCGCGGCGGTCACCGCGCTCGCCTGGGACGCCGCGGGGCGCCGGCTGGCGATCGGCGGCGCGGACGGATTCTCCGGGCTCCTGACCTTGCCTTGACGGCGGGCAGGTCACACCTACCCCAGGATGTGGACCCTCGGCCGCAAGCGCAGGACGGAGGACCGCTCGGACAGCGAGCGGGTGAAGGGCTACGTCTTCGCGGCGCTCGGCCGCAATCCCGACATCGGCATCAGCGTCAGCGAGATCGTCTGCGCCGACCCCGGCTGTCCGGGCGAGGAGACGATCATCCTCGTGATGGCGCCGAAGCGGAAGACCGCCGCCTGCAAGGTCGGCAAGGCGATGGCCGCCGTCACGGAGGATGACGTGCGCGACGCGCTCCGGGACCTCAGCGAGAACCCGTGACCAGGCTCCAGCCATGATCCCGCGCCTCTTCGCCATGTTCCTCGGCGGCTTGAGCGCGGTCGGCGCCTCGCAGGCGCCGGAGTTCGCGCAGCAATATGCGCAGCGGCTCGGCGGCGCGCTCGATGAGCTGCGCGCCGTCGTCCAGGCCTTCGACCGGGATGCGGCGCGGGAGGGGCTCGATCGCCAGGCGGGCCTGCGCCGGCTGGAATCCTCGCCCGATGCCTTCGTGGCGCGCCGCGGCGTCAGCATGGCCGAGACGATTCGCCGCTACGAATGGCTGGAGACGCAGAGGGCCGCCCTGGAGAGCCCCAATCCCTTCGGCCGCATGGCGGCGCTCGCGAGCGGCCTCGACGGCCCGATCGCGCGGCGGGCGCTGGAGAGCTTCCGCCCCGCCGTGCCGGTGACGAGCGAGGGTTTCTTCTTCGCCCTCGCCGGCTTTCTCGCGGGCGCCCTGGGCGGAGGGCTCATCGGCGCGCTCATCCGGCTGCCGTTCCGGAGGAAGAAAGCCGTCGCCCGCAGCTGAGGGCCCTGCTCAAGGCCCGAAATTCTCGCGGATCCGCTTGCGCAGCCCGTCGCGCACCGCGCGGTAGGCCGCGAGACGGCTTTCGCGCGAGCCGCCGCCGTCGGCCGTCGGATCGTCTGTCGGCCAATACTCGACCGCGACGGAGCTGTGCCGCGTCAGCACCTGTGCCCGCGCCAGCGCCTCCGGCGAGAGGGCGACGATCATGTCGAACTCGTCGATGGCGATGTCCTCGAAGCCCTGCGTGTTGTGGTCGCGGATGTCGATGCCGATCTCCGCCATGGCGGCCACGGCGAAGGGATCGAGCGTCGCGGTCGAGAGCCCGGCCGAATCGACATAGATGCGGCTGCCCAGCATCGCCCGGGCGAGGCCCTCCGCCATGGGCGAGCGCACCGCGTTCAGCGTGCAGGCGAAGAGGACGGAGCGGGGCTTGGCGACGTCGGCCATCAGGTCTCGCGCCCCGTCCAGGACAGCGCGGCGAGCAGCGTGAACAGCCGCCGGGCCGTCGGGAAATCCACCTCGACCTTGCCCTTGAGCCGCTCGATCACGATGTCGGCCGCCTCGTTGTGGATGCCGCGGCGGCCCATGTCGATGGCTTCGATCTGCTCGGCCGTGGCCGTGCGGATGGCGGCGTAGTAGCTCTCGCAGATCAGGAAGTAATCCTTGATCACGCGCCGGAAGGGCGACAGCGATAGGCCGTGCGTGATGACATGCTCGCCGGCCTCCGTGCGGATGTCGAGCACGAGCCTCTGGTTCATCATCCCGATGGTCAGCGCGAAGGGTCCCTCCCGGCCGTCGGGCAGGGCGAAGTAATTCTCCTCGACGAGATCATAGACCGCGATCTGGCGCTCATGCTCCTGGTCGGGCGTGCCACGCTCGATCGAGGCCTCGTCGAGCGCGACGGAGACGAGGCGGCAGGAGGGCTTCGGCGCCGCGCCGCCCGGTCCCGTCTCGTCGCTCCGCCCCTCGTCGGCCATGCGTCAGCCCGGAAGGTTCAGGCGGATCGCGACGGAGCGGGCATGCGCGTCCAGTCCCTCGGCCCGGCCGAGCGCGATGGCGGCGGGTCCGAGCGCGCGCAGCTGCTCCGGTCCGCATCGCAGGATCGACGTCCGCTTCATGAAATCGAGCACCCCCAGGCCGGAAGCGTAGCGGGCGGCGCGGGCGGTCGGCAAGACATGGTTGGAGCCGCCGACATAGTCGCCGATCGCTTCCGGCGTGTGCGCGCCGAGGAAGATCGCGCCGGCGTTGCGGATGCGGCCCGACAGCCGGTCGGCGTCGCGCGCCATGATCTCGAGATGCTCGGGCGCGAGGCGGTCGACGAGCGGCGGGGCCTCCTCCAGCGACCGGACATGGATGATCGCACCGAAATCGCGCCAGGAGGCGGCGGCGACGTCGCGCCGCGGAAGCGTGCGGAGCTGCGCCTCCAATGCGGCGGCCACCTCGCTCGCGAGACCGGGCGAATCGGTGATGAGGATGGACTGGGCCGCGGCGTCGTGCTCGGCCTGCGCCAGCAGGTCGGCGGCGATCCAGTCCGGATTGCCGGTGTCGTCGGCGAGGACGACCACCTCCGACGGTCCGGCGATCATGTCGATGCCGACCTGCCCGAAGACCTGCCGCTTGGCCGCCGCCACATAGGCGTTGCCGGGGCCGACGATCTTCACGACAGGCGCGATCGTCTCGGTGCCGTAGGCGAGCGCCGCCACGGCCTGCGCGCCGCCCACGCGGTAGATCTCGTCGACGCCGGCGATGGCGGCCGCGGCGAGGACGAGCGGGTTGATGGCGCCGGATGGCGTGGGCACCACCATGACGAGACGCGGCACGCCCGCCACCTTGGCGGGGACCGCGTTCATGAGGACCGACGAGGGATAGCTGGCGCTGCCGCCCGGCACGTAGAGGCCGACCGACTCGACGGCGCTCCAGCGCCAGCCCAGCTCGACGCCGAGCGGATCGGCGAAGGCGACATCCTGCGGGCGCTGGCGCTCGTGATAGGCCTCGATGCGCTCCTTCGCGAGCTCCAGCGCGGCGAGGGCGTCGGGCGCGCAGAGGGTCCGCGCCTCGGCGATCTCCCGCTCCGCGATCCTGAGGCCGAGCCTGTCGAGATCGACCGAATCGAAGCGGCGCGAATAATCGGCCAGCGCGGCGTCTCCCCGGAGGCGCACCTCGTCGAGGATCGCGGCGACCGCGGCGGTCACCTCGACGGAAGCCTCGCGCTTCTGGCCGAGGAGGGTCCGGAAACCCTCCTCGAAATCCGTCGCGCCCGCATGCAGCTCCAGCGGCATCGATCCATCCTGTCTGGACCGGCCGGTCCCGCCGGCCAACGGCGCATGCGATAGCGGCGCCGGCGCCGGCGTTCAATCGACATTCAGCCAGGCGCGACGATCATGCGCAGCAAGACGGGCGCGGAACGCGCGGGGGCCGGACAAGAACGGGAGATGACATCGATGCCCATCACCATGCCGCGGGTGAAATCCCTGGCCGCTGCCGCCATCGCGACCGCCGGCTTTCTCGCCGCCGCGGCCCCGGCCGCAGCGCAGTACTACCCCTATCCGCCGCAGCGCGAATATTACGGGCCCCGCGGCTACGATGGCCCGCGCGACTACGGCCGCCGGCCGCCGCGCGAATGGCAGGAGCGCGAATATTACCGGCCCCGTCCGCGGCCCGTGGCCTTCGGCAACCTCTGCGTGACCTCGCGCGGCAATTGCCGGACGCAGCCGATGCCCGCCCAGTCGCCCTGCCAGTGCTTCATCCCCGGCTTCGGCGCGAAGCGCGGCGCCATCCTGGCGCGGCCGGTGTATTGAGGGCCATTTCCTTCTCCCGCTCGCGGGAGAAGGTGCCCGAAGGGCGGATGAGGGTGCTATCCGCCCTGAGCTTCGGCGATTCCCCTCACCCCAGCCCTCTCCCGCACGCGGGAGAGGGGGAATCATCGCGTCTTACCCCGTGATGCGCTCAACCTGCGCGCCGCAGCGCTGCAGCTTCTTCTCCAGCGCCTCGAAGCCGCGGTCGAGGTGGTAGACGCGGTGGACCGTCGTCTCGCCGTCGGCGACGAGGCCGGCGATGACCATCGCGACCGAGGCGCGCAGGTCCGTCGCCATCACCTGGGCGCCGGTCAGGGCCTTCACCCCCTGGATCACCGCCATGTCGCCGTCGAGCCGGATGTTCGCGCCGAGGCGGGCCAGCTCCTGCACATGCATGAAGCGGTTCTCGAAGATCGTCTCGCGGATGTGCGAGACGCCGTCGGCCCGGCACATCAGCGCCATGAACTGCGCCTGCAGGTCGGTCGGGAAGCCCGGGAAGGGCTCGGTGGTTACGTCGGCCGGCGCGAGGCCTTGGCCGTTGCGGCGCACGCGCACGCCCTCGGCCGTCTGCTCGACGCCGACGCCGGTGCGCGCCAGCACGTCGAAGGCCGCCTTGAGCAGGTCGTAGCGCGCGTTCTCCAGGAGCACGTCGCCGCCGGTCATGGCGACCGCCATGGCGTAGGTCCCCGTCTCGATGCGGTCCGGCAGGACCGCGTGGCGGGCCCCGTGAAGGCGGCCGACGCCGCGGATCGTGATGGTGGAGGTGCCGGCGCCCTCGATCCGCGCGCCCATCTTGACGAGGAGATCCGCGAGATCCGTCACTTCGGGCTCGCGGGCGGCATTGTGGATGACCGTCGTACCCTCCGCCAGGACCGCCGCCATCAGGGCCGTGTGCGTCGCGCCGACGCTGACCTTCGGGAAGAAGATTTCGGCGCCCTTCAATCCGTGCGGCGCCTCCGCGAGCACGTAGCCGCCCTCGATTTCGATCCTGACGCCCAGCCGCTCCAGCGCCTGCAGGTAGAAGTCGACGGGGCGAGTGCCGATGGCGCAGCCGCCGGGAAGGGATACCTTTGCCTTGCCCATGCGGCCGAGCAGCGGGCCGATCACCCAGAAGCTGGCGCGCATGCGGGAGACGAGTTCGTAGGGCGCCGTGGTATCGACGATCTGGCGGGCCGACAGGTCGATGGTCTGGCCGGTCTCCGTCGTCTGGCCGGCGAGCTTTCCGGCGATCTTGTGGTCGACGCCATGATTGCTGAGGATGCGCAGCAGCTGGGTGACGTCGGAGAGGCGGGGCACGTTGTCGAGCGTCACGCCATCGTCGGTCAGCAGGGCCGCCGTCATCAGCGGCAGCGCGGCATTCTTCGCTCCGGAGATCGGAATGACCCCCTGCAGAGGCGCTCCGCCCTTGATGGTGATGCGATCCATTTGCGCTTCATCCTCTCTGGAATGGCGGCGTTGCGTTTTCCGGGGCGTTGCCGTTCCGACAACGGTTAGTATTCAGCTTACGTACGGTCCGGGCCGCAGGGTCGGTGCCAACGGCGTCGCCACCTGCATCGGGCGACGGCTCGCCGGCAGGCTCGGTCGCCTCGGCCCCTTGCGGTGGTCGGCGGGATTTCTGCAGGCGTCTTTCACCGAGGTTGCGGCGCAAGGCCGCTGCAAGCCGATTTTTCCGGACATTCGCCGTTTGGGTGCGATCGGTCACCTGCGCCGTCTCCCGCCTAGGCCGGCAGCAATATGCGCGCCATCCCGGCCGCGCAAGCCGAAGCCCCAATCCTTAACGTGACCGCTCGGGCCCGGCCCGCGGATTTGCGGATTTTGCCGGCTGAAGCCTAGCGTATTTTAGGGGCATTTCAGACATGACCATTGTTAGCGCACCACGTCGTATCGTTTCATGGCTAGCTCAGGGCCTCGAATCGCTCGGGCCCGCGACAGACTTCAACCGCACCCTTCAGGACATCTGCCGCGCGGCCGGCGCGAAGCATGGCTGTTTCGTCATGCGCCATGCGCCGGGTGTGATCGGCGACGATCCCTTCCACGTCGACACCTACGGCGAGGATTGGCGCCGCCACGCGGCGATCCAGGACTACGCGCCGACGGACCCGGTGTCGGCCTTCAGCGAGCGCTCGATCCATCCGTTCGACTGGGCCGACCTGCCTCGGACGCGCGGGCGGCTGAAGCGCTTCACCAAGGACTTCCAGGATTTCCAGCTCGGCCGGCAGGCGCTGACCGCGACCTTCCGGGGGCCATCGGGAGACCGCTCGATGCTCACCCTGACGAGCGACCTGACGGAGAAGAAGTGGCAGAGCGCCAAGCACGAGATCGCCGCCGCGATGAGTGTGCTGCATCCGGCCTATCATGCGGCCGTCCTGCGCCTGCATTTCGACATCGCGGCTCCCGATATCGCGAAGCTGACGCCGCGCGAGAAGCAATGCCTCGGCTGGGCCGCGCATGGCCGCACCAGCAAGGAGATCGGCGAAAACCTTGGCCTGACGCCGGCCACGGTGAATTTCTTCATCGAGGCCGCGGTGAGCAAGCTGGCGGCCCTGAACCGGGCTCATGCGGCCGCGAAGGCCGTCGCCCTGGGACTGATCGCACCACCGCGCTGACGCGTCGGCCACGCTGGTGGACGCGCTTTCGATCGACGCACAGGCCACGCCTCCGGAGGCGGGGGCGCGCGATGGCCTGTCGAGTCCCCAGAAGCTGCTCCTGCTGGCCGCCGTTCTGGTCGCGGTCCTCGTCGCCGCGACGGCGTCAGCGCCGCTGACCTGGTTCATGCTCGTCGCATCGGCGCTGTTCCTGCTCGTCATCTCTGTGATGCTGGGAGCCGCGATCGAGAGCTGGACGGGCGCGCCGCCGGACCAGGACCTGCTTGTGCGCGCCAGCCTGGAGCGGCGCGACTGGCCCTCCTACAGCATCCTCGTGCCGCTCTACCGCGAGGCGGCGGTGGCGCGGCAGTTGCTGGAGGCGATGGCCCGGCTCGACTATCCCCCGGAGAGGCTCGAGATCCTCTTCCTCGTCGAAAGCGACGACGCCGAGACCGCGGCGGCGCTCGGGTCGGACCTTCCGGGCCACGGCCGCGTCGTCGTTGTGCCGGAGGGAGTGCCGCGCACCAAGCCGCGCGCGCTCAACCACGGCTTCGCGCGCGCATCCGGCGAGTATGTCACCGTCTTCGACGCGGAGGACATCCCGGAGCCCGATCAGCTGAAGCGGGCCGTCCTGCTCTTCGAAAGCGCTCCGCGGCGCGTTCAATGCGTGCAGGGCCGGCTCTGCATCGACAATCTCGCCGACGGCTGGCTGCCGCTGATGGAAGCCATCGAATACATGGCTCTGTTCGACTCGCTGAAATGCGGCCTGTCGCTGGCGTCGATGCCGGTGCCGCTGGGCGGAACATCCAACCATTTCCGTCGGAGCGACCTGACGGCGCTCGGGGGCTGGGACGCATGGAACGTGGCGGAGGATGCCGACCTTGGCCTCAGGATCGCCCGGCGCGGCGGCATCGTGCTCGACCTCGCCTCGACGACCTACGAGGAGGCGCCGATCCAGTTCGGCGGCTGGCTCCGCCAGCGGCGGCGCTGGTTCAAGGGCTGGTTGCAGACGGCCGCCGTCAACGCACGCAAGCCCCGGGCGGCCATCGCCCGGATGGGCATGACGGCCTGGCTGGTGTCGCAGATCGGCGTGCTGGGTCTCGTGCTGAGCGCGCTCTGCTACCCGTTTTTCAGCGCCTGGATCGCCTGGAACTTCCATACCGGCGACCTCTTCGACGCGGAGACGCCCCTGGCCTTCGCGGCCAACAGCGTGGCGCTGGCGGTGGCGGCGACGGGCGGGCTGACCATGGCCGCGCCGGCGCTGATCGGCCTGCGGCGGCGTCGGCTCTGGCATCTCGCGCCCTGGCTGGTCACGCTGCCGCTCTATCTGTTCCTTGTCTCCTTCGCCGCTTGGCTGGCGCTCTGGGACCTGAACCGGCGCCCGTTCCATTGGGGCAAGACCGAGCACGGGCTCGGCTGGCGCAATCTCGAACGCATCAGAAGCAGGCGATGAAGGCGTCGACCAGCATGCGGGCGTAGACCCCTTCGCCGAAGCGCGTCCAGAGCAGGAGGGCCGCTCCCAGAACTGCAGCGGAGGCGGCCACCGCGACGAGGCGCAGCGGCCGCGCGCTGGCGGGCGGCATCATCTCGCGGCTGGCGTCGGCGTCGGTCATGGGCTTAGCATAGCGCATTCCGCTGTCCCTTTCATCCCCGACCGAAGCCCGCCTCTGCCTTGAAGACCGCCTTTCTCATCCTGCTCCTCCTCTGCGGCGGCCTCGTCCTCTGGGGCGTGCTCGCCACCGCCAGCGCGACGCGACGCTTCCCGCCGACCGGGATCTTCGTGCCGGTCGCCGGCGGCCGGCTGCATCTGCGCGACATCGCCCCGCGCGACGGCGCGGCCGTCGGGCCGGAGCGCACCATCGTCATGCTCCATGGCGCCTCCTGCAACCTGCTGGCGCTGACGCTGCCGCTGGCAGGCCCCCTCGGCGAACGATTCCGCGTGATCGCCATCGATCGGCCGGGACATGGGCACAGCGACCGGCCGGGCGGGCGGGAATCGGCCGCGCTCACGCGGCAGGCTGCGCTGATCGCGGAAGCGATGGCGGCGGCGGGCGCGCCGCGGGCGATCGTGCTGGCCCATTCCTTCTCCGGCGCGCTGGCCCTGACGCTCGCCATGGACCATCCGGAGCGGGTGGCGGGGCTGGTGCTCCTGTCGCCCGTGAGCCATCCCTGGCCGGGCGGCATCGACTGGACCTACCATGCGGGCAGCCTTCCGGTGATCGATGCGCTGTTCTCGCGCCTCGTGCTCGCGCCGGGCGCGGCCTTCACCATGCAAGCCGGCGTGCGCGCGGTCTTCGCCCCGCAGGTTCCGCCGCCGGACTACGTGACCAAGACGGCGCTGCCGCTGCTGCTCAGGCCATCGGAATTCATGGCCAACGCCCAGGATGTCGCCGGCCTCGCCGCCCATGTGGCGGAACGGTCTGGGCGCTACCGGGAGATCGAGGCGCCCACGCTCATCATCTCGGGCGACGCAGACCGCATCGTCTACACCGACATCCACACGGCCTCGCTGGCGCGGGAGCTCAAGGACGTGACGGCCCATGTGCTGCCCGGTGTCGGCCATGTGCCGCACCATGCCGCGACGGATTTCGTCGTGGCGGAAATCGAGGCGCTGAGCCGGCGGCTTGAGGCGGGGGCGAAGCGGTAGAAGCCTGCTCGACCGAAGAGGCACGGGCGCGATGCGGCGCCCGGCTCAGAAGGCCGGAAGCGCCTCCGCCGGTTCCGGGAGCTGCAGCCGGCCCGGGCCCGGCGTGCGGGAGCCGTCCGTCATCTTGCCGGCCATTTCGGCCAGTTCCTGCTCGACGAGGTCGAGCGTCACGCGGTCGGCCTCGATGTCGCGCTTGAGCTGGAACAGGCGCTCCGCCCAGGCGTCGGTCAGCTGCTCCGCCGGCGTGGCCGAGAGTTCCGCCAGCTCGTCCTCCGCCTCGCGGAACTCCAGCAGGCGGATGAAATGGTCGAAGCAGCGCTCGACGAAGGCGCCGTCCGGCTTCGCGCGCAGGATCGGGAATTCCTCCATGAGCCGGTGGCCCCAGGCGAGGCCGCGTCGCTCGTCCTCCCGTCCGTGCAGGATCTCCAGACCTTCCATGAAGGCCGGCTCCATCAGGCTCTCGAACGCGTCCTGCGCGCGCCGCTCCTCGGCATGGCCGTCATGGCCGGCTTCCACTTGCCCCGCGCCCGTCTCGTCGATGAGCCTGAGGGCGTCGCCGAGGAAGGCGTCGTAGGGCGTGACGCCATAGAGGTCGGACTTGAGCTCGCCCCTCAGCTTCAGCCCCGCGATGCGCTCGCGGTGGCGCTCCGCCAGATCCGGAAAATGAATGCAGAGCCCGAGGAAGATGCGCTCGACCGAGATGTACTTCGGTTGGGCGCCGCCCATCGCCGCGCCGCCCGGCGACAGGCGGATCGTCTCGCGCGGTCCCGCGCCCTCGCGCCCGCCCTCGCGGCGGTACGTGCGACCAGAAGAACGGCCCCGCGCGCGCGGCCCCGTCTTCTCCCAGAAGAACTGGTTGAGCCGGAAGCGCGCCGTCAGCTCGTAGCGCCGGCGCACGAGCGGATCGGCGATCTGGGCGACCAGATCGTTGACCGTCTTCTCGAGCATCGCCTGACGCTCCGGCGTCGAGATGTCGGCATGCGCCGTCTCGCGGTTCCAGAGCGCTTCCCAGAGGCCGATGGCCCTCGTCGTTGTCTCGACGAAGGCGTCGAGCCCGCGGGCGCGGATCAGGTCGTCGGGGTCCTGTCCCTCGGGCAGGAAGGCGAACCGGAAGGAGAAGCCGGTCTTCAGCGCCGGCAGGATCCGGTCGATGGCGCGGTTCGCGGCGGCGACGCCCGCCTTGTCGCCGTCGAAACAGATCACGGGCTCCGGCGCGAAGCGCCAGAGCGTGGCGATCTGCTCTTCGGTGAAGGCCGTGCCCAGCGTCGCGACCACGTGCCGGAGTCCGGCCTGCCAGACGGCGATGGCGTCGAGATAGCCTTCGGTGGCGATCACGGTGCCGGACTTGAAGGCGGCCTCGCGCGCGCGGTGGCCGTTGAAGACGACATGCCCCTTGTGGAAGAGCGGCGTCTCCGGGCTGTTGAGATATTTCGGCTTGGCGTCGGGGTCGAGCACGCGCCCGCCGAAGGCGACGACGCGGCCCTTCATGTCCTGGATCGGGATGATCACACGGTTGCGGAAGCGGTCGTAGAGCGCCCGGCCGCGATCCTCCGGCTCGATCACGAGGCCCGCGTCGATCATCTGCCGGTCCGTGACGCCATGGCCGCGCAGATGGGTCATGAGCGCCTCGCGGCTCTCCGGCGCGAAGCCGATGCGGAACTCGGCCTGCGTCCGCTCGGCGATGCCGCGCTTCGAAAGATAGGCCCGCGCCTCGGCGCCGGCCGGCTTCTGCAGCTGCGCCTCGAAGAACTTCGCCGCGATCTCGACGACGTCGTAGAGGTCCTTCCGCTTCTGCTCCTGCGCCTCGGCTTCAGGAGTGACTTTCGGGAGCGCGACGCCAGCCTCGGCGGCGAGCCGCTCCACGGCCTCCGGGAAGCTCAACCCTTCCGTCTCCGACACGAAGCGGAAGATGTCGCCGTGCTTCCCCGAGGAGAAGCAATGGTAGAAGCCCTTCTGGTCGTTCACGTAGAAGGAGGGCGTCTTCTCCTGCTGGAACGGCGACAGCCCCTTCCACTCGCGCCCCGACTTCACGAGCTTCACGCGACGGCCGACCACGACGGAAACGGGCAGCCGGGCGCGGATGTCGTCAAGGAGGGAGGGCGGGAAACGCATGGCGCTAGAATAGCACGGATTGATAGAACGAAGATAGAACGTTCTGGTGTTGCGCTTGGTTATGCCCGCTATGCTCCGACGCCTGTCATCCCCCGCGCCCCGCAGGTGCGGGAAGGGGATCCAGACTGACGGCGGCTAAGGGCTGGATTCCCTTCCCCTCCGCGGCTTCGTTGCTCCGGCCGGGAATGACAGCGAGATCCTTGCGCAAGGCCCCCTAGTCGTATATACAGGGCGTAAGGCATTATCAGGCCGAGGTTCGTATTCGCGAACCCAATCACGCGCCGAAAAAGCGGGCGCCCGGGGCGAGTCAGACAAGCTGGTTCTGGAACCGGGTCATAGGAACGCGGGCAAGTGTTCATGCGCTTTGCCACTCGGAGCTTGATAAATGCGTTTCGACTGGGATGCGCAAAAGGCGCATCGCATCCTTGAAGCACGAGGGATCGACTTCAGGGACATGGTTCAGATCTTCGCCTCTGACAGGGTAGAGATCCGGTCAAAACATCCGGGAGAGGAGCGCTGGCTGGCGATCGGTGAACTGAACGGAAAATGCTTCACCGTCGTTTACACGATGCGTGAAGGGACGATCCGCATCATCACCGCCCGGCGCGCGAGGCCAGATGAAGAGCGAGCGTACCATTCGCGTCACCCTTGAGGAGGCGCTTAAGCAGCCCGGCAAGTCCGATTGGGCCAGGATCGAGGCCACCACCGAGGCCGACATCGAACGCCAGATCGCGGAGGATCCCGATCTTCAGGGCTTCGATGACATCGACTGGTCGAAGGCGACCTTCGTGCCCGCGCCGACCAAGCAGCCGATTTCCATCCGGCTCGACGCCGATATCCTCGATTTCTTCAAGGCCCAGGGCAGCGGCTACCAGAGTCGCATCAACCGCGTGCTGCGGCATTACATGGAATCGGTGAAAAAGACCGGCTGACCGGGAGGGAGTGCGTCCTTCTCCCGTTCACGGGAGAAGGTGCCGGCAGGCGGATGAGGGCCCTACGCCTTCTTCCGCAGCCGGACGATCACGTCGACGCGGGCGATCTCCATGCCCTCGGGCGGCTCGGGCAGGGCAGCGACGTCGAGGCTCCGGCCGGGGATGTCGATCATCCGCTCCTCGCCCTCGATGAAGAAGTGATGATGGTCCGAGGTGTTGGTGTCGAAGTAGGTCTTCGCACCTTCCATCGCGACCTGCCGCAGCAGGCCCGCTTCCTTGAACTGGTGCAGCGTGTTGTAGACGGTCGCGAGCGACACCGGCACGCGCGCCTTGAGCGCCTCCTCGTGCAGGGCCTCGGCGGAGACATGGCGGTCGCCGCGGCCGAACAGCATCCAGCCCAGCGCGACGCGCTGGCGGGTCGGGCGGAGGCCGGCGTCGCGGAGCATGCCCTTGAGCTGATGCACGGGGCAGCCGGCCAGGCTCTGGCCAGGCAGGCTGGGGCCCGGCTGCTTCGCCGCCGTCTGTGGTCCAGCGGCGTTCGCGCGCTTCAGGAGATCGATTCGATCCATGGTCAATTCTTGCGCGGCACGGTATGGGCCGCTTTGATCACGATCAATAATCGTTCCCCTGCCCGGGTTCAACCCTGGCGGCGCCGCGCAAACGGTCACAGGGTGAAGGCAAGGGTGAAGGAACCGGCATGAGCCTGCGCGTCGTCTTCATGGGCACACCCGCCTTCGCCTGCCCGACGCTTTCGGAAATCGTCGGGCAAGGCCATGAGGTCGTGGCCTGCTACACGCGCGAGCCCGCCCCGGCGGGACGCGGCATGGCGCTGGTGAAGAGCCCGGTCCACCAGATGGCGGAGGGCTTCGGCATTCCCGTCCTGACGCCAAAGACGCTGCGCACCGGGGAGGCCGCGGAGACCTTCGCCGCGCATGACGCCGACGTCGCGGTCGTGGTCGCCTATGGCCGCATCCTCCCGAAGGCGATCCTCGACCTGCCGCGGCTCGGCTGCCTCAACCTGCATGGCTCGCTGCTGCCGCGCTGGCGCGGCGCGGCGCCGATCCAGCGCGCGGTGATGGCGGGCGACTCCGAGACCGGCGTGATGGTGATGCGCATGGAGGAGGGGCTCGACACCGGCCCCGTCGCCATGGCCGAGCGCATCGCCATCGGCCCCGACATGACGGCCGGCGAAGTCCACGACCGGCTGATGGGGCTGGGCGCCGACCTGATGGCGCGGGCGCTGGCGGCGCTCTCCCGCGGCGGCCTCACCTTCCGGCCGCAGCCCGAGGAAGGCGTCACCTACGCCCACAAGATCGAGAAGGCGGAGGCGCGGATCGACTGGAGCCGGCCCGCGTGGGCGGTTCATGACCATATCCGCGGCCTGTCGCCCTTTCCCGGCGCCTTCTTCGAGGCGGACTGGGGGCAGGGCTCGACGCGCGTGAAGGTGCTGCGCTCGACGCTCGCCGAAGGCACGGGCGCGCCGGGCACCTTGCTTGACGATCGGCTGATGATCGCCTGCGGCGATGGCGCGGTGCGGCTGATCGAGGTGCAGCGTGCCGGCAAGGCCGCGGCCCGCGCCGAGGAATTCCTGCGCGGCGCATCGCTCGCGAAGGGCGCGAGCCTCGCCTGATGCCGCGCTTCCGGCTGACGCTCGAATATGACGGCACGCCCTATCTCGGCTGGCAGGCCCAGCCCTCGGGCCGCGGCGTGCAGGACGCGGTCGAGCGCGCCATCCTGACCATGACCGGCGAGCGCATCCGCCTCATGGTGGCGGGGCGCACCGACGCCGGCGTCCACGCCATGGCCCAGGTGGCGCAGGCCGACCTCGCCAAGGACTGGCGCACCGATAGCTTGCGCGACGGGCTCAACACGATCCTCGCCCAGGCGGAGGAGCGGGTGAGCGTGCTGGCGGCGGAAGCGATGCCGGACAGCTGGAACGCGCGGCTGAGCGCGAGGCGGCGGCACTATCTCTACCGCATCGTCAACCGCCGGCCGCCGCTCGCCATCGAGCATCGCCGCGCCTGGCATGTGCCGCGCCGGCTCGACGCCGGGGTGATGCACGAGGCGGCGCAGAGGCTCGTCGGCCACCATGATTTCTCGACCTTCCGCGCCGCCGCCTGCCAGGCGAAGAGCCCCGTGAAGACGCTCGAGCAGCTGGAGGTCGCGCGGACGGGCGACGTGATCGAGATCAGGACCTCGGCCCGATCCTTCCTGCACAACCAGGTGCGCCGCATGGTCGGCTCGCTCGAGATGTGCGGCGCGGGCAAATGGAGCGCCGACGACCTGCAGGCCGCGCTCGAGGCCCGCAGCAACCAGGCCTCCGGCCCGCAGGCGCCGGCCTGGGGCCTCTATTTCGCGGGCGTCGACTACTGAGGCGGGGCGAGCAGCCCCGTCAGGCCATCGTAGGTCAGCTTGATCGCCACCACGAACAGCAGCGCATACATGACCCGGTAGAACCAGACCGTGGAGATGCGCCGCACCAGCCAGACGCCGGCCGCCGTGGCGACGATGGCGATCGGCGCGAGCACCAGCGACGTCGAGAGGTTGCGCGCCGTGAAGAGGCCGAGCGCCGCCAGCGGCGCGATCTTCATCAGGTTCATGATGGCGAAATAGATGACCATCGTGCCGGCGAAGACCTCCTTCGGCAGGCGCTGCGGCAGCAGGTAGATCGAGATGGGCGGGCCGCCCACATGGCTGATGAAGCTCGTGAAGCCGGCGATCGTGCTCCAGAGGGTCGCGCGGCCAAGCGCCGGCTCGCGCGCCGGCAGGTCGCTGCCGCGCATCGCCAGCGTGTGGGCGCAGAAGACGAGCGAGATCAGCCCGAGCATCAGCCGGAGCGCCGCGTCCGACATCCAGGCGGCGGTGAGATAGCCGAGCACCGTGCCGATCACGGCGCCCGGCATCATCAGCGCGACGTTGCGGCGGCTCCAGGTGGTGCGCCAGGCCCAGATCGAGATCGCATCCATGAGCAGCAGGATGGGAAACATGATCGCGCCGGCCTCGATGGCGGGCGGGCCCGAGAGCGCCATCAGCGGCATGGCCACCATGGCGAGCGCGCCGCCAAAGCCGCCCTTGCCGATCGCCATGATGGCGACGGCCGGGATCGCGAAGGCGTAGAAGGCCGGATCGGTGATGGGGTTCAAGGAGGCGAGGCCGGTCAGAGCTTGAAGAAGCTGTCGGCCGCGCCCTTGGCGGCCGCCTTCGCCTTCGCCGCCGCCTCGAGCCGTTCGATCTCCTCGCGCAGGATCGCGACGCGCTCGTTCAGCTCGAAGACGGAGAGCAGCGAGAGATCCTGCCCGATCTCGTGCTTCGGCTTCTTCTTCGGGCGGTCGTCGTCCTCGGGAATCATCGGTCCTGTCCGGTCTGTCTCGGGAGGATAGCGCCTCGCGGCCTTGCGTCCAGCGGCACCGTCATTCGCCGCGCTGCGACGAGGGTCGCGCCAGCAGGAACGTGGCGAGCGCCGCGAGGCCCATGGCGGAGATGAACAGGGGCATGACGAGCGGCGATCGGGCCAGCAGCGCGCCGAGCGTCGAGCCGACGATGGCCGCGAAGCTCATCTGCAGCAGGCCCTGCAGCGAGGAGGCGGCGCCCGCCCTGTCCGGAAAGGGCATCATGGCGCTGGCGTTCGCCTGCGGCAGGGTCAGGCCGACGCCGGCCGCGTAGAGTGCCATCGGCAGCGTCACCTCGAGCGAGGAGCCGGTCCGCAACAGCATGCAGGCCAGCATCAGCAGCCCGCCGCCGGCGAGGCAGAGGACGCCGAGGCGGATCGTGCCGTCGAGCCCGAGGCGGCCGACCACGCGCTGCGCCACGATCGTGCCGGCGATGTAGCCGAGCACGCTCGCCCCGAAGGAGAGGCCGAACGCCAGGGCCGACAGGCCGTAGACGCCCTGCAGCACGAAGGATGAGCCCGAGATGAAGGAGAAGAGGCCGGCATAGGTGAAGGCCGCGAGCGAGGCGTAGAGGCGGAAGCCGCCGTGCCTCAAGAGCACGCCGAAGCCCTTCAGGATGTTCACCAGCGAGATCGGCTCCGGCCGCCGCTGGCGCAGCGTCTCCGGCAGGAAGAGAATGACGGCGAGCGCGAGCGCGGCCGCGCCGCCAAGCACCGCCCAGAAGTTGGAGCGCCAGCCGAAGAGCGGCTCCAGCACGCCGCCGAGGATCGGCGCGATGGCGGGCACGAGGCCCATGATCATGCCCATGCGCGAGAGTTCGCGCCCGGCGCGCGGCCCTTCATAGAGATCGCGGACGATGGCGCGGCCGAGCACGATCGGTCCCGCGGCGCCGAGCGCCTGCACCACGCGGGCCGCGATCAGCATCTCGACCGACTGGGCGAGGGCGCAGGCCGCGCTCGCGAGGCAATAGAGCGCGAGGCCGGCGAGCACCGTCGGCTTGCGGCCAATCTTGTCGGACAGGGGACCGTAGAAGATCTGCCCGGCGGCGAAGCCGACGAGATAGCCGGAGAGCGTGAGCTGGGCGCGCGCGATCTCGGTCCCGAGCGCCGTGGCGATGGCCGGCAGCGAGGGGAGATACATGTCGGTCGAGAGCGGCCCCAGTGCCGTCAGCATGGCGAGGATGGCGGTCATGCCGAGCGTGTCGGGACGCAGCTTCATGCAGCAGCGGTTAAGCGCGTCGAGGCCGGGAGTCCATCGGTGCGGTTGCCTAGCGCCGCAGGGATATGATATCTACCATGAATAGATATCAAAGGGCAGGTGATGAGCGCCACAGCGAAGCTCTTCATGCATGGCCGCAGCCAGGCTGTGCGGCTCCCGAAGGAGTTTCGGTTCGAGGGCAGGGAGGTTCGCGTCAGCCGCGAGGGCGACAGGGTCATCCTCGAGCCGCTGGAGCGGAAGCCGCCCGACGTTGCGGCGCTGTGGGCCCGGATCGACGCGATGGGTGGGCGCGACCTCCTGCCGGACGGACCGCCTGACGATCTGCCGGTCGGACCTGATCCACGCCTGTTTCTCGACGAATGATCTGCCTCGACACCAATGTCGTGATTGCGGCGATCAATGGCCGCATTCCTTCGGTGCGCCAGCGGCTCGGCGAAGAACTGATCCGGGGTGCTGATCTGGGGCTGCCCGCCGTGGCGTTGTTCGAACTGCGCTACGGCTACGCCAAGAGCAGCCGTCGCGCGGAGGCCGAGGCGATTCTCGCCACGTTGCTCGGACAAGGCATCGCAATCTTGCCTTTCGGCGAGGAGGACGCCGCCCATTCCGGCGCGATCCGCGCCGAACTCGAGCGCGATGGCAACCCGATCGGAGCCTACGACATTCTCATCGCAGGTCAGGCGCGCAGTCGCGGGGCAACGCTGGCGACCGCCAATGCGCGAGAATTTGCCCGCGTCAGCGGGCTCCCGATCATCGATTGGACGACGTGACGCCGGCGGTTCAGTTCCGGTAGCGCTCTTCCCATTGCCGCTCGCCGAAGCGGCAATCCATCTTCCGGCGCGGTGCGTCCTCGCTGTTCACGCGGATCACGCGGGGCTCCGGCGAAAGGCCCGCCACCTCGCGCAGGATCTTCGTGCGCGTGGCCTCGACGAACTGGTCGCGCTCCCGGATCGCGATCATGAAGGCGCCCGGCCCGCCGATGACGCAATCCTCGTAATACTCGTCGAGATTGTCCATGTCGAAGACGGAGCGCCGGCCGTTGTTGATCATGATCGGCAGGCCGTTGATGGTGATGCCGGACTTTATCGCGCGGTCGCGCGCGTCGGTCACCAGGATCCCGCTGTTGTTCGGCCCGTCTCCGGAAATGTCGAGCACGCGTCGCAGGCCGTCATAGCCGTTGGCCTCGAACAGTTCCTGCCCGTAGAGGATCGCGCCGGCGACGCTGGTCCGGTACCAGCGGTTGATCGGCGCGGCCGCGAGCTTGGCGACGAAGGCGTCGGCGGTCTCCGGCCCGTCGATGACCTGCCAGGGCACGACGACGCGCTGCACATTGTGCCCGGCCCATTCGAAATAGGTCACGGCGATCTTGCCGACCATGCCGCCGCGAATCGCCTTCAGCACCTCGGGCGAGGTCAGGGCCTTGATGTAGCCCTCGCGCTGCAGGCGCTGCTCCTCGATATCCATGGAGTAGGAGATGTCGACGGCCAGAACGAGCTCGACATCGACCTCGGTCGCCCCGCCCTTGGCGAACGCGGCCGGAGGCGCGGCCGCGGCGGCCCAGGCCAGGGAGAGGATCAGGGACAGGTATCGCAAGGCCCGCATGCCGTCTCTCCTCGATCCTCCGCCGATCCCGGCGGATGCGCTAGATGCCCTGGCCGTCGTGTTCTGTCGCCAGTCGTTCGGCGGCCTGACGGACGCCCTTGAGATAGGGATTGAGCTTGAGCGCCTCGCGGAAGGCGGCGAGCGCGCGCTTCTCGTCGCCGCCCTGCTGGAAGATCATGCCGACGCCGGCCAGCGCCTGGAAATGGCGGGGTTCGAGCACCAGGGCCTGGCGCAGGTCGCGCATGGCGCCGTCCATGTCCTTGCGCTGGAAATGCACGGCGGCGCGGCGGTTGTAGGCCTCCGCCCAATCCGGCTTGAGCGCCAGCACGGAATCGAGCAGGTCGAGGGCGGTGACGGAATCCTCGCCCTTCACGGCCTGCTGGACCCGCTCCATCAGCAGGTCGAGCGTGTCGCTGCCGGATCGCGCCCAGACCCGGGCGATCTGCTCCGCCAGGCTCTCGGCCTCGGCCTCGGAGCCTGACGCCGCGAGCCGCTCGAAGAGCTGGTCGATGCGGGCCTGATGCCGGGTTTCGGGAACGCGCCGCTCCGGCTCGGCGGGCGGGGCCTGCCGCGAAGGCGGCAGCGGCTGGGGCGTGCGGGTCTGCGCCGCCGCAGGGGAGGTCAAGGCGAAGGCAAGCGCCAAACAGCAAATCGCGCGCATCCGGGCAAGGTATGCCCGGATGCGCGCGAGGTCAAAGCCATGCGCGAAATTGTGATCGCAGACGCGGCGGCGCGTCCGCGAAAGGCTTCAGCCCTGGCGGGCCTTGAAGCGCTTCTGCGTCTTGTTGATGATGAAGACGCGGCCCTTGCGGCGCACGAGCTGGTTGTCGCGGTGGCGCTTCATCAACGATTTCAAGGAGTTGCGGATCTTCATGGCGGCTCTCACGAACGATGAGGCGCGCCCTCGCGAGCGCGCCGGAATAAATCTCGCCGGCTTCAAAGCATGAATCGCTCGTGCGGACAAGGTCGAATCGCGTCGCCGGCCCTTCGCCCGCCGCGGGCGAGGCGGCTCTAACCGTCCGTTAACCCTGAAGCTTTACCTCCCTTTAAGGCTGTTGGCGGCCACGAAAGGCTGGGGTGCAGGTGAATCGCGCGGCACGGATCGCGATTGCGGCGGGCTTGCTGGGGGGTGTCGGCCTCGCCGGGCCGTCGGCGCACGCCCAGGCGCTGCGCGCCGACGACGATCCTTTCGCGCGCGTCGGCGTCACGGCGGGCGAGGCGGGCCGCAGGGGACCGCCGGTCCGCGCCAGGCGTCTCGAGGTCCCCCCTCCCGCGCCGCTGCGCGCGCGGACGCCGAAGCGCCTGCCTTTGCGGGGCGCCGATGCCCTCGCCGCCGCCGCCGAGCCGGAGGCCGTGGAAGGTCCGCCCGTCGAACAGGCCCGGCCGCGGCCGAAGCTGCAGAATTTCCGCTCGCTCGAACGCCCGCCCAACCTGGCCGCCGTCGAGCCGACGCCCGGCGGGCTGGTCAGCCAGGGCCTGCCTCCGCCGCCGCCGCCGCGCCGGGCGCCGGCCTCCGTCGTCGATCCTTACGCGCCGCTCGGCCTGCGCATGGGCACGCTCCAGGTCTTTCCCTCCGCCGAGGTCGGCATCGGCTACGACACGAATCCGGAGCGCCGGGCGGGTGCGAAGAAGGGCTCCGGCTTCGCACGCGGCGAGGCGGCGCTGTCGCTGCGCTCGGACTGGGCGGTGCACGAGCTTACCGCCGATGTCAGGGGCGGCTACAACCGCTATTTCACCATGCCGGACGCCGACCGGCCCGACGGCACCGGCCGGATCGGGCTGCGGCTCGACGCGGCGCGGGACACGGCCTTCGATGTCGAACTGCGCGGGCGGGTCGATACGCAAGCGCCGGGCAGCGCCAACCTGACGGGCCGAGCGCAGGGCCGGCCCCTGATCACCCAGTACGGCGGCTCGGCCGGCGTCACGCAGCGCTTCAACCGGCTGGCGCTGTCCGCCCGCGCCAGCGTCGACCGCACCGACTACGCCGACGCCAAGCTCGCCGACGGACAACCGCTCAGCCAGAAGGACCGCAACCTGACGCAATATGGCTTGCGGCTGCGCACGGGCTACGAGCTGTCGCCCGGCCTCGTGCCTTTCGCAGAAGTCCTGCTCGACACGCGGAAATACGATGTCAAGGCGGACTCGACCGGCTTCCGGCGCGATTCGGACGGCGTCCAGCTCAGGGCCGGCACCAGCATCGAGCTGACCCGGACGCTGACCGGCGAGGTCTCGGCCGGCTACGGCCTCCGCCGCTACGAGGATCAGCGCCTCGGCGACCTGCGCGCGCCTGTCGTCGAGGCGGTCCTGACCTGGGCCCTGTCGCCGCTGACCACGGTGAAGCTGCGTGGCGCGACCGAGTTCGAGGAGACGACGATCGCGGGCTCCTCCGGCGCGGTGACCCGCCGGCTCTCGGCGGAGCTGAGCCACGCCTTCCTGCGCAATCTGACCGCGACCGCCACCGCGAGCTACGGGCGCTCCGACTTCCAGGGCGTGACCCGGCAGGACGATACGATCCGTGCCGGACTCGGTCTCGATTACGCGTTCACCCGCAACATCGTGCTGCGTGGCAGCTTCAACCACGAGCGCACGACCTCCAACGTCGCGGGCAACAACCTCAGCGGCAACATCTGGCTCTTCGGGGTGCGTGGCCAGTTTTGAGCGCGGGTGAGCGCCGAACCTTCGGCGGCAGGGGGCGTTGAGCGGGCAGGACCTTCGTCATCCCGCAAGGACACGACCCCATGTACTTCTACCAGAGGCAACGCACTCCCCTGATCTGGCGCATGCTCAAGACCGCCGCGGCGGGCTGGGCGATCTATCGCATGGTGCGCACGCCCGACGCCGCCGGGCGCGAGCAGCGCCGCGTCATGACGAGCCGCGAGCGGCTGAAGGCGAATGCGGAACGCGCGCTCGCCATGAAGATGCGCGGGCCGAAGCCCTGGCGTCCCGAATCGCGCACGGCCGACGAGGGCATGCATTCGACCCCGAACCGCGACATAGCCCCCTCCGGGGCCCTCGACGCCGAAGGCTTCCGTCCCGCTTTCGAGCGCAGCCACCGGGCTCGGTGAGCCACAAGGCGATAGGCTAGGCGGCTCTGGCCTCGATCGCCAGCGCATGCAGCCCCGCCGCGATCTCCGCCGCCAGCGCCTCGTTGACGGCGCGATGGATGGCGACCCGGCTCAGGCCGGCGAAGGCCGGGCTCGCGATGCGGACTCGCACATGCGTCGTCTGGCCTTCGCGCCAGCCGCCATGGCCGACATGCTGCCCGCTTTCGTCGATCACCTCGAGCGCCGTCGGGTGAAACGCCGCCTCGAGCCGGGCGGTTATCGAATCCTTCATGTCCATGCCGGAGCCTCGTCAAGGGAAGTTTGCCGGTTCGGCCTGCGGCCAAGCGCGCCTCGCATGGCGCTTGTTCCCGGGGCCGCGCCATCCCATAAACGCTGCTTGCCGATTTGTCCGCATCCGCCCTGAACCGATGGATCTCAATTCTCCCCTTTATGACCGCGTGCGGATCCGGCCCGACGAGGAGACGGTTCGCTCCCGCATGGCGCCGCGCTGCCAGCATCCGGGCTGCCAGGAGGCGGGCCAGTACAAGGCGCCGCTCGGCCGCAAGCACGAGGGGCAATACGTGATGATGTGCCTGCCGCACGTGCAGGCCTACAACAAGAGCTACAACTACTTCCAAGGCATGAGCGACGAGGCGATCCAGGACTTCCAGAAGGATGCGCTGACGGGCCATCGCCCGACCTGGACGATTGGCGTCGGCGCCAAGGGCGCCGGTCCCGCGGCGCCGGAGGGCGCCGGCGGCCCGTTCGGCATGTTCAACCGTGCCCAGCGACGCAAGGCCGCAGCGGAGGAGAGGGCGCGCGCGACCTATGGCCGGCTGGCGCTCAAGGCGCTCGAGGTCCTGCATCTGGACGAGACGGCGACGCCCGAGGCGATCCGGGCGAAATACAAGAATTGGGTCAAGCGCCTGCATCCCGACGCCAATGGCGGCGACCGCTCGCGCGAGGACCGTCTGCGCGAGATCATCAACGCCTACAACACGCTGAAGGCCGCGGGCCACGCCTGACGGCGGGTTGCAGCCGGCGTCCGATTCCACGTCCGGCACTTGCATGTTGCGGCACGTCCCGGCAAAGGAAGCCGGCATTCGGAGAATTTCGTCCATGACTGCAGCGAGTGGGCTGCCTGACACGACGGTGTCGGCGAGGAAGGCTTTCGGCATCGATATCGACATGGAGGTGCCGGCCTATTCTGCGCCGTCCGACGCGGTGCCCGAACTGGATCCGGACTATCTGTTCGACAAGGATACGACGCTTGCGATCGTCGCCGGCTTCGCGCGCAACCGCCGCGTCATGGTCACGGGCTATCACGGCACCGGCAAGTCGACGCATATCGAGCAGGTGGCGGCGCGGCTGAATTGGCCCTGCATCCGCATCAACCTCGACAGCCATGTTTCGCGCATCGACCTCGTCGGCAAGGACGCGATCGTGCTGAAGGAGGGCAAGCAGGTCACGGAATTTCGCGACGGCATCCTTCCCTGGGCCTACCAGAATAACGTGGCGCTCGTGTTCGACGAATATGACGCGGGCCGGCCGGACGTGATGTTCGTGATCCAGCGCGTGCTGGAGAGCTCGGGCCGCCTGACCCTGCTCGACCAGAGCCGGGTCATCCGCCCTCATCCTGCCTTCCGGCTGTTCGCCACGGCCAACACGATCGGCCTCGGCGACACGTCGGGGCTCTATCACGGCACCCAGCAGATCAACCAGGCGCAGATGGACCGCTGGAACATCGTCGCGACGCTGAACTACCTGCCGCACGACGCCGAGGTGAACATCGTCCTGTCGAAGGCGAAGCACTACGCCGGCAAGGAAGGGAAGGACATCGTCAACAAGATGGTCCGCGTCGCCGACCTGACGCGCAACGCCTTCATCAACGGCGATCTGTCGACTGTCATGAGCCCGCGCACCGTCATCACCTGGGCGGAGAACGCGGATATCTTTAAGGATGTGGCCTACGCCTTCCGGCTGACCTTCCTCAACAAGTGCGACGAGCTCGAGCGCGGGCTCGTGGCCGAGTTCTACCAGCGCGCCTTCGGCCAGGAACTCAAGGAAACGACGGCGAACGTGGCGCTCAGCTGAGGGCCACGGGCGTGCAGATCGAGTGGGCCGGCTTGGCTGGCGTCGCGACGGTCGCCTGAACGACGGTCGTTGCGACGGCGATGCCGGTCGCGAGGGTGAGAGCGAGGACGAGGGGAAGGTGGCTCATCGGTCGATCCTGTGGATAGGCTGGGGAAAAGCCTTCTGCTGCCCTAAACGCGGCTGACGGCAACTGGATGCAGGCAAGATCAGGAATTTTGCTTAGCAACCATCAGGAGCAGCGCCGGAACGGTCCGTTTTCGCTCTTGTATCCGCTGAACCGGTAGTAGAGGCGCTCGCCCGCGAGCCGCGCGACCACGGTTTCCTTCACCGGACCGTCGGCGCCGTAGCGGCATTCTCCCCTGAAGGTCACGACGTCGCCTTTGCGGCTGACGCTCGAGAAATCGCAGGAGAAATCCTCGCCGCTCAGCGACCGCGGACCGATGTCGATGAGCGACAGGGGGCGGACGCACTGGCCTGCGGCCGTCGACCATTTGCCGACGATGCTGCGGCGCTCCTGCGACCGCACGGCCGTGGCGAGCAGCGCGACCGCCGTGGCGGCCATCAGGATCAGGACGAGGGAGCGGTGCTGCAACGGAATGCCTCACGGAACAGTGGCGTTGGTGCCGCCTTGGGCGGACAAGAAGCGCTTTCGCTCGCTTGCCCGCTCCTTTAGAAAGAACCCACGCCGCCGGATCAGCGGCGCGACAGAATGCATCCCATGTCTGCTTCATCGAACCGCAAGCCCGGCCAGCCGGCCCCCCAGCCCAACGAGCCCTTCAAGCAGGCCGTCGCCTCGGCGCTGCGCGCCCTCGCGCAGACCCGCGAGATGGAGGTCACCTACGCCGCGGACAAGCCGGCGCTGATGGGCCACGGCGAGGGCGCGAAGGCCCGCCTGCCGGAGCCGCCGCGCCGCATGGGCCCGGCCGAGGCGGCGATCGTGCGTGGCCACGCCGATTCGATGGCGCTGAAGCTCGCGCTGCACCAGCCCGCCCTGCACCGGCGCATGGCCCCCGGCAACGAGGCGGGACGCGCCTTGTTCGACGCGGTCGAGCAGGTGCGCGTCGAGGCGATCGGTGCGCGCCGCATGGTCGGCGTCGCGAGCAACCTCACCGCCAAGCTCGACGATCATTATCACCGCGGCCAGTACGAGGAGATCACGGATCGCGCCGACGCGCCGCTGGAGGACGCCGTCGCCATGATGGTGCGCGAGCGCCTCACCGGCCTGAAGCCGCCGAAGCCCGCCCAGAAGGTCGTCGATCTCTGGCGCGACTTCGTCGAGGAGAAGGCTGGCCAGGATCTCGACGGGCTGCTCAACCGCATCGGTGACCAGCAGGCTTTCGCTCGCGCCGTGCAGAAGATGCTCGCCCATCTCGACATGGCCGAGCAGTCGCAGCTCGACAGCGATCAGGACGACGAGGACGACAACAGCGACCCCAACCAGGACAGCCAGGACTCCGAGGGCGAGCAGGAGCAGGACCAGTCGCAGGAGGGCATGGACCTCCAGGAGACGGACGAGGCCAACGAGGACCTGCAGGACGGCGCGATGGAGGAATCCGACGCGCCCTCGTCCGACATGCAGGACGAGATGGAGGACGCGGACGCCGAGGAGCCGGCCGAGGCCAAGCGCCCGCCGCAGACCCATCAGGCCGACCCGCGCCTCACCGAGTACAAAAGCTTCACCACGAAGTTCGACGAGGAGATCGGCGCCGAGGAGCTCTGCGATCCGGAGGAGCTCGACCGGCTCCGCTCCTACCTCGACAAGCAGCTCAACCACCTGCAGGGCGTCGTCGGCCGGTTGGCGAACCGCCTGCAGCGCCGGCTCATGGCGCAGCAGAACCGCTCCTGGGACTTCGACCTCGAGGAAGGCTATCTCGATCCCTCGCGGCTCACCCGCGTCATCATCGACGACATGAACGGCACCTTCGCGCCGCTCTCCTTCAAGCGCGAGAAGGACACGAACTTCCGCGACACGGTCGTGACCCTGCTGCTCGACAATTCGGGCTCCATGCGCGGCCGGCCCATCACGGTCGCGGCCACCTGCGCCGACATCCTGGCGCGCACGCTGGAGCGCTGCGGCGTCAAGGTCGAGATCCTGGGCTTCACGACGAAGCAGTGGAAGGGCGGCCAGTCGCGCGAGAGCTGGCTGCAGGGCGGCAAGCCGCCCCAGCCCGGCCGCCTCAACGACCTGCGCCACATCATCTACAAGAGCGCCGACGCGCCCTGGCGCCGGGCGCGCAAGAACCTCGGGCTCATGATGCGCGAGGGTCTTCTCAAGGAGAACATCGACGGCGAGGCGCTGGACTGGGCGCACAAGCGGCTTCTGGCGCGCCCCGAACAGCGGCGCATCCTGATGATGATCTCGGACGGCGCGCCGGTCGACGATTCGACGCTGTCAGTGAACCCAGGCAATTACCTCGAGCGGCATCTGCGCGGCGTCATCGAGGAAGTCGAGACGCGCTCCCCCGTCGAACTGCTCGCCATCGGCATTGGCCATGACGTCACGCGCTACTACCGCCGCGCCGTCACCATCGTCGACGCCGAGGAGCTGGGCGGCGCGATGACCGAGAAGCTGGCGGAGCTTTTCGACGAGAAGGCGACGCCGGTGTCGCCGAACCGCGGTCGCCTCAAGCGCGCCGCCTGATGCGGTCCGCGCTGCGGCGCTGGACCGGCGGCGCGGCGGCCGTCGCCATCGTTCTGGGCCTCTCCGTCCTCGCGGGACGCGGGGGCTCCGCCGGCGATGTGCGCATGCTGCCGGAGCCCGTGCCGGTCACGGTCCATGCGATCCCGCATTTCCGGCGTGACGATCCGGCGCTCGGGCGCTTCGGGCCGCTCGAGTATCTCGGCGGGCTCGAGATCAGCGGCCGCCACCATGGCTTCGGTGGCCTCTCCGCGCTCCGCATGGGGCCCGACGGCGAGCGCTTCACGGCGCTGACCGACACCGGCGACTGGATCACGGGCCGGATCGCGAGTGCTGCCGACGGCGCGCCGACCGGCCTCGCCGACGTCGCGATCGCGCCGATCCTGACGGCCGACGGCAGGCGCACGAGGGATGTCGGCCTCTGGGATTCCGAGAGCCTCGCCATCGCCGGGGACCGGGCCTTCGTCGGAGTCGAGCGCCAGCACGCGATCCTCGCCTTCGACCTCGCGGCCGCCGGCGGCGACATCCTGCGGGCCAGGGGGCGCCCGCTGCCGCTGCCGGCCTTCGTGAGGGACTGGCCGGAGAACCGGGGCATCGAAGCCCTGGGCATCCTGACCACCGGTCCCTACGCCGGCCGCCTCATCGGCATCGCCGAGCGCTCGGGCGAGCGCGACGTGACGACCGAGGGCTTCGTGATGAAGCGCGACGGCGGCGAGCCTTTCCGCTTCCTGCTGCGCCGGCAGGGCGATTTCGACGTGACGAGCCTCGATCTCCTGCCCGACGGCGACATGCTTGTGCTCGAACGGTACTTCTCCGTCCGGCGCGGCGTCGCGATGCGGATCAGGCGCGTGCGGACGGCCGAGATCGGGCCGGAGGCGATCGTCGACGGCGAGATCCTGCTCACCGCCGACGCCAGCCACCATGTCGACAACATGGAGGGGCTGTCGGTGCATCGGAGCGCCCGCGGCGAGACGCTGCTGACCCTCGTCTCGGACGACAATTTCTCGATCGCCCAGCGGACGCTGCTACTGCGGTTCAGGCTGGCGGAGCGGTAGGGGTGCTTTTTCCTTCTCCCCTTGCGGGAGAAGGTGTCATGCGCAGCATGACGGATGAGGGGCCTTGCGAAGCAATCCTTCCGCCGCCGCGTGATCCTCGACTTCGCGATACCCCTCATCCGACCCTTGCTGACGCAAGGCCACCTTCTCCCGCAAGGGGAGAAGGGGCGTCATTCACCCCCCAAGCGCCGCCTTAAGGGCCAGCAGATCCCGCCAGGCCAGGCGCTTCTGCAGCGGCTGTCGCAGCAGATAGGCTGGGTGCAGCGTCGCGAGCGCGCGGATGGTGCGGCCCTCCAGCGGATAGTCGAACCACTGGCCCCGGAGCTTCAGGATGCCCTCCCGCTGCCGGAGCAGCGTCTGCGCCGAGGGGCCGCCCAGGCAGACGAGGATGTCGGGGTTCGCCAGCTCGATCTGCCGCGTGACGAAGGGCAGGCAGATCGCCGTCTCCTGCGGCGTCGGCGTGCGGTTGCCGGGCGGCCGCCAGGGGATGACGTTGGCGATGTAGACCTGGCTTCTGTCGAGGCCGATCGCGGCGAGCATCCGGTCGAGAAGGCGGCCCGAGCGGCCGACGAAGGGCCGGCCCTCGCGATCCTCCTCGGCGCCCGGCGCCTCGCCGACCAGCATCACGCGCGAGCCCGGCGTGCCATCCGCGAAGACCAGCCGGTTGGCGGTCGCCTTCAGGCTGCAGCCGTCGAACGATTCGAGGATGGCGCGGAGCTCCTCCAGCGTCGCCGCCCCGGCGGCCCGCTGGCGCGCTTCGCCCGCAGCCTCGTCGGGCGCCGCCGGCGCGGTCACCGCCCGGGCGACGATGGCCGGCTTTGACGGAGCAGGCTGCGGCCGGGCCTGCGGCTCGGGCGCGGCGGGAGGGGCCGCGAAACGGTCGTGCGGCGCCTCGTCGACGGCAAGGTCGACGCCGGCCTCCGCATAGAATTCGAGCAGCGCTTCCAGCGCCTGCCGCCGTTCGTCGGTCAGCTCCTGCATGCCCGCTCTGTAGACGGTTGCGGCCGAGCGTGCGAGAAAAAGCCGCGCGCGGCGGAAGACCCGCGCGCTTGCAGGAACGGCAGTGGTTCATATATGAACTATTGGCCGGAGGAACGAGCGATGGAACTGCCCGAACGCGAGGGGATGGACTACGACGTGGTTGTGGTCGGCGGCGGCCCGGCCGGTCTCGCCACGGCCATCCGGCTGAAGCAGCTCGACGAATCGATCTCCGTGGTCGTCCTGGAGAAGGGCTCCGAGATCGGCGCGCATATTCTCTCCGGCGCCGTGATCGATCCGGTCGGGCTGGATGCGCTCTTTCCTGACTGGCGCGAGGATCCGGACCGGCCGCTGACGACGGCGGTCGAGGAAGACCAGTTCTTTCTGCTCGGTCCCGGCGGCGGCGTGCGGCTGCCGAACATTCTCATGCCGAAGCTGATGAACAACCACGGCAACTTCATCGGCTCCCTCGGCCAGGTGACGCGCTGGCTGGGCGCCAGGGCGGAGGCGCTCGGCGTCGAGATCTATCCCGGATTCTCGGGGACCGAGGTGCTCTACGACGAGAAGGGCGCGGTGCGCGGCGTGGCGACGGGCGACGTCGGCATCGCGAGGTCAGGCGAGATGTCGGACCGCTACACGCGCGGCATGGAGCTACGCGGCAAGTACACGATCTTCGCCGAGGGCGTGCGGGGCAACCTGTCGAAGCAGCTGATCCGGCACTTCAGGCTCGACGAGGGCAAGGAGCCGCAGAAATACGGCATCGGCCTCAAGGAGCTCTGGCGGGTCGCGCCGGAGAAGCACCGGCCCGGCCTTGTGCAGCACAGCTTCGGCTGGCCGCTCGACACGCGGACCGGTGGCGGCTCCTTCCTCTATCATTACGGCGACGGTCTGGTGGCCGTCGGCTTCGTGGTCCATCTGAACTACGAGAACCCCTGGCTCTCGCCCTTCGACGAGTTCCAGCGCTTCAAGACGCATCCGATGATCCGCGAGACCTTCGAGGGCGGCAAGCGCCTGTCCTACGGCGCGCGCGCCATCGCCGAGGGCGGCTGGCAGTCCGTGCCGAAGCTCTGCTTCCCCGGCGGCGCGCTGGTCGGCTGCAGCGCCGGTCTCGTCAACGTGCCGCGCATCAAGGGCAGCCACAACGCCATCCTCTCCGGCATGCTGGCGGCCGAAAGCATCAAGGACGCCTTGGCGGCGGGCCGCGCCAACGACGAGCTGACGAGTTACGAGAACGCCTGGCGCTCCTCCGCCATCGGCCGCGACCTCAAGCCGGTGCGCAACGTGAAGCCGCTCTGGACGCGCTTCGGCACGCTGCTGGGCGTGCCGCTGGGCGGCGTCGACATGTGGCTCAACGCGCTGACGGGCTGGTCGCCCTTCGGCACGCTGAAGCACGGCAAGGCGGACCACGAGTCGCTGAAGCTCGGCAAGGACATGCCGGTGCTGCGCTATCCCAAGCCCGACGGCGTGCTGACCTTCGACAAGCTCTCCTCGGTGTTCGTCTCGAACACCAACCACGAGGAGGACCAGCCGCCGCACCTCAAGCTGACGGACCCCACGATCCCGATCGCGCGGAACCTGCCGCTCTACGGCGAGCCGGCGCGGCTCTATTGCCCGGCCGGCGTCTACGAGGTCGTCTATGGCGACGAGAAGGAAAAGACCGATCCGCGCTTCGTGATCAACGCGCAGAACTGCGTGCACTGCAAGACCTGCGACATCAAGGATCCGAGCGCCAACATCACCTGGGTGCCGCCCGAGGGCGGCGGCGGGCCGAATTATCCGGGCATGTAAGCCGCCGAAGCGATGAACCTCTGGCTTCGCCTGCTCTGGCTGCTGGTGACCGGCAGAAGCCGCGGCGCGCTCGCGGCTCCCTTCGCGACGTCGGAACTGCCGTTCCGCGTCTGGCCGCATGACCTCGACGTGTCGATGCACATGAACAACGGTCGCTACTGGACGCTCATGGACCTCGGCCGGACCGACCTGATGCTCCGGATGGGGCTCTGGCGGGCGGTCCTGCGCAACCGCTGGACGCCGGTGGTCAGCGCCGGCGGCATCCGCTTCCGGCGCGAACTGCGGCCGTGGCAACGCTTCGTCCTCCGGTCGCGGATCCTCTGCTGGGGCGACAGCTGGGCCGTGATCGAGCACCGGCTCGTCTCGGGCTCGGGCGAGGCCGCGATCGTCAACGCGACCGCTCTCGTCCGCGTCGGCCTCTATGATCGGCGCGCACGCGCCTTCGTGCCGATCGCCGCCATGATGGCGGAAATGGGCGTCACGGCGGATAGTCCGGAGCCGACGCCCGACATCCAGGCCTTCCTGGCGATGGAGCAAACCATGAGGCTGGCCGCATGAATCTCACCTTCCGCGAAGCGACCGCCGCCGACCTGCCGGCCATCGTGGCGATGCTCGCCGACGATCCGCTGGGCGCGAAGCGCGAGGACCTCTCGCAGCCGCTGCACCACGGCTATCTCGACGCCTTCCACGCCATGGTGGCGGAGGCGAACCAGCATCTCATCGTGGCCGAGGGGGAGGGCGCGATCCTCGGTACCTACCAGCTCTCCTTCATCCCCGGCCTGTCGAACAAGGGCGCCTGGCGGGCGCAGGTCGAGGGCGTGCGCGTGCGCGCCGACCGGCGCAGCGCCGGCGTCGGCGCCGAGATGATGCGCCACGCCATGGCGCTCGCCCGCGAGAAAGGATGCCGCGTCCTGCAGCTGACCACGGACAAGAGCCGCAAGGACGCCCACCGCTTCTACGAGCGGCTCGGCTTCAAGGGCAGCCACGAGGGCTACAAGCTGACGCTCTGACTAGCGCGTGAACTGGTCGGCGCCCGCGAGGACGGCGCTCCAGGCCCTGGTCGGCTCGCTGGCATCGTCGACATTCCGGATGAGATGCCACAGCGTCTTGATGGTGTCCGTGCCGCCGATGTCGACAACCTGTCCGACCCAGGCCGTCATCGACGAGGAGCCGTCCCACTTCACCACGATGGAGATGATGTCCTCATCGGCGAAGCCCGTGATCCGGCCGTCGACGGTCCCGCCCCCGCCCCCACTGACGGTGCTGGAATAGGTGCCGGTCACCTGTCCGTTCTGCACTGCCAGGGTCATGGTCGAGCCAAGCTCGTTCTTCCAGACTCCGGCAAAGCCGCCGAAGTTCAACACACGGGCGCCAGGCAGAACATTCTTCAGGAAATGGGGCGCGATCGCATTCTCAAGACGCATTGTAATCTCCTCAAAATATCTCGGCAGGCTGCACCAAGAGCTCAAGCGTGGCAAGGCGGCGGGAGAACGAGCCTGCGGCCCCGCTGCGATCGAGGCTTGATTTCCGGAAGGCTTCGCGGTCCATAGGCCGCATGGCGACCGTTTCGAATGCCTCCCTGGACCCGACCCTCTACCAGAACCGCGCCGCGCCCGGCCGGGACTGCGGCACCTGCACGCTCTGCTGCAAGGTCTATGAGGTTCCGGCGCTCGAGAAGCCCGCGAACCAATGGTGCCGGCACTGCAAGCCGGGCCGCGGCTGCGGCATCCATGAGACGCGGCCCGACCATTGCCGCTCCTTCTTCTGCCTCTACATGACGGAAGGCTGGCTCGGGCCGGAATGGAAGCCCGAGGTCTCGAAGTTCGTCCTGACCATCGATCCGGTCAGCCGCTACATGCTGGTCCAGGTGGATCCCGGCCAGCCGCGCGCCTGGCGGCAGGAGCCCTACATCAGCCAGTTCCGCCGCTGGGCCGCCGCCATGCTCCCGGAGGAGCGGCTCGTCGTCGTCTTCAACGGCAAGAGCGGGACGGTGATCACGGCGGAAGGCGAGTACGAGCTCGGCGTGATGGGCCCCGAGGACCGCATCCAGCTGAAGCTCCGCATCACGCCCAACGGCCCCGTCTACGACATCACGCGGACGCGGGTGCCGGCCTGACGTCGCGAGGACAGCGGCAACGGAAGCGGCCAAGGGGCCGACGATAAAAGCGACGAGAGAGACGAGACGCCATGCCAGCCGACATGTCCCTGATCCGGCAGACCGCCGTGGAGACGGTGGAGCTCCTCAAGGTCGGCGCAATCTCGCCGCTTGATTGCCTCGACGCGCTGGAGGCGCGCATCGCCGCCGTCGACGGCGCCGTGAACGCGCTGCCGACCCTCTGCTTCGATCGCGCCCGGGCGGCCGCCCGCGAAATCATGACGCGGCCGTCCTCCGAATGGGGGCCGCTCGCCGGCCTGCCGGTGGCGATCAAGGACCTGACCGAGGTAAAGGGCGTGCGCACGACGCATGGCTCGCCGATCTTCGCCGACAACATCTCCTCCTTCTCCGACATCCTCGTCGAGACGCTCGAGGCCAACGGCGGCGTGGTCTACGCCAAGTCGAACACGCCGGAGTTCGGCGCGGGCGCCAACACCTTCAACGAGGTCTTCGGCGCGACACGCAACCCCTGGAATCTCGGGCGCTCCGCCGCCGGCTCCTCGGGCGGCTCCGCCGTCGCGCTGGCCACGGGCATGGCCTGGCTGGCGCATGGCTCCGACCTCGGCGGCTCGCTGCGCAATCCCGCGAGCTTCTGCGGCATCGTGGGCCTGAGGCCGACGCCCGGCCGCGTGGCGCATACGCCGGGCCTCAAGATCGACAACAGGCTCTCGGTCGAGGGGCCGATGGCGCGCAACGTGTCGGACTGCGCGCTCTTCCTCGACGCCATGGTGGGCGAGGATGCGCGGGACGCCGTCTCGCTCCCGGCGCCGGGCAAGAGCTTCCTCGCGGCCGCGCGCTCTGGCTGGAAGCCGCGGAAGGTCGCCTATTCGCCCGATCTCGGCATCACGCCGGTCGATCCCGATGTCGCCGCCATCACCCGCGCCGCCGCCCAGCGGCTGGCGGAGGCGGGCGTCATCGTCGAGGAGGCGCATCCGGACCTCTCGGAAGCGCATGACACGTTCCAGACGCTGCGCGCGCTCGGCTTCGCCGTGGGCCGCGGCCGGCTGCTGGAGACGCATCGCGACAAGCTGAAGCCCGAGGTCATCTGGAACATCGAGAAGGGACTGAATCTCTCGGCCGGGGACATCGTGCGGGCCGAGCGCCAGCGCGCCGAGATGATCAAGCGCGCCTTCGCCTTCTTCGAGACCTACGACCTGCTGCTCTGCCCGGCGACCATCGTGCCGGCCTTCCCCGTCGAGCAGCGCTGGCTCGAGAGCTGCAACGGCCATGTCTTCGACAATTACGTGGGCTGGCTCGCCATCGTCTATGGCATCACGCTGCTCGGCGCCCCGTCCATTTCGATCCCGGCGGGCTTCACGAAGGAAGCGCTGCCGATCGGCATCCAGGTGGTTGCGCCGCCGCGGGCGGAGGCGCGCATGTTCGCCGGCGCGAAGCTGCTCGAGGACATCCTGGCGCTCAAGAGCGGCGTGCCGATCGATCCCCGGCCCGGCGCCTGAGCGACCGGACGGCCTGGAGCGGACGCACCGCCATGCCGCCGCGCATCGATTTCACCTCGCAGCGGCTCTTCGTCGACCAGCCGATGGCGGAGGGCGGCCGGCTCATGCTGGACCGCGCGCAGTCCAATTACTGCGTCAACGTGCTGCGCATGCGCGAGGGCGCGCGGCTGCTCGTCTTCAACGGCCGCGAGGGCGAATGGCGGGCGGAGCTCGTCGCCGCCGACCGCAAGGCGGCGGAGCTCCTGCTGGTGGAGCGCCTTCGGCCGCAGCCGGCGCCGACCAACCTCTGGCTCGGCTTCGCGCCGATCAAGGGGCCGCGCCTCGAGTGGCTGGCGCAGAAGGCCGTCGAGATGGGCGCGGCCCGGCTCGTGCCGCTGATGACCAGCCGCACCCAGGTCGAGATCCGCAATCCGGAGCGGCTCCGCGCCAACATCGTCGAGGCGGCGGAGCAATGCGGCGTGCTGGCCGTGCCCGAGCTCGCGCCGCCGACGCGGCTTGCCGCCCTGGGCGAGCTGCTGGCGAAGGAGGGCCGGACGGCCGTCTTCTGCGACGAGATGGCGGAAGTCGCCGATCCGCTGGCGGCGCTGGCGCGACTCGGCCCCGGCGCGCCGCTCGCCGTTCTGGTCGGGCCGGAAGGTGGCTTCGACGAGGCCGAGCGTCGGCTGATCGGCTCCTGGCCGGGTGCCGTGCCGATCGCGCTCGGCCCCCGAATCCTGAGGGCCGATACGGCCGTCGTGGCGGCGCTCGCGGTGGCGCAACTCGCGGCCGGCGACTGGCGCTGACGAGCGGGCCGCCAATTCGAATCCTTTTTCAGCAACTTAAGCGATTAAGCTCCCTTGCGGCGCGGGGCAGTCCGAACCATATCGGCCTTGACTCCGTTTCCCTGCGCGGCAGATACGGTTTGGCTCGGGCCAGCCGTCGCAGCCGGCGTTCATGGTTAGGGGAAGCTTAACGCTCCGGCGCTAGCGCTTCTGTCCGGGGCAACATTTCCGGGACATCGGCCACGGGGCCGCTGTCCCCACCAATCAGGGGCGGCTCGCCCCGGAGCGGACCGGCTGGGATCGCGGACCCTCCCGAAACGCTCCATGCGGAGACGGCACGACATGGCCAAAGAAACGGCGGTCAAGGACGAAACCGAGAAGGACGAAGCGGCCGGCCCGGACGGCTCGCCGCTCGATCTCTCGGACGCCGCCGTCAAGCGGATGATCAAGGCCGCCAAGAAGCGCGGCTATGTCACCATGGACGAGCTGAACGAGGTCCTGCCCAGCCAGGAAGTCTCCGGCGACCAGATCGAGGACATCATGGCGATGCTCTCGGACATGGGCATCAACGTGGTCGAGACCGAGGAGACGGAGGAGGGCGAGAAGAAGCCCGCCGCCTCTGACGACGACGACGAGGAGACCGAGGGCGGCGACGTGATGGCGCCCTCGCGCCAGGAGGTCACGACCACCGCCAAGGCGCGCGAGCCGGTCGACCGCACGGACGATCCCGTGCGCATGTATCTGCGCGAGATGGGCGCGGTCGAGCTCCTGTCGCGCGAGGGCGAGATCGCCATCGCCAAGCGCATCGAGGCCGGCCGCGAGGCGATGATCGCAGGCCTCTGCGAAAACCCGCTGACCTTCCAGGCCATCATCATCTGGCGCGACCAGCTCAACGAGGGCAAGGTCCTGCTGCGCGAGATCATCGACCTCGAGGCGACCTACGCCGGCCCCGACGGCAAGCAGGCGCCCAAGGTCGAGGGCGCCGCCGATCCTCTGGCCGAGCCGGAGATGAAGGCAGAGCCCAGCGAGGACGGCGAGGCCTCCATGCAGGAGCGCCCCTCCGACGACCTGGACGACGAGTTCGAGGGCGGCCTGTCGCTCTCCGCCATGGAGGCGGAGCTGAAGCCGAAGGTGCTCGAGACCTTCGACAGGATCGCCGAGAACTACAAGAAGCTGCGCCGCCTCCAGGTGGAGAACGTCGAGCAGCGCATGCAGAACAAGACGCTGTCGCCGGCCCAGGACCGCAAGGCCCGCAAGCTGAAGGACGACATCGTCTCGGACGTGAAGAGCCTGTCGCTCAACAACAACCGCATCGAGGCGCTGGTCGAGCAGCTCTATGACATCAACAAGAAGCTGATCGGCCTCGAGGGCCGCCTGATGCGTCTGGCCGAGAGCCATGGCGTCGACCGGAGCGAATTCCTCAAGCACTACCAGGGCGCCGAGCTCGATCCGAAGTGGATCCTGCGCGTCTCCAAGTTCGGCGCCAGGGGCTGGAAGGCCTTCGTGGCGGACGAGCTGGAGACGATCAAGGAGCTGCGCACGCAGATCCATGCGCTCGCCTCCGAGACGGGGCTTGAGATCAGCGAGTTCCGCAAGATCGTCAGCCAGGTGCAGAAGGGCGAGCGCGAGGCGCGCATCGCCAAGGACGAGATGACCAAGGCGAACCTGCGCCTCGTGATCTCGATCGCCAAGAAATACACGAACCGCGGCCTGCAGTTCCTGGACCTGATCCAGGAGGGCAACATCGGCCTGATGAAGGCGGTCGACAAGTTCGAGTACCGCCGCGGCTATAAGTTCTCGACCTACGCGACCTGGTGGATCCGCCAGGCGATCACGCGCTCGATCGCGGACCAGGCGCGGACCATCCGCATCCCGGTCCACATGATCGAGACGATCAACAAGATCGTGCGCACCTCGCGCCAGATGCTGCACGAGATCGGCCGCGAGCCGACGCCTGAAGAACTGGCCGAGAAGCTCTCGATGCCGCTCGAGAAGGTCCGCAAGGTCCTCAAGATCGCCAAGGAGCCGATCAGCCTCGAAACGCCGATCGGCGACGAGGAGGACAGCCACCTCGGCGATTTCATCGAGGACAAGAACGCGGTCCTGCCGATCGACGCGGCGATCCAGAGCAATCTTCGCGAGACGACGACGCGCGTCCTCGCCTCGCTCACGCCCCGCGAAGAGCGCGTCCTGCGCATGCGCTTCGGCATCGGCATGAACACGGACCACACCCTCGAGGAAGTGGGCCAGCAGTTCAGCGTGACCCGCGAGCGCATCCGCCAGATCGAGGCGAAGGCGCTGCGCAAGCTGAAGCACCCGAGCCGGAGCCGGAAGCTCCGGAGCTTCCTGGACAGCTGAGAAGGCTATAATTCGATGGCTTTAGATTGGAAGGCTACCTCAAGTTTCCTTGTTGAGGAGCTTTCCCTTTTAGATGTAGAGGCTACGTTAGCTATTGTTGGGCGGAACTTTCAGAGGATCGCCCCTTTATTATTCTCAACAAGGCTTAATGAGAAAGAAAAAATAGAAGACAGAGACTTGTTGATATTTCAAGTTTCTCAGTTGTACGCGAGTCAATATCTTCTATCTCCGTTAGAGAGGGAGAATTTTGATTTACCATATCGTATAATAGGATATAGAAGTTTTATTTTTAATAATTTAAATAAAAATTTTAATAAAAATGTATTGAACAGCTTTGATCTTTTTTCAAAATATGAAATAGATGAAGATAAAATACTAGCAGTTAATTCTCTCATGTATGCTCTAAGGGCGTGCTCTCGTTATGCAATGCGCGCTGACGAGACATTATTTCGAGCAATAAAAGAAGATATCCGTTTAGTCCGAGCGAATCAGATCGATTTACTGAAACATAGTCCGATTTGGATTAGACGAGGACCGCCGAATTGGTTTACGTCTTCATTTCAATGGTGCATGAGAGGTGGAATCAACATTAGTTATGACTTTAGCCATGTAGAGGATTTTTATGCAAAGATAGTCAGTGGGACGCGGGTATCCAAAGATGAACTTGAGATAAGGTTTAGCCTTTCTCGTAGTTGGCTCGAAGATGGATTCTTAGTCTACAATAAAGAAATAGGACGGCTGCTCTCGGAGAAAGATTACTTTTATTCGAGGTCCAAAGACTACATTCAAGAAGAAAACCTTCCTGACGCCCGGAATGATGTTTTTTCGTCCGTAGAATTTGAGTGGAAGCCAGAGGGGAAATTAGCTGTAACAAGCTTTCATGGACAGGGACCTCTTTTTCCCTTTTCATCAAGTGCAGTTGATCATATTGAGCGACTAAACCTTTGTCGCGATCTTGCAAATGATCTTTTATCAGAATTGGACAGTCAACGGTATCAAGCATCTGTGGACTATCAAATTCAAGTCCGTCGTTACATTGAACGTCTGCCCGGTTCGCCCGGTCCTAGTGGTATATTACGCGCTGATGCCGCAATTAGAAATCTGCGGGACCTTTTTGAGGCTGATGTTGCCGTTCTTAGTAATGGGCTGGCATCAGCATTACGGGGTCTGATGCAAGCGCACCTTGCACTACGGCCTTTTTATCCTGAATTAGAAAGATTATACGCTGATATTCGGAATGGTAAAATAAATGAGCCACTGCCAATTGATGCCGTTCAAGCGATTACAAATATAATTCAATCCAATACGCCTCGGCAATTTGATCGATCTGTTCCGGAAGCAATGGGAATACTTGCAGAGCCGGTTGTCTCAGTGGCAAAAGAAAATAATTCTTTGGTCGCTCCGGGCATGATTCAGCCACCTCCTGACCCGCTGGGGCCAATCGATAATCCGAAGGCAAAAGAAACAGAGCAGGCAGGCATGCTCAACCGGCTTTGGTTGGTTTTCAAGAAAGGAAAGGAAGCAAAAGAAGGTATTGAGGGCTGGGCAGAAACTGCAAGCAAGCTTTCTAAGCCAATTCAGGATATTCTTGGTTGGATAAATCGCAACTGGCCGCCGGGAGGAGGCGATGGCTTGCCTCCGTCACTTTCGGTGTGAGAATGAAAGCGACAAATCTTGCTATCGACGCTATCTTCTCAATAGCGAAGCGTAAATGTCTGCTATCCTTCCGCTGATGAACGTCCCTCTCCGCCCGCCCGAGATGAGCGCCACGACTCAGGCCGCCGAGCACCTGATGCGCCGGCGTTGGAGCGTGGCCGAGATCGAGGCGATGGTGGCGGCCGGCATCCTGGCCGAGGACGAGCGGTTCGAGCTGATCGGCGGGGAGATCGTCCCGCTGCCGCCCAAGGGGCTCGCGCACGAGCGACTGAAGCAGGCGCTGGCGTCGTTCTGGTTCCGTCGTCTTCCGGACGAGATCGGCCTGATCACGGAAACCACCTTCCGGCTCGACAAGGATACGTTCGTTGAGCCGGATTTCCTCTTCTTCCGCATGGCCGATGGTCTTGCCAACCTCTCGCCAGCGACCGCACTGCTGGCGGTCGAGGTGGCGGACTCAAGCCTCGATTACGATCTGAAGCGCAAGACCCAGCTTTACGCCGTCCATGGCGTGCGGGAGGTCTGGGTGATCGACGCCGAGACGATGACAACGCATGTCCGCCGCCATCCGGGCATCGACGGCTACCGCGAACGGCTTACGGTCGCGGCGGATCAGCCGCTCGCCCTGCCGTTCGCGCCGGAGATCGCGGTAGTGCTGGGCGAACTGACGCTGCCCTGACGCTCAGCTCTTCGCCCGCGCGCATTCCGCGCAGAACGGCGTGTGCGGCAGCAGGTCCAGCCGCTCGCTCTCGATCGTCTCGCCGCAGCGCACGCAGCGCCCGAAGGTTCCGGCCCTGATGCGGCCGAGCGCGGCGGCGATGGCGCGCAGTTCGGTCGTGTCCGTGCCGGTCAGCGTCTCCTGGACCTCGTCGTCGGCGAGATCGACGGCGCGATCCTCCCAATCCTGCTCCGGCGTCGCCTGCAGGTCAGCCGTCATCGTGTCGATCTGGCCGATGAGGTAGGTCCGGCGGTCCTCCAGCGCCTTGCGGTGGCGGGCGACATCTTGCGGGGAAATCGACGGGCGCATGGCGATCCTTGTCTCGCGGCGTGGGAACACGCGACCGACTATAGGGACAGGCCCGGCGCGCTCCACGATCTGGATCAATCATCGGGCGGCTTCGCGGCAGGATCGCGGCGCTGGCCTTGGCCCGCTCGCTGCCCTACCTAGAAGACATCAAGGGAGATTGTCATGCGCCGCGCCCTCACGCCCGCCGCCCTGCTGCCCGCCGCGCTCGCGGCTTTCGTCACGCTCCAGCCGGCGGTGGCGGCCGACTACCGCATCATGACCACGGGCGCCCCGCGCAAGGTGGTCGATGCGGTGGTCGAGACCCTCGCCCGCGAGCACAGGGCCATCATCGCCCAGGACACCGCCGGCGGCGTGCGCCGCAAGATCGAGGCGGGGGAGGCGGCCGACGTCATCGTGGCGACGCCCGACGTGCTCGACGCGCTCGCGAAGGCCGGCAAGGTCGCGCCCGGCACGCGGGTCGACTTCGCCACCACGGGCGTCGGAGTCGGCGTGAAGGAGGGCCTGCCGAAGCCCGACATTGCGACGGTGGACGCCATCAGGAAGCTCGTGACCGAAGCACCCGCGATCGCGCTGCCCGATCCCAAGGCCGGCGGCACGAGCGCCGTCTACATCGAGCAGATGTTCAGGAAGATGGGCCTGGCCGACATGGTCTACGCCAAGGCGAAGCTGCAGGCCGGCGGTTACGCGGCCGACCTCGTGGCGAACGGCTCCGCCCCGATCGTCTTCCACCAGATCAGCGAGATCCGGCCGGTGAAGGGCGTGACGCTGGTCGGGCCGCTGCCGGCCGAGATCCAGTTGACCACGGTCTATTCGGCGGCGCTGGCCGCCCAGCCGGCGGAACCCCAGGCGGCGAAGGCCTTCCTCGCGGCGATCGGCGGAGCGGCGGGCCGCGCCGCCGCCGAGGCCGCAGGCATGGACCCCGTGAAGTAAGGATCAGCGATGTCGTTCTTCAGGAAACTCTTCGGCGGCGGCTCCTCGGCTCCGGCGGAAGAAGCGCCGGTTGCGAGCGAGGAACATGCCGGCTTCACCATCCGCGCCACGCCCTACCAGGAGGGGGGCCAGTGGCAGATGTGCGGGGTGATCGAGAAGGAGATCGGCGGCGAGCTAAAGACGCACCGCTTCGTCCGCGCCGACCGCTTCGGCGGCAAGGACGAGGCGGCGCAGTTCACGCTGGTGAAGGCGCGCCAGATCGTCGACCAGATGGGAGACAAGGTCTTCGGCTGACGGCTGGCGCACCGCAGGGATCCGGCGCGCCGATCATCGCCGCGTCTGCCGCTCATCAGATAACCTTGTTTGACGGCCGCGCGCCGCAGCCGCGATAAGACGGCATGACCGACGCCGACCGCTACGCGCCCGACTCGCCCTATGCCTGGGGACGTCTGGCGCTGTCGCTGCTGCTCGCGACCGTCGCCTGCATCGGCTCCTGGTCGGTGGTGGTGGCGCTGCCCGAAGTGCAGCGGGAGTTCGGCACGCTCCGGGGCATGGCCTCGCTGCCCTACAGCTTCATGATGACTGGCTTCGCCTTCGCCGCCATCGGCATGGGCAAGCTCGTCGACCGGTTCGGCATCGTTCCCGTCATCCTGATCGGCGCCGTGACCCAGGGCCTCGGCTATATCCTCGCGGGCATGGCGCCCTCGATCCTCGTCTATGCCCTGGCCCATGTGCTGGTCGGCATCGGCGCCTCCATCGGCTTCGGGCCGCTGATCGCCGACATCTCGCACTGGTTCGAGAAGAACCGCGGGTTGGCCGTCGCCGTCACGGCCACGGGCAACTATCTCGCGGGCGCCTTCTGGTCGCCGATCTTCCAGAAGCTGATGACCCTGCAGGGCTGGCGCTGGACGCATGTCGCCGCCGGCCTCTTCGTGCTCGTCTTCATGAGCGCGCTCGCCTTCGCCTTCCGGCGGAAGCCCTCGCTCGGGCGCTCGCAGGCGCGGGCGGCGGCCGCGGCGCGCGGGGCCGAGCTCGGCGTGTCCAAGAACACGCTGCTGGCGGCGCTCGCGCTCGCGGGCTTCGGCTGCTGCATGGCGATGTCCATGCCGCAGGTGCATATCGTCGCCTATTGCGCCGACCTCGGCTACGGCGCGGCGCGCGGCGCGGAGATGCTGGCGCTGATGCTCGGCCTCGGCATCATCAGCCGCGTCGCCTCCGGCTTCCTGGCGGACCGGATCGGCGCCCTCAGCGTGCTGATGATCGGCTCCGGCATGCAGGGAGCCGCGCTCTTCCTCTATCTCTGGTTCGACAGCCTGACCTCGCTCTACGTGATCTCGGGCATCTTCGGCCTGTTCCAGGGCGGCATCGTGCCGATGTATGCGCTGATCGCGCGCGAGTACCTGCCGCCCGAGGAGGCGGGCGCCAAGGTCGGCTTGCTGATCACCGCGACCATCATCGGCATGGCCGTCGGCGGCGTCGTCTCGGGCTGGATCTTCGACTGGTTCCTGTCCTACCGCGTGGCCTTCTTGAACGGCCTCGCCTGGAACGCGGTGAACCTCGCCATCGTCGGCTGGCTGCTCCTCAAGCGGCGCGACGCGGGGCTGGCTGCGGTGCGGGCCTGAGGGAAGGTCCTGCCTGGCCTCAGGCCGTCGGCAGCCGATAGTCGCGGAACTGCTCGCGCAGCGCCGTCTTCTGGATCTTGCCGGTGGAGGTGTGCGGGATGTCGCTCACGAAGGCGACGTCGTCGGGCAGCCACCATTTGGCGATCTTGCCCGAGAGGAAGCCGATCAGCTCGTCCTTGGCGGCGCTGCGACCCTCCTTGAGGCGCACGATCAGCAGCGGCCTCTCATCCCATTTGGGATGCGCCACGCCGATCACCGCCGCCTCGGCGACGGCCGGATGCCCGACCGCGAGGTTCTCGATGTCGATCGAGGAAATCCATTCGCCGCCGGACTTGATGACGTCCTTGGCCCTGTCGGTAATCTGCATGTAGCCATGCGCGTCGATCGTGGCGACGTCGCCCGTGTCGAAGAAGCCTTCCGCGTCGAGGATCGGCTCCGGCACCCTGTGATAGGCCCGCGCCACGGCCGGGCCCTTGACCTTGAGCCGGCCGAAAGTCGCGCCGTCCCAGGGCTTCTCGACGCCGTCGTCGCCGGTGATCTTCATGTCGACGGTGAAGGGCGGATGGCCCTGCTTCACCTTGAGGTCGTAGAGCGCGTCGCCCCCGAGGCCGGCGGTCTCGGGCTTGAGCGAGCAGAAGGAGCCGAGCGGCGACATCTCGGTCATGCCCCAGGCGTGGGCGACGGAGACGCCGTAGCGCGTCTCGAAGGCCTCCGTCATGGCGCGGGGGCAGGCGGAGCCGCCGATCACCACGCGCTCGAGCGTCGAGAGCCTGGCGCCGGTCGCCTCCAGATGCTGCAGCAGGCCCAGCCAGACCGTCGGCACGGCGGCCGTGACCGTGACGCCGCTGCCGTTCAGGAGTTCGAGGAGGCTCGCCCCGTCGAGCTTCGCGCCCGGCAGGACGAGGCCGGCTCCCGCCATCGGCGCGGCGAAGGCGAAGGCCCAGCCGTTGGCGTGGAACAGCGGCACCACGGGCATCGCCATGTCGCGCGAGCGCAGGCCGAGGAAGTCACCGTTGTTCACGGCCATCGCATGCAGCAGGTTCGAGCGGTGCGAATAGACGACGCCCTTCGGGTCGCCCGTGGTTCCCGACGTATAGGCCATGCCCGCCGCGGCGGTCTCCTCGACCGGCACCCAGTCGAAATCGCCGTCGGCCTCCGCGAGATAGCTTTCGTAATCGACGGCGCCCGGCAGGTCGGTCTGCGGCATGTGCGCCTTGTCCGTGAGCACCACGATGCGCCGCACGCTGGGGATGCGGTCACGGATCGACTCCAGGATCGGCAGGAAGGTGAGGTCCGCGAAGATCATCCGGTCCTCGGCATGCCCGATGATCCAGGCGATCTGCTCGTGGAACAGCCGCGGGTTCAGCGTGTGATAGACGAGGCCGGCGCCGGTGATGCCGTACCAGCATTCGAGATGACGCCAGCTGTTCCAGGCGAGCGTCGCCACGCGCGCGCCCTGCGCAAGGCCCTCGCGCGCGAGCCGTTGCGCCAGCCTGAGCGACCGCGCGCGGACCTCGGCGTAGGTCGTCTCGTGCATCGGCCCCTCGATCGAGCGCGAGACGATCCGCCGGGCCGGATGGTAGCGGGCCGCATGGTCGATGATGCGGTGGATCCTGAGCGGCCAATCCTGCATCAGCCCTTGCATCGCGCTCTCCCGGCAGTCTTCGCGGCTCATGCCGCGCGTTTTTCGCATGATTGCCGCGAAAGGCCTTGAGGGGCAAATCGCCGTCAATCACCGGCCATCGTTGCGCGAAGCCGCATTGGCCCTTACGAAGATGTGAGACGCCGAGATGCCCCCTTGCCCGACAAGTTGATGAGCGAACCCATGACGCCGGAGCGGATCTACTTCCGCTTCATCCGCCTGCACCAGCGCGTCTTCAGCGAGATGGGCCAGACCTTGAAGCCGACGGGCCTGTCGATCCCGCAATTCGACGTGCTCTCGACCCTCACCGAGCAGCAGGGCCTCTCGCAGAGCGATCTCGCGGCGAGGCTCTATGTCACCAAGGGCAATGTCTCCGGCCTCATCGACCGGCTGGTCGAGGCGGGCCTCGTCGAGCGGCGCAGCGCGCCGGGCGACCGCCGCTCCAACGCCGTGTTCCTGACGCCCGAGGGCCGCAAGGCGGCCGAGGAAGGCATTCGCCTGCAGCGGGCCTTCGTGACCGAGACGCTCGGCAAGATCGACCCATCCAACCTGAAGCTGCTCGACGGCATCCTCACGCAATGGCGCGACGCCGTCCGGGCGCGCGCCGGCCGGCGCTGATGGCGGCCGATCCGCTGCTGCTCTCCGCCGGCGCGCAGGCCGCGCTCCTGCGCGAGCGTCAGCTTTCCGCGGCCGAGCTCCTGGACCTGACGCTGGCGCGCATCGCCGCGCTGAACCCCGCGCTCAACGCCATCGTGCATCTGGACGCCGAAGGGGCGCGCCGGGCGGCTTCGGAAGCGGATGCGCGGCTGCGCTCCGGCGCGGCCCGGCCGCTCGAGGGCCTGCCCATCACGATCAAGGATGCGCTCGATGTCGCGGGCATGACCTCGACCGCCGGCCATCCCGGCCTCAGGGACCGGGTTCCGGCGGAGGATGCCGTGGCCGTGCGCCGCCTGCGCGCTGCCGGCGCGATCGTCATCGGCAAGACGAACGTCCCCGTCTTCTCCGGCGACTTCCAGGCTTTCAACCCGATCCATGGCGTCACGAACAATCCGTGGAATTTCGCTTTCTCCGCCGGGGGCTCCTCCGGCGGTGCGGCGGCGGCCGTGGCGACCGGCATGACGAGCTTCGAGATCGGCACGGACCAGGGCAGCTCCGTGCGCTGGCCCTGCGCCACCAATGGCATCACCGGCCTCAAGACGAGCTGGGGCCTCGTCTCCAGCTGGGGCATGGTGCCGCCGCCGCCCGAGAAGCGGACGGAGCGCAATGTCGAGCTGGCGGTCGTGGGCCCGATGGCGCGCCACGCGACGGACCTCGACCTCCTGCTGCCGATCCTCGCCGGTCCCCGCAACGCCGCGCTCGCCGGGCCGCCGCTGAAGCCGCCCCGCCGGACGGAGCCGCAGGGCCTGCGCGTCGCCGTCTGGCTGGACGAGCCCTTCGCTCCCATCGAGCGCACGGTCGCGGACGGCGTCCGCCACGCCGCCGCCCTGCTCGCGGGCGAAGGCGCCGTCGTGGACGAGACGGCGCGGCCTTCCTTCCGCTTCGAGGAGGCCTACGAGGTCTTCGCGCTGCTCAACCACTGGATCGTCGGCTACGGCCTGCCCGCGAAGATCCGTGACAAGATTGCAGCCGCTGCCGCCACCTTCGCGCCGGGAGACCTGTCGCATCGCGCGCTGCAGGCGCGGGGCATGCGCATGACGCCCTCGCTCTACCAGGAGGTCGACCAGCGCCGGAAGCGCATCATCCGCCAGTGGGCGGCCTTCTTCGAGCGGTTCGACGTCGTGCTCATGCCCTGCGCCCCGGTGGCCGCGCTGGCCCATGACCAGGAGCCCAACATCATGGCCCGCAAGCTCGATATCGACGGCGTCGCCGCGCCCTACCTCAACTTCCTGCAATGGGCCGCGCCGGCCGCCGTGGGCAACCTGCCCGCCGCCGCGGCGCCGGCCGGCTTCACGGATTCGGGCATGCCGCGCGGCGTGCAGGTCGTCGCGCCGTTCATGGAGGACCGCACCGCCATCGCCGTGGCCGGCATGCTGCAGGCGCTGCAGGGAGGGTTCCGGGCGCCGCCGATGCCGGAGCACCAACCCTCCTCATCCTGAGGAGCCGCCGCAGGCCGCGTCTCGAAGGACGCACGACGGTCTCGCGTGCTTCGAGACAGCGCGTGCCGCGCCTCCTCAGCATGAGGACGGTAGAGGATGGCTGAGAGTCAGGTCTGGGACGCTCCCGGCAAAGCTTGGCGAAGCGGGACCCGCCATCCTACATAGGCTGACGGAATCGAGCCGCCCTCCGCCCCAATCAAGGGATCTTCATGCCATCCGACGCAAGCCCCTCCGCCTTTCCCGGCTGGCACGCCACCACCATCCTCATGGTGCGCAAGGGCGGCGAGACCGTCATCGGGGGCGACGGCCAGGTCAGCCTGGGCCAGACCATCATCAAGGGCAACGCGCGCAAGGTGCGCCGCCTCGGCAAGGGCGAAGTCATCGCGGGCTTCGCGGGCGCGACCGCGGACGCCTTCACGCTCTTCGAGCGGCTGGAGGCCAAGCTCGAGCAATATCCCGGCCAGCTCACCCGCGCCTGCGTGGAAATGGCGAAGGACTGGCGCACCGACCGCTACCTGCGCCGGCTGGAGGCCATGATGCTGGTCGCCGACAGGCAGGCCGGCCTCGTGCTCACGGGCACGGGCGACGTGCTGGAGCCCGAGGGCGGCGTCATGGGCATTGGCTCCGGCGGCAACTACGCCCTCGCCGCCGCCCGGGCGCTGATCGATCAGCCGATGGACGCCGAGACGATCGTCCGCAAGGCCATGGCGATCGCGGGCGAGATCTGCGTCTACACCAACGGCAATCTCGTGGTGGAGAGGATCGATGCCGGCTGAGCCGGACATCGCCTTCCGTCCCGTGCGGCCCGACGACTTCCCGATGCTGACGGAGTGGCTCAGCCGCCCGCACTGGCGGGAATGGTGGGGCGATCCGACGGTGGAGCTCGGCTATATCCGCGACATGGTGGAGGGGCGCGATCCGCATTGCGATCCCTTCATCTTCGAGGTCGATCGCGAGCCTTTGGGCTACATCCAGGTCTGGCGGATCGGCCCGCACCAGACGCCGGAATGGGCTGGCGACAACCCCTGGCTGATGGAGCTGCCCGCCGATGCGGTGGGCGTCGACCTCTCGGTCGCAGCCGCGGACCGGCTCTCGCAGGGCATCGGCTCCTCCGTTCTCAGGGCTTTCGCCGGCCGGCTCGCGGCGGAGGGCCGCCGCACCATCGTCATCGACCCCGACCCCGACAACGCCCGCGCCGTCGCCGCCTATCGCAAGGCGGGCTTCCGCCCCGTGCCGCATCTGGAAGGCCGGACCGAAGGCGTCCTGATCATGCAATTCCACGAGGAAGCGCCCGCGCAATGACCACCTTCTCCCCCCGCGAGATCGTCTCCGAGCTCGACCGCTTCATCGTCGGCCAGAAGGATGCGAAGCGCGCCGTCGCCATCGCGCTCCGGAACCGCTGGCGGCGCCAGCAGCTCACCGGCCCCATGCGCGAGGAGGTCCTGCCCAAGAACATCCTGATGATCGGCCCCACGGGCTGCGGCAAGACGGAGATCTCGCGCCGCCTCGCCAGGCTCGCGAGCGCGCCCTTCCTCAAGGTCGAGGCGACCAAGTTCACGGAGGTCGGCTATGTCGGCCGCGACGTCGAGCAGATCGTGCGGGATCTGCTCGACATCGGCATCGCCCAGGTGAAGGAGCAGAAGCGCCGCGAGGTGCAGGCCCGCGCCGCCATCGCCGCGGAGGACCGCGTGCTCGACGCGCTGGTCGGCGCGACCGCCAGCCAGGCGACGCGCGACAGCTTCCGCCGCAAGCTGCGCGCCGGGGAGCTCGACGACAAGGAGATCGAGGTCGAGCTTCAGTCCGGCGGCGGCGGCATGCCGATGTTCGAGATCCCCGGCATGCCGGGCGGCGGCCAGATCGGCGCCATCTCGATCGGCGACATCTTCGGCAAGATGGCGGGACGCGGCAAGCCGCGCCGCCTCACCGTGCGCGAGGCGCACGAGCCGCTGATCGCGGAGGAGAGCGACAAGCTGCTCGACCAGGACGCCGTGGTGAAGGAGGCGATCCGACAGGTCGAGGACAACGGCATCGTCTTCCTCGACGAGATCGACAAGATCTGCGTGCGCGAGGGCAGCCGCGGCGGCGAGGTCAGCCGCGAGGGCGTGCAGCGCGACCTGCTGCCGCTGATCGAGGGCACCTCGGTCAACACCAAGCATGGCGTGGTGAAGACCGACCACATCCTCTTCATCGCGTCGGGCGCCTTCCACATCGCCCGGCCGTCGGACCTCCTGCCCGAGCTGCAGGGCCGCCTGCCGATCCGCGTCGAGCTGCAGCCCCTGACCGAGGACGATTTCCGCCGTATCCTCACGGAGACCGAGGCTTCCCTGATCAAGCAATATGTGGCGCTTATGGGCACGGAAGGCCTGACGCTCGCCTTCTCCGACGACTCGATCGACGCCATCGCCAAGGTGGCGGTGGAGCTGAACTCCTCCGTCGAGAACATCGGCGCGCGCCGCCTGCAGACCGTGATGGAGCGGATCCTCGACGAGGTCAGCTTCACCGCGCCCGACCGGTCCGGCGAGGCGGTGACGATCGACGGCGACTATGTGCGCAAGAACGTCGGAGAGCTCGCGAAGAACACGGACCTGAGCCGGTTCATTCTGTGAGGGAGCATCTCCTCCCCCTGCTAGGGGGAGGTCGGGTGGGGGTCAACGACGAGTCAGGATCGAGCGTCGCGGTGGACCCCTCCCCAGCCCTCCCCTTGCAGGGGAGGGAGTTGGCTCTGCGCCGTCCTTCTCCTCCCCCTGCAAGGGGGAGGCAGGGTGGGGGTCAACGGCGTTTCAGAACGGAGCGCCTAGGTGGACCTCTCCCCAGTTCTCCTGATGCAGGGGAGGGAGATAGCAGCCTCTCTCACCCGAACATCCCGGCCTTACGCTGGTCCACGCGCCGCTGGTCGTCCTTGCGCAGCGTCATTCCCTGCCGGTCGAAGAATTCAAGGATCAGGATAGCCATCTTGCGGCCGCCCCCGATGCGGTCGCGGTAATGCGCAGCCGTGAACCAGCCGTCGGGCTGGGCGGCGGCGGTTGCGAGCGCGGCGGAGGCCAGCTCCGCCACCGCCTCCCGGAGCAGGAAATGATCGGGCGCGACCTCGAAGAGGTCGCCGCGCCGCGCGAGCCGCTTGCACAGCCCCCGGACGCTCTCCTCCCGCCGGCGCAGATGCTCCGCCAGTTCGTTGACGCGCGGCGGCTTGAAGCGCGCCTCGCCGCCGAGCCGCGGGCGGATCTGGTCCCACAGAACGCCATGCTCCCGCGAAAGCCGCGGCGCATGGGCCGGCAGGCGAAGGAAGGCGCCGGTGGCCGCGATCTCGCCACGGCGGATCATGTGGGCGACGAGCGCCGCGAAGGCGTCCTGCCCCAGCCGCTCCGGCAGCGACAGCCGCAGGCGCTCGCGCGCCAGGCCGGGCTGGTCCGGCTGCTCCCGGTGATGCGCCGCCAGTCTCTCGACGATCCGTCGCGAGAGCGTCAGCGCCACCGCGGGAGCCATGAGGACAGGGCCGAGCGCCAGCAGATTCTCCCGCATCGCGACGCCGTCCAGCGCCTCGGGTGAAAGGCCGTGCGCCCGCGCGTGATTGGCCCGATCCACGGCATGTGGCGGCAGCGCCAGCAGCCGGGGCAGCGCGCCTGTCGCCGCCTCCTCCGCGAGAGCGGTCAGCGCCGCCAGCCGCTCCGGGCGGCGCCGCCCGCGCTCCGGCGCCGCGATGTCGAGCACGATCCCGCCGCCGATGGTCCGCCGGCCGGCGGCGTCGCGCAGGATGACGCGGTCGCCGCCGAAGAGCGCGAGCGGCCGGTCGGTGACGATCTGCGCCAGCCCCGTATCGCCGGGCGCGATGCGGTCGGAGGCGAGCGGCACGATCCGCGCGTTCCAGGCGCCGGCTCCCGCATGCAGATGCGCCGCCGACCAGGCGCGCAGCGGCTTCGCCTCCTGGGCCGAGAGCCTCACCAGCGCATCGAAGCGCTGCGTCGGCCCGTGGAGCTCGGGAGCGACCAGCAGGTCGCCGCGCTGGATCGCCTCGCGGGCGATGCCGGCGAGGTTCACCGCGGCCCGCTCGCCCGCGCCGGCCGTCTCGACCGGCCGGTTCTGCGCGTGCAGCCCCCGCACCCGCGCCTCGCGGCCGGACGGCGACAGCACGATGGTGTCTCCCACGCGGAGGCTGCCGGCGCGGATGCTGCCGGTGACGATCGTGCCGGCGCCGGCGAGCGTGAACACGCGGTCCACCGCCATCCGGAACGGCCGCCCCGCCGTCTCGCGGTCGGCCCTCAGGCTGCGCAACGCCTCCATGAGCGGGCCGAGGCCTTCCCCCGTGACGCTGGAGACCGGGATGATCGGCGCCGCCCCAAGGCCGGTCGGCGCGAGCAGCGCCCGGATCTCGGCCTGCCGCCGATCGAGCAGCGCGCTCTCCACGAGATCCGCCTTGCTCAGCGCCACCACGCCGGAGCGGAGGCCGAGCAGGTCGGCGATCAGCAGATGCTCCAGCGTCTGCGGCTTCACGCCCTCGTTCGCCGCCACCACGAGCAGCAGCGCGTCGATGCCGGTCGCGCCGGCCAGCATGTTGCGGACGTAATCCTCGTGCCCCGGCACATCGACGAAGCCGATCACGCCGCCGTCGGGCTGCGGCCAGTAGGCGAAGCCGAGGTCGATCGTGATGCCGCGCCGCTTCTCCTCCGCCAGCCGGTCCGCGTCCGTGCCGGTGATGGCCCGGACGAGGCTCGTCTTGCCATGGTCGATATGACCCGACGTCCCGACGATCACGGGGCCTTCCCAAGGGCCGGCAGCAGGTCGCCGAGATCCTCGACGCGGTCGAGGCAGCGGAGGTCGAGCAGGAAGCGCCCCTCCGTGATCCGGCCGATCACGGGCGTCGGCAGGCGGCGGAAGCGCCGGGCGAGCTGGTCGAGCGCCTTGCCCGGCGCCCGCCCCGCCGGCCGGATGGCGAGACCGGCGCTTGGCAGCGTTTCGAGCGGCAGCGCGCCGGAGCCGATCTGGCTCATCATGTCGTCGGCCGAGACGATCCATTCCGGACCGAGCGCGTCTTGCGCCGCGGGGGCCAGCGCCTCCGCCACGGCGCGGATCGCCGCGCGCGGCCGGGTGAAGTGGCGGAGCGTCGGCAGCCGCTCCGGCAGCCGGTCCGGATCGCGGTAGAGCTTCAGCACCGCCTCCAGCGCGGCGAGCCGCAATTTGTCGACGCGCAGCGCCCGCTTCAGCGGGTTGCGCGCGCAGCGCTTCACCAGGTCGTGCCGCCCGGCGATCACGCCGACCTGCGGACCGCCCAGCAGCTTGTCGCCCGAGAAGGTCACGAGATCGGCCCCGTCGTCGAGCGCATCCTGCACCGTGCGCTCGGGGGCGAGGCCCCAGCGCGTGAGGTCGACCAGCGTGCCGGAGCCGAGGTCGTCGATCAGCGGCACGCCGGCCTTGCGCGCGATTGCCGCGAGCGCCTTCGGCTCAACCGCGGCGGTGAAGCCCTCGATCCGGTAGTTCGAGGCATGGACCTTCATGATCGCGCCGGTGCGCAGCCCGATCGCCTCCTCGTAATCGGCGGCATGGGTGCGGTTGGTGGTGCCGACCTCCCGCAGCCGCGCCCCGGCGCGGCGCATCACGTCGGGGATTCGGAAAGAGCCGCCGATCTCCACCAGCTCGCCGCGCGAGACGATCGTCTCACGGCCCGGGGAAAGGGCCGCGAGCGCCAGCAGCACGGCGGCGGCGTTGTTGTTGACGATGACGCAATCCTCGGCGCCGGTCAGCTCGCGGATGAGCCCGGCGACATGCGAGTCGCGCTCCCCGCGCCCGCCCGCTTCGAGGTCGTACTCGAGGTTCACCGAGCGGCGCATCGCGGCGGCGACCGCCTCGACCGCGGCCTCCGGCAGGATCGCCCGGCCGAGGTTCGTGTGCAGCACGGTGCCCGTCAGATTGAGGACGGGTCTCAGCCCGGGCGCGTCGGCCGCCGCGAGGGCGGTGAGCGCCGCCACCCCGACGCTCTCCGCGGGAACGGGCGTCCTGCCGCGGGGATCGCCTCCGGCGCGCAGCGCCTGCAGGGCGGCGCGTACCGCTGCCGTCGCCGCCGTGCGGCCGAAGCGCGCGGACGCCACCGCGCCGGAGCCCTGCGACAGCACCGCGTCGACGGAGGGAAGCGGGGAGGGAGCGCGGACCTCGGACATGCCCTTCTTGTCGCCCGCTGCCCGCTCCGCATCAAGCCGCGGGACCGCATGGGGCGCCAACGATTGCCGGTGGCTGTTGCAAACCTTCAACAGCCGCGTCGCATCAGGCGCGATAAGGTCCGCCTCGGAGTGGAAAGGATGCAATGACGTCTGACCTCGGACATGGCGCGGTCGATCCGGCGGAGCAGGCGGCGCAGCTCCTGTTCCGCATCGGCTTCGGCATCATCTGCATCGTCCTGCCCCTCTCCGCCATCGTCTCGCGGCGCGCGCTCGTCGTGGTGGCGCCGATCGGCGTCCTGGTCCTGATTTCGGCGGCGCTGATGATGAAGGCGCGGTCCGGGCCGATCCGGCGGATTTCGGCGGCGCTGGCCAGTCCGGCCGGCCTCGCCGGCCTGTTCCTGCTCGGCTGGTCGGCCATGTCGCTTGCCTGGACGCCCTATCCCGGCCCGGGTGCGGAACGTCTGCTCCGCCTCGCGGCCGCCGCTGCGCTCGCCATGGGCGCCGTCCTGGCCCTTCCCGAGCGGATGCGGGCCTCCAACCTCTACCTGAGCGGCATCGGCGTCGGACTGGCCACCGTGGCGGCGCTCGCCATCGGCCTGTTCCAGCCGGCGCTGACCGAGCCGACCGTGCTCGAGCGCGCCGTGGTAATGATCAGCCTGCTCGGCTGGCCGGCTGGCGCCTGGCTGGCGATGAAGCGGCGCACCGTCGCGGCGATGCTGATCGCCGGCGGCGTCGGCGCGCTCGCGCTCTCGCTGCAGGGCTCGACCGTCCTGCCCGCGCTGATGCTGGGTGCGGTGCTGCTCGGCGGCGCGCTGAACAACCTGCGCGGCGCGGCCGGGGCCTTCACCGTCGCGACGGTGGTGCTCATCCTCGGCGCGCCGCTCATCGCGCTCGCCGTCTCGTTCCTCGCGCCGCAATCGAGCGACTTCGGCCGGACCATGCAGGTCTGGGCCGACATCATCCAGGCGGACCCGCTGCGCCTCATCACGGGCCACGGCGTCGAGACGGCGCTGCGCAACCGCATCTCTTCGGCGCTCGACGTCTCGGCTCCGACCAGCCTGATCTTCGAGGTCTGGTACGAGCTCGGAATCCTTGGCGCGCTCGCCCTGACCGTGGCCGTCGGCTTCACCGCCATGGATCTCGCCCGCCTCAGCCGCACGCTCGGCTCCTTCGGGCTGGGCTGCCTCGGCTTTGCCTTCGGCCTCTCGGTGATGGGCCTCGGCACCTCGCAGGCCTGGTGGGTCACGGCGCTGGTCGCGGTCGCCATCGTCTTCTTCGCCGTCGGCAACGGCGAGTACCGGACGGAGCGTCCGCCAGCGCGGGCGCGGCTGCGGGAGGAGTGAAGGAATTGCAGCTGATGCTCCCCCGCGCCGCGGGGGAGCTGGCCCGGCGCAGCCGGGTCTGAGGGGGCTGCCCCACCCGTCCGGCCTGCGGCCGGCCACCCTCCCCGCAGGCGGGGAGGGATCGAGCGCCCCCTACCGCGTCATCCCCACGTAGCGGGGCAGCCAGAGCGTGATCTCAGGGATGAAGGTGATGGCGATCAGCGCGGCGAAGAGCGGCGCGAGCCAGGGCAGGATCGCCATCGTCGTGCGCTCGACCGACAGCTTCGCAACGCGGCTGAGCACGAACAGCACCATGCCGAGCGGCGGGTGCAGCAGCCCGATCATCAGGTTGAGCGTCATGATCAGGCCGAAATGGATCGGGTCGATCCCGAGCTTCAGCACGATCGGCAGCAGGATCGGCACGAGGATGGTGATGGCCGCGATCGTGTCGAGGAAGCAGCCGACGAACAGCATCAGCAGGTTTACCAGGATCAGGAACACCCACTTGTTGTCGGTGATCGAGAAGATGAAGTTCGAGAACATCGCGGCTGCCTGGCTCACCGTCAGCAGCCAGGCGAAGATCGAGGCCGCCGTGACGATGAACAGCACCGATGCCGTCGTCTCGATCGTGTCGAAGGTCGCCTTGGCGAGCGACTTCATCGTCATCGAGCGGTAGCGCACGAGGCCGAGGAACAGCGACCACATGACCGCGGCGACCGCGGCCTCGGTCGGCGTGAACCAGCCGAGCACCATGCCGCCGATCAGGATCACCGGCGTCATCAGCGCCATGACCGCCGAGAACTTGAAGAAATAGTCGAGCGCCAGCACCACGCCGAGCGACAGGAAGATCGCGCCGTTCTGGGCCATGCCGGCCTTCTCCAGAAGGATGACGGCGAGCGGGAAGGCGAAGACGACGGCCACCTCCAGCATCGCCTTGCCGATCTTGGGCAGCGAGAATGCGGCGTCCGACCCCCAGCCGTAGATGCGCGCGAAGATGAAGACGGTGATCATCATGAACAGCGTCATCAGCACGCCGGGGATCACGCCGCCGAGGAAGAGCGAGCCGATCGAGACATTGGCCATCATGCCGTAGATGACGAAGGGCAGCGACGGCGGGATGATCGGTCCCAGCGTGGCGGAGGCCGCCGTGACGCCGACCGCCACCTCGACCGGGTAGCCATGGTCCTTCATCGCCTTGATCTCGATCGTGCCGATGCCCGCGGCGTCGGCGATGGCGGTGCCCGACATGCCGGAGAAGATCACGGAGCCGATGATGTTCACCTGCGCCAGGCCGCCGCGCATCCAGCCCACGAGATCGACCGCGAAGGAGTAGATGCGGCCCGTCACGCCGGCGATGTTCATGAGGTTCCCGGCGAGGATGAAGAAGGGCACCGCCAGCAGCGGGAAGCTCTCGACGCCCGCGATCATGCGCTGCGCCACGATCACGTCGGGCGCCCCGCCATGGACCGCGAGATAGGCGAGCGACGCCGCCACCATGGAGAGGGCGACCGGCACGCCGAGCACCATCAGCAGGAGGAAGCCTCCGAGCAGGATGAGCATGTCAGGCGTTCCCTTCCGAACCGTCGAAGGCGCCGGGGCGCTCGAGCACCGAATAGCCGCGGCGGAAATTGTCCCAGGCGACCTTGGCGCTCCACAGCGCCATCAGCACGAAGGCGACGAAGACCACCATGAAGAACGGCCATTTCGGAAAGTCGATCGTGGTCATGTTCTCGTCGGGGATCAGGCTTTTGTACTTCCAGACCAGCCAGGCGAGGTAGGCGAAGACGACGATGCGCAGCAGGTCGACGAAGGTCGAGAGCGCGCGTCCCGGCAGCCCGCCGACATAGCGGTAGAGGAAATCGACATGGATGTGCCGCGATGTGCGCGCGCACATGGCCGAGCCGAGGAACACGATGGCGACGAGGCAGAAGATCGCCACCTCCTCGGTCCAGGCGAAGCTGTTGTTCAGCACGTAGCGCGTGAAGAACTGCAGGAAGACGCAGCCGCACATCAGCCAGAAGATCACGAGATTGACCCAGTCCTCGGGGCTGTGGTCCGACAGGTCGACCGGCGTCTCGACCTCGTCGAAGGTCTTGGCGATCTCTTCCGAGGTGATGGGCGTGTGGATTTCAGGCTGGGTCACGAGGGGATCCTCGCGCGGGCGCGCGCTTCGGCTTGTGATAGTGCGTCCGGGCCTTCCTGCGGAAGGGGAGGCGGGGCCGAACTTGTGGAACGCTGAAGGCTGTTTGCCTTCGGGCCGGGTTCAACCTTCCCCATCCTGAGGGGCTCGGCAAAGCCGAGCCTCGACGGACGCGCGACTTTCGTGCGTCCTTCGAGGCTCTCGCTGGCGCGAAAGCACCTCAGGATGAGGAACGTGGAGGATGGCGGAGGTGACTGGCACCCCCGCCATCCCGGTTGCTTACGAGCCCTGTCCGGACTTGATTGCCTGGATCTTGTCCCAGTCGGCCTTGCGGTAGCCGAACTGCTCGAAGGTCACGTTCTTCTGCACCGCCGAGAGGAAGTCGTTGCGGTCGATCTCGGTGACGGTCAGGCCCTTGTCTTTGAAGAACTGCACGAGCTTCGTCTCGTCGGCCTTGATCGAGGCCGTGGCGCGCGCCGCCGCCTCCTGGCTGACCTCGCGGAAGATCTTCTGCTCCTCGGGCGTGAACTTGGCCCAGGTGCCCTTGGCGACGACCGTGTTGAGATGGTCGACGATATGGCCGGTCAGCACGATGTGCTTCTGCACCTCGAAGAACTTCTTGGCCTCGATCGTGGTCAGCGGGTTCTCCTGAGCCTCTACCGTGCCGTTCTGCAGCGCGAGATAGACCTCGGCGAAGGCGATCGGCGTCGTGTTCGCGCCGCAGGCGCGCGGCATCGCGAGATAGGCCGGCACGTCGGGCACGCGCATCTTGAGGCCCTTCATGTCGGCGCAGGCCTTGATCGGCCGGTTCGAGGTCGTGTGCCGCGTGCCGTAATAGGTCGTCGCCGTGATGACGTGGCCCGTCTTCTCCTCGTAGCCCTTGGTCAGCTCGGTGTAGACGTCGCTCTTCGTGTAGGCGAGCAGATGCTCCGGGCTGCGGAAGGTGAAGGGATAGTAGGTCACGCCGATCGGCGGGAAGGACCGCGCCGCGAAGCTCGAGCCCGAGATGATGATGTCGACGGAGCCCAGCGTTAGGCCCTGGTTGATGTCCGTCTCCTTGCCCAGCTGCGAGGCCGGGAAGACCTCGATCTGGTACTTGTTGTTGGTGCGCTTGGCGAATTCCTGCGCCGCCCACACGGATTCCGTGTGGAAGGCTTCCGACGTCTCGTAGACGTGGGCCCACTTGAGCTTGGTCTGGGCCATGGCCGGCGCGGCCAGCAACGACAGGCCGGCGAAGGCGGCAAGCGCCGTGAATGTCCGTCTCTTCATATCCGTTTCTCCCTGAAGCGGCCCGATCCGGTTATGGCTGCAGACGAAGCATTGTTCTCTGGCCGGGCTATCGGGCGGAAAGCTATCGATCGTTCCTCGGAAGTGTCAAGCAGAGCCGTCGACGACAGTCCTCCGGACCGCTAGTTTCGGTCCTCGGAGACCCTTTTTCATGACTTTGTCGCTCCATATCCTCGGCTCGAAGGGCGGGCCCGCCATCCGGCCGGGCGGACCTTCGCCGACCGCGATGCTGCTCGACATCGACGGCCGGCTGATCGTCGTCGACTGCGGGCTCGGCGTCACCCGCGGCTTCGTCGAGACGGGCCACCCACTGACGAAGCTTTCGACCATTCTTGTCACGCATCATCATTCCGACCACAATCTCGAGTTCGGCAACCTGATCCACACCGCCTGGACGGCGGGACTCGGCACGGAGGTCAGGGCCTATGGGCCGAAGGGCCTCGCCGCCATGTGGCCGGCCTTCTGCGCGCTCAACGCCTTCGACATCGCGACCCGCATCGCGGACGAGGGCCGCCCGCCGTTGGAGCCGCTGGCGAGCGTCACGGACTATGCGGAAGGGCTCGTCTTCGAGGAGGACGGCCTGACGGTCGAGGCGCTGCGCAACCACCATCCGCCGGTCGTCGACAGCTTCGCGCTCAAGCTGACGATCCGCCGCGCCGGTGGCGACCGGGTGATCGTCTTTTCCGGCGACACCGCCTTCATCCCGGAGATCATCGGCTTCGCCCGCGGCGCGGACCTGCTTGTGCACGAGGCGATGTACGGCCCCGGCGTCGACAGGCTGGTGGCGAAGACGCCAAACGCCGCCCGCCTGCGCGAGCATCTCATGGCGAGCCACACGCTCGCCGAGGATGTCGGCCGCATCGCCCGGGACGCCGAGGTCAGGCATCTCGCGCTCCATCATCTCGTGCCGGCCGACGATCCGCAGACGCGGCCCGAGCACTGGGAGGCGGCCGTGCGGACGGCTTACGCCGGACCCCTGACGATCGCGCGGGACGGCGCGAGGATCGACCTCTGATGGCGCGGATCATCGCAACCTATGCCCTGCTCGGGCCCATCGTCGGCGCGCTGCTCTATATCGCGCTGTCGGCGCTCGCCGGCGCGCTCGGCATCCACTCGAACGTCTTCATCGATGCCGCGCTTCTGAGTTCGGCCCGCGAGACGCTGGGCCTCGCCGGCTGGCAGATCGCGCTCTCGGCCCCCTTCAGCCTCGCGCCGGCCATCCTCACCGGCTGGCTGACGGCGCGGCGCATGGCGCGGACCGGGAACTGCCCCTGGTGGCTGAGCTGCCTCTGGGGCGGCCTGATCAGCGGCATCGGCGGCTTCATCGCGCTCGCGGCGGCCAAGGCCGGCTACCCCGACCTCCCGATCATCCCGAACCCGCTGCCGGGAGCGGCTTTGATCGCGTTCATCGGTTTCGTCGGGACGTGGCCGTGCTGGCGGTTGGTGGGGCCACGGTGAGGTCCGCTTCTCCACCAATCTCGGGCCTGCCCGAGATTGGCTCTCAGGTGCTCAGATCGGGCAAGCCCGATCTGAGGCGGAGAAGCTGGCAGGCGGAGCCTGACTGATGAGGGAGAAGCCCGGCCTCGCGGATCGCCCTCATCCGGCCGCCTCCGGCGGCCACCTTCTCCCGAGGGAGAAGGAAGAGAACTGCGTCTATCGCAGCTCCGCACAGAACCGCTGGATCCGCCGGCAGGCTTCCTCCAGCTTCTCGTCGCTCGTCGCGTAGGAGATGCGGAAGTTGGGGCCGAGGCCGAAGGAGGAGCCGTGGACCGCGGCGACGCCCTCGGTCTGCAGGAGCTCCAGCACAAGATCCTCGTCCGTCTCGAGCGTCTTGCCCGACGGCGTCACCTTGCCCATGAGCGCCGAGCAGTCCGGATAGACGTAGAAGGCGCCCTCGGGCACGGGGCACTTGAGGCCGCGGGTCTGGTTCAGCATCGAGACCACGAGGTCGCGCCGGCGCTCGAAGGCCTTGCGGAAGCGCGGCAGGTGCTCCTGCGTGCCGTTCAGCGCCTCGACGGCGGCCCATTGCGAGATCGACGAGGTGCCGGACGTCTGCTGGCCCTGGACATTGTCCATGGCCTTGATCAGGAACTCGGGGCCGGCCGCGTAGCCGATGCGCCAGCCGGTCATGGCATAGGACTTGGAGACGCCGTTCATCGTTAGCGTCCGCTCGTAGAGATTCGGCTCCACCTCGGCCGGCGTGCAGAATTTGAAATCGCCGTAGACGAGATGCTCGTACATGTCGTCGGTGAGCACCCAGACATGGGGGTGCTTCATCAGCACGTCGGTGATCGCCTTCATCTCGGCCCAGCTGTAGGCGGCGCCCGACGGGTTCGACGGCGAGTTGAGGATGATCCACTTGGTCTTCGGCGTGATCGCCCTGTCGAGATCCTCGGCCTGCAGCTTGAACTGCTTCTCCAGCGTGGTCGGCACGAACTTCGGGGTGCCGCCGCACAGCGCCACCATTTCGGGATAGCTGACCCAGAACGGCGTCGGGATCAGCACCTCGTCGCCCGGGTTCAGCGTGGCGAGCAGGGCGTTGAAGATGACATGCTTGCCGCCCGTCGAGACGATCGTCTGCGAGGCCTTGTAGTCGAGGTTGTTCTCGCGCTTGAACTTGGCGGCGATGGCGGAGCGCAGCTCCGGGATGCCGGCGACGGGCGTGTACTTGGTCTCGCCCTTGCGGATGGCGGCGATCGCCGCCTCCTTGATATTGTCCGGCGTGTCGAAGTCGGGCTCGCCGACGGAGAGCGAGATCACGTCGCGGCCCGTCGCCTTGAGATCGCGCGCTTTCTGCGTCAGCGCGATGGTGGCGCTCGGCTTGATGCGGGAAAGGGCGTCGGCGATGAAGGCCATGGCGGGGTCTCCGGATGCCGCGCGTCAGGCGCGGCGCGGCAAACCCCTAGTTTGCCTTGGAAACCGCGACAAGCGCGTTTTCCGTCATGCCAACGACAAACGGCCGCGATCGCTCGCGGCCGCCGGTCAGGCGCGCGTCAGTTTGCGCTGTCGACCGAGCCCACCGCCTCGGTGTCCTCGATGTCGCCGTAGGCCTGCTCGATATGGATGTCGTATGTCCAGTAGGCGGTCGCCATCGCGGTGATGCCGGCGAAGAGCAGGATCGGCAGGATGGCGGCTTTGGGAAGCAGCTGGGCGAGGCTGCTCAGCCCGATGCGACGGTCGGAGATCGTGCGCGAAGGCTTGGTGCGGCGCAGGCGAAGTCGGTTCCTCAGGGGCATCGATTCCTCCGTGACGACGGCGTTGAAACAACAGAAGTGGGGCTGCGCCTGTGACGAAACTATGGTCTGGAGAAGCCATTCCAACCGTAGGCCGTTCACAGCCCCGTTATCGAGCGATCAAGATTAATGCTTCGTTACCTGCGTCTCGCCCTCATCGGCCTCTTCGCCACGGCCCTGGTCGCGGCCGGCGCGGGCCTCTATGCCTCGAAGGAGGAATCCCTGCTCGCCTCGCTCTACGAGACGCTGTTCGGCCCGCCGGATCTCGGCCCGGTCGATTTCGAGACGTTTGCGCGCCGCGCGACGCCCAACGATGCGCTGGCCTGTCCTCCGGGCTTCTGCGCCGCGAAGGCCGATTTCGATCCCGGCGTGCACCAGGGCTCCGACGAGGACCTGCGCCGGCGCTTCGCCGCCGCGGCGCTGGCGGATGAGCGTGTCGTGCCGCTCTACCGCTCCGATGCGCCCGGCCGGCCGATGCAGGACCGCTACCTGCAGCGCTCGCGGCTCATGAGCTATCCCGACACGATCGACGTGCGCTTCATCGCGCTCGGCAACGACACGGCGACGCTGGCGATCTATTCGCGCAGCCAGCTCGGCCGCGGCGACTTCGGCGTCAATCTCGCCCGCATCCGCCGCTGGGTCGACGCGGCCATGGTCCGGACGAAGGTGTCGGGCGCCGGCGCGACGCCGCTTCCGCCCGCCGGCCGTCCGTCATAAAGAGCAAGAATGACAACGCCCGCCGCGCCAGCGAAGCCGCCCGAGAACGCCCTGCTCAAGCTGGCGCTGGAGATGGGGCCGCTGCTCGTCTTCTTCCTGGCCAACAACAAGCCGGATCTCTTCCGGCCGCTTCTTCGGCCGCTGCTGCCCGCCCCGCTGATCGATGGCGCGCAGGGCGGCATCTTCGTCGCAACCGCCGCCTTCATGGTGGCGATGCTCGTGTCGCTGGTGCTGACGCGGGCGCTGCTCGGCAAGCTGCCGATCATGCCGCTGGTCTCCGGCGTCGTGGTGCTCGTCTTCGGCGGGCTGACGCTTTGGCTGCAGGACGATCTCTTCATCAAGATGAAGCCGACGATCGTGAATTCGCTCTTCGGCCTCGTGCTGCTCGGCGGCCTCGCCTTCGGCAGGCCGCTGCTGCCCTACGTGCTGGACAGCGTCTTCCGGCTCACCGACGAGGGCTGGCGGCAGCTGACGCTCCGCTGGGGCCTCTTCTTCTTCGTCCTCGCCGCGATCAACGAGATCGTCTGGCGGCTGTTCTCGACGGATTTCTGGGTCGCGTTCAAGGTCTGGGGCACGATGCCGCTGACCATGATCTTCGCCATGGCGCAGATCGGCCTGCTGCAGCGCCATGCGCTTCCGGAGGATCAGCCGCAGGATCGGCCGTCGCAGCACTAGCCGTTGAAGGACGAGGACCGCGCCCAGGGCTGGCCCTCGTCCTCGTCGGGGGTGAGGCGGGGCTGGTGCCGCTCGATCAGGTCGCGGAAGGCCGCCTGGTCGAGCCCGATGGTCCAGGGCCGGAAGCGCAGTGTGGTCAGCTTCCCATCCTCGCGCAGGTGGAAGATCGCGTCGCCGAAGGAGAAGTCGAGCTTCGCGACATCCGCCCAGGCGACGCGGCGCCAGCCGGTCCAACGGTCGAAGGTGATGCCGCTCTCGCCGACGGCGAGCAGGGTGCGCCTGGCCAGGAAGCTGATCAGCGAGGGAACGGCGGTGAGCGCGGCGCCGGTCTGGCCGGCGGCGATCGCGATCTGGAGGCCGCGGGGCCAGCCCTCCAGGAAGCCGAAGACGAAACCGCGGTAGGGCAGGCCGCCCTTGAGGAGGATCGCCAGATCCTCGACGCCGTGCCAGCCGATCCAGAGCGCCAGCAGCCAGCCGGCCGAAATCGGCCACAAGGCCCAGCGGAATCGCTCCTGAGCCGGCGCCTCCGGCCTCAACGCATCGCCTTCCCGATCTCCGCGCGGACGGTCGCGAGATTCGCCTCGCTGATCGGACCCACGAGCTTCCAGGCGATCGTGCCGTCGCCCCTGAGCACGAAGGTCTCGGGCACGCCATAGACGCCCCATTCGATCGAGGCGCGGCCGTTGGGATCGACGCCGACGGCCGCGTAGGGATTGCCCTTCGCGCCAAGGAAGCGGCGGGCGTTCTCGGGCGTGTCCTTCTGGTTGATGCCGAGGATCCGAATGCGCTCGTCCTTCGCGAGCTCCATCAGGAATGGATGCTCGGCATGGCAGGGCGCGCACCAGGAGGCGAAGATATTGACGAGCGTGACGCGTCCCGTCGCGAGGTCGGCCTTGCCGAAGCCTGGCACGGCCGCACCGTCCCGCGCGAGCCCCTCGAGCGGCGGCAGCGTCACGTCGGGCGCGGGCCGCCCGATCAGGGTCGAGGGCAGCCGCGAGCCGCTGCCGCCGAACAGCATGACCAGGAACAGGACGGCGAGGCCCAGGAAGATCGCGAGCGGCAGCAGGGTCAGCAGCGCGCGGCGCGGCGCGGCGGGCGCGGCCTCAGCCATGGTCGCGCTCTCCCGTCTCGGCATGCCGCCGGCGGACGTCGGCGAAGCGCCGGACGCTTTGCCAGACGAGGCCGCCCATGATCGCGACGGTGAAGACATAGCTCGCCAGGATGAAGCCGCCGTGGCGGCCAAGCAGCGCCGACAGGGCCTCCATCAGGCTGCCTCGTGCGCCGCGGCCAGCGACAGTCGGCGCAGCCGGCGCTCCATCAGCTCCGTGCGCATCCGCACGACCATCAGCGTGGCGAACAGCAGCCCCGCACCGAGCCCCATGACCAGCAGCGGCCAGAGCATCGAGCTGTGAATCGTCGGCCCGTCGAGGCGCAGCACCGAGGCGGGCTGGTGCAGCGTGCTCCACCAGTCGACCGAGAACTTGATGATCGGCAGGTTGATCGCGCCGACGAGCGTGACGATCGCCACCGCCCTTGCAGCCGTCCCCTGGTCCTCGATGGCGCGCCAGAGGGCCATGACGCCGAAGTACATGAGCAGCAACACGAGCATCGAGGTCAGCCGCGCGTCCCAGACCCAGTAGGCGCCCCACATCGGCCGTCCCCAGAGCGAGCCGGTGATGAGGCAGACCGCGCAGAAGGCCGCGCCGATGGGGGCGGCCGCCTTCTGCGCCACGTCAGCCATCGGGTGTCGGAAGACGAGCGTGCCCAGCGCCGAGATGGACATCGAGGTCCAGGCGAAGAGCGCCATCCAGGCGGCCGGCACATGCACGTACTTGATGCGGATCGTCTCGCCCTGCTGGTAGTCCGGCGGCGCCACGAACCAGGCGCCGTACTGCCCGACGAGGAGGGTCAGGATCGTCGCGGCCGCGAGCCAGGGCAGCGCCCGGTCCGCGAAGCTCGCGAAGCGCTGCGGATTGGCGAGGCGGGTGAGCGCGTCGGTCATGACGGGCCTCAGTTAGGACTGTCGCCGCGACAATGCAATGCGGCGAAGGAACCGCGAGGGCTGTCTGTCAATCATGCCATCCGCCCCCGATCCTCATCCTGAGGAGGCCGCGTCAGCGGCCGTCTCGAAGGACGCACCACGGTCCTGCGTGCTTCGAGACGCGACCTGCGGTCGCTCCTCAGCATGAGGAGCGTGGAGGGCGCTTGCCAGTCTCACCCCACCGCCCCCGCCTCGACCTTCAGCATCACCGCCCCCTCCGGCATGCCGCCGAAGAAGGCGGCGTCCGTGCCCGTCATCCAGACCTGGCCCCCGAGCGCGCCGAGCCGCGCATAGAGCGCCGCGCGGCGCGAGGGGTCGAGATGGGCGGCCACCTCGTCGAGCAGCACGAGCGGCGCGATGCCGGACATCTGCCGGACGAGCCGCGCATGGGCCAGCATCAGCCCGATCAGCAAGGCCTTCTGCTCGCCCGTGGATGCGGATTCCGCCGGAATGTCCTTGGGTGCATGGCGCACCGCGAGATCCGAGGCGTTGGGGCCGACCGTCGCGCGCCCGGCCGTCTGGTCGCGGCGGCGGTTGTCGCGCAGCGTCCGGCGATAGGCCTCCTCGACGGCGAGCGCCGTCTCGCCCTCCAGCGCGCGCTCGATCTCGCCCTCGAGGGCAATCGCGGCCGAGGGAAAGGCGGAGCGGCCGTCCTCCTCCTCGGCGATGGCGCCCGACAGCCGCGCCACCGTCTCGCGCCGTGCGGCGGCGACGGCGACGGCCATCTCCGCCACCTCGCGCTCGATCGCGTCGAGCCAGCGGGAATCGCTCTGGTCCTCGTCGAGCAGCCGGTTGCGGGAGCGCAGCGCGCGGTCGAGCGCGGAGACGCGCGCGCCATGGCCGCTGTCCACCGCGAGCACCAGCCTGTCGAGGAAGCGGCGGCGGTCGCCGGGCGGCCCGCGGAACAGGCTGTCGTTGTCCGGCGTCAGCCAGACGACCCGGCAATGGTCGGCGAAGGCGGCGGCCGAGGGCGCGGGCAGCCGGTCGATGCGGCAGCGCCGGCCGCCCTCGGCCGGATCATACCCGGCTCCCAGCTGCACCGCGCCCAGCGCGCCGTCGAGTTCCACCGAGACGGCGAAGCCGCGCGGCGCGCCCTGGCGCACGAGATCGGCGAAATCCGCCCGCCGGAGCCCGCGCCCCGGCGAGAACAGCGAGATCGCCTCGAGGATGTTGGTCTTGCCCGCGCCATTGTCGCCAACGAGGGCGACCATCGGCGCCTCGAGCCGGAGGTCGAGCCCGGCATAGTTGCGGAAGTCCGAGAGGACGAGGCGCGTGATGCCCGCCATGAAGCGTCCGCGCCGCCCCGTCAGACGCGCATCGGCATGAGCACGTAGAGCGTCGAGGAGCCTTCGCGGTCCAGGATCAGCGTCGGCGACGACGGGTCGGCGAGCTTGAACAGGGTCGTGTCGCCCTCGAGCTGGCCGGCGATGTCGAGCAGGTAGCGCGCGTTGAAGCCGATATCGAGCGCGCCGGAATCGTAATCGACCTCGATCTCCTCGACGGCGTTGCCGGCGTCGGGATTGTTGACGGACAGCGTCAGTCGCCCGTCGCCGAGCGACAGCTTCACGGCGCGACCGCGCTCCGACGAGATGGTCGAGACGCGGTCGACCGAGCGCGTGAAGTCGGCGCGCTCCACCACGAGGCGCTTGTCGTTGGCGACCGGAATGACGCGCGTGTAGTCCGGGAAGGTCCCGTCGATCAGCTTCGAGGTCAGCACCACGGAGCCGATGACGAAGCGGATCTTCTGCGTCGACAGCTCGACCTGCACGTCGCCCTGGTGCTCGGCCACGAGCTTGAGCGCCTCCGCGACCGTCTTGCGCGGCACGATGACGCCGGGCATCCCGGCGGAGCCCGTGGGAGCCGGCAATTCGGACCGCGCGAGGCGATGTCCGTCCGTCGCGACGGCGCGCAGCATCGTGCCGCCCTCGCCCTCGACCGTGTGCATGTAGATGCCGTTGAGGTAGTAGCGCGTCTCCTCGGTCGAGATCGCGAATTGCGTCTTCTCGATGAGGCGCTGCAGCTCCTTCGCGCCGACGGTGAAGCGGTGCGACAGGTCGCCCGCCGCCATGTCGGGGAAATCCTGCTCGGGCAGCGCCTGCAGGGTGAAGCGCGAGCGGCCGGAGCGGATCACCAGCTGGCCGGCGTCGATGCCGGTCTCCAGCACGACCTGCGCTCCGTCGCTGAGCTTGCGGACGATGTCGTAGAGCGTATGCGCCGGCACCGTGATCGCCCCGTCCATCGCCGCGTCGGCCGACAACGTCTCGACGACCTCGATGTCGAGGTCGGTCGCCTTGAGCTGCAGGCTGCCGCCGGCGGCGCGCAGGAGCACGTTGGACAGGATCGGGATCGTGTTCCGCCGCTCGACGACGCGGTGCACGTGGGCCAGCGACTTTAGGAGCGTGGATTGTTCGACAGTGACCTTCATGACGCGGGGCTGGCCTTGGATGGGCGGCCGGACGCAGGGCCCGGCCGTGAGAATGGCCGCAGACCCTGCCGTGGTTGGGGTGAAAACTCAAGGGTTCAGGCGGAGTTGTTCCCGCCTCCCGCTGCGGTCGCGGACGGGTCCGCGCCCGGAACCGACCGGGCTTCCTCCGCCCGGCGGCAGGGCCGGCAGCGATGGCCGCCCTACTCCTGGAGCATCCGCTTCAGCAGGTCGATCTCGCCCGCCAGCGCCGCGTCCTGGCCCGTGAGCCCCTCGATCTTGCGGACGGCGTGCAGCACGGTCGTGTGGTCCCGCCCGCCGAAGCGGCGGCCGATTTCCGGCAGGGAACGCAGCGTCAGCGCCTTGGAGAGATACATCGCGATCTGGCGCGGGCGCACCACGGTGGCGGTGCGGCGGGAGGACAGGATGTCGGACTTGCTGACGTTGTAATGGTTGGCGACGAGGCGCTGGATGTCCTCGATCTTCACCTTCTTCGGCTCGCGGGTGCGGATCAGGTCCTTGATCGCCGCCTCGGCCGTGGGAAGGTCCAGCGGCTGGCCGGAGAGGGTGGCGTGCGCCAGCATCCGGTTCACCGCGCCCTCGAGGTCCCGGCCGTTGGCCGAGAGCTGCCGCGCCAGCCAGGTGACGACCTCGGGCCTGACCTCGAAGGTCGGCAGGTGCGTCCGCGCCTGGGCGATGCGCGCCTCCAGGATCTTGACGCGCAGCGGCTCGTCGATCGCTCCCATCTCGACCACGAGGCCGGCCTGCAGGCGCGAGCGCATGCGCTCCTCGATGCCTTCGAGGTCGCAGGGCGGCCGGTCGGCGGCGACGATGACCTGGCGGCCGGCGTCGATCAGCGCGTTCAGCGTGTGGCAGAACTCCTGCTGCATCGACTTGCCGGTGAGGAACTGCACGTCGTCGATGACGAGCACGTCGATGGCGCGCAGCTTCTCCTTGAAGGCGATGGCGGTCTGCGACTTCAGCGCGGCGACGAAGCCGTACATGAAGCGCTCCGCCGTCAGATAGACGATGCGGCGGCCGCTGCTCTCCATCGACTGCGCGAGCGCCTGGCAGAGATGCGTCTTGCCGAGGCCGACGGCGGAATGGATGTAGAGCGGGTTGTAGATCGGCTTCTCGCCCGGCGCCGAGCGCACCACCTGCATGGCGGCGGCATGGGCGAAGGCGTTGGACTGGCCGACGAGGAAGGTGGCGAAGGTCAGGCGGCGGTCGAGCGGCGAGGCGACGAAGCCTTCCGCCTCGGCTGGCGCGGCGGGCGGGGCGGCGGCGGCCGGCACGCCGGCGCTGCGCTGCGGGCGCGCCTCGGCCTCGGGAGCCTCGGCGACGGCGCCGCGCTGCACCCGTCCGAGCGCCGGCTTCTGCCCGGTGACGCGGACGACGATCTCGACGTCCTCGACGCCGCAATTCTGCTCCTGGAACAGGCGGCGCAGCCGGTCGCGGTAATGCGAGCAGACCCAGCTCTTGAGGAACTTCGTCGGCACGCTGAGATGGACGACGCCGTCGACGGCCTCGATCACCTCCATGCGGGGGAACCAGCTGTTGAAGACATCCTCCCCGAGTTCCGCCCTCAGCCGCGCCTTCAGGCGGGACCAGATGGCGTCCAGCGCCTCCACGGAGGCCGTCGCCGTCGCCGGAGCGACGGGCGCCTGCTTGCCGGACAGTTCGTCGAGATGGTCGGATGTCTTGGCGTACATTTTTTATACTCTTGTACCGGCTGCGGAGAGCAGCATGGAAAAATCGATGCCAGGCGCGACGGGCGAGCCCGTCTCAAATTGCCTTGCGGGGTCCTATCGGCCGGAGCCGATACCCGCCCGGAACGTCCAGCATCGATAGCGTCACCATCGTGTCCATCTGCCCCGTCTTTCTGTCGTTGCCGCGGCGCATCGCGCGCCGGGCAGTCCGCCCCGAGCCCCCTGGCCGCTAAGACAAAGCAATCCTGTCGCAAAAGCCGGAGCTACTGCGCGTCGACCGTTCTGACTGGCGGATAGGGCCCCCCGTGGGGCGGCCTCCATTTCTCTACACAGGCTGTCCGAAGCCCATCAACCGCTTTTCTCGGCCGCGATTCCTGCTGCTGCTGCTGGTTGTAGTGGCGGGTTTTTCCACAGGCTGTTGATGCCGGACTAACGGCTTGAAAACCCCGTGGAAAATCTTGGATAGTTGCATGGCGCGCGCAAATATTACGCGACCGTAATGATCGCTTCGAAAACACATCGCGGGAATCGGTAAGAGTCCTTACCAGCGCTCTCGGCCAAATCTTACCGTTTAAGCGACTGAAAGATTTGAGTAAATTTTGTCCGATCCCGAAGGGCCCGGAGCCGGAGGCGGGGAGGGGTGAGTCAAGCGGCTTGACGGGCTCCCCAGTGAAAAAAGATCGGCTGTTGCGGCTGGAACCTTTACGACCGCAATGTTTCGCCGAAGCGCACTGCCGCACCTTGTGCTGGTGATATCAGGTCTCCTTCCCACATCACGCGCCGGCCCCTGATGACGGTGCCGACGGGCCAGCCTGTGACCTCGACGCCGTCGTAGGGCGTCCATCCGCAACGCGAGGCGATCCAGTCGTTGCGGATGGTCTCGCGGCGCTTCAGGTCGACGATGGTGAAGTCGGCGTCGTAGCCGACGGCGATGCGGCCCTTGTTGGCGATCCCGAAGATCCGCTGCGGACCGGCGCTGGTCAGATCCACGAGCCGCTCCAGGCTCAGGCGGCCGGCGGCGACATGGTCCAGCATGACCGGCACCAGCGTCTGCACGCCGGTCATCCCGGAATGGGTCTGGGGATAAGCGTGATCCTTCTCCTCGCGCGTGTGGGGTGCATGGTCGGAGCCCAGCACGTCGACCACCCCCTCCACGACGCCGCCCCAGATCACCCGGCGGTGGCTCTCGTCGCGCACCGGCGGATTCATCTGCGCATAGGCACCGAGCCGCTCGTAGCAGTCCGGCGCGACAAGCGTCAGGTGATGCGGCGTCGCCTCGCAGGTCGCGACGTCCTTGTGGTCCTTGAGATAGGCGATCTCGTCGCCGGTCGAGATATGGAGCACATGGATGCGCGCGCCCGTCTCGCGGGCGATGCCGACGAGCCTGCGCGTGCAGCGGAGCGCCGTCTCCACGTCGCGCCAGACCGGATGCGAGGAGGGATCACCCGGCCGGCGCTCGCCCAGGCGCTCGCGCAGGCGCATCTCGTCCTCGGAATGGAAGGCGGCGCGTCGGCGCGTCCGCTTCAGGATCTCCCGCACGCCACCGTCGTCCTCGACCAGCAGACTGCCGGTGGAGGAGCCCATGAAGACCTTGATGCCGGGCGTGCCCGGCAGCCGCTCGAGCTCCGGCACGTCCTTCGCGTTCTCGTGCGTGCCGCCCACCCAGAAGGCGAAGTCGCAATGCATGCGCCCGCGCGCGCGGGCGAGCTTGTCTTCCAGCGCCGCGGCTCCGGTCGTGAGCGGGTCGGTGTTGGGCATCTCGAAGACGGCCGTGACGCCGCCCATGACGGCGGCACGGGAGCCCGTCTCCAGATCCTCCTTGTGGGTGAGGCCCGGCTCGCGGAAATGCACCTGGCTGTCGATGAAGCCCGGCAGCACATGCAGGCCCCGGCAGTCGATCGTCTCGCCCGCGTCGGTGGACGACAGTGACCCGATCGCGGCGATGCGGCCGCCGGCGAGGCCGACGTCGCGCTGGCCCACGCCGTCCTGGTTGACGACGGTTCCGCCCTTGAGGATCACGTCATAGGTCGCAGCCATCGGTTCGTCCCGCTTGTAGGCCTTCGCCGACCGCCTTACGTAAGCCGCTCCCCAAGCTCAAGCGAAGGACGCGAACAGCGCATGGCCGGCGGAATGAAAGCTGTGGGTTTGCCGAACCGCGGCGTCGTCAGGGTCTCCGGCGAGGATGCGAGGTCATTCCTCGACGGTCTGATCTCGGCCAGCATGGCGCGCGTCGCCCCGGGCCGGGCCATCCATGCCGCGCTGCTCACGCCGCAGGGCAAGATCATCGCCGACTTCATGGTGACGGAGGCGGCGGCCGAGGAGGGGGGCGCCTTCTGGCTCGACGCTCCGCTCGTGGCGGTGGCGGAGCTCACGAAGCGCCTGGCCCTCTACAAGCTGCGCGCCAGGGTGACGGTCGAGGATCTCTCGCCGGCTTTCGGCATCATCGCCGGATGGGACGCCCCGGTCCCCGACGACATCGCGCTCTCGTTCGCCGACCCGCGGCTGGAGGCCCTCGGCTGGCGGCTGATCGTCCATCGCAGCCAGATCGAGGCTGCCATCGAGGAACTGGGCGCGCAGGCGCTGGAGCCGGCGGACTACCACGCGCTCCGCGGCGCGGCCGGAATTGGCGAGGCCGCGTTCGACTTCCAGCCGGGCGACGCCTTTCCGCATGAGATCAACATGGACCAGCTCGGCGGCGTCGATTTCGACAAGGGCTGCTACGTCGGCCAGGAGGTCGTCTCGCGCATGCAGCATCGGGGCACCGCCCGCACGCGCCTCGTGCCGCTTCTCTACGCGGACGGCTTCGCGGCCATGGAGGGCGCGCCCGTCACGGCCGGCGACAAGACGCTCGGCATCACCGGCACGGCGGCGGGCGGGCGCGGCCTCGCCATGCTCCGGCTCGACCGGGCGGCGGAGGCGGTGGCGGCGGGCTTGCCCGTCGTCGCGGGCGGCCTTCCAGCGCGCCTCGTGAAGCCTGACTGGTGGACGGCGGCCTGGCCTCTGCCGTAGACCAGCACCATGAGCGACACCTTGGGCCTGATCCTCCACGCCGACGGCAAGGCCCGCTGCGCCTGGCCGGGCCTCGATCCGCTCTATGTCGCCTATCACGACACTGACTGGGGCGTGCCGGAGACCGACGACCGCGCCCTGTTCGAGAAGCTGATCCTCGACGGCTTCCAGGCCGGGCTCTCCTGGATCACGATCCTGCGAAAGCGCGAGAACTTCCGGCGCGCGCTCGACGGCTTCGAGCCGGAGATCATCGCCCGCTACGGCCCGGAGAAGCTCGAGGCGCTGATGCGGGACGAGGGCATCGTCAGGAACCGGGCCAAGATCGCGGGCCTCGTGCCCTCCGCCCGTGCCTATCTGGCGATCCGGGAGGACCGGGGCTTCGCCCGCCATGTCTGGAGCTTCGTCGACGGCCGTCCTGTCCAGACCAACCCCCGTACGCGGGGCGACGTGCCCGCGGAGACGGCGGCGAGCCGGGCCCTGTCGAAGGACCTCAAGGCGCGCGGTTTCGCCTTCTGCGGGCCGACGATCGTCTATGCCTTCATGCAGGCCTGCGGGCTGGTGAACGACCATATGGTCGGCTGCTTCCGCCATGGAGAGGTGGCGGAGCTGGGCCGCAACCTCGTCATCCGATGAATCGCGGGCCATGAAGCGTCCACCCGCCCCGCCGCGCGTCTGGCAGAGGATGCTCTCCGGCCGCCGGCTCGACCTGCTCGACCCGTCCCCGCTCGACATCGAGATCGAGGATATCGCCCATGGGCTGGCGCGCGTCGCGCGCTGGAACGGGCAGACGAAAGGCGCGCATCCCTATTCGGTCGCGCAGCACTCGCTGCTGGTCGAGGCGATCGCGCTCAGGCTCGATCCCGGCCTCGATCGCCAGGCCGCGCTCTGCGTGCTGCTCCATGACGCCGCCGAATATGTGATCGGCGACATCATCTCGCCCTTCAAGGCCGTGCTCGGCGACGGCTATCGCGGCGTGGAGGAGCGCATCCTCGACGCGGTCATGATGCGCTTCGGCCTGAACGGCGGCCTGCGCATCGCGGCCAGGAAGCTCGCCAAGCGGGCCGACACGATCGCCGCCTACCACGAGGCGACACAGCTCGCCGGCTTCACGGCCGACGAGGCCGCCCTCTATTTCGGCAGGCCGGAGCGTCTCCCCCAGGCGATCCTCGCCCTGCTGGAGCCATGGACGACGCAGGATGCGCAGTCCGCCTATCTGCAACGATTCACGGCGCTCTCCGGCGCGCCGCAGGAAAGAGGCTGAACCATGCCCTTCATTCAGGTCTGTTCGCTGGCGCGGCTGGCGGACACGGTGTCCGCCATCGAGGCGAGCCATGTTCTGACGCTGATCAACGACCGCACCCCCGTGACGCGGCCGGAGGTGATCCATGCGGAGCGGCACCTCTATATTCCGATGAGCGACATCCTCGAACCGATGGACGGCCATATCCTGCCGGCGGACACGCATGTGCGCAGCGTCATCGATTTCGCGACCCGCTGGGATCGCGAGAAGCCGATGGTGGTCCATTGCTACGCGGGCGTCAGCCGCTCCACTGCGGCGGCGCTGATCTCGGTCTGCGCGCTCAGGCCCGAGCGCAGCGAGCGCGAGGTCGCGGCGCTGATCCGCCAGCGGTCCCCCACCGCCACGCCGAACCTGAAGCTGGTCGCGGTGGCGGACGACATCCTCGGTCGCGGCGGCCGCCTGCATGATGCGGCGGCCAGCATCGGGCGGGGACAGGATTGCTTCGAGGGCGTGCCGTTCCGGCTGGAGGTCTGACGCCGCCGCCGGCTCACACCCAGCCGCCGAGCTCCCGCATCGCCACGTGCTTCATCACCTTCACGCCGAGGTCGCTGTCATTGAGGCAGGGAATGTAGGTGAAGTGCGTCCCGCCATTGTGCTCAAAGATCTCGCGGTTCTCGACGTCGAGCTCCTCGAGCGTCTCCAGGCAATCCGCCGAGAAGCCGGGCGCGATCATCGCCATCTTCTTCACGCCGGACTTCGCGAGCGACTCCACCGTCTCGTCCGTGTAGGGTTTCAGCCATTCCTCGGGCCCGAAGCGGGACTGGAAGGTCTGGACGAACTTCTCCTTCGACCAGCCGAGCGCCTCGCGCAGCAGCCGGGCCGTCTTCACGCACTGGCAATGATAGGGGTCGCCCTTCAGCAGGTAGCGCTTCGGCACGCCGTGGAACGAGGCGAGCAGCACCTCCGGCTCGAAGTCGAGCCCGGCGAGATGCTCGCGGATGCTGGCGGCGAGCGCGTCGATATAGACCGGATCGTCGTGCCAGGGCGGCGCCACGCGGACGGAGGGCTGCCATTCCATCCGCATCAGCTGGCGGAAGGCCTGGTCGGCGGCCGTCGCCGTGGTGGCGACGGAATATTGCGGATACATGGGCAGCAGCAGGATGCGGTCGCAGCCCTGGCGCAGCAGGTTGTCGATTGCGGGACCCGTCGCCGGGTTGCCGTAACGCATGGCGAAATCGACCACGATCTTGTCCGAGAGCAGGGCGAGTTCTGCCGCAAGCTTCTCCGTCTGGCTGCGGGTGATCGTCAGCAGGGGCCCTTCGTTGCGCTCCTTGTTCCAGATCGAATCGTAGTCCTTGCCCTTGCGGCTCGGCCGGATCGACAGGATGATCCCCTGCAGGATCGGCTGCCAGATGGCGGCGGGCCAGTCGATCACGCGCTTGTCCGACAGGAATTCCGAGAGATAACGCCGCATCGACCAATAGTCGGTGCCGTCGGGCGTGCCGAGATTGAGCACGAGCACGCCGATCTTTCCGCCCATGACGCGCGGATGGTCTCCCGGCAGCTTGAACGCGCGGAAGGCGCTCTCGCGCGGATCGTTCTCCCCGGATCGGATCATCATGTTCATGGCGCGAAGCCCTCGGTGGGATCAGTCGATATGGGAGACGTGCGGCTTACTCTCGAGGCTTGCGCCTGTCGAGCGCAAGCGGCGTCGCATCCCCTCTACGCAAAAGCACGCTGTCCGGATGAGGTTCCAGTGTCAGCTCCGCCGCCGCGCCTCTCTTGCAAGGCATGCAGCCCCTCGCCATATTCGCCGGGTGACGCAAGGGCGGTTGCTCATCGCGAGGACCGTCCGGACGTTGCAAGAGACGCGCGAGGCGCCGCTGAGGATGCCCGTCCTGCGACGGGATGTCCGATGGGCTTCGGAGGGCTTGGTCAGATGACCCGCATGCCGACGTTCAATTCGCCCTTCCTGCTGGGCTTCGACGAGATCGAGCGGGCCCTGGACCGGGTGGCGAAAGCGTCGGGCGACGGCTATCCGCCCTATAATATCGAGCGCCTGAACCGCACCGAGAACGAGCCGGACCGTCTGCGGATCACGCTGGCCGTCGCTGGCTTCACCCGCGACCAGCTGGAGATCCTGCTGGAGGAGGGCCAGCTCGTCATCCGCGGCCGCCAGTCGGACGACAAGACCAAGACCTATCTGCACCGCGGCATCGCCGCGCGGCAGTTCCAGCGGGTCTTTCTCCTCGCCGAGGGGATGGAGGTGCTGGGCGCGGATCTCTCGAACGGCTTGCTGTCCGTCGACCTCGCCAGGCCGGAGCCGGAACGCATCATCCGGCGGATCGACATACAGGAACGTGACTGAACCGGCGGAGCTGAACGCCGTTAATCGTCGGGAAACGCTTCGGGCGCAGCATCGTCTGCGTCGGGATCGGTCCCGACCGGTAGACGAGACGTGGTCCGCGATTTGCTTGCTCCGGCAGGCGACCAGAGCTGCCAGAAAGGGGCTTTGACCATGAACGGAAGACCCAAGACCGAATCCAAGGCCGATCCGCGCCGAACGGCGCCGCTCGGTCAAGCCGCCCCGAACCAAGCGACGCAAACCCATGTGACGCAGGAAGAACTCGCCCAGATCGGCGAGGGCGAGGTGGCCTATCTCAAGCTCATGATGTCCGAGGATATCAGGCGGGCCTTCCCGCAGGCGCCGGAACTGGCGCCGGGTTTGAAGCTTTTCGCCCTGCTGTCGGCCGACGGCACGCCGATTCTTCTGGCGGATTCCAAGGCGGCGGCCCTCGCCAACGCCTGGGAGCACGAGCTCGAGACGGTGAGCCTGCACTGACCTTGTCCTGACGCGGGGCCGGAGTCAGTCTCCGTCCTCCGCAGCCGAGATCTGAGGCGGCTCCGGCGGTCCCGTTGCGACCGCCGGAGCCGTTTTCTTGTCCGGCGCTATCCTGGCCGGCGGCGGCCCGTCCGCGCCCTGATGCGTCAGGCTGCAGAGTCCCTGCAGGCCCGGCGCTTCCGGCGGCAGCGAAAGCTTGGCGACGGCGTCGCGGCAGAGGATCCAATCCTCGCGGCGACCGAGCAGATGGTCGATCCGCGCATAGAACAGGCGCAGCGTGCCGAGATAGACCTGGTTCTCGCGGAAGCGCTCGCCCACCCGGCCCGCCGTCGCCGTGCCGCGCTGCACCAGCCGCACCGAGGCGCTCGCCCCTTGCGCATTCTCCGAGGCATGGAACGTCCAGCGGTCCTCGCCGTCGACGGTCGCGATCACCGCGTAATAGAAGAACCTGCGCCGCGCGACGAAGCCCTGGCGGCTGTATTCCACCCTGATGTCCCGGGGATCCGAATGCTTCACCACCGCCTCTGCGGCGGCGATCACGCGCGCCTTGCTCTCGCCGGGCCAGATCCGCGTCGCCTCGCGCATCCATTCGGCATGGGAGGTGACGCGCTCCGGCCGCGCGCAGGCTGCGAGGAGGATCGGCGACAGCAGGATGGCGAGGCGCATCGCCGCCATTGAAGCCCGGCGGCGCTCCGCGCGGTACTCCCACGAATCGGGGGATCGGCATGATATCCGGGCGTCGCCGCCGCCCGGACGCCGTCACATCCGGAAATCCTCGCCTAGATAGAGCCTGCGGACATCGGGATGCTCGATCACTTCCTGCGGGCGGCCCTCCATCAGCACGCGGCCCGAATGGATGATGTAGGCCCGGTCGGTCAGCGCCAGTGTCTCGCGGACATTGTGGTCGGTGATGAGCACGCCGATGCCGCGCGCCTTCAGGTGATGGACGAGGTTCTGGATGTCGCCGACGGCGATCGGGTCGATGCCGGCGAAGGGCTCGTCGAGCAGCATGAATTTCGGCCGGCCCGCGAGCGCGCGGGCGATCTCGCAGCGCCGCCGCTCGCCGCCGGAGAGCGCGATGGACGGCGACTTGCGCAGGCGGCCGATGTTGAACTCGTCCAGCAGCTCGTCGAGCTGCCGCTCGCGCAGCTTGCGGTCGGGCTCCACCACCTCCAGAACGGCCCGGATGTTGTCCTCGACCGAAAGGCCGCGGAAGATCGAGGCCTCCTGCGGCAGGTAGCCAATGCCGAGGCGCGCCCGGCGATACATCGGCAGCGGCGTGATGTTGTGGCCCTCGAGCGTGACTTCGCCTTCGTCGGCCTCGAGCAGGCCCGTGATCATGTAGAAGGCCGTCGTCTTGCCGGCGCCGTTCGGCCCCAGCAGGCCGACGGCCTCGCCCTTGCGCACGTTCAGCGTCACCCCGTTGACGACGCGGCGGCCCTTGAAGCTCTTGCAGAGATTGTAGGCGGAGAGCGTGTCCGGATTGGAGGCCGGGACAGGCCCCCTCCGCCCGCCCTCGATCTGCGCGGCGAGCGAGCGCTCGACGTCCTCGGGCGAACGGTCATGAACAGCGACATCGTCGGCCGTGGCCACGGCGGCGCCCGCGTCCGGTCGCGCCTTGCGTGCGAAGGCGCGGGTCAGCAGCTGTCGCACGTCGCGCCTATCGCTGCCGCGGCTGCGACTGGCCTTCGGGTTCGCTGCCCGGCGTGAAGACGCCCTGCACGCGGCCGCCGCTCCTCGGCGCGCCGGTGATGTTGGCGACGCCGGTCTCGGTGTTGTAGGTCATCAGCTCGCCGCGCTGGATGTTCGGGCCGTCGGCGACCGTGGCGTTGCCGCGCAGCGTGACGATCTTGGTCACGGCGTCATAGACCATGTTGTCCGCCTTCAGCGTCTGCGTGCCGTTGACCACCGTGACCGGCCCGGCAAATTCGATGCGCTTCAGCGCGCCGTCCTGCGTGGCGGCGCTGGCGGCCTGTGCCTCGCGCTTGCCATCCTCGCCCTGGCCGCGCTTGCTCTCGTAGAAGATGGTCATCATCGTCGAGCGCGTGACGGCCGTGCCGCGCACGGCGACGACATCGCCGCTGTAGACCGCCTTCTGCTCCTTGTCGAAGACCTCGAGCTTGTTGGCGTCGATGCGGATCGGCTCCCTCGAATTGCCGCCGAAGCCGCCGAACGGGTCGCTCCGGTTGCCGCCGCGTTGCGCCTGCGCCGCGGCGTCGGTCGCCGCGGTGAGGGAGATCGCGAGGCCCGCCACGGCGAGCGCGAGGGACAGGAGGACAGGGCGCATCATTGTGTGCTGGTCTTGGTCGTTTCAGGCGACGCCGGAGCGTCGGTCTGCGTGAAGATGGAGCGGACGCGGCCCTCGAAGACCACGTGCTGGCCGTTGTCGCGCACCTCGGCGCGGTCTGCTGTGACGGTCGCGTTGACCGACCGCACGGTGACGGGCTCCGTCGACATCACGTCGCCCGTCTTCACATTGACCTTCGCCGACAGGAGATCGGCCTCGTAGCCGTTGTCGGTGCGCACGCGCACGTTGCCCTTGAGGTCAAGGTTGTCGGCCGACTGGTCGAAGCGGCCCCAATCCGCGGAGAGCCGCGCGTATTTCTTCGCGTCCTGCTCCAGCCGCGAGGTCAGCTTGTTGAGCTCGACGATGGTCGGCGTCTTGATGTCCTGCACGGCCTGGTGGGCCGAGACCTCGTAGGCCTTGCCGTCCTTCTTGAACCCCGAGAGCTTCGGCGATTCCATCGTCACCTTGCTGCCGGCCATGCTGACGGGGCCGACCTGAACGTCGAGCCCGACCCTGGCGAAGGGCGAGATGATGCCCCAGGCGACGGGACCCGCGACGGCGGCGACGCAGAAGGCCGGAATGGCCCTGCGCAGGAACCGCACGCGGCGGCTATGGCGCAGCGCTGTCTCGTAGGCGGCCTCGGCCGCCGGTCGTGCAGCGCCCACGACGGAGACCGCCGCCGCATCGCTGCGCCGCCGCCTGCCCGCCATGGCTCTGAAGAGCGCTCCCAGCATATCCGGTTCCGGAACTCCGACCGCCGATCCAACGCACCACGCGGATGGCGAAGTTATGGCGTCCTCCGGCCCTGGAGCCGGATCGCCAGCATTCTCAACTGTGGGAGAAGATATCTTCTTCTGCCCAGCCAAGCAAATCGAGGCTCACCCGCGTGGGCAGGAAGGCGAAGCACGCCGCCGCGAGCGCCGTCCGTCCCTCGCGCGCGAGCATCGCATCGAGCTTCTCGCGCAGCGCGTGCAGATGCAGCACGTCGGAGGCCGCATAGGCGAGTTGCGCCTCGGTGAAGCGCTCCGCTCCCCAGTCCGAGGATTGCTGCTGCTTCGACAGCTCGACGCCGGCGAGCTCGCGGACGAGATCCTTGAGCCCGTGCCGGTCCGTGAAGGTGCGCGTCAGGCGCGAGGCGATCTTGGTGCAGTAGAGCGGCCCCGTCTCGACGCCGAAGGCGTGGCGCAGCACCGCCACGTCGAACCGCGCGTAATGGAAGATCTTCACGACGTCGGGGTCCGCCAGCAGGCGCACGAGGTTCGGCGCCTCGCGCTGGCCGGGCAGGATCTGCACGACATGCGCGTCGCCGTCCCCGGCCGAGAGCTGCACAGCGCAGAGCCTGTCGCGGTGTGGATTGAGGCCCATCGTCTCGGTGTCGATGGCGACGGCGTCGCCGAAGGAGAGGCCGTCCGGCAGATCGCCGCGATGGAAATGGATCGTCATGGGCTGGTTCCTGCGCCGAGGCCCCGCCTCTAGCGCGCTTTTCCCTCGGATGGAAACATCAGACGGAAGAGAATTCGCGCCAGATCAATGTCTTGGGCATGTCCTCATCGCGAAAGGGGTGTCCGCTGTTCGGAACATGCTCCAGCCCATGAGCCTGCAAAGGCGAATCGGCGGCTCGGACGGAACGGCCGGCGGGCGAATCGGTTGACTTCGGCAACGGCGGGACGACCTTGGGCGCATGAAAGACGAAGGCTGGCGGCGGTGGCTGCTCGATCGATGGCGCGACGAGGCGGGGCTCCTGGCGGGGCTATTCGCCGCGGGGTCGCTTTGCCTCGGCTTCGCCCTCTTGGCCGAGGAGGTCATCGAGGGCGACACGCAGCGCATCGACGAGGCGATTCTCCGTCTCTTCCGCGGCCAGGGCGGGCCGGCGGGTCCCTCCTGGCTCATCGAGATGATCCGCGACGTCACGGCGCTCGGCAGCTTCGCCGGTCTCGGCATCGTCTTCCTGGCGAGCCTCGGCTATCTCCTGCTGCTCGGAAAGAGGGCGCTCGCGCTCCTGATGGCGGCGGCGGTGCTCGGCGGCGTAACGCTGAGCACGCTGCTCAAGATGGCCTTCGACCGGCCGCGTCCCGACCTCGAGGGCGCGGCGAAGGTCTTCACCGCCAGCTTCCCGAGCGGCCACGCGATGCTCTCGGCCGTGACCTTCCTGACGCTCGGCGCCCTGCTCGCCCGCACCAACGAGGACCATCGGGTGCGCGTCTACTTCATGACGCTGGCCGTGCTGCTGACGGTTCTGGTGGGCATGAGCCGCATCTGGCTCGGCGTGCACTACCCGTCCGACGTGCTGGCGGGCTGGTGCCTGGGCACCGCCTGGGCCGTGCTCTGCTGGACCGTGGCGCTCCGGCTGCAGCGCAGCGGGCAGGTCGAGCCCTCGCGGCCGGGGGCGAAGGACTGAGGGCGGCGCTCAATCCAGTTCGCCGACCATCCATTCCCGGACGCGCGCCAGATGGTCGTAGGGGCCGCCGTCGCGTACCTTTTCGGGCAGGCGCCGCGACAGGAAGCCGTCCTCGCCGGAGCGCAGCCGCTCCAGCGCGCGGCGCAGGCCGTCGATATGCTCCTCCGCCGCCTCCTCGATGCTGACCGTGGTCTTGTCGGTGCGCTTCAGCTCCAGCGCCGCCTCGGCCGGGGCGGAGCCGACCTTGACGTAGGACAGCCGCTCCACGCGTCCGGCGGGCGCCCCGTCGAACAAGCCGCGCGCCGCCATGTAGGCGGTCAGCGTCAGCTGCGGCTCGAGGCCCGTGCCCACCTGCTGGCCCGAGGGCGGCTGCCCGGTCTTATAATCGACGATGGCGAGGCTGCCGTCATGCAGCACGTCGATCCGGTCGGCCCGTCCGCGCAGGCGAAAGGAGGCCCCGTCCGAGAGGGGGATCATCAGCGCGCCGCCCTGCTCGACGGCGGTATGGCGCAGGCTCTCCCGGCGCCTGGCTTCCCAGTCGCAGAACCAGACCGCCACCTTCTCGAAGACGGGCCACCAGAAGGCCGTCACCCGCTCGATATGCGCGTAGGGGGCGAAGGCTGTCTTTCCGCGCGCGATCAGCTGCGGAAGCGCGTCCGCCGGCCAGATCCGCTGCGTGTCCTTCACGAATTCCGCCAGCACGTCATGGACGATCGTGCCGCGGTCGCGCGCGTCCACGCCGCTCTCCAGCGGATCGAGCGGGTCCAGGCCGAGCACGTGCTGCGCGTAGATCGCATAGGGGTCGCGGACCAGCGTCCGGATCTCGGTGATCGAGAGCGAGAGCGGCTGCTGCTCGGGGCGCGGCCGGGGGTTGGGCCGCGGCGAGGCGGGTTGGGCCGGCGCATCGTCGAGCGCGTGCGCGGCGTCCAGCAGATACTGGCCGCGCTGGCGCATCGCCTTCGCCTGCGCCTCGCCGACGAAGGCGTCGAGCCGGCGCAGGAAGCGCGAGGCGACCATCGGCGTGCCCTCGACGGTCTGGGCGCGCAGGATCACCGCCTCGGGCGCGCCGAGCGCCTGGGCGAATTCATGCGCGCTCTGCCCGATCCGCCGCTCCGGCGCGGCCAGGCCGAGGTCGGCGCGCATGTAGCGGTTCAGGAAGGCGTCGCTCCTCGCCTCTGGCGGCCAGATGCCTTCGTTGAGGCCGCCGAGCACGATGCGGTCCGCCTCCATCAGACGGGCTTCGAGCAGGCCCCAGATCTTGATGCGGCCCTGCACCGGCTCCGCCGGCGGGATCGCCTCCTCGGAAGCGAGCATGTCGAACAGCGCGCCATAGTCGCGGACGGACATCGCGGGCGAGGCTGATGAGGCCGCCAGCCGGTCGAACAGGCGCGCCAGCGCCTGTCCGTCGCTGCCGGTCGCCGCCCGCTCCCCCGCCAGGGCCTCGATCGCCGCCGCATGGGTGGCCGCGAGATCGCGCAGCGGCCGCGGCTTGTCCGCGAGCCGCTCCAGCGGACGCATCGCCGCGACGAAGGCCGCGAGGAGCGCGCGTCCGGCCGTCAGCCCGTCGGCCGTGAGCCGCCGCAGGGGTGCGGGCGCGCGCCGGTCGGCGATGCGCGCCTCGGCCGCATCGAGCGCCTGCGCGATGCCGTCCAGCCCCGCGCCGACGTCGTTGCCTCTGAAGCCGGCGATCTCGATCGCCGCCGCGGCGCCGGGCTCGCCGATGCCCAGGCAGGGATGCGACAGGATCGCCATCACGCCCGTCGGCGCGAAGCCGTGGATCACGGCCTCCACGACGAGGCGGCCGAAGGCGCCGAGCGGCGACGCCGCCAGCGGCTGGCCGGCGGAATCGTCCGCGACGATGCCCCAGCGGCGCAGCTCCGCCGCGACGCGCTGCGCCAGCGCCCGGTCCGGCGTGACGAGCGCCGCGGTCTTGTCCGGCTGCTCCAGCATGCCGCGCAGCGCGATTGCGGCCGCCAGCGCCTCGGTGCGCTCGTCCGGCGCCTCGACGATGCCGACCTCCCTGAGGCCGCGCTCCATCGCCTCGCCGAGCGTCTCGCGCAGCTCCGGCCAGTCGTCGGTCGCCTCGGCCGGCCGGGCCGAGGCGCTGACGACCTGCTGGCGCATCGCCGCATATTCGAAGGGCTCGCCGATCGCGCCGACATCGGCCCGCTCCACCTGCAGCCGGCCGAGCAGCCGCTTCAGCGCGGCCTGCGGATGGCCGTGCTGGCTCTCGCCCCGCTTGGGCGCGTGCGGCACCAGCTCCCAGCCCCGCGCATCCATCGCAAGGTCGAGGCCGGGCAGCACGACGGCGCCGTTCGGCAGCCGCGCGATGGCGCCGAGCAGTTCGGCCGTCGCCGGCACCGTGCCGGTCGAGCCGGCGGCGATGATCGGCGCATCCGGCCGCTCGGCGCCGAGTCGCGCCGCCTCGCCGCGCAGCATGCGGTTCAGCCGGTCGGCGGGGTCGAGCAGGCCGGCCTCCTCCATCGCGGCGGGCCAGGCCTTCCAGGCGATCTCCAGGAAGGTCTGGGTCAGGCTCCACCAGGTGTCGAACTGGCCGTCGGTGAGGCCCCTGATCTGCTCCCAGTTCACGCCCTCGATGGTGAATTCGTCCATCAGCCGGGCGAGATCGCCGGCGAGCGCGAAGCTGTCGGCGAAGCCGCCGCCGATCTGGAAACCGTCGCCGGCCGCGGAGAGCGCGACGAGGTCGCGGCTCTTGCGCCAGCGCTCGATCAGCGCGGCCAGCTGGAAGCGCCGGTCGAGGTCGCCGATCGCCGGCGGCAGTCCGCCGCCGCCCGGCAGGCCGGAACTCTCCTCGGCCGCGAGGATGGCGCTTTCCTCGAGGTCCGCCGGGTCGCCGAGCGGCACGATGCGCGGCAGCAGCACGGCGCGCGGCTGCATCGCCTCGGCAAAGGCATGCGCCAGAGCCCGCGCCGCGCGCCGCGTCGGCACATAGATGGTCGCGGCGGAGTAATCCCGGCCGTCGGCGGGAAAGCGCACGCCCAGCGATCCGTCCATGCAGGCAGCGACCAGCGAGCGCAGGAAGGGCGCGCCCGGCCTTACCGTCAGGACATTGGGCCGCCGGCCCGGCGCCGCCCGGCTCACTGGAGGCTCCGTCCCACCGCGGCCTCGGCCTCGGGGATCGCGTCGGGCGTGCCGACATGCATCCAGACGCCGTCGAGCCTGAGGCCGTGCAGCCGGCCATTCTCGGCCGCCTCATCGAAGAGCCGGTTCAGCGAGAAGATCTCGGGCCGGCCTTCGAACAGCTCGGGCTTCCAGATTCCCGCCCCGGCATAGACGAAGGGCGTGATCTCATTCCGCCCGGCGCGGCGCAGCCGTCCGTTCTGGTCCATGGCGAAATCGCCCCGGTTGCCCCAGCCCGTGGCGGTCGAGGAATGCGCAAGGAGGAGCAGGATGTCCATCGTCTCCGGATTCCAGTGCTCCGCCAGCCGCCGCAGGCTCGGCCGCGGCCCATCGATCCAGATCGCGTCGGCGTTGAGCACGTAGAAGGGCCCTCGTCCCAGATGCGGCAGTGCCTTCAGCACGCCGCCGCCCGAATCGAGGATGCGCTCGCGTTCGTCCGAAATCGTGACGCGCGGCGAGGAAATGCCCCTTAGGTGAGCCTCCATCATGTCGGCGAGGTAATGGACATTGACCACCACCTCCTCGACGCCGCCGGCCCGGCAGGCATCCAGCGTCCAGTCGATCAGCGTCCGCCCCGCCACCGGAACCAGCGGCTTCGGCATCCGGTCGGTGATCGGCCGCATGCGCGTGCCGAGGCCGGCCGCGAGGATCATGGCGTGCGTGATGGAAGCTTTGTGCTCGGGCATGGTTCGCTGGGACATGGATCAGCCGAAGAGGTCGTCCTGCGGGGCAGTCGGGGAGGAAGCGGGCGCCTTGGGCTTCGCGGCCGGGCGCCCCCCGGCGACGACGGCCCCGAATGCGCCGTCCGCGACCCTGATGGTCAGCGACGCGCCGGGGGCGGCGTCGGCGCGGCTGCGGACCGGGTGCCCCTGGTCGTCCGTGACGAGCGCGAAGCCTCGCTCCAGCACGCCGATATGGCTCAGGCTCTTCAGCAGCTGGCCGAGCCCCGCGAGGCGGTCGGCCCGGCGGCTGATCTGCCCCTGGAAGGCGAGCGGGAGCCGGGCGGAGAGCGCCTCGATTCGTTCGCGGTCGCGCTCGTTCTCCTGCCGGGCACGCGTGACGCGTCCCGCGAAGGCGTTGCCGAGTCGCGCCGAGATCGAGGCTAGCCTGTCGCGGTCGCGTTGCAGGTCGTTCCGCTCCTTCTGCAGCCGCGCGCCGAAGAGCCCTTCGAGCCGCGCGCCGAGGAATTCGACGCGGCCCCTCTGCCGCGCCAGCAGCGTGCGCGGCGAGCGCACCTCCAGCCGCTGGCCCAGCCGGGCCAGCGACACCCGCCGCCGGTCGAGCCCGCTTGCGAGGCTCGCGGGCAGCCGCTGGCCCGCCACGTCGAGCCGCTGCCGCGGCTGGGCGAGCAGCGCTTCAGGGGTCGGCAGGGCGCGGGCCGCGGACCGGAGCTCGGTCTTCCGGCGCTCCACGAGCCGCCGCAGTCCGCCGCCGAGCCGTCCGCCGAAGCCGTCGACCGCGGCCAGGAGCTCCGAGCGCACGGGTACGATCATCTCGGCCGCGCCGGTGGGCGTCGGCGCGCGCACGTCGGCGGCATGGTCGATGAGCGTCGTGTCGGTCTCGTGGCCGACGGCGGAGACGAGCGGGATGTCGCTCGCCGCGGCGGCGCGCACCACGGCCTCGTCGTTGAAGCCCCAGAGGTCTTCCAGGCTGCCGCCGCCGCGCGCCACGATCAGCACGTCCGGGCGCGGGATGCCGGCGGCGGGAAGCGCGTTGAAGCCGCGGATGCCCGCCGTCACCTCGGCCGGGCTCGTCTCGCCCTGCACGCGCACCGGCCAGACCAGCACATGCAGCGGGAAGCGGTCCGCGATCCGATGGATGATGTCGCGGATCACGGCGCCGGTCGGCGAGGTGACGACGCCGACGATCCCCGGCATCGCGGGCAGGAGCTGCTTGCGGGCGGGGTCGAACAGGCCTTCGGCCGCGAGGCGCCGGCGACGCTCCTCGAGCTGGGCCAGCAGCGCGCCGACGCCGGCGGGCTCCAGGCTTTCGATGATGAGCTGGTACTTGGAGGAGCCGGGGAAGGTCGAGACCTTGCCGGTGGCGATCACCTCCAGCCCCTCCTCGGGGCGGATCTTCATGCGGCCGAAGACGCCCTTCCAGATCACGGCGTCGATCTTCGCCGAGAGGTCCTTGAGGCCGAAATAGACATGGCCGGAGGCGGAAGGCCCGCGATAGCCTGAGATCTCGCCGCGCACGCGCACGTAGCCGAAGCGGTCCTCGATGGTCCGCTTGATGGCTCCGGAAAGGTCGGAGACCGAAATCTCGGGCAGGTTGCTGTCGGCGTCGGGCATCGGGTTCGTCTCTAGTAGAACGCACGAGGAATCACTGCTAGTCCCGCCGCATGAACGTGCTCCTCATCGGCTCCGGCGGCCGCGAACATGCCCTTGCCCGCAAGCTTGCGGCGAGCCCACGCCTGGCGAAGCTCTTCGTCGCGCCCGGCAATCCCGGCACGGCGGATTGCGGCGAGAATGTCGTGCTCGACGTGAAGGACCATGCCGCGGTGCTCGCCTTCTGCCGGCTCATGGGCGTTGGCCTCGTCGTGGTCGGCCCCGAGGGCCCGCTCGTCGCGGGCCTCGCGGATGACCTCCGGGCCGGCGGAATCGCCGTCTTCGGCCATGGCCGCGAGGCGGCCCGGCTCGAGGGCTCCAAGGCCTTCACCAAGGCGCTCTGCGACGAGGCCGGCGTGCCGACGGCCGCCTATGCCCGGTTCACGGAACCGGCCGCGGCCAAGGACTACATCGCCACCCAGGGGGCGCCGATCGTGGTGAAGTACGACGGGCTCGCGGCCGGCAAGGGCGTGGTCGTCGCCACGACCGTCGCCGAGGCCTGCGAGGCCGTGGACATGATGTTCGCCGGCCAGTTCGGCGGCGCGGCCGAGATCGTGGTCGAGGAGTTCATGGAGGGCGAGGAGGCGAGCTTCTTCGCGCTCGTCCACGGCGAGCAGGTGCTGCCCCTTGCCGTGGCGCAGGATCACAAGCGCGTCGGCGACGGCGACACCGGGCCGAACACCGGCGGCATGGGCGCCTATTCGCCCGCCCCCGCCTTCACGCCCCCCATCGAGGCGGCGGTGATGGAGCGCATCGTCCGCCCGACGGCGAAGGCCATGGCGGCGCGCGGCACGCCCTGCTCCGGCGTGCTTTTCGCCGGGCTGATGATCACCCGCGACGGCCCGAAGCTGATCGAGTGGAACGCCCGCTTCGGCGACCCGGAATGCCAGGTTCTGATGATGCGGCTGGAGAGCGACCTCCTCGATCTGCTCGAAGCCTGCGCGAAAGGCCGGCTCGACGGGACGCAAGCGCGCTTCCGGCCCGAGCCCGCGCTGACCGTGGTGCTCGCGGCGCGGGGTTATCCCGGCGAGCCGCGGAAGGGCACGGAGATCCGCAACCTCGCCGCGGCGGAGGCGATGGAGGGCGTCAGCATCCTGCACGCCGGCACGAAGCGCGCCGCCGACGGCCGCCTGCTCGCGGACGGGGGCCGCGTGCTCAATATCTGCGCCAGCGGCGCGACGGTCGAAGAGGCGAGGGCGCGCGCCTACGCTGCCGTCGACGCGATCGACTGGCCAGAGGGCTTCTGCCGTCGCGACATCGCCTGGCGGGCGCTGGGCGGTTGAGGGCGCGAGGCGCGCGTCGCCCCCGCACGCATTACGCCGCGTTGCGACGCTCCAGGAAGTCCTGCATCCGCTTCAGCGCCTTCTCGATGTTCTCGAGGCTGTTGGCGTAGCTCAGCCGGATGTAGCCCTCGCCATGCACGCCGAAGTCCGGTCCGCCGATCGTCGCGACGCCGGCGTCCTCGAGCAGGGCGGAGGCGAGCTGCTTCGCCTTCCAGCCGGTCTTCGCGATGTTCGGGAAGGCGTAGAAGGCGCCCTTCGGCGTGGCGCAGGAGATGTTCGGCAGGGCATTCAGTCCCGCCACGACGGCCTTCCGGCGCCGGTCGAACTCTGCCACCATCGACGCGACGGCGTCCTGCGGGCCCGTCAGCGCCTCCAGGGCCGCCCATTGCGCCGGCGCGTTGACGCAGGAGAAGGAATTGACCGCGAGCTTGCGCGCCGCGTCGTAGAGCTTGCCGGGCCAGACCGAATAGCCGAGCCGCCAGCCCGTCATGGCGTAGGTCTTGGACCAGCCGTTGAGCAGGATCGTGCGGTCGCGGATCTCCGGATAGGAGAGCAGGCAGACATGCTCTTCCCCGTCATAGACCATCTGGTCGTAGATCTCGTCCGACATGATGGCGACGCGCGGCCTGTTGGCGAGGCCCTTGACCAGCTTGTCGACCTCCACCTTCGGCGTCACGCCGCCGGTCGGGTTGGCGGGCGAATTGACGATCAGCAGCCGCGTGCGCGGCGTGATCAGCGACAGCGTCTCCTCGGCGGAGAAGGCGAAGCCGTTCTCCTCGCGGACCGGCACGGGGATCGGCGTCGCGCCGGTGAACTCGATCATCGAGCGGTAGATCGGGAAGCCGGGGTCCGGATAGAGGATCTCGGCGCCGGGCTCCCCGAACATCAGGATCGCCATGAACATGGTGACCTTGCCGCCCGGCACGATCATCACCTCCTCCGGCGAGACCGAGACACCGAAGCGCCGGTGCAGGTCGGCGGCGACGCCCTCGCGCAGCGGCAGGATGCCGTTCGCCGGCGTATAGCCATGGTGCCCGTCGCGCAGCGCCTTCACGGCGGCCTCCACGATGTTGGGCGGCGTCGGGAAGTCGGGCTGGCCGATGCCGAGGTTGATCACGTCCTTGCCCTCGCGCATCAGCGCGGTGGCGCGCGCCAGCACGGCGAAGGCGTTCTCCTCGCCGATGCGGGAGAAGGCGGCGACGGGATCGGGAGTCATGCGAGGCGTTTCCGAGGTTGGTTTTGGCGGCAGATAAGCCGGCTGCCGGGCGCGAGTCAAAAGCCGCTCAGCGCAGGCCGTCCTCGCCCTTGATCTCGTGCTTCTGCAGGCCGCCGATGCGCGGGTGCGGGCGGCCGGAATCCGTTACCGCGATGCAGACCACGATCTCGCCGCGCCGCGGAGCGTCGGGAACGCGCGCCTCCACCGCGTCGAAATGCGAGCGGACGAAGGCCGCGTCCTTGTGGCCGAGCGGCACGTCGATTGCCGTGCCGATGCCGCCCATCTTCTTGGCCGAGGGAATGAGGGCCGGTCCCTTGCCGAGCGCCGCGCGCACTGGCGTGCCCATCTTCGGATGGAGGATCGCGGCGGCATGCTCGAGCTCGCCGCCGTCGCCGACGATCGCCGCCTTGCCGAAGCTCTCCGCCCGCTCCGGCCCGATGCCGAGCGCCGCGAGGCAGCGCTTCGTCAAGAGGTCGCCGAGCTCCACGCCGATCTCGACGAGCGGCGAGAGATCCTTCTCGTACCGGCCGGCGAAGGTATTGGCGATCACGGCGCAGGCGACGGCGCGCCGTGTCGGCGGCGACACGGGCTCTCCCATCTCGACGCGGGTCTCGTCCGTCTGGACGAGGATCTTGCGGATGTCGGCGCCCATCAGCGCTGCCCGTCCCAGACGCTGATGCCCTCCGGCGTCAGCCCGCCGACGCGCTCGTGGATGCGGGCGCCCGTCGTCATCACCAGCACATAGACCAGCTCGTCGGCGCGCGGATGGCCGGGCACGCCGACCTCCATCGCATCGAAATGCGAGCGCACGTAGGAGGCATTGATGTGGGTGATCGGCACGTCGAGCCGCGCGCCGGGGCCGCCCACCTTCTTGGCCGAGGGCACGATCGCCTTGGCGTTGCCGAGCAGCTCGCGCATCGCGTAGCCGCCGGGCACGTGCCAGAGCGCACCATGCTCCAGCTCGCCCGCCTCACCGACGATGGCGCCCTTGCCGTAGCCGGCCACGGCCTTTGGATCGCCGCCGAGCGCGTCGAGGCAGCGCCGCGCCATCTCGAGGCCGGGCGCCTTCAGCGCCTCCATCATCGGCAGGATGTCGGGCTCGTAGCGGCCGGCGTAGGGGTTCGTCATCACCGCCATCACGGCCGCGCGCCTCAGCACATGGCCGGGCGCGGGCCCGGTCTCGCGCCTGATCTCCTCGGTGATCGTGCAGATGCGGCGGATGTCGATGAGCGACATGGGGATCAATGCTCCAGAACGGCGGGCGCCGTGTTCGCGGGCGGCGTCGACCGCGAGCGGCCGGTGCGCACATGGCCGTCGATCACCACCATGCCGATGCCGGGAATGTCGCCGAGCGCCATCGCCTCCAGCAGGTCCTTGCCGGAGGAATGCTGCGGCTTGTCCATGAACACGAGGTCGGCCGGCTGGCCGACCGCGATCCGCCCGCCCTCGAGCCGGCGCTTGCGCGCGACGTTGCCGGTCGCGAGGCAGAGCGCCTGCTCCGCCGGCAGGCCGCCGAGCGAGGCCATCAGCGTCACCATGCGCAGCATGCCGTTCGGCTGCACGCCGGAGCCCGCCGGCGCATCCGTGCCGATGAGGAAGTCGCCGAGACGTCCCGCGGCGCGGCAGGCCTCCAGCGCGGTCAGGGCCGAGCGCTCGTTGCCGTTGTGGACGATTTCGATCGCGCCCCTCGCCTGTTCGCAGATCGCCCGCACGCAGGCGGGCGAGACGGAGGTCGGCCCACCGTTGATATGGCTGATCACGTCGGGTTGGGCCTCCAGCACGTCGTCGCGCGAGACGAAATGCGAGCCTGCGATCGAGGGGCCGCCCGTGTGCATGATCGATTCGAGCCCGATCTCGCGGCACCAGTCGACGACCTTCCTCGCATCCGAGCCCTTGGCGACCGTGCCGAGGCCGATCTCGCCGATATGCCGGATGCCCGATGCCTTCAGCCGCTCGTAGACGTCGCGGGCGAAGCCGAGCTCCGGCACCGGCGCGCCGGCGATCACCTTGGCCCCGGCCGGCCGGAAGTTCTGGAAGCAGCGCTGCGCCGTGATGGCGAGCGCGACCACGCCCTCCGCATCCTTCGGCCGGCCCGGCAGATGCACCTCGCCGGCGGAAACGAGCGTCGTGACGCCGCCATTGACGCCCATCTCGATCCAGCCGAGCTGGTTCTGCCGCGGCGTCCAGTCGCCGAAGACCGGGTGGCAATGGCTGTCGATGAGGCCGGGCGAGACGGCGGAGCCCTTGGCGTCGATCACCTGGACGGCGCCCGCCAGATCGAGGTCGGCCGCCCGGCCGATGGCGGCGATCCGGCCGTCGACGGCGACGATCGCGTCGGCCTCGATCAGCGGCGCATCGAGGTCGCCCGAAAGGACGAGGCCGAGGTTGCGGACGACGAGCTTGCCCTTCAGCGGCGCATTCGAGACTTCAACGGCCATCGCTTCCCCCAAGCCCGAAGACTAGTCAGGATCGCGCAGCGATGGCAACCGCGGCGCCCGCCATCACGCCGGCCGTGGCGCGGTTGATGCGCCGGAGCGCCTTCTCCGAGGTGAAGATGCGCCGCGCACGGTCGGCCAGGTAGAGCATCGTCAGCATCACCGGTCCGATGACGAGGGTGATGGCGACAGCCATCTCCAGGAAGACGAAGAGCGAGATCGCCTTCACGTCAACCACGAGCGGCATCAGCGACAGGAAAAAGACGATGACCTTGGGATTGCCGAGCGTCAGCGACAGCGAGCCCAGGAAGCTCGGCCAGGCGCGCACGCGCTCCCCCGCCGCCGCGACGCCGCCTGGCTTCACCGGGGCCGTCCAGATCTTCCATGCGAGGTAGAGCAGATAGACGCAGCCCGCATACTTGATGACGAGGAAAAGGGTCTCGAACGTCTTCGCGATGACCGCAAGGCCAGTCGCCGCGATGGTGAACCAGATCAGGTCGCCGACGACGAAGCCGGCGACGAATGCGGGCGCCGCCTGCATGCCCTGCCCGAGCCCACGCGCCACCACCGCTGCGATTCCAGGACCCGGCGAAGCCACGGCCATGAAATACACGGCGACGAAGAGAAGGAGCGACGGCAGATCCATGGCGACGACGATACGAAGGGCTGCCGTCCCGCGCAATCGGTCGATCCATCACTGTCCGTGATCGAACCTACGCAATATCCGCCAGTCGTGGATGAAGAGCTTGCCCCGCCATATTGCGACCATATGTTAGGCGAAGCTGTGAATTCACATATCTGAACTGGAAATACGAATGGCGCGGGACACGGTCGACGAGCAGCCGATCGCGGGCAAGGCCGATCTGGTCGCGTGGATCGCGAAGGGCGAGAAGCCGGCCTCCGCCTTCCGCCTCGGCACGGAGCACGAGAAGGTCCCCTTCCGGCCCGCCGGCCTCAAGCCCGTCGCCTACGAGGGCGAGAACGGCATCCGCGCGCTGCTCGAGCAGCTGGGCGCGCGCATCGGCTGGGAGCCGATCCTCGAGCAGGATCGTCCCATCGGCCTCGCTGATCCCCATGGCGGCGGTGCGATCAGCCTGGAGCCCGGCGGCCAGTTCGAGCTTTCCGGCGCGCCGGTGGAGACGCTGCATGAGACGGAGGCGGAGACGGCCCGGCACATCGCCGACGTGAAGGCGATCGCCGAGGGACTGGGCTTCCGCTTCCTCACGCTCGGCATGTCGCCGCTCTGGACCCGCGCCGAGACGCCGGTGATGCCGAAGTCGCGCTACAAGATCATGGCGAACTACATGCCGAAGGTCGGCTCCAAGGGCCTCGACATGATGTTCCGCACCACGACAGTGCAGGTGAACCTCGATTTCGCCTCCGAGGCCGACATGGTGAGGAAGCTGCGCGTCAGCCTAGCGCTGCAGCCGCTGGCCTCGGCGCTCTTCGCCAATTCGCCCTTCACCGACGGCAAGCCCAACGGCTTCCTCAGCTACCGCTCGGAGATCTGGCGCGACACCGACAACGCCCGCGCCGGCATGCTGCCCTTCGCCTTCGAGGAGGGCATGGGCTACGAGCGCTATGTCGATTACGCGCTCGACGTGCCGATGTATTTCATCAAGCGCGGCGACAGCTATCTCGACGTCACGGGCTCCTCCTTCCGTGACCTGCTGGCCGGCCGCCATCCGGCGCTTCCCGGCGAGAAGCCGATCCTCTCGGACTGGGCGAACCATGTCTCGACGATCTTCCCGGAGGTCCGGCTCAAGCGCTATCTCGAGATGCGCGGCGCCGACGCCGGGCCGCAACCGTTCCTCGCGGCGCTGCCGGCCTTCTGGGTCGGCCTGCTTTATGACGATCAGGCGCTCGACGCCGCCTGGGATCTCGTGAAGCGCTGGAGCGCCGCGGAGCGCCAGCAGCTGCGCGACGACGTGCCCCGGCTTGCGCTCGGCGCGACGATCGCCGGCAGGAGCCTGCGCGACATCGCGCGCGAGGCGCTCGCCATCGCCCGGGCCGGGCTCGCGCGCAGGGCGCGGCTCGACGCCGCCGGCCGCGACGAGACGCGCCATCTCGACGTTCTGGACGGCGTCGTCGCCTCCGGCCGCACGCAGGCGGAAGAGCTTCTGGCGAAGTATCACGGGGCTTGGGGCGGCTCCGTCGCGCCCGCCTTCGCGGACTGCGTGTTCTAGAGACGCTCTCCCTTCGTCATGGCCGGGCTCGACCCGGCCACCCACGTCTTTGCAGCGCAGGGAAAGCGCCGGGAAAACGTGGATGGCCGGGTCAAGCCCGGCCATGACGATTGGCTGATGCGGTTCCAAAGCCGCATTGCCTCCGCCGCAGCCATCCGCTAGGAGGCCCGTCGTCAGCAGCGATCATGCGAGGATCCCAGAACATGGCTGAGAGCCACGGCGCCGAGGGCGGCCATCCGGTGATGGACTACGCCGAGCACGAGAAGACCTACGAGGGCTTCGTCCGCTTCGCCGTGCTGGGCTCGATCTGGTGCGCGACGATCGTCGTGGCGCTGGCGATCGGCGGCCCTGGCAAGTCCTGGGGCTGGACGACGTTCCTGGTCCTCCTTTCCACGATCGCCACCGGGGTCGGCATCTTCGTGAAGAGCATCGACACGAAGGCGGCTGGCGCGATCTTCGTGCTGTCGCTCCTGGTGCTGGCCACGCGCTGATCCCGGCCCCCGGGCATCCACCAAAATTTCCGCGTCGCGACGTCCAAACCACGGTGCCGCGACGTAAGAGCCGGGAAGGCGGAAGCGACCTCGTTTCCGCCATGGATTTTGCGCGGTAACTGGTGTTGAGTGCGTGCCCGCGAACAACGAGCGCGCCTCGCGGGCAGGCGAAATCGGAAGGGCGGCGGGTCGACCATGCGGATTGCGGTATTGGATGAGAGCGGCCAGGGCGAGCCGCGCGTGGCGGCCAGCCCGGAAACCGTCAAGAAATACAAGAGCTTGGGCGCCACCGTCGCAATCCAGCAAGGGGCCGGCCTCCAGTCCGGCGTCGTCGACGCCGAGTTCGAGGCGGCGGGCGCGACCATCGTCGCCAAGGCTGCGGACGCGCTCCAGGACGCGGACATCCTGCTCAAGGTGAAGCGGCCGACCGAGGCCGAGGCGAAGGCGCTGAAGCGCGGTGCGCTGGCGGTCTCGATCATGGACCCCTACGGCAACGAAACAGCGCTGCAGCCGCTGGCCGAGGCCGGTGTCTCCGCCTTCGCCATGGAGTTCATGCCGCGCATTACCCGCGCACAGGTGATGGACGTGCTCTCCTCGCAGGCCAACCTCGCCGGCTACCGCGCCGTGGTCGACGGCGCATCGCTCTACGGCCGAGCGCTGCCGATGATGATGACGGCCGCCGGCACCGTGCCCGCTGCGAAGATCTTCATCATGGGTGTCGGCGTGGCCGGCCTGCAGGCCATCGCCACGGCGCGGCGCATGGGCGCGGTCGTGACCGCGACCGACGTGCGCCCCGCCACGAAGGAGCAGGTCGAATCGCTCGGCGCGAAGTTCCTCGCCGTCGAGGACGACGAGTTCCGCCAGGCCCAGACCGCGGGCGGCTATGCCAAGGAGATGTCGAAGGAGTACCAGGCGAAGCAGGCGGAGCTCACCGCCTCCCACATCGCCAAGCAGGACATCGTCATCACGACGGCGCTGATCCCCGGCCGCCCCGCGCCGAAGCTCGTGTCGGCCGACATGGTCGCCTCGATGAAGCCGGGCTCGGTGCTCATCGACCTCGCGGTGGAGCGCGGCGGCAACGTCGAGGGCGCGAAGCTCGGCGAGGTGGTCACGACGGCGAACGGCGTGAAGATCGCCGGCTACGCCAACATGCCGGGCCGCATGGCGGCGACGGCCTCCTCGCTCTACGCCAAGAACCTCTACGCCTTCGTCGAGACGATGATCGACAAGGGCGCCAAGGCGCTGGCGGTGAACTGGGACGACGAGCTCGTGAAGGCGACGCTGCTCACGCGCGACGGCGCCATCGTCCATCCGAACTTCGCGAACAAGGGCTGACATCGATGGCCACACCCGCTGAACTGCTGAAACAGGCGGAGGATGCGCGCGCCGCCGCGGCCGCCGCCCTCGCGCAGGCCGATGCCGCCATCGCCGCCGCCAAGGCCGGCGCGGTCTCCGTCGGCGCGGCCCTTCCTGCGGCGATTGGCGTCGATCCGATCGTCTACCAGTTCGCCATCTTCGTGATGGCGATCTTCGTCGGCTACTACGTGGTCTGGTCGGTGACGCCGGCGCTGCACACGCCGCTGATGTCCGTCACCAATGCAATCTCGTCCGTGATCGTCGTCGGCGCGGTTCTCGCGGTCGGCGTCAATCTCTCGGGCAACCTCGCCAACGAGTTCGGCTTCATCGCGCTGATCCTCGCCTCCGTGAACATCTTCGGCGGCTTCCTCGTCACCCAGCGCATGCTGGCGATGTACAAGAAGAAGGGCTGAGGCGGCCATGCAGAACTTCGCCAACCTTCTCTACCTCGTCTCCGGCGTCCTCTTCATCCTGGCGCTGCGCGGCCTGTCGCATCCGACGACGTCGCGGCAGGGCAACATCTTCGGCATGGTCGGCATGGCCATCGCCGTGGTCACGACCATCCTGATCAGCCCGCCCGCCAGCGGCACGGGCTGGCTGCTGCTGATCGTCGGCCTCGCCATCGGCGGCGGCATCGGCGCCTATGCGGCCAACAAGGTGCAGATGACGCAGATGCCGGAGCTCGTGGCCTTCTTCCACGCGCTCGTCGGCCTCTCGGCCGTCTTCGTGGCGGCGGCCGCCCTCTACGCGCCGCAGGCCTTCGGCATCGGGGCGATCGGCGCGATCAAGAAGGCGAGCCTCATCGAGATGGGCCTCGGCGTCGCGATCGGCGCCATCACCTTCACGGGCTCGGTCATCGCCTTCCTGAAGCTGAACGGCCGCATGAGCGGCAAGCCGATCCTGCTGCCGAGCCGGCATCTCATCAACGTCGCGCTCGGCGGCGCGCTCGTCGTGCTGCTCGGCATCTTCATGGCGACGGAGAGCACCTTCATCTTCTGGCTGATCGTGCTCGTCTCCTTCGTGCTCGGCGTCACGCTGATCATCCCGATCGGTGGCGCGGACATGCCGGTCGTGGTGTCGATGCTCAACAGCTACTCGGGCTGGGCCGCCGCCGGCATCGGCTTCACGCTGGGCAATCTCGCGCTGATCATCACCGGTGCGCTGGTCGGCTCCTCGGGCGCGATCCTCTCCTACATCATGTGCAAGGCGATGAACCGGAGCTTCATCTCCGTCATCCTCGGCGGCTTCGGCGGCGATGACGCCGTGGCCGGCGGCGCGGCCGAGGCCAAGCCCTACAAGGCGGGCTCCGCCGACGACGCGGCCTACATCATGAAGAACGCCTCCAAGGTCATCATCGTGCCGGGCTACGGCATGGCGGTGGCGCAGGCGCAGCATGCGCTCCGCGAGATGGCGGACCTCCTGAAGAAGGAGGGCGTCGAGGTGAAATACGCGATCCACCCGGTCGCGGGCCGCATGCCCGGCCACATGAACGTGCTGCTCGCCGAGGCCAACGTGCCCTACGACGAGGTCTTCGAGCTCGAGGACATCAACAGCGAGTTCGGCCAGGCGGACGTCGCCTTCGTCATCGGCGCCAACGACGTCACGAACCCGGCGGCGAAGACGGACAAGACCTCCCCGATCTACGGCATGCCGGTGCTCGACGTGGAAAAGGCGGCGACCGTCCTTTTCGTGAAGCGCGGCATGGGCGGCGTCGGCTATGCCGGCATCGACAACGAGCTCTTCTACCGCAACAACACGATGATGCTGCTCTCCGACGCCAAGAAGATGGTGGAGAGCATCGTCAAGGCGATGGCGCACTGAGGCGCTGACCGCACGGGTTTTGACGTCATGGCCGGGCTTGACCCGGCCACAACCGCACGTTCATTGCGGGCCAACCATCCCGGCGCTATCTTCAGGGGTATCGACGGAGGCCGCGATGCCCCTCAGCATCCGCAAAAAGGAGACGGTTGCGCTCGCCCGCGAGGTCGCGGCGCGCACGGGCCGGACCGTGACGCAGACGATCCACGAGGCGTTGGAACGAGAAAAGCGCGTGGTAGAGGCGGGATCCACTACTCCGGCCGACGCAGAGGCGCGAGCGTCGAAGCTGAGAGCCATTCAAACGGAAATCGCATCCTGGCCGCGCACGGGACTGAAGGCGGACAAGGCATTCTTCGACTCTCTCTACGATGAGTAGATGCGTTGTTCGTCGACGCATCGGCATTCGTCGCCGTCCTTATGCAAGAGCAGTGGTGCGAGCCATTTGAACAAGCGCTGCTCTCGGCTGAGAATGTCGCGATAACGGAATTCGCCCTCATGGAAACCGGATTGGCCGTGATGCGCCACTTAGGACGCTCTGCCATTGAGACGGACCGGACGATCCGCGAGGCGTTGGCGCTTTTTGACATGGTCGTCGCGCCCCTCACCGCCTCCATGATCCTCACGGCCCTTCAGGCCCATGAGCGCTACGGCAAAGGCCGGAAGCATCCCGCCCAGCTCAACATGGGCGATTGCCTCTCCTACGCCGCCGCGCGCACGCTCGGCCTGCCGCTCCTCTACAAGGGCGAGGATTTCGCGTGCACCGACATCCCGTCGGCGCTCGCGTGACAGCGCCGTCCGAGCCACCCGCGATCCGGCCGATGCGGGAGGAGGACCGCGAGGCCGTCGTCGATCTGCTCTGGCAGCTCAACCTCCATGAAAAAAGGAACAGCGACACCCGCAGCGACCGCAGGGAAGATGCGGCCGCCTGCCTCGCCTGGAACGACGGGCGCATCCGGGAGGGCGGCGCCCATCTCGTGGCGGAATGCGAGGGCCGCGTCGCCGCCTATATGTGCCTCGTCGTGGACATGGCTCCTCCCTTCGTCCGGGCGGAGCTCCGGCGCCATCTCTGCGTGGCGGACCTCGTGGTGGATGCAGCGTGCCGCGGCCGCGGCATCGGCCGGGCTCTGCTCGCCGAAGCCGAGGCTTTCGCCCGCCGGCAGGGCTTGCGCCACATCTTCATCGGCGTCGTGCATGGCAACGACGGCGCGGATCGTCTCTATGCCGCGCAGGGTTTCAGGCCCTTCGCGCTGGAGCGCCTGAAATCGCTCGACTGAGTGGCTTTTTGCATCTCGACAGCCCGGCAGCCGCGCCGTAATCGCCTGCCATGGCCGATCTCCTGCTTGAACTCTTCTCCGAGGAAATCCCCGCGCGCATGCAGCGTCAGGCGGCGGAGGACCTGCGCAAGCTCGTGACCGATGCGCTGGTGGCGCAGGGTTTCCTCTACGAGGGCGCGCGCACCTTCGTGACGCCGCGCCGCCTGACGCTCGCGGTCCAGGGCCTGCCCCTGCGGGGCAAGGACGTTCGCGAGGAGAAGCGCGGCCCCCGCGTCGGCGCGCCGCAGCCCGCGGTCGACGGCTTCCTCAAGAGCGCCGGCCTCGCCTCGCTCGACCAGGCGACGATCGTCTCCGATCCGAAGAAGGGCGACAGCTACGTCGCCGTCATCGAACGGCCGGGCCGCCCCACGGCCGAGGTCGTGGCCGAGATCGTGCCGGCGGTGGTGAAGGCCTTTCCCTGGCCGAAGTCGATGCGCTGGGGCGCGGACAGCGCGTCAGGCGCGAGCTTCCGTTGGGTGCGGCCGCTGCGCGCCATCCTCTGCACGCTCGGCGACGAGCATGAGGAGCCGGAGGTCGTGCGCTTCGAGGTCGGCGGCATCACGTCGTCGAACGTGACCTTCGGCCACCGCTTCCTGTCGGATGGGAAGCCGATCCCGGTGAAGCGGCTGGACGATTACCTCGCGAAGCTCGAGGCGGCGAAGGTCATCGCCGATCCGGAACGGCGGAAGGACGCGATCCTGCACGAGGCGCGGCAGCTGTGCTTCGCGCAGGGGCTGGAGCTCGTCGAGGACGAGGGCCTGGCCGCGGAGGTCGCGGGCCTCGTCGAATGGCCCGTGCCCCTGATGGGCAGCTTCGAGGAGGAATTCCTGGACGTGCCGCAGGAGGTCGTGCGCCTCACGATCCGCGCCAACCAGAAATGCTTCGTCGTGCGCGATCCGAAGTCGGGCCGCCTCGCCAACCGTTTCATCGCCACTGCCAACACCGAGGCGAAGGACGGCGGAGCGACGATCATCGCCGGCAACGCCCGCGTCATCCGCGCCCGGCTCTCCGACGCCCGCTTCTTCTGGGAGACGGACCGCAAGGTGCCGCTCATGGAGCGGCTCGAAAAGCTCAAGACCGTCCGCTTCCACGAGAAGCTCGGCACGCAAGGCGAGCGCGTCGAGCGCATCGCCGCGCTGGCCCGCGAGATCGCGCCCGCCGTCGGCGCGGACCCCGCCTTGGCCGAGAAGGCGGCCCGCCTCGCCAAGGCCGACCTCGCGACCGAGATGGTCGGCGAATTCCCCGAGCTGCAGGGCCTCATGGGCCGCTACTACGCGACGCTGGAGGGCCACGAGCCCGAAGTCGCGGCAGCGGCCGAGGAGCATTACAAGCCGGTCGGCCCGTCGGATTCCGTGCCGACGAACCCCGCCAGCATCGCCGTGGCGTTGGCGGACAAGCTCGACACGCTCGTGGGGTTCTGGGCCATCGACGAGAAGCCGACGGGGAGCAAGGACCCCTATGCGCTCAGGCGGGCGGCGCTGGGCGTGATTCGGCTGGTGGTGGAGAATGGGGTGCGGCTGAAGCTGCAGCGTCCGTGCATCCATGCTGGCAGACGCGTGATGGCCGATCAGCTCGCCCAACAAGTTCAGGGGACCGAAGCACGTCTCGCTCCGATGAGAGCGATGGGAGAAACCAACCCAGAAGGCCTATTGAGCCAACTTGTTGATCTATCGGCCAAGGCAGCTGTCGTTCTTGTGAACAACACGATCGATGAACAGCCTCCGGCGGACTGGGAACAAAGCCGTTCGTCTGACCTCCTCTCCTTCTTCCACGACCGCCTCAAGGTCATGCTCCGCGACCAGGGCGCGCGGCATGACCTCGTCGATGCGGTGCTGGGCGCGGGCGCCTCTCCTTCTCCCGCGGGAGAAGGTGGTCGGCGGAGCCGACCGGATGAGGGCGAACCGCCGACCCCCGGGACTTCCCCTCATCCGTCCGCCTCCGGCGGCCACCTTCCCCCCGAGGGGAAGGGAAGCCGGAACGACGACCTCCTCTCCATCGTGAACCGCGTGAACGCCCTCTCCGGCCTCCTCGCGACCGAGGACGGGGCGAACCTGCTCGCGGGCTACAAGCGCGCCGCCAACATCCTCAGGGCCGAGGAGAAGAAGGACGGCGAGGGCGCATTCGAGGACAGGCCCGACGCCGCACTGCTGGCGGAGCCCGAGGAAAAGGCGCTCGCGCAAGTGCTCGACAGCGTCGAGGGGAACGCGGCCGCGCATCTCGCGCGGGACGATTACGAGGGTGCGATGCGCGAGATGGCGACGCTGCGCCCCGCGGTCGACGCCTTCTTCGACAGGATCCTTGTCAACGCGCCCGACACCGGCTTGCGCGCCAATCGCCTGCGGCTCCTGGCCCAGCTCCGCCGCGTGACGGCGCAGGTCGCGGATTTCGGCCGGATCGTGGGGTAAGCGCGCGGTAGGCTTCTCCCTTGGGAGAAGCTGTCAGGCGGAGCCTGACTGATGAGGGAGAAGCCCGGCGTTGGTGAATCTCCCTCATCCGACCGCCTCCGGCGGCCACCTTCTCCCATGGGAGAAGGAAAGATCCTCACACCGCCGCGATCTGCTCCAGCAGCAGCTTCGGGAACAGGAGCCCCTCCCGCGCCGCCTTCTCGCGCAGGCCGATGCGGCGCATGCCGGAGAGGCGCGCGCCCGGCTGTCCCTCGATCGCCTTCGCGAGCGTCGCCATCCGCTCGCCGAAAAGCCCATGGCCGAAGCCGGCGGGGTCGAGCGCCAGGATCAACTGGCCGGTGCGCGGCGGGCCGCCCTTGTCGTCGAGGAAGGACGAGGCCTCGAAGGCGAGGTTCGTGCCCACGACCGCCGCCGCCAGCGCCTCCACCATGAAGGCGAGCGCCGCGCCCTTCGGGCCGCCGAGCGGCAGCATCGTGCCGGCGATGCCCTTGGCCGGGTCCGTCGTCGGGTTGCCGTCGGGATCGAGCGCCCAGTCGTCCGGGATCGCTTCGCCCTTCTGGCGCGCCGCCACGAGGTTGCCGCGCGCCACCTTGGAGAGGGAGAGGTCCACCACCACCGGCGCACGGCCCGCGAGCGGCGCGGCGAAGGCGATCGGGTTGGTGCCGTAGACCGCCGCCTTGCCGCCGGTCGGCGCCATGGCGGCCGGCGTGTTGGCGAAGAGGATCGCGACCAGCCCCTCGTTCGCCAGCGCCTCGACATGGTGGCCGGCGACGCCGCAATGGTTGGAGCGCGTGATGGCCGCCGCCGCGATGCCCTGCTTGCGGGCGACGGCGGGCAGCTTCCTGAGCGCGAGGTCGATGGCCGGGTAGGCGAAGCCGTCCGCCGCGTCGACGAGCAGCAGGCCCGGCTTCGGCCGCGTTACGGAGGGCTTCGCATCGCCCTTCGCCTTTCCGGACTTCACCATGGTGAGGTAGGTCGGGATGCGCTGCAGCCCGTGGCCCTTCAGCCCGTCGGCCTCCGCCGCCACCAGCGCCTTCGCGACGGACAGAGCGACGGGCCGGCTGGCGCCGCGCTTCTGAAATTCGCGGGTGACGAAGCTCGTGGCCTTGTCGAGAGGCAATGTCCTGTCGCGCATTCCGCTCAGCTCTCCAGCGCCTTGACCACGTTCGCCACGGTCACATGGCTGACGCGGACGTTCGATTCCTGCGTCACGCCGGCGATATGCGGCGTCAGGATCAGGTTGGGGCAGCCGCTGAAGACCGCGCCGCGCGCCTTGGACAGGGGCTCCTCGTCGAAGACGTCGAGCGCCGCGCCGCCGAGCCGGCCCTCCTTCAGCGCCGCCGCCAGCGCCGCCTCGTCGACGATGCCGCCGCGCGCCGCATTGAGCAGGATCGCATCCTTCTTCATGCGCTTCAGGCGGACCTCGTCCATCATGTTGGCGGTGGTCTCGTTGAGCGGCACATGCAGGCTCACCACGTCGGCCTCGCGCAGCAGCGGCTCCAGCCCATGCCGCTGCGCCATGGTCCAGGCGGGGTGGGCATCCTCGAGATAGGGGTCGAAGGCGATGCAGCGCATGCCGAGCGCCCCGGCGCGCTTCGCCACCTCGCGCGCGATCGAGCCGTAGCCGACGAGGCCCATCACCTTGCCGGAGAGCTCGCGCCCCATCAGCCGGTTGCGCGGCCAGGCGCCGTCCGCCACCTCGGCGCTGGCGAAATAGGCGCCGCGCAGCAGCATCATCGCGGTGGCGATCACCCATTCCGCCACCGAGAGATCGTTGGCTCCCGAGGCCGGGAAGACCTTGATGCCGCGCGCCTCGCAGGCGGCGACGTCGATGTTGTCGAGCCCGACACCGAGCCGGCCGACGACCTTCAGCTGGGACGCGGCCTCCAGCAGGGCGCCCCGGACCTGCGTACGGTTGCGGACGATCAGCGCCTTCGCGCCGGCCGCCTCCCGGAGGAGCCGCGCCGGATCGTCGACCAGCTTGGGATCGTTCAGGACGCTCCAGCGCGCCGGGATCGCGGCCAGCGCCGCCTCGTCCATGAATTCGGTGACGACGATATCGGCCATTGAACTCTCCTCGCCGGTGGTGGCCCGAAGCGAAAACCCCGGCCGTTGATGCGGCCGGGGCTTAAGCAGTCGAGCCGATCGTCTTGGTCTTGCTTTGCTCAGCTCAGGCAACGCGGGGATTCGCCTCCCCAACTAAGGCGGGTTGATCCCGCCCTTCGCCTCCCTTGGATCGGGAGGTGTCGCCGGCGTTGACGCCGGCTTCCCGTGGCAACGACTTCAGGCGCTGCGATAGAGTTTCGTCATCGAGAACTCACGGTGCCCCAGAGCCTCGGCTGCCGTCAACCGTCCGTTGGCCGTGCGGACGATGCATTCGATCAGCATGTCGCCGGCTTCGGGGATCGTCACGTCGCGCCGCAGGATGCCGGACACGTCGACGTCGATGTGCTCGGGCATCGTGCGCATCGTCTTCGGGTTGCCCGTGATCTTGATGACGGGGACGATCGGGTTGCCGATCACGTTGCCCTGTCCGGTCGGGAAGGTGTGGACCACGTAGCCGCCCGCCGCCATCAGCGTCACGCATTCGGCGGCCGCCGAGGAGGTGTCCATGAAATAGAGGCCGGGACCCTTGGCCGGCGTCTCGGCCGGATCGAGGATGTCGATGTACTTCGACTCGCGGCCAATCTTCTCGAGGTTACCGAGCGCCTTCTCCTCGATGGTGGTCAGGCCGCCGGCGATGTTGCCCTTCGTCGGCTGGCTGTCCGAGAGGTCGGAGGTCTTGTGCGCCTCGATGACGTCGTCCTGGTAGGCCTTCCACATCTTGTACCAGCGCTCGCCGACCTCGGGGGTCGCGGCGCGGGCCTTGCAGAGATGCTCGGCGCCGGTGATCTCGGAGGTTTCGCCGAAGACGCCGTAGATGCCGCGCGGCAGCCACTTGTCATACATGTTGCCGACGGTCGGGCAGGAGGAGAGGCCCGTCGTCGTGTCGGACTCGCCGCACTTCGTCGAGACCCAGAGGTCGGAGACGGGGCACTTCTCGCGGCTCAGCTCCGAGGCCCACTGCACGAACTCCTTCGCGACATAGGAGGCGCGGGCGATGGTGGCGATGTCGCCATGGCCCTCGATGCCGAAGCCGACGACCGGCTTGCCCGTCTTGGCGATGCCGTCGACGACGACCTTGGTCCAGCCGTCCTCGATGCCGATCACCACGACGGCGGCGACGTTCGGGTTCGCGCCGGTGCCGATCAGCGTGCGGAAATGCAGGTCGAGGTCGGCGCCGAACTGCAGGCGGCCGTAGGCGTGCGGGATCGCCAGCACGCCCTTGACGTTGTTGGCGACGGCCTCGCAGGCGGCGTTCGACAGGTCGTCGAGCGGCAGCAGCAGCACGTGGTTGCGCACGCCGACGCGGCCGTTCTCGCGGCGCCAGCCCATGAAATGGTCCTTGGTCGCGGCGCGCAGCGCCTTGCGGGCGATCGGCCCCTTGAAGGGAGGCGCCTCGATCTTGCGGCCCTTCACGGTCTTCGCGGGCACTTTGGAGAGGTCGTAGTTGGCGACCATCTGGCTGACGGACATGGTTCTATCTCCTGAGCCTAAGATCGCTTACCAGCGCTTCGTCTTGGCGTTGTGCACGTGCAGGTGCTCGCCCTTCTTCACGTCGGCCTTAATCACGCCGATGTCCTGGCCGTACTTCCAGATCGTCTCGCCCTTCTTGAGGTCCTTGAGCGCCACCTTGTGGCCGATCGGGATGTCCATCTTGGCGGTGATGCGGAAGTCCGAGTTATCGTGCGTCACCACGGCCAGCATGTCCGTGCCCGCCTTCAGGTTCTCGACCACGACCACGCCGACATTGTCCTTGTGGTCATGCACCAGCAGGTGCGGAGCGCTCATCGATCGGTCCTCGCGGCAGTTCGTTTCGGTCAGTCTTCTATAAGACATAAGACTTGACAGGGTCAATCGGCCTCTGCCCAATGTTGGCGTCAAGAACGGAGGCCGCATGTCCGGCGGCACGCCCGGCTTCAAGCCGCTCTACAGTCAGGTCCGCGACAATCTCGTGCAGCGGATCGCCGACGGCCGCTGGAAGGCCGGCGAGGCGCTGCCCAGCGAGATGCAGATCGCGGCCGAGCTCGGCGTGAGCCAGGGCACGGTCCGCAAGGCGCTCGACGACATGACCGCGGCCAAGCTGCTGGTGCGCCGGCAGGGGCGCGGCACCTACGTCGCCACGCATGACGAGGCGCGCATCCTCTTCCAGTTCTTCAAGCTGAAGCCCGACGCGGGCGAGGGGATCTTCCCCGAGAGCGAGGTCCTGGACGCCGCCTCCGGCGCGGCCGCCGCCGACGAGGCCGACAAGCTCGCGCTCTACGCGGGCGAGCCGGTGATCCGCATCCGCCGCCTGCGCTCGCTCGAGGGCCGCCGCTGCATCGTCGAGACGATCGTGCTGCCGGCCGCCCTGTTCGATGGCATCCAGGACGGCGACATCCCGAACAATCTCTACGATACATACGCCCGCCGCTTCGGCGTCACCATCGCAGGCGGCCACGAGACGCTGAAGGCGATCGCGGCCTCGCCCGAGACGGCGGCGGCGCTCGGACTCGCCCCCGGCGCGCCGCTCCTGCTGATCGACCGCGTCGCCACCTCGCTCGACGGGCGACCCATGGAATGGCGCGTCAGCCTGTGCGAAACCTCGGCCGTCCATTACGCCACGGAGCTGCGCTGACATGACCGGACCCACGCCTCTTCTCCTCGTCACGGGCGGCAGCCGCGGCATCGGCGCGGCGATCGCGCGCAAGGCGGGGCGCGCCGGCTACGACGTGGCGGTCACCTACGTCTCGGACGGGGCGGCGGCGGAGGCGGTGGTCGCCGACGTCCGGTCCGCCGGACGGCGCGGCCTCGCCGTGCAGGCCGACATGGCGGACGAGGCGGAGCTGGCCCGCGCCTTCGTGACCGTCGACCGGGAGCTCGGCCGCATCACGGCCTTCGTCAACAACGCCGGCGTCACCGGCCGCTCCAGCCGGCTCGACGCCGCCGATCCGGCCGTGATCCGCCGCTGCATCGACGTCAATGTCACCGGCGCGATCCTCGCCGCCAAGGAGGCGGTGCTGCGCCTCTCCACCCGCCACGGCGGCGCGGGCGGCGCGATCGTCAACATCTCGTCCGTGGCGGCGGCGCTCGGCAGCCCGGGGGAATATGTCTGGTATGCCGCCAGCAAGGGCGCCATCGACACGCTGACGGTCGGCATGGCCAAGGAGCTCGCGCTCGAGGGTATCCGCGTCAACGCCGTGTCGCCCGGCATGATCGCCACCGAGATCCACGAGAAGAGCACGGGCGACGCCGGACGCGTGGAGCGCATGCGGCCGCTGATCCCGATGCAGCGGATCGGCAGCCCCGACGAGATCGCCGACGCCGTGCTGTACCTGCTCTCCGACGCGGCGAGCTACGTCACCGGCTCCAACCTGACCGTCAGCGGAGGGCGATAGCGCCCCGCCGCCGCGCTGCTCGGGAGCGACACCCTTGCAGCCAAGCGTGACCGGAGCCACCTAGGACGGCGAGACCCGTCGAAAGGACCGCTCCGATGCTTCGCGCCCTCGCCCTCGCCGGGCTCTGCCTGCTTGCTCCCATCGTCGGCCCCTCGGCGGCCCAGGCGCAGGACCCGGACCTCATCTTCCGCAAGTCGACGGTCTTCAAGCTCCTGTCGCCGGACGACAAGCTCGCGACCTACGGCATCGACGATCCGGCCGTGGACGGCGTCGCCTGCCATTTCACCGTCCCGGAGAAGGGCGGCTGGTCGGGCGCGCTTGGCCTCGCCGAGGAGGTGAGCGACATCAGCCTCGCCTGCCGCCAGATCGGGCCGATCCGCTTCAAGGAGAAGATGGAGCAGGGCGCCGTCGCCTTCCGCCAGTCGCGCTCGCTCTTCTTCAAGCGGATGCAGATCGTGCGGGGCTGCGACGCCAAGCGGAACGTGCTCATCTACATGGTCTATTCCGACAGGCTGATCGAGGGCAGCCCGAAGAACTCGACCTCCTCCGTACCCATCATGCCCTGGGGCGCCTCCGGCGAAGTGCCGCGCTGCGCGGAGTGGGTCAGCGGCTGACGCCGGGATGAATGACCGACAACGCGTCGTTGCTTGGCCGTTCAGATGGGCCGCCCTATGTTTGGCACCGTCGACGGCGCCGGCCTCCTGAACGGAGAGAAGGGGGCGCCGGAGAGTCCGGCGGCTGGTCGAGCCCTGCTGCCGCCGGATGGCAAACAAGGGTTCACTCAGCAGGGAAACACCCTATGTCGATCAAGACGCTTCTCGCAGCCGCTCTCCTCGCCGCCACCGCCTCGACTGCGATGGCCCAGACCGCGCAGCCGACCCAGCCGACCACGCAGCCGCGGGCGACGACCCCGGCTCCCGCCCCGGCCCAGGCTCCCGCCGCACAGCGTCCCGCAACCACCGCACCGGCGGCCGCCGCGCCTGCGCCCGCCGCCGCGCAGCCCGCCCGCCCGGCCGCGAACCAGTCGCAGCTCGTCAACCTGAACACCGCCTCCAAGGAGGACCTCGACAAGCTGCCGCAGATCGGCGACGCGCGCGCCGCGGCCATCATCGCCAAGCGCCCCTACAAGGACTGGGCCGACTTCGTCGCGAAGGGCGTGGTCCCCTCCAACGCCGAGGCCGCGATCAAGGACAAGGTCCGCTTCCGCTGAACAGCCGCTGACCCCCACCCGACCTCCCCCTTGCAGGGAGAGGAGAAGAGCGGCGCCAACCGGACTCCCTCCCCTGCAAGGGGAGGGATGGGGAGGGTTCCAGCGCGGCGTCTGATCCCGAGACTGCCGAAGGCTCGGGATGAGGGCCTTTCCCGCTTCACACCGAAACCAGGCCCGACAGGGGCGCGTCCGGACCGGGACCGATCGGCCGGACCAGCACCCGGCGCGGATCCACGGGCCCGGGCATCCGGACGCCGGCGGGCGCCGGCCCGAAGCCCACGCGGTTGTAATAGGCCTCGTCGCCCACGAGCAGCACAGCGCGATGGCCCTCGGCCTCCGCAGCGGCGAGCGCGGCCTCGATCAGGCGCTGCGCGATGCCCTTCGAGCGGAAGGCGGGATCGACCGTGAGCGGCCCGAGCAGCAGCGCCGGCGCCTCGCCGACATGGATCTTCGTCAGCCGCACGGAGCCGACGACGAGCGTGCTGACCCGCGCGACGAAGGAGAGCGACAGATCGTGCGGGTTGCCCTCGCGCAGGCGATAGGCCGTGCGCGCGAAGCGGCCCGGCCCGAACGCCCGCTTCTCCAGCCCCTCGATCGCGTCCGCGTCGCTCGCGCGCTCGGTCGCGATCACGATGTCCAGCCCAGCCATGGCCTGGCCGGTTAGCAGCTAGGCGCTGGCTTTGGAAGCGGCCTCGAGGAAGCCGTCGACCGCTGCATCCTCCGTCTGCCAGGAGCACACGAAGCGGCAGAGCACTTCGCCGGCTGCGGGCTTGCGGTCGTCCGCCATGGATTCGTGGCGCCAGCGGTAGAAGCGGAAGCCCTGGGCCAGGAGCGCCTTCTCCGTCTCCTCGCGCATCACCACGAAGAGCTCGTTGCCGTCGACATCCCAGGCGAGCCGCATGGCATTCTGCCGGCGGATGCCCTCCGCCAGCCGCCGCGCGGCGGCGTTCGCCCTGCGCGCGAGGTCGAGCCAATGGTCGTCCGCCAGCCAGCCCTGGAACTGCGAGGAGAGCAGCCGGCCCTTGGACAGGAGATGCCCGCCGCGCATGCGGCGGAACTCCGCCGTCTCCGCCAGCGCCGGATCGAAGAAGATCACGGCCTCCGCCGCCATCGCGCCGTTCTTCGTGGCGCCGAGGCAGAGCACGTCGACACCCGCCTTCCAGGTCAGTTCCGCCGGCGTCGCGCCGCTGCCGACGAGGGCGTTGGAGAAGCGGGCGCCGTCGAGATGGACCTTGAGCCCGTGCTTCTTCGCGATCGCCGCCAGCGCCGCCGTCTCCGCGGGCGTGTAGGCGGTGCCGCATTCGGTCAGGTTGGTGAGCGAGAGCGCCGACGGCTTGACGGAATGGATGCCCCGGCGCGGCGCGTCGAGCGAGGCCGCCAGCGTCTGCGGCGCGATCTTACCGCCGACGCCGGGCAGCGGCGTGATCTTGGCGCCGCCCGTCCATTGCTCCGGCCCGCCGCACTCGTCGGTCATCACATGCGCGTCCTGGTGGCAGACGATCTCGCCCCAGGCCGGCGCCAGGCAGGCGAGCGCCAGGCCGTTGGCGGCTGTGCCGGTCGGCATCAGGAAGACGCGGATCTCCGCCTCGAAGATTGCGGCGAGCCGCGTCTCGACCCCCTTGGTGATCGCGTCCTCGCCGTAGGAGGCCATCGCGCCCCCGTTGGCGGCGACGATCGCCTCCAGGACCCGCGGGCTCGCGCCCACCACGTTGTCGCTGCCGAAATGCATGGATGCTCCGAAAGTACCTTGGCCGTTTCCCGGCCGTTTCGTTGACTTGACCATGCCAAGTGGTATCAGGCCGGCATCTTCCCGCAACCCGTGTTCAGGCCGGAAAGCCTTTCCGCCGGAACACCCGGCGGAGCCGCGGCGTTCGACGAGGCGGCTCCCCCCTTAGCAAGCCCAGAGGTTCCAGGTCATGGCGGTTCGCGTCTTCATCAACGGCTTCGGTCGCATCGGCCGCAACGTGCTGCGCGCCATCGTCGAGTCCGGCCGCAAGGACATCGTCGTCGTCGGCATCAACGATCTCGGCCCGGTCGAGACGAACGCGCATCTGCTCCGCTTCGATTCCGTGCATGGCCGCTTCCCGGCCGAGGTCGGCGTCGATGGCGAGGCGATCGTCGTCAATGGCCAGAAGATCCGCGTCACCGCCATCAAGAACCCGGCCGAGCTGCCGCACCAGGAGCTCGGCGTCGACATCGCCATGGAATGCACGGGCATCTTCACGAGCCGCGACAAGGCCGCCGCCCATCTCCAGGCCGGCGCCAAGCGCGTGATCGTCTCGGCCCCGGCCGATGGCGCGGACCTCACGGTCGTCTATGGCGTGAACCACGACAAGCTGACGAAGGACCATGTCGTCATCTCGAACGCCTCCTGCACGACGAACTGCCTGGCCCCCGTCGCCCAGGTGCTGAACGAGACGATCGGCATCGAGCGCGGCATGATGACGACCATCCATTCCTACACGAACGACCAGCCCTCGCTCGACCAGATGCACAAGGACCTCTACCGGGCCCGCGCCGCGGCCGTGTCGATGATCCCGACCTCGACGGGCGCGGCGAAGGCCGTCGGCCTCGTGCTGCCCGAGCTCAAGGGCAAGCTCGACGGCTCCTCGATCCGCGTGCCCACGCCGAACGTCTCGGTCGTCGACCTCAAGTTCGTGGCGAAGCGCGCCACGACGAAGGAGGAGATCAACGAGGCGATCATCGCGGCGGCGGACGGCAAGCTGAAGGGCGTGCTGGGCTACACCCGCCATCCCAACGTCTCGATCGACTTCAACCATGATCCGCATTCGTCGATCTTCCATCTCGACCAGACCCGCGTGATGGAGGGCACCTTCTGCTCGATCCTGACCTGGTACGACAACGAGTGGGGCTTCTCGAACCGCATGAGCGACACCGCCGTCGCCATGGCGAAGCTGATCTAGCCTCGTTTTGGCTTCCTTCTCCCGCGAGGGAGACGGGGGAGAACATCAATGCCCTTCAAGACCCTCTCCGACCTTTCTCCCCGCGGCCAGCGCATTCTCGTGCGCGTCGATCTCAACGTGCCGGTCGAGAATGGCCGCGTCACCGACGCCACGCGCCTCGACCGCATCCTGCCGACGATCGGGGAACTGAGCGACGCCGGCGGCCGGGTGATCCTGCTCGCGCATTTCGGCCGGCCCAAGGGTCGCGATCCGAAGGAGAGCCTGCAGCCGGTGGCGAAGGAACTCGCGGGCCGGCTCGGCAAGCCGATCGCCTTCGCGGCCGACTGCATCGGCCCCGAGGCCGAGGCCGCCGTGGCCGGACTGAAGGACGGCGAGGTGCTCTGTCTCGAGAACACGCGCTTCCACGCCGGCGAGGAGAAGAACGATCCCGCCTTCGTCGAGGCGCTGGCGAAGCTCGGCGACGCCTATGTCAACGACGCCTTTTCCGCGGCCCACCGGGCGCATGCCTCGACCGAGGGTCTCGCCCGCAAGCTGCCCGCCTATGCCGGCCGCACGATGGAGGCGGAGCTGGTGGCGCTCGATAAGGCGTTGGGAGCTCCCAACAGGCCGGTGATCGCGATCGTCGGCGGGGCCAAGGTCTCGACCAAGCTCGACCTCCTGAAGAACCTGGTCCACAAGGTCGATGCGCTGGTGATCGGCGGCGGCATGGCCAACACCTTCCTGCACGCGCAGGGGATCGGCATCGGCAAGTCGCTCGCCGAGAAGGACCTTGCCGACACCGCGCGGTCGATCCTCGACGAGGCCGGCCGCGCCGGCTGCGCCATCATCCTGCCCGTGGATGCGACGGTCGCCTGGCACTTCCAGGCGAACGCCCCGCACCAGGGATACGGCCTCGACGCCATCCCCGCCGACGGCATGATCCTGGATGTGGGCCCGCAGTCGATCGAGCGCATCAACGCCGCGATCAACGATGCGGCGACGCTGGTCTGGAACGGCCCGCTCGGCGCCTTCGAGCTCACGCCCTTCGACACCGGCACCGTGGCGGCGGCGAAGCACGTGGCCGAGCGCGCGAAGGCCGGCAAGCTGGTGGCGGTCGCCGGCGGCGGCGACACGGTCGCGGCGCTCAACGCCGCCGGCGTGGCCGACGACTTCAGCTACGTCTCGACGGCGGGCGGCGCCTTCCTCGAATGGATGGAAGGCAAGGAGCTGCCGGGCGTGAAGGCGCTGGGGTGACTGTCATCCCCGGCGCGCCGCAGGCGCGGGAAGGGGATCCAGAATCCTAGAGGCAGGGAGGGGTGGATTCCCTTCCCCTGCGCTTCGCTCCGGACGGGAATGACAGAGCGTTGCGCATGCCCTCGATTTTTCGGAGGCTACCCATGCCGGGGCTCGGGTGTTATTTTCGACACCATGAGCGACGCTGTCCAGAACATCATGCTCGACATCCTGAAGAGGATTCAGGGCGACAACGCCGAGTTCCGACGCGTTGTCGAGGCGCGCTTCGACCGGCTGGAGGAGATCGTCCGCAAGCAGCGGCGCGATTCCGCGGGCATGCTGGTCATGATGCGGGCGACGGCGAGCGACTTCGACGAGCGGGTCAGCGAGATCGAGGAGCGCATGGACGCACTCGAGGGTCGCAGCGGCTGACGTCATCCTCCAGCTGGCCGAGCCATGGCTGTCGCGCCCGTTGCACCCGTGGTAGCTTTTCCGCATGAGCGACACAGCCCAGAGCGCCATCCTCGAAGCCCTGAATAGCATCCAGGCGAAGCTGCGGGAGCATGACCGGCGCTTCGACCGTCTCGAGGAGACCATCCTCCGGCAGGGCCGCGATTCCGCCGGCGCGCTGATGATGATGCGGGCCACCGCCGGCGACTTCGAGCAGCGCATCGCCGAGATCAGGGACCGCATCGAGGCTCTCGACCGCGGCAACGACTTCGGCCCGACCGGGGGTCTGCGGGAACCATAGGCCGCAAGTCTGCTTTTCGCTGGGTCACGCGCGCGCTATATGCGCGCCACAAACACGTCCCAGAGGAACCCCATGGCCCGCATCACCCTCCGACAGCTGCTCGACCATGCCGCCGAGAACGACTACGGCGTGCCGGCCTTCAACATCAACAACATGGAGCAGGCGCTCGCCATCATGGCGGCGGCGAACGAGGTCGACGCGCCGGTCATCATCCAGGCCTCGCGCGGCGCGCGCTCCTACGCCAACGACGTCATGCTGCGGCACATGATGGACGCGGTGACCGAGATCTACCCGCATATCCCGGTCTGCGTGCATCTCGACCACGGCAACGAGCCGGCGACCTGCATGACCGCGATCCAGGCCGGCTTCACCTCCGTCATGATGGACGGCTCGCTGAAGGCCGACGGCAAGACGCCGGGCGACTGGGACTACAACGTCGCCGTGACCCGCAAGGTCACCGAGATGGCCCACCTCGGCGGCATCTCGGTCGAGGGCGAGCTCGGCGTGCTCGGCAGCCTCGAGAGCGGCATGGGCGAGGCGGAGGACGGCCATGGCGCCGAGGGCAAGCTCAGCCACGACCAGCTCCTGACGAACCCGGACGAGGCCGTGAAGTTCGTGGCCGAGACGAAGGTCGACGCGCTCGCGATCGCGATGGGCACCTCGCACGGCGCCTACAAGTTCTCGCGCAAGCCGGACGGCAAGGTGCTGGCGATGCATGTGATCGAGGAGATCCACCGCAAGCTGCCGAACACGCATCTCGTGATGCACGGCTCGTCGTCGGTGCCGCAGGATCTGCAGGACATCATCAACAGCTATGGCGGCCAGATCAAGCCGACCTGGGGCGTGCCGGTCGAGGAGATCCAGCGCGGCATCAAGAACGGTGTCCGCAAGATCAACATCGACACCGACAACCGGATGGCCATGACCGGCCAGATCCGCAAGGTGCTCGCCGAGACGCCGGGCGAGTTCGACCCGCGCAAGTATCTGAAGCCGGCGATGGAGGCCATGCAGAAGCTCTGCAAGCAGCGCCTGCAGGAGTTCAACACGGCTGGCCAGGCGTCGAAGATCAAGCGCGTGCTGACGCTGGCCGAGATGGCGAAGCGCTATTCCAAGGGCGAACTCGACCCGGCCTTCGCGGCGAAGAAGGCAGCCTGAGCTTGGCCGACGCCGCGGCCTTCCGCCGTCTGGCGCTCGCGCTGGACGGCGTGACGGCCGCGCCGCACATGGACCGCACCGCCTTCAAGGTGGCGCGGATCTTCGCGACGCTGGCGGCGGACGAGGCGAGCGCCAACCTCAAGTTCTCCGAGGACGAGCAGGCGCTGAAATGCGCCGTCGCTGGCGAAGCCTTCCGTCCCGTGCCGGGAGGCTGGGGCCGCATGGGCTGGACCTCCGTCGCCCTGACGGCGGTCAGCGAGGCTGAACTGGCCGATGCGCTGACCATCGCCTGGCGGCATGCCCAGCCGAAGGCGCGCCGCCGGCGCTGACGCAATCTTTCCGTCACATTGCGGCGCGACGCTTCCCTCGTTCCCGAGGGAGGATCCCATGCGCTTGATGCTCATTCTGACGACGGCCCTGATCACGGCCGGCGCGTCCGCCGTGTCGGCCCAGCCGGCGAAGACGCTCGATGGCAAGCCTCCCCTGGTGATCGGCCACCGGGGCGCGTCAGGGTACCTCCCGGAGCATACGCTCGAAGCCTACAGGCTCGCGATCGCGCAGGGCGCGGACGCGATCGAGCCCGATCTGGTGATGACCAGGGACGGCTATCTGATCGCCCGGCACGAGCCGATGCTCTCCGGCACGACCGATGTCGCGGATCGCCCCGAGTTCGCGTCGCGCAAGCGCAAGATGCTGGTCGACGGACAGGAGACGGACGACTGGTTCGCCGGCGACTTCACCATCACCGAAATCCGCACGCTGCGCGCCAGGCAGGCGATGGCCGACCGCGACCAGTCGCACAACGGCAAGTACCTGATCCCGACCTTCCAGGAGGTCATCGACCTCGCGAAGTCCGAGTCGGCCCGGCTGGGCCGGACGATCGCCGTCTACCCCGAGACCAAGCATCCGACCTTCCATGCCGCCATCGGCCTGCCGCTGGAGCCGAGCCTCGTCGGCGTCCTCAATGCCGCCGGCTGGACCACGAAGGAGGCGCCGGTGTTCGTCCAGAGCTTCGAGACGGCCAACCTCAAGTTCCTGCGCCGGCTCACGAACGTCCGCCTGGTCCAGCTCGTCGATGCCGATGACGTCGCCGCGGACGGCCGCATCGTCCTCAAGGCGCCCTACGACAGGCCGTATGATTTCGTCGTAACCGGCGACAAGCGGACCTTCGCCGACCTCCTGACGAAGGAGGGCCTGAAGGAAATCCGCAGCTATGCCGACGGCGTGGGCCCCTGGAAGCCCTACCTCATCCCGGCCCGCCAGACCCTCGGCGCGGACGGCAAGCCGACCGACCTCAATGGCGACGGCAAGATCGACGAGCAGGACCGCACGCTGCTGCCGCCGACCAGCGTGGTCGCGGACGCCCATGCCGCCGGCCTCTTCGTCCACACCTGGACCTTCCGCAGCGAACCCAGGCGCCTCGCCTCCGACTTCAATGGCGATCCGGTCAACGAGTACAAGGCCTTCTTCGCGATCGGCGTGGATGGCCTCTTCAGCGACTTCCCGGACCATGCGGTGAAGGCCCGCGCCGGCACGCAGTAGCAGGACTTCGGCGGCGTCCGCTTGCATCGGGAGGCGTTCTCGGACAGGACGGCCTTCCGATGTCCGACGCAACGCGCCTCTATCTCGTCACGCCGCCGGTCTCCGACCCGGCCGCCTTCCGTCCGCTGCTCGACGCGGCGCTGGCGGCCGGCGACGTCGCCTGCCTGCACCTGCGCATCGCCGCGGCCGAGGGTCAGGCGGCGAAGCGCTTCGTGCAGGCGCTGGCGCCCGCGGCGCAGGAGCGGGGCGCGGCCGTGCTGATCGATCCGCCCGCCGACTGGCGCGAGGTGGCGCGGCTCGGCGCAGACGGCGTCCATTGCCCCGACCCCACCCGGGCCGCCGATGCGCTGGAGGCGATGAAGCCCGACAGGATCGCGGGAGTCGGCGGCCTCAAGTCGCGCGACGCCGCCATGACGGCCGGCGAGGCCGGCGTGGACTACGTCATGTTCGGCGAACCGCGGCCCGACGGCACGGTGCCGCCGGCCGATCAGGTGATCGAACGCTGCCGCTGGTGGGCGGAGCTCTTCAACACGCCCTGCGTGGGCTACGCGGCGACGCCGGAGATGGTCGCGCCGCTCGCCGCAGCCGGTGTTGAGTTCGTCGCGCTCGGGCCCTGGGTCTTCACGGGTGCGCCCGCTGACGTGGCGGCGGCGGTCCGACAGGCCGGGCTCGACCTGAAACGCGCCTGAACCGACCAGGGACCGCGCTCCGGCAGGGGCTGCCGGGCCCGTTCGATGCCCCGTCGCGCTTGACCCGAGGCCTCCGCAGGCTCAGGAGGGGCGCCCGCGCACCGCGCCCGCTGTTTCCAATCCCGAAGAGCCCGCCATGATCCGCACCCCCCTCATGAACGTCATGACCGCCGCCGCGCAGAAGGCCGCGCGCGGGCTGAAGCGCGACTTCGGCGAGGTCGCGCTGCTGCAGGTCTCGCGCAAGGGCCCCGCGGATTTCGTCTCCGCCGCCGACAAGAAGGCCGAGAAGATCCTGTTCGAGGAGCTATCCCGCGCCCGCCCGGGCTACGGCTTCCTGATGGAGGAGGGCGGGTCGGTCGAGGGCAAGGACAAGACCCACGTCTGGCACATCGACCCGCTCGACGGCACGACCAACTTCCTGCACGGCATCCCGCATTTCGCGATCTCCGTGGCGCTCGAGCGCGACGGCCAGCTCGTGGCGGGGCTCGTCTTCAATCCGGTGACGGACGAAATGTACATGGCCGAGAAGGGCCAAGGCGCCTATCTCAACAACCAGCGCCTGCGCGTCGCCCAGCGCAGCGACATCCGCGAGGCGGTGGTCTGCTGCGGCATCCCGCATATCGGCCGCGGCGACCATCGCCAGTTCCTGAATGAGCTGGCGCAGGTCATGGCGGTCACCGCCGGCGTGCGCCGCACGGGCGCGGCGGCGCTCGACCTTGCCTATGTGGCGGCCGGCCGCTTCGACGCCTTCTGGGAGCGCCGGCTCTCGACCTGGGACATGGCGGCCGGCGCCGTGCTCGTGCGCGAGGCCGGCGGCTACGTGGCCGACGTCAACGGTCATCCCGGCTACATGCAGACCGGCGATATCGTGGCCGGCAACGAGGCGATCCAGAAGGATCTGCTGGCGCTCATCAAGAAGGCGCAGGCGGCCTAAGGCGAGGAGACTGGCCTAAGGGTTCGACGTGGTCCGACCGGAAGGGCTGGACGCGGCCTCCGGTTCTTGCTCAACCTTGTCTGGAAGACGGCTGAAGCAGGCCGCCGGAGGAAGAGCCATGATCAAAACTGCCCTGGCGGCCGTCGCCGCCGCGATGCTGACCCTGAGTCCCGCCATGCTCCGGCCCGCCCCCGCCCAGACGCCCGCCCCGCTCATCATCGAGAAGAAGGTCTTCGAGATGCCGAGCTACACGACACTCGGCGGCAAGGTGATCAAGGGCGTCAGGATCGGCTGGCAATCGGCCGGCACGCTGAACGCGGATCGCTCCAACGCGATCCTGATCACGCATTTCTTCTCCGGCAACAGCCATGCCTTCGGTAAGTACAAGCCGGAGGACCAGGCCGCCGGCTACTGGGACGCGATCATCGGACCCGGCAAGGCGATCGACACGGACAAGTACTTCGTCCTCTCGTCCGACACGCTGGTGAACCTGAACATGGCGGGCGGCACGGTCACGACCGGCCCCGCCACGATCAACCCGGACACCGGCAAGCCCTGGGGCATGGATTTTCCGGTCGTCGGCATCGGCGATTTCGTCAATGTCCAGAAGGCGCTCGTCGAGAGCCTCGGCATCCGCAAGCTGCATGCCGTCGCCGGCCCCTCGATGGGCTCGCTGCAGGCCTATGACTGGGCCGCGCGCCATCCGGAGATGGTCGACCGCATCATCCCCGTCATCGGCGCGGCCGAGGCCTCGCCCTGGCTGATCGCCTGGCTCGACGTCTGGGCCGCTCCGATCCGCCTCGATCCCAAGTGGAACGGCGGCGACTACTATGGCAAGGAACCGCCACTCGCCGGCTTCGCCGAGGCGCTGAAGGTCGTGAGCCTGCAGGCCAACCACTGGAACTGGGCCGAAAAGATCGTCGGCCGCGCCCATGCCGAGGGTGGCAAGGACCCCGCCGCCGACATGGCGAACCGCTATCGCATCGAGACGCTGCTCGGGAACGCCGGCGCGGCCCGCGCCAAGGTCTCCGACGCCAACCATTTCCTCTATCTCGTGAAGGCCAACCAGACCTTCGCGCCGGGCGGCGCGCAGTCGCTCGAGGAGGCGGCGAAGAAGATCAAGGCCAAGACGCTGCTGCTCTATGCGCCGGGCGACCAGGTCTTCCCGGCCGAATGGATCAAGCGCACGGAAGCCGCGTTGAAGGCTGCCGGAACGCCGGTCGAATCGGCCGAGATCGGCGGACCGAACGGGCATCTCAACGGCGTGATCGGCATGGCGCCGCTCGGGCCGAAGATCGCCGCATTCCTGGCGAATTGAGGCGGACGCGGGGCGGCAGCGCGGCCTCGGCGGCGGAGCGTCGTCCTGACGGTCCGTCCGCCGATTTGCGCTTGCCCGCCGCAAGGCCTATTTTCGATCCCGCCGACAGGAAATCGACCGCATGGCCGAACGACTTGATCTGAGCCGCGACCAAACGCTCGACCCGCACCGGCTGACGCCGCCGCGGCGTTATCTGGTGCGGATGATCGTGTTCCTGCTGCTGGCGGGCTTCCTGCTGGCGATCCTCGCCCGCGACCTGCAGCGCGCCTTCATGGCGAACCCCGGCCTCAACGGCCTGATCGTCGGCTGCCTCGCGGTCGGCATCATGCTCTCGCTCTGGCAGGTGATCCGGCTGTTCCGCGAGGTCCGCTGGGTGAACGAGCTGCGCGGCGAGCGGCCGGACCTCGCCCTGCAGGCGACGCCGCTCTTGCTCGCGCCCATCGCCACGCTGCTCGGCGACAAGGCGGGCCGGGCCACGATCTCGACCGGCACCCTGCGCTCCGTGCTCGAATCGGTGGGCATGCGGCTCGACGAATTGCGCGACGTCTCGCGCTACCTCACGGGCCTTCTCGTCTTCCTCGGGCTGCTCGGCACCTTCTGGGGCCTGCTCGAAACCGTGGGGTCCGTCGGCAACGTGATCGGCTCCATGCAATCGGGCAAGGATGCGACGGTGCTCTTCGACGAACTGAAGGCCGGCCTGCAGGCGCCGCTCGCCGGCATGGGCGTCTCCTTCTCGTCCTCCCTCTTCGGCCTCGCCGGCTCGCTGGTGCTCGGCTTCCTCGACCTGCAGGCGGGACAGGCGCAGACGCGCTTCTACAACGAGCTGGAGGACTGGCTCTCGACCACGGTCGTCGACGGCGCGCCGGCGGATCATGCCGACCTCGCCTCGGCCGTCGAGCGGCTGACGCGGCTGATCAGCGCCCAGACCGGACAGGCCGTCACCAACCAGAGCCTCGCCAGCCTCGCCGAGGGCATCCAGCAGCTCGTCCAGCACATGCGGCAGGAGCAGCAGCAGATCCGCGACTGGGTGGAGGCGCAGGCCGACAGCCACCAGGACGTGAAGAAGCTGCTGACGCGCCTCACCGCCGAGCAGGAACGGACCTGACATGCCCGGCGTCCTCGCCCGCACGCGCCGCCGGTCGGAACCGCTCAACTACTGGCCGGCCTATGTCGACGCGCTGTCGATCCTGCTGCTCGTCTTCATCTTCCTCGTCACCGTCTTCATGCTGGGGCAGTTCTTCCTGTCGCGCGAGGTCTCGGGCCGCGACGAGGCACTGAACCGGCTGAATGCGCAGATCGCGGAGCTGACCGACCTCCTGGCGCTCGAGCGTGCGAGCGGCCGCGGCCGCGACGACACGATCGCGGCGCTGACCGTGACGCTCGACGGCGCCCGCGCCGAGGCCGACCGGCTGCGCGCCGAAGCCTCGAACCTCGGCGGCGCGGCCGCCGGCGCCGCCTCGGCCCAGCGCGCGCTCGATGCCGAGCGGGCACTGACCGCGCGGGCCGCGGCGCAGGTCGAGATCCTCAACCAGCAGATCGCGGCGCTCAGGCGCCAGCTCGCCGCCATCGAGGACACGCTTGGCGCCTCGGAGCAGAAGGACCGCGAGGCGCAGGCCCGCATCGCCGATCTCGGCGCGCGCCTCAACGTGGCGCTCGCCCAGCGCGTGCAGGAACTCACGCGCTACCGTTCCGACTTCTTCGGCCGCCTGCGCAACGTGCTGCAGGCGAGGCCCGAGTTCCGCATCGTCGGCGACCGTTTCGTCATCCAGTCGGAGATCCTGTTCGACCCCGGCCAGGCGCAGCTCAACCCCGCCGGCCTGCCCGAACTCGACAAGCTGGCGCAGGCGCTCTTGGACGTCGCGCGCGAGATCCCGCCGGACATCGCCTGGGTGCTGCGCGTCGACGGCCACACGGACGCGCGGCCGATCCGCAACCTCCAGTTCCCCTCGAACTGGGAACTCTCCACGGCCCGCGCCATCGCGGTCGTGCGTTACCTCGCGACGCGCGGCATCCCGGAGAACCGGCTCCTCGCCGCCGGCTTCGCCGAATTCCAGCCGCTGGAGCCCGGCGACACCGACGACATCCGCCGCCGGAACCGCAGGATCGAGCTGAAGCTGACGGAGCGGTGAGGCTTGGCCCTGCGATTCCGGGCGCTCGAGGAAAAGGATTTTCCGGCGCTGCTCGACCTCTGGGCCGCGAGCTGGACCGAGGTCTATGAGGATTTCGAGGCCGATCGCGCCTGGTTCGAAGGCCATGTCCGCGCCGAGATGGCGAACGGCGCTCTCTGCCGCCTGGGCGAGGATGACGGCCTTGCCGGCTTCCTGCTGATCCACCCTGCGGCCGGTTTCATCGAGCATATCTGCGTGGCGGCCGACCGAAAGGGGCAGGGCATCGGTCTGGCGTTGCTGGAGGAGGCGAGCCGCCTATCACCTCGGGGGCTCGAACTCACCGTGCGGGCCGCCAACGGCCGCGCGATCCGCTTCTATGAGCGGGAGGGCTTTCTGCGGATCGGCGAAAGCGCCAGCGCGTTCTCGGGGTTGCCGATCTGGCGCTATCGGCGGGAACCAAGGGCCGTTTCCGTGGGGTGACTGCAGGACCGTTTTGCGTCCTTCGAGGCTGGCCTGCGGCCAGCACCTCAGGATGAGAAAGGTCGGGTGATGGGCGGAATTGTGGGTCTCTATGCCGTCCACCAACATGCCTCATCCTGAGGTGCGAGCAATTGCGAGCCTCGAAGGACGCAGGAGGCAGATGCAGCGCTGTTTCCAACCCAAGGGCTCCGCCTCGCCGCTGTCGTCTCCGACCCGGATCGCCGTCTCCTTCAGACGCCGGCGCAGCGGTGGATCCCATCCTCATTGCGGACCGATCAAAATCTAGCTATATAGCTATTTTGGAGTTCCGCATGGGCGCGAGCAAGCTGACCGTCACCGAAGTGAACCAGAATTTCTCGCGCGCCCGTAATGCTCTCGCGAACGGGCCGGTGGTCATCACGGAGCGAGGCGAGCCTGCCTTCGTCCTTATGACCTATGAAGACTACAAGCAGCGGCAGGAGGGGCGCCCGACGCTGCTGGAGCGCATCGATCTGCCGGGCACCGAGGCGATCGACTTCGATCCGCCCCGCCTCGGTCCAGGCTTCCGCCCCGCCGACCTCGACTGATGTATCTCCTCGACACCAACGTCGTCTCCGAGCTTCGGCGGCGCGGCCAGGCCGATCCAGGCGTGCTGGCGTGGTTTGACGAAACGCCGGAGGAGCTGATGGCGATCTCGGTGGTGACCGTCGCCGAGCTGGAAGCCGGCGTGTGCCGGATCGAGCGCCGGGACCCGACGCAGGGCCAGCTCATCCGCCGCTGGGTGGACGGCGTCCTGGCCGCCTTCGCCGGGCGCATCGAGCCGATCGACGTCGTCATCGCCAGGCTTTGCGGCGGGCTGCATGGGCCCGACCCGCGACCGGCGAGCGATGCCTGGATCGCAGCGACCGCGCTGGCCAGGGGATGGAGCGTCGTGACCCGCAACCGGCGGGATTTCGAGCCGATGGGTGTGAGAACGATCGATCCCTGGCGGCGGTAGACGGGTCAGCGCCCCACGCCGACCCTGCCCGCCTCTCCGCTGTCGTTCGCGGCCCGGATCGCCGCGTCGAACTGCAGGGTCGCCAGCCGCGCATAGAGCCCGTCCTGCTTGCGGGTCAGGCTCTGGTGCGTGCCTTCCTCGACGATGCAGCCCTCGTCCATGACGAGGATGCGGTCGGCCTTCAGCACGGTCGCGAGCCGGTGGGCCACGACGATCGTCGTGCGGCCCTGCATCAGCACGTCGAGCGCGGCCTGCACCGCCGCCTCGTTCTCGGCGTCCAGCGCCGAGGTCGCCTCGTCGAGCAGCAGGATCGGCGCGTCCTTGAGGATGGCGCGCGCGATCGCAAGCCGCTGGCGCTCGCCGCCCGAGAGCGTCACGCCGCGCTCGCCCACGCGCGTCTCGAAGCCCTTGTCCATGGCCTCGATGAAGGCGAGCGCCGAGGCCTGCTCCGCCGCGCGGCGCAGATCCGCGTCGGTCGCGTCGGCGCGGGCGTAGCGCAGGTTCTCGGCGATCGTGCCGGAGAAGATCACGGGATCCTGCGGCACCAGCGCGATGCGGTTGCGCAGCTCGTCGAGCGCCACGGTGCGGATGTCGACGCCGTCCACCAGCACGCGGCCCCGCGTCGGATCGTAGAAGCGGGCGACGAGCTGCACGAGCGTGCTCTTGCCCGCGCCGGAGGGGCCGACGACCGCGATGCGCTCGCCGGGCTCCACGCTGATGCTGACCGGGCCGAGGGAAGGCTGCTCCGGCCGCGAGGGATAGGCGAAGGTGACGTCCTCGAGGGCGATCGCGCCCCGGGCCGGGACCGGCATGGCGACGGGGTTCGGGGGATCCATGACGTCCGGCTTCGTTTCCAGGAGCTCGGCGATGCGGCCGGCCGCGCCGGCGGCGGCCGACACCTCGTTCCAGACCTCGGAGAGCTGCGAGAGCGAGCTCGCCGCGAAGACGGCATAGAGGATGAACTGCGCCAGCCGGCCGCCCGTCATCGAGCCCTCGATCACAGCCTGCGCGCCGAGCCACAGGATGCCGATCACCGAGGCGAAGATGCAGAAGATCGCGACCGCGGTGAGCACGGCGCGGGCCCGCAGCGAATCGCGCGCCGTGCCGTAGGCATGCTCGACCGCCGCGCCATAGGTCGAGCGGACGCGCGAGGCCGCGCCGAAGACCTGCATCGTGCGCGCCGCGCCGATCTGCTCGGTGGCGTAGGCCGAGGTTTCCGCGAGCGCGTCCTGCGCCTCGCGCGACCGCTTGCGCACCGAGCGCCCCGCGCCGATCAGCGGCAGCAGGATCACCGGAATCGCCACAAGCACCAGCGCGGAGAGCTTCGGACTGGTCCAGACCATCATCGCCGTCGCGCCGAGGAAGAGCACGAAGTTCCTGAGCGCGATCGAGGCGCTCGCCCCGAAGGCGGACTTGAGCTGCGTCGTGTCGGCGGAGAGGCGCGAGACGAGTTCGCCCGAGCGCGACCGGTCGTAGAAGGCGGCGTCGAGCTTCGTGAGATGGTCGAAGACCGCGGCGCGCAGGTCCGCGACCACCCGCTCGCCGAAGGTCATCACGAGATAGTAGCGGCCGGCGCTCGCCAGCGCGAGGACGGCGACGACCGCGAGCAGCACCGAGAAATACTGGCTGATGAAGGCGGCGTTCTCGGCCGTGAAGCCGAGATCGACCACGCGCCGCACCGCGACCGGGATCAGCAGCGTCGCGGCCGAAGCGACGGCCAGCGCGGCGATGGCGGCCGAGATGCGGCCCTTGTGCCGCAGCGCGAAGGGAATCAGCGGCAGCAGGCTGCGCAGGGACGTCTTCGGCGCGGTCTTCGGCGGTTCGGATGCCATGTCTCTTTCGTGTCCTCGCCCCCGCGGCCCGCAACAGGTTCCAGCGCCGTTTCGCGGATGAATGGGGTCCGTTAGGCCCTTCGCGCAAGGTCTTTGTTGATTTGGAGCAATCCTGTCGCAGGTCGGGCCCGGCAACGCTTGCGCCGGACGCCCGCTGGCCGCATCTTTGTCGCATGCAACAAATTGAATGTCTCAGGCCAAGAGTTCGAGCATGAGTGCGACGTTGACGCTCGACATCACGGGCATGCATTGCGCGGGCTGTGCCGGCGCCGTGGAGCGCGCTCTCGAGAAGATCGCGGGAGCCGGCAACGTGACGGTCAGCACGGCCCTCGAGCGGGCCGACATCCGCGCCCCGGTCGATCCGGCGGCGGCCGTCGCCGCCGTCGAGGCGGCTGGCTATGGCGCGAGCCCCCGGCTCGGCAGCGCGGCGGAGCGGCGCGCCGCGCGCGAGCGGCTGGAGGCCGACCGCCGGGCGGAGGAGCGGCAGAGCTTCCTCCTCTTCGTGCTGGCCGCGCTCCTGTTCCTGCCCTTCCTGGCGGACATGATCGGCGGCTTCCTGGGCTACGGCCACGGCGCGCTGCTGCCGCCGATGCTGCAGCTCGCGCTGGCGACGCCGGTGCAGTTCGTCTGCGGCTGGCGCTTCATCAGGGGCGCCGCGAAGAGCCTGTCGTTGGGAGCTCCCAACATGGACGTGCTCATCGCGGTCGGGACGCTGGCGGCCTATGGCTTCAGCGCCTGGCGGGTCCTCTCGGGCGAGGCGCATCATGGGCACGCGCTCTATTTCGAGGGCGCGGTCGCCATCATCGCCTTCGTGCTGCTCGGCAAGGTGCTGGAGGCCCGCGCCCGGACCGACGCGGGCGACGCGCTCGCCGCCCTCTCCCGCGGCCAGGAGCCGACCATCCTCGTGCATCGCGCCGGCGCCTGGGTCGAGGCGCCGGCGGAATCGCTGCAGGTCGGCGAGCATTTCGCCGTCAGGCCCGGCCAGCGCGCCGCCGCCGACGGTCTCGTGGCCGATGGCAGCAGCACGATGGACGAGAGCCTCGTGACCGGCGAAAGCCTGCCGCAGCTAAAGACCGCTGGCGCGAAGGTCGTCGCCGGCTCTCTGAACGGCACGGGCCTGCTGACGGTCACGGCGACCGCCGTCGGCGAGGATGCGACGCTCGCCCGCATCGCCCGCCTCGTCGAGGCGGCGCAGACCGGCCGCGCCCCGGCGCAGCGCCTCGCCGATCGCGTCTCCCGGATCTTCGTCCCGGCAGTGATCGTTGTCGCGCTTCTGACCTACGCCGGCTGGTGGTGGCTGGGGCGGCCGGAAACCGCGCTCGTGGCCGCCATCTCGGTGCTCGTGGTCTCGTGCCCCTGCGCGCTCGGCCTCGCCACGCCGATCGCGCTCGTGGCCGGCATGGGCTCCGCCGCGAAGTCCGGCATCCTCGTGCGCGACATCGAGGCGCTGGAGCTCGCGGCCGACGTCGACACCGTCGCCTTCGACAAGACGGGCACGCTCACCGAGGGCCATCCGCGCGTGGTCGCCATCTCGGCGCCCGGCGTCGGCCCGGAGGCGGCGCTGAAGCTTGCGCTCGCGCTGTCCAGCGGCAGCGAACACCCGCTCGCGGGCGCCATCCGCGACGCGGCGCAGGACCGCGAAATCGTGGCCGACCCGGCCGCATCGCTCGAGGTCGTGCCCGGCGGCGGCGTGAAGGGACTGATCAACGGCGTCCCGGCCTATTTCGGCTCGGCCGACTTCGTCCGCGAGGCGGGCATCTCGCTGGGCGTGCTGGAGCAGGTGATCAGCCGCGACGCGAGCTTCGGGGAGGCCCAGAGCGTCTCGTGGCTCGCCGGCGCCGGCCGCGTCATCGGCGCCTTCGCCTTCGCCGACGGCGTGAGGCCCCATGCCGAGCTGGCGCTCCGGGCGCTCGCGGACGAGGGCGTCCGCGTCGTGATGCTCTCCGGCGACCGCAGGAGCGCCGCCGAGGCCGTCGGCCGCAGCCTCGGCATCGCCGAGGTCCGCGCAGGCCTCAAGCCCGACGGCAAGGTCCGCGCGCTGAAGGAGATGGCCGCGGAAGGCCGCCGCCTCGCCATGGTGGGCGACGGCCTGAACGACACGCCGGCGCTGGCGGCCGCGCCCCTCGGCATCGCCATGGGCGGCGGGGCGGACGCGGCGAAGGCCGCGGCCGGCGTGACGCTGATGCGGCCGGATCTCCGGCTCGTCGCCAGCGCCATCCGGGCCGCCCGCGCCACCCGCGCGACGATCCGCCAGAACCTCTGGCTCGCCTTCGTCTTCAACGGGCTCGGCATCCCGCTGGCGGCGCTGGGCCTTCTGACGCCGGCCGTGGCGGGCGCGGCGATGGCGGCCTCCTCCGTCTCCGTGGTGTTCAACGCCCTCAGGCTCTCGCGCCGCGACTTCGGCTGAGGGCGGCCCATCCGTGCCGTCCCGGCGCAGTCCGGGACCCAATGCGGGACGATCTGTGCCGCTGCGGGAGGATGCATGGTTAAATTTACTTTAAAAGGCTGATATCATTGTCTTTTTGAGCGCATCTGGACACTCTCCGGGCGAACGGGCGCTTCGTGCCCACAGGCCTTCCAGGAGTGCGGCATGACCGGCATCGCTCGAACCCTTCTCGCCATCCCCATGCTGATCGCCTGCATCGGCGCGGCCCAGGCGGGCGGCGCCGGCTGCGTGGACTGCTACGAGAAGGTGGTCACGCCGCCGGTCTACGCCACGCGCTCCGAGACCGTCATGGTCCGCCCGCAGCAGACCATCGCCCATGTCAGCCCGGCCCAGTACGGCGTGGTGCACGAGAAGGTCATGGTGCGTCCGCCGACGACCTACGCCCGCAAGATTCCGGGCGAGTACGGCGTCGTCGCCGAGAAGGTCATGGTCGCCCCGGCCCGACGCGAGTGGCAGGTGACGGTCGACGCCCACGGCCGCAAGATCGGCTGCTGGGTCACTGTGCCCGCGCAGTACGCCGTCCAGCATCGCCAGGTCGTGGTCCGCCCGCCCCAGATCATCCACGAGACCGCTCCGGCGGAATATGGCGTCCAGGCGCGCAAGGTCATGGTGCGTCCGGCCCAGCTGCACCACCAGGTGATCCCGGCGCAGTTCGCCACGCAGCATCGCGTCGAGATGGTCGCTCCGCCGACCGCGAGCTGGCAGCCGCTGAACCGCGGCCACGGGCGTCACTGGTAAAAATCTGACAGTCATACAATCGGATCCCGGCCGGGGTGCGTCGCCGCGCACCCCGGCCATTCCCGTTGGTGATGCATGGACAGTCACAGTGTGATTGTTCAAATGGGTTCTTCTGGCCTAACCTGCGGTGCATCGTGCAGGCGCACGTCAGCGCGGCACCGCCGGAGAATGTCGATGGCCTCCATCACCTCGCAGCAGCGCAAGACTGCCTTCTCGGCCGGGGCGATCATCGCCGCCGGCTGCGCCATCTCGATGCTGGGCTTCGGCCCCCGATCCGTGATCGGCTTCTTCCAGCTGCCCGTCATCACCGACAACGGCTGGGGCCGCGACGTCTTCGGCTTCGCCATCGCGGTGCAGAACCTGATGTGGGGTCTCGGCCAGCCCTTCGCCGGCGCGGTGGCCGACCGGTTCGGCGTGACGCGCGTGCTGATCGCCGGCCTCCTGCTCTATGCGGCGGGCCTTGTGCTGATGACGGTCTCGACCTCGCCCTTCACCTTCACGGTCACGTCGGGCGTGCTGATCGGCCTCGGCCTCTCCGGCTGCTCGTTCAACCTCGTGCTCGCGGCTTTCGGGAAGCTGCTGCCGCCCGAGAAGCGCCCGATGGCGCTGGGCTTCGGCACGGCCGCGGGATCGATGGGGCAGTTCCTGTTCTCGCCGCTTGCCGTCGGCCTGATCGACGCCACGGGCTGGAGGATGTCGCTCCTCGTCTTCGCGGCGATGCTGCTTGCGACGGCGCCGCTCGCCTATGTGCTGGCGACGCAGGCGCGCAGCGCCGCTCCGGAAACGGAGGCCGACCGCCGCTCCCTGATGCAGGTGCTGTCTCATGCCTTCGGCCATGCGAGCTACATGCTGCTGGTGCTCGGCTTCTTCACCTGCGGCTTCCAGCTCGCCTTCATCACGATCCACCTGCCGGCCTATCTCAAGGACGTCGGAATCGACCCGAAGATCGGCCCCTGGGTGCTGGCGCTCATCGGCCTTTTCAACATCGCGGGATCGATCGGGTCCGGCTATGTGATGACGCGCATGCCGCGCCGCTACCTGCTGGCGGCGATCTATGTGCTCCGTTCCTTCGCGATCATCGCCCTGATCATGCTGCCGCCCTCGCCGGCCCTGGCGCTGGCCTTCGGCGCCGCGATGGGTCTGTTCTGGCTCTCCACCGTGCCGCCGACCTCGTCGCTGGTGATGACGATGTTCGGCACGCGCGACATGGCGATGCTCTACGGCTTCGCCTTCTTCAGCCATCAGGTCGGCGGCTTCCTCGGCGGCTGGCTCGGCGGCGTCTTCTACGAGTGGTACGGCAACTACAACCTGATCTGGTGGGGCTCGATCGCGCTCGGCTTCGCCTCCGCCGCGATCAATCTCCCCATCGTCGAGAAGGCGGCCCCTTCACGCGCGGCGGCGCAGCCTGCATAAGGCTTGGCATTGGCGTGGTGCGTCCTTCGAGGCTCGCCTGCGGCTCACACCTCAGGAGGAGGTCCGTTGAGGATTGCAGACCTCGACGATCCTCATCCTGAGGTGCTTCCGCGGCAGCGGAAGCCTCGAAGGACGCACCACGGCCAAGCCTGATTTTCGCAGAGACCGCCAGCATGACCAGCTTCCGCGCCTATGTCGTCGACAAGCCCGAGGGCCAGTACCAGGTCACGGTGAAGACGCTGACCGAGGCCGACCTCATGGAGGGCGACGTCACGGTCCGCGTGCTGCACTCCACGGTCAATTACAAGGACGGACTCGCCCTCACCGGCAAGGGGCCCGTCGTGCGCAAATTCCCGATGATCCCCGGCATCGACCTCGCCGGCGAGGTGACGGCCTGCACGAGCGGCGCCTTCGCGCTCGGCGACAAGGTCGTACTGACAGGCTGCGGCGTCGGCGAGATTCATTACGGGGCCTATGCCGGGATGGCGCGGCTGAAGGCGGAATGGCTGGTGCCGCTGCCCGCCGGCATGAGCCCCGCGCAGGCGATGGCGGTCGGCACAGCCGGATTCACCGCGATGCAATGCGTGATCGCGCTAGAGCGGCAGGGGCTCACGCCCGCGCGCGGCCCCGTGCTCGTGACGGGCGCGGCCGGCGGCGTCGGCTCGGTCGCGGTGGCGATTCTGGCGAAGCTCGGCTGGCAGGTGATCGCCTCGACCGGCCGTCCCGCCGAGGCGGACTACCTGAAGGGGCTCGGCGCCGCGGAGGTGATCGACAGGGCGGAGCTGTCTGGGCCCGCCAAGCCGCTCGGCAAGGAGCGCTGGGCCGCCGCCGTCGACACGGTCGGCTCGCACACGCTGGCGAACGTGCTCGCCATGACGAAGTACGGCGGCGCCGTCGCCGCCTGCGGCCTGGCCCAGGGGATGGACCTGCCGACGAGCGTCGCGCCCTTCATCCTGCGCGGCGTGTCGCTGCTCGGCGTCGATTCGGTCGGCTGCCCGCGCGATCTGAGGCTGGAGGTCTGGCGCCGGCTCGGGCAGGACCTCGACCTTGCCAGGCTCGACGCCATGACGAGCCGCATCGGTTTCGACGACCTCCCCGCCGCCGGCGCGGCGATCCTCGAGGGCAAGATCAGGGGGCGGCTCGTGGTGGACATCGCCTGACGGCGGTCCCCGGGGCTCAATGAAGGACAAAGAGGGCGCATGACATCGACTTCCCGCAGCGGCGGCAGGCTCATCGTCGACCAGCTCCTGGCGCATGGCGTCACCGACGTCTTCTGCGTGCCGGGCGAAAGCTATCTTGCGGTGCTCGACGCGCTCCATGACGCCGACGTCCGCGTCACCGTCTGCCGGCAGGAGGCGGGGGCCTCGATGGCGGCGGAGGCCGTCGGCAAGCTGACGGGGAGGCCCGGTATCTGCATGGTGACGCGCGGGCCCGGCGCCACCAACGCGGCCCATGGCATCCATGTCGCGCGGCAGGATTCGACGCCGCTCATCATGTTCGTCGGCCAGATCGAGACGGGCATGCGCGAGCGCGAGGCCTTCCAGGAGCTCGATTACCGTGCGGCCTTCGGCGGCATCGCCAAATGGGCGACGGAAATCGACGATCCCGCCCGCATCCCCGAGATCGTCTCGCGCGCCTTCCATGTGGCGACGAGCGGCCGTCCCGGCCCCGTCGTCATCGCGCTCCCCGAGGACATGCTCGTGGCCGAGGCGGAGGTTGCCGATGCGCCGCCCTTCCGGCCGATCGAGACGCATCCCGGCCTGACGCAGATGGCCGAGCTGCAGAAGCGCTTCTGGGCGGCCGAGCGGCCGATCGTGCTCGCCGGCGGCAGCCGCTGGAGCGAGGCGGCGGTCGAGCGCCTCGTCCGCTTCGCCGAGCGCTTCGACGTGCCGGTCGCCACCACCTTCCGCCGCCAGATGCTGTTCCCCGCGACGCATCCGAACTACGCGGGCGACGCGGGCCTCGGCATGACGCCGGCGCTGGCGCAGGCGATCAAGGACTCGGACCTCGTCCTGCTGCTCGGCGGCCGCTTGTCCGAGGCCTCCTCGCAGGCCTACACGCTCCTGCCGATCCCCGGCGACGGCAAGCGGCTGGTGCATGTCCATCCCGACCCGTCCGAGCTGAACCGCGTCTATGCGACGTCGCTGCCGATCAACGCATCGCCCGAGGCCTTCACGGCCGCGGTCGAGGGGTTGCAGCCGCCGAACGCCATCCGCTGGGGCGGCTGGACGCGCGGCCTCAACGAGCGCGCCGTGGCCCATTCGGCCCAGCCCGTGCGCACGCCGGGCGACCTGCAGATGAGCGAGGTCGTCATCTGGCTCCGCAACCACCTGCCGGAGAATGCGATCATCACCAACGGCGCGGGCAATTTCGCGATCTGGGTGCATCGCTTCCACCATTTCCGCCGCTACGGCACACAGCTCGCCCCGACCTCGGGGTCCATGGGCTACGGCATGCCGGCGGCGGTGGCGGCGAAGCGGCTGAATCCGGACAGGCCGGTCGTCTGCTTCGCGGGCGACGGCTGCTTCCTGATGAACGGCCAGGAATTCGCGACGGCGGTGCAGTACGACCTGCCGCTCATCGTCGTGGTCGTGGACAACGGCATGTACGGCACGATCCGCATGCACCAGGAGCGGGAATATCCGGGCCGCGTCTCGGCGACGGCGCTCAAGAACCCCGATTTCGCCGCCTACGCCCGCGCCTTCGGCGGCCATGGCGAGACGGTGCGGCGCACCGAGGAATTCGCCGAGGCCTTCCGCCGCTGCGAAGCGTCCGGCAAGCCCTCGATCATCCACTGCTTCGTCGACCCGGAAGCGATCACGCCGGCGAAGTCGCTCAGCACGATCCGCTCCGAGGCGGAGGCGCGGCTGGCGAAGGAAGGAGCCTCGGCATGAAGGTCGCGGTGATCACGGGCGCGGCGCGCGGCATCGGCCTCGCCACTGCCAAGCGTTTCTTTGCCGAGGGCTATGCGGTCGTCATGCTCGACGTGCTGGAGGAGCAGCAGACTGCGGAAGCCGCGGCGCTGGGCGATCCGGACCGCGTGCTGGCGCTGCGCTGCGACGTGGCGGAGCCGGCGGACGTGGATGCCGCCATCGCCGCCGCGAAGGCGCGCTTCGGCAGGATCGACGCGCTGGTCGCGAACGCGGGCGTCGCGGGCTTCGGCCCCGTCTTCGAGATGACGCCGGAGCACTGGCACCGGACCATGGCGGTCAATGTCTTCGGCGTCTTCTATTGCGGGCAGGCCGCGGCCCGCTTGATGGCGGAGCGGGGCAAGGGCGCGATCGTCACCATCGGCTCGATCTCGGGCCTGCGCGCCTCCACGCTCCGGGTCGCCTACGGCACCAGCAAGGCCGCTGTGATCCACCTCACCAAGCAGATGGCGGCGGAGCTCGGCGAGCTCGGCATCCGCGTCAACTGCATCTGCCCCGGCCCGGTCGAGACGGCGATGGCGAAGGCGGTTCATACGCCCGAGATCCGCAAGGATTATCACGATCACATGCCGCTCAACCGCTACGGCCTCGAGGAGGAGCTGGCGGCCTCGATCTTTTTCCTCTGCTCCGACGAGGCGAGCTACATCACCGGCCAGGCGCTGGCGGTCGACGGCGGCTTCGAGGCAACGGGCATCGGCCTGCCGACGCTCCGCCGCGACATGCGGCAGGGACGGACCTGAAGGTTCAGCCCTCGTCCGGCTGGTCGGCGTCGAGGCGGCGCGCGCAGCCCCAGGCGCGCAGCACGGCCTCCGTCTCATCGATCACGAAATGCCGCGCCGCATCGCGGTCGTAGCCCTCGGCCAGCAGCGCGTCATAGTCGGTGTGGCGATGGCGCACATGGGAGACGAGCGCCAGCCAGAGCGCCGCGCCGACCGACAGATCCTCGCGCGAAAGCTTCGCCGCGCGCTCGAGCACGGGCTCGCTGTCCGCGAAGGGGATGAGCGGCGCGACGGTTCGGAGAGCCTTGCGCAACGCCTGATTGCGACGGGTGGGTGCGGTCGATCCCCGCATGCTGTGGAACCTTGGCTGCTCACCGAGATTTGAGCCCAGAGCCGTGGCGATGGTCTGGCCAAGCCGGACGCGACATTGTGCAGTAGCGACAATCTTTGGACACCGGAGAGGTCCCGCGCGTCAAGCGTCGGCCGCATCAAGGAGTGAGCATGCGCATCCTCAGAAAATATTTGGGCGCGGCCGTCGCGGTCATGGCCGGGGCCCTGGGCCTGGGGTCCGCCTCCGCCTGCGAACTCACCCGGCCCGTGGTCTTCGCCGGGCTCGACTATGATTCCGCGGCCTTCCACACGGCGATCGCGCGCACGATCGTCGAGAAGGGCTACGGTTGCCGCACCGAGCGCACGCCGGGCGCCACGATTCCCCTGGTGAACGGCCTCGCGCGCGGCGACATCGACGTCACGATGGAGATCTGGCTCGCCAATCCCGTCCAGCCCTGGGTCGACGCCGAGAAGAGCGGCAAGGCCGTCCGTCTCGGGACGACCTTCCCGGACGCTACCGAGGGCTGGTACGTGCCGCGCCGCCTCGTCGAGGGCCCGAACGCCCGCGCGCAGGACCTGAAGTCCGCCGCCGATCTCGCGAAGCACAAGGCCCTGTTCCAGGATCCCGAGGCCGCGGACAAGGGTCTCTTCTACAACTGCGTGCCGGGCTGGCAGTGCGAGCTCGTCAACACGAAGAAGCTCGCCGCCTATGGCCTCGCGCCCCACTTCACCAATGTCCGGCCGGGCGCGAGCGAGGCGCTCGTCGCCGCCATCGACTCGGCTCTCAGGCGCAGCCGTCCCGTGGTCTTCTACCATTGGTCGCCGAGCTGGCTGGTCGGCGCACATGACCTCGTGAAGCTCGACGAGCCGCCTTTCGACAAGGCGGTGTGGGACGCGATGCTGGCCACCGAGGCGCCCGGCAAGGCGACGGCCTACCCGGTCTCCGAGGTGGTGATCGGCGCCAACAAGGCCTTCGTCGATGCCGCTCCGGCGCTCGCGTCCTTCCTGCGCGCCTATCGCTCCACCGCGGAGGCGACGTCGAAGGCGCTGGCGGCCGGCCGCGAGGCCGGGCTGACGCCGGAGCAATCGGCGCTCAAGTTCATGAAGGACCAGCCCGACAGCTGGCGCGCCTGGCTTCCCGCCGACATCGCCGCGAAGGTGTCGGCCGCGCTCTGATCCATCGGCCCCCGGCTCATGGATCTTGGCCCCTGGCTCCGCCGCTCGGTCAACGCCGGCCTCGACTGGCTGCTCGCCGCCAACCCTGACGGCATCGAGGCTTTCGGACGAGGCCTGGCCTGGCCGGCGCAGGCGCTTGAGCGGCTCCTCGTCGCCGCGCCGTCCTGGCTGCTGCTCGGGCTTGTCGCGGCGCTCGCCTGGCGCCTCACGCGGAACCTGCGCTTCGCACTCGCGATGACGGGGCTGCTCGGCTTCGTCCTGGCGCTCGGCCTCTGGGCGGAGGCGATGCGCACGCTGGCGCTCGCGATCGTGGCCGTGTCGATCGCCTTCGCCGTCGGGTTGCCGCTCGGCATCCTCGGCGCCAGGAAACGCCGCCTCGGCGAAGGCCTGCGGACGCTCTACGACCTGATGCAGACGATCCCGAGCTTCGTCTATCTGATCCCCGCCGCGATGCTGATGGGCCTCGGCACCGCGCCGGCGCTGCTCGCGACCATCGTCGTCGCCCTGCCGCCGGTGGCGCGGCTCGCCGATCTCGGCCTGCGGCAGGTCGGCGAGGGCGAGCGCGACGCGGCCCGGGCGCTGGGCCTCACCCGGCGGCAGCGCCTGTTCCTCGTCGAGCTGCCGCTCGCCTGGCCGACGGTGATGGCCGGCGTCAACCAGGCGGTCATGGCGGCGCTCGGCATGGTCGTCGTCGCCTCCATGATCGGCGCGCGGGGCCTCGGCGAAACGGTGCTTCTGGGGCTGCAGCGCGCCGATGCCGGACAGGGCGTGGTCGGCGGCGCGGCGATCGTGGCGCTCGCCGTCGTCGTCGACCGCATGACGCAGGCGGCAGGCCGCCCCCGCTGGCCGGCCGCCGCCATCGGGCGTCTTTGATCTCCCTCAAGTCCGGCGGCCTTTCCAAGCTGCAAGCTGCTTCCTACATCGAGGGCAACCGGATGCCTCCAAGAGGGTCCGCCCGATCCACTTCGCCTCCAGAGGGAAGCCATGAATTTCGAGAAATACACCGAACGGGCCCGCGGCTTCGTGCAGTCCGCGCAGTCGCTCGCCCAACGCGAGAGCCACCAGCAGTTCGCCCCCGAGCATCTCCTGAAGGTGCTGCTCGACGACCCCGAGGGCCTCGCCAGCGGGCTCATCACCCGCGCCGGCGGCGACGCGCGCCAGGCGCTGAAGCTCACCGAGCAGGCGGTCGCCCGCAATCCGAAGGTGACCGGCAACGCCGCCGGCCAGGTCTATCTGGCGCCCGGCCTCGCCCGGGTCTTCGGCAGCGCCGAGAAGGCGGCGGAGAAGTCCGGCGACAGCTTCGTCACGGTCGAGCTCATGCTGCTCGCGCTCGCGCTCGAGAAGGACACGGAGGCCGGCAAGGCGCTGGCCCAGGCCGGCGTGACCGCGCAGGGCATCAATGCGGCCATCGCCGCGATCCGCAAGGGCCGCAAGGCCGACAGCGCCACGGCCGAGAACGCCTATGACGCGCTGAAGAAATACGCCCGCGACCTGACCGAGGCCGCCTCCACCGGCAAGGTCGATCCCGTGATCGGCCGCGACGAGGAGATCCGCCGCACGATCCAGGTTCTGTCGCGCCGCACCAAGAACAATCCCGTCCTCATCGGCGAGCCCGGCGTCGGCAAGACTGCCATCGTCGAGGGGCTCGCGCTGCGCATCGTCAACGGCGACGTGCCCGAGAGCCTGAAGAACAAGAAGCTGCTGGCGCTCGACATGGGCTCGCTCATCGCCGGCGCGAAGTACCGCGGCGAGTTCGAGGAGCGCCTGAAGGCGGTGCTGAACGAGGTCACCTCGGCCGAGGGCGAGATCATCCTGTTCATCGACGAGATGCACACGCTGGTCGGCGCCGGCAAGGCGGATGGCGCGATGGACGCGTCCAACCTGCTGAAGCCGGCGCTCGCCCGCGGCGAGCTGCATTGCGTGGGCGCGACCACGCTCGACGAATACCGCAAGCATGTCGAGAAGGACGCGGCGCTCGCCAGGCGCTTCCAGCCCGTCTTCGTGGCCGAGCCCACGGTCGAGGACACGGTCTCGATCCTGCGCGGCCTCAAGGAGAAGTACGAGCAGCACCATGGCGTGCGCATCCAGGATTCGTCCCTGGTCGCGGCTGCCACGCTGTCGAACCGCTACATCACCGACCGCTTCCTCCCTGACAAGGCGATCGACCTCGTGGACGAGGCCTCCGCGCGCCTGCGCATGGCGATCGATTCCAAGCCCGAGGAGCTGGACAACGTCGACCGCGAGGTGATCCGCCTCAAGATCGAGGCCGAGGCTCTCAAGAAGGAGACCGACGCCGCGTCGCGCGACCGGCTCGTCAATCTCCAGAAGGAGCTGGCGGAGCTCGAGCAGAAGTCGGCCGAGATCACCGCCAAGTGGCAGGGCGAGAAGGACAAGCTCGGCAAGGCTGCCGAGCTCAAGAAGAAGCTCGACGACGCCCGCGCCGAACTCGGCCGCGCCCAGCGCGAGGGCCAGTTCCAGCGCGCCGGCGAGCTTGCCTACGGGCTCATCCCCGGCCTCGAGAAGGAGCTTGCCGAGACCGAGGCGGCCGGCGGCGGCATGATGGAGGAGGCGGTGACGCCCGACCACGTGGCGCAGGTCGTGTCGCGCTGGACCGGCGTGCCCGTCGACAAGATGCTGGAGGGCGAGCGCGAGAAGCTGCTCCGCATGGAGGAGGCGATCGGCAAGCGCGTCGTCGGCCAGGCGGAGGCCGTGGCGGCCGTCTCGACGGCGGTGCGCCGCGCCCGCGCCGGCCTGCAGGACCCGAACCGGCCCATCGGCTCCTTCATGTTCCTCGGCCCCACGGGCGTCGGCAAGACGGAGCTGACCAAGGCGCTCGCCGCCTTCCTGTTCGACGACGAGACCGCGCTCGTGCGCCTCGACATGTCGGAATACATGGAGAAGCACTCGGTCGCCCGGCTCATCGGCGCGCCTCCGGGCTACGTCGGCTACGAGGAGGGCGGCGCCCTCACCGAGGCCGTGCGGCGCAGGCCCTACCAGGTCGTGCTCTTCGACGAGATCGAGAAGGCGCATCCGGACGTGTTCAACGTGCTCCTGCAGGTGCTCGACGACGGCCGCCTGACCGATGGCCAGGGCCGCACCGTCGACTTCCGCAACGTGCTCGTGATCATGACCTCCAACCTCGGCGCGGATTATCTCGTGAACCAGCCCGAGGGGCAGGATACGGATGTCGTGCGCGAGGAGGTCATGGGCGTGGTGCGCGGCCATTTCCGGCCGGAGTTCCTGAACCGGATCGACGAGATCATCCTCTTCCACCGCCTGCAGCGGAGCGAGATGGGCGCGATCGTCGACATCCAGATGCAGCGGCTGGCGAAGCTCCTCGCGGACCGCAAGATCCGCCTGGATCTGGAGCCGGAGGCGCGCCAGTGGCTCGCCGACAAGGGCTACGACCCCGCCTACGGCGCGCGCCCGCTGAAGCGCGTGATCCAGAAGCACGTGCAGGATCCGCTGGCTGAGATGATCCTCGCCGGCACGGTGATGGACGGCGAGACGGTCCCCGTCGCCGCCGGCCCCGCCGGCCTCATGATCGGCGACATGGTCGTGGGCGGCGAGACGCGGCCCGCCGGCGTGATGTTGAACTGAGCGGGTTGCAAAGCGCCGCTTTCGACCTCACATTAGCGACAAGTGGAACGGGAATGCTCGTTCGGCGCTGGGCCTTGGGGAACTCCCCAGGGCCCTTCGCTTGTCAGGGAAAGACCTTCAAACCGTAACCCTGGATGCGACCAGCGGGGCCGGCGCGGAATTTGGGTCTGAGGATCTCGAACGCGCGGTTGGCCTGCGCCTGATTGATCACGTGTCGGCCGATCGGATGAGCCGCGAGATCGGCGATCTGCAGGCCTGTCGAGTTGTGGCGCTTGTCCATAAAGCGACAGCGCAACTGTTCATTCCCTTCCGTTAAGCGACGAAATTCCAACTCCAGTTGGTCGTCTTCGGTTCTGCCGCGCCGTTCGAACAGGATATGGGTTTCCTTTGCGGCCTGACCTCGCTCGTGGAGCCAGCGCCTGAGCCGTTCGATGCAGAATGCCAGGGCCAGTTCGTAGGGGTTCGCAGGGGTCTTGTAGCGTCTGATATGACGATGCTTGTCGATGGCGGCGGCGATCAGGGTCATGGGCATTTCCGACATCAGCGCGCTCAGACGGCTCAGGAATTTGTCGCGGACATCGGCCCGGAGAAGGATGTTGAAGTCGCCGTATGATTTGCGGATGTCGTGGCTGTGGAGAACGACCCCGTCATGCCCCCAGAAGTCGAACTTCAACCTTTGGACGGCAGGAACGGCCCGGGCAATGAAGGCATCCTTGTGAAAAATGATGAAAACAAGAACGAAAACCGGATTCTGAGGATTGATCGACGTTAAGCTGTGATCGCCGCTTTCGTCCGCATAGACAATATAGTCGCTGAAATGCATTTGGAAAACTAAGTGTTGAACCCAGTTATGTTTGCCCTGCAACGCGCCATTTGCAAGCAGAAATCAGCCGTTCTAAAGAACGGCCCGGAGGAGAACCGCTTCCGGTGGAGCGGCCGGTCTTCAAAACCGGTTGGGGCTGTCTGACGGTCCCGGGTGGGTTCGACTCCCGCTCTCTTCCGCCATTCCCTTGCGCCCATCCTTTGCCCAGGATCGCATCAGTGACCCTCACCAATCCCCTTCTCGACGCCATCCGCAACCGCCGCCACATGGGCGCGCTCATGCTCGAGGCGCCGGGACCCGACGCCGCCGAGATGGAGGCGATCCTCGAGGCCGCCGCGGCAGCGCCGGACCATGGCAAGCTCGTGCCCTTCCGCTTCGTCGTGGTGCCGGACGAGGCGCGGGCGGCCTTCGTGCAGGCCTCGCTGGACGCCTTCCGCGCCGCGGTGCCGGATGCGGACGAGGTCGGCCTCAGGAAGGCGCGCGGCAAGGCCGAGCAGCCGCCATCCATCGTGGCCGTGGTGGCCCGGCTGCAGGCGGACCATCCCAAGATCGGCCTGCCCGACCAGTGGCTGACCGTGGGCTGCGTCCTGCAGAATCTCTGGCTCGCGGCCGAGAGCCTCGGCTTCTCCTGCGGCGTTTCGTCGGGCCGCGTGATGGAATCGGATGTGATGCGCCGCGCCTTCCGGCTGGCCGAGGGCGAGCAGATCGTCTCGATCGTTTCCATCGGCACGCCGAAGGAGCGCCAGGCGCCCCGGCCGAAGCCCGCGCTGAGCGACATCGTGAGCCGCTTCGGCTGATCTCCATGACGCCGAAGCCGATGGGGCTCAGGTCCTGGCGCGACCTCGCCGCGGGCATCGAGGCCCAGGCCGAGCCGGTCCGCGAGACCGAGACGATCTCCGCCCAGGCGGCGCCCGGTCGCGTCCTCGCGACGACGGTCCGCGCCGCCCGGCCCCTGCCGGCCGGGGCCCATGCGGTGATGGACGGCTTCGCCCTCGGCTCGGCCCCGCCGGGCCGCTATCGCATCCTCCCCGGCCGTCAAGAGCGTCTCGCCATCGACGAGGCCGCGCCCGTCGCGGCGGGAGAACCGGTGCCGCTCGGCGCGGCGGCGGTCGCGCTCGCGGCGCGGGTGCTGCGCGACGGCGACCGGCTCACCGTCACCGAGGCCCGCCGCCAGGACAACATCCGCCGTGCGGGCGAGGAGGCAGCGTCAGGCGATGCGCTCATCGCGGCCGGAACGCGGCTTGATGCGCGGCATGTGGCGCTGGCCGCCGCCGCCGGCGTCACCAGCTTCACCGTGCGGCGCAGGATTGAGCTGGCCTCGCTCGCCCTGGACGAGAGCGTCGAGCCGCTGCCGCACGCCATCCTTCTCTCCGCGCTTCTCGCCAGTCCCGCCGTTCGGATGCCCGAGACCCAGGCGGTCCGTGAGGCGCAGCTCGCAGAGGTTCTGGCCCGCCACGCCGGACGCCGGGATCTCGTCCTGGTGGTCGCCCAGAGCCTCGACGGCGAGGATGCGCCGCTCGCCCGCGCCATCCGCGCCGCCGGCGGCAGCGTCGCCGTCGGGCGCGCGGCCATCAAGCCGGCGAAGCCGATCCTGCACGGCCGCATCGGCGGCGCCCTGGTCCTCGGCTTCGCAGGCACGGCCTACGCCGTCGCCGTGGCGTCGCATCTGATCCTGCGGCCCCTGCTCCGCCGCCTTGCGGGCCTGCCGGGCGACGATCCGCTGCGGCGCGCCACGGCCGACTTCGCCCGGGAGCGCGAGCCCGGACGCGCCGAAGCCCTGCCGGCCCGCGTCTCAGGTTCGGGTCCGGATCTGCGCCTCGCGCTGGCCGGCCGCTTCGGGCAGCTTTCGGCGCTGGCGGCGCTCGACGGATTCGCGCTCGTGGAGGCGGAGGCCGGCGACATCCGGCCCGGCGATCCCCTGCTTTATCAGCCGCTGTCGCTGCCGCTGCTGTGAATCATGGTAAGGACGGGCTCATGGCCATCCGCCGACTCGATCCCGTCCTGATCGACCAGATCGCCGCCGGCGAGGTGATCGAGCGGCCGGCCGCGGCCGTGAAGGAGCTCGTCGAGAACGCGCTCGACGCCGGGGCGACGCGCATCATCGTCGAGATCGAGGCCGGCGGCCGCGCGCTGATCCGCGTCACCGACGACGGCTCCGGCATGAGCGCCGCCGATCTCGAGCTCGCGGTGGAGCGCCACGCAACCTCGAAGCTGCCGACGGGGGACCTCACCCACATCCGCACGCTCGGCTTCCGGGGCGAGGCGCTGCCCTCGATCGCCGCCGTGGCGCGGCTTGAGATCCTGACGCGGGCCGCCGGCGCCGACAGCGGCGCGAGCCTCCTCGTCGAGGCAGGCTACAAGCGTCCGCCCAAGCCGGCGCCGATGGCGAAGGGCACGCGGATCGAGGTGCGCGACCTCTTCTTCGCGACGCCGGCGCGCCTCAAGTTCCTCAAGAGCGACCGGGCCGAAGGCCTCGCGGTGGCCCAGGCCGTGCGCCGTCTCGCGATGGCGCATCCGCACGTGCGCTTTTCCTTCAGCGGCGAGGGCGCGGCCAATTTCGACTTCGCCGCATCCGCGAGCCCCGACGGCCGGCTGCTGCGGCTCGGCCAGATCCTGGGCTCGGACTTCCGCGACAATGCGCTCGCCGTCGAGGCGGCGCGCGAGAGCCTCGCGATCAGCGGCTTCGCGGGGCTGCCGACGTTCCACCGCGCCACGGCGCAGGAGCAGCATCTCTTCGTCAACGGCCGGCCGGTGCGCGACAAGCTGCTCTTCGGCGCGGTGCGCGCGGCCTATGCCGACCAGCTGCCCGGCGACCGGCACCCGACGTTGGCGCTTTTCCTTGAGGTCGATCCCGCCGAGGTCGACGTCAACGTCCATCCGGCCAAGACGGAGGTCCGCTTCCGCGATCCCGGTCTGGTGCGCGGCGTGCTCGTCTCGGCGCTGAAGCAGGCGCTGGAGGCGGGCGCGCGCCGCGCCTCCTCCACGGTCGGCGGGCGGGCGCTGGCGGCGCTCGCGGGCGGTGTCGCGCCGCGGCCCGCACCGGAGGTCTGGCGCAGCTTCTTCGCGCCGCCGCAGCAGGCCCATCCGCTCACGGGCTTCGCCGAAGCGCCGCAGGCCGGGTTCGAGGCGGGGTCGCCCGCGCCTGTCGCGCCGCCGCAGGCCGCTCCGATGGCCGCTCCGGTCGAGCCCGCCGCCGACTGGCCGCTCGGCGCGGCGCGGGCGCAGCTGCATGACAGCTACATCGTGGCCCAGACCGGCGACGGCATGGTGATCGTCGACCAGCATGCCGCCCATGAGCGCATCGTCTACGAGCGGCTGAAGCGCCAGCGGGCGGAGAGCGGCATCCCGCGCCAGCTCCTGCTTCTGCCGGAGATCGTCGAGCTGGAGGCGGCCGATGCCGCGCGGCTCCTGGAGGCCGCTCCTGCGCTCGAGAGCCTCGGCCTCGCCATCGAGGGCTTCGGTCCCGGCGCTATCCTCGTGCGCGAGGCGCCGGCCGCCATCGCCGACGGCGACATCCGCGGCCTGGTGCAGGACATCGCCGACAACCTTTCGGACTGGGGCGGGCCGCTCGCGCTGGAGCGCGCGGCGGACCATGTGCTCGCGACCTTCGCCTGCCACCACTCGGTGCGGGCAGGACGTCGGATGCGGCCGGAAGAGATGAACGCGCTCCTGCGCGAGATGGAGCGCACGCCGAATTCGGGCCAGTGCAACCACGGCCGGCCGACCTACGTGGAGCTCAAGCTCCCCGACATCGAGCGGCTGTTCGGCAGGCGCTGATTACTTCGGACGGCAGAGGATCACGGCCGCCAGCACCAGCGCGCCGCCCACGGCCTGCGTCAGGTTCGGCACCTCTCCGAAGAAGATCCAGCCGCCTGCCACCGTCACCGCCACGCCATAGACCAGCACGATCGAGGTGACGGAGGCGCCGAGGCTGCCGATCGCATAGGCCGAGATGCCCTGCCCGAAGGCGTGGCAGACCACGCCCATGATCGCCAGCATCAGGAAGGCATGGGCGGAGGGCGGCCAGAGGCTTTCGCCGAGCAGCAGCGCGAAGAGCAGGCAGAAGACGAGGCAGGCGCTGGCCGAAACCAGGCTGACCAGTCCGGCCCCGCCGAAGGCCCGCGCCCGCTTGGTCGCGAGGATGAAGCCGGCATAGCCCAGGGCGGCGGCGATCGAGGCGAGGTCGCCGAGCATGGCGTTGCGCGGCGCAGCGCTGGCGCGGCCCGATTGCACCAGCAGCGCCGCGCCGACGATCGCCATCGCCAGCGCTGCGAGGATGCCGGCGGTCGGCTTCTCGCGGAACCAGAACCAGGCGATCAGCACCACGACGACGGGCGCCAGATGCACGAGGATGATGAAGCTTGTCATCGTCGTCAGGTTGAGCGCGACGTTCGACAGCGTCAGGTCGAGCGCGAAGGAAAACCCAGCGAAGATCCCGGCGGCGACCAGCGCGGGATGCGGCCGCACGGGGTCGGATTCCCGTCGCTCCAGCAGGGTCCAGGCTGCCAGGACGGGGAGGGCAAAGGCCATCCGCCAGAAGGCGGCCGCGGCCGGGGCCGTCTCCGCGAAGCGGAACAGGGCGGAGGAATTGCCGATCGCCGTCGCGCCGACGACCAGCAGGAGAAAGTCGCGCAGCTGCCGCGAGCGAAGCTCGGGCGTCGGCGCCAGGGTCGTCTTCTGCATCGTCATGCACTAGCCCTACGAAAGGGCTCGTCATGGGTAAACCAGATTGTTATGATGCTGCCATCGCTTTCACAAATCACCCCCTCCTGCGATGCGCCACGTCGATCCCTTCGCTCTCGAGATGCTGATCACGGTCGCCGACATGGGCGGCTTCACCGCGGCCGCCGACAAGCTCGGCCGCACGCAATCCGCGGTCTCCACCCGTATCGCCGACCTCGAGAAGGACTTCGGCCAGCGCCTGCTGGACCGGGGCGCGCGCGGCGTCACGCTCACGGCGGCGGGGGAGAAGCTGGTCGGCCGCGCCCGGCGCTGGCTGCAGCAGGAACGGCTGATGATCGACGACATCAGGGGCGCGCCGGCGCAGGGCCGCGTGCGCCTCGGCATGCCGGACGATTACGTCGACGTCTTCCTGCGGCCGATCGTGGCGCGCTTCGCGCAGGAGCATCCCCAGGTCGAGATCGAGGTGCGCTGCGACCTCTCCCGTCAGATCGAGGCGGATTTCGCGGAAGGCAAGTTCGACCTCGGTGTCATCACGCGCGACCATCTGAAGCCTGCGGGCGAGCTGCTGCGCGCCGATCCGATGATCTGGGTCGCGGGCAAGGGCCATCGCCCCGAGCTCGAATCGCCGTTGCCCCTCGCGCTCTTCTCGGAGAGCTGCCGGATGCGGCCGCGCATCCTCGCGGCGCTCGACCGCGCCCAGGCGCCGCATCGCATCGCCTATGTGTCCTCGCACACGGCCGGCGTCGTCTCGGCCGTGGAAAGCGGCTTCTGCGTCACGGCGCTCGCCGAGAGCACGGTACCGCAGACGCTGCGGCGCATCGGCAAAGAAGCCGCCCTCCCGGATCTGCCCCGCGCCGAGATCGCGCTGCTCATGCCGCTCCGGCCGAATGCCGCCGCTGCGCGGCTGGGCGAGGCCTTCCGCGAAGTGTTCCTGAGCCGGCAAGCGGCGTGAGGCGCGAGACTCCATTACGCCATCCGCCGCCTTTCCTCATCCTGAGGAGGCCGCAAAGCGGCCGTCTCGAAGGACGCACGACGGCTGTGCGTGCTTCGAGACACGGCCTGCGGCCGCTCCTCAGCATGAGGAACCTTGAGAGCGCATTGTCATCGCACAATCGAGGACTTCGTCACTGATGCATGTTCTGGTCACGGGAACCGCCGGCTTCATCGGCTTCCATCTCGCGCGCCGGCTGATCGCCGACGGTCATGCCGTGACCGGGGTGGACGGCATGACGGCCTATTACGACGTCGCGCTGAAGCGGGCCCGCGTCGCGGCGCTTCGCGCGTCCAACCTGTTCCAGGCCCACGAGGCGATGCTGGAGGACAGCCAGGCGCTGGACCGCATCGCCGATGACGCGCGACCCGACGTCATCATCCATCTCGCGGCGCAGGCCGGCGTCCGCTACAGCATCGAGCAGCCGCGCCCCTACGTCGATTCCAACCTCGTCGGCACCTTCAACGTGCTGGAGCTCGTGCGCCGGCTGAAGCCCCGCCATTTCCTCATGGCCTCCACCAGCTCGGTCTACGGCGCCAACGAGAGGATGCCCTTCCGCGAGACCGACCGGACGGATCATCCCATGACCTTCTACGCCGCCACCAAGAAGGCGGCGGAGGACATGGCCCATTCCTACGCCCATCTCTGGGACGCGCCGACGACGGCCTTCCGCTTCTTCACAGTCTACGGCCCCTGGGGCCGGCCTGACATGGCGCTGTTCAAGTTCGTCAAGGCGACGCTCGGCGGCGAGCCGATCGACGTGCATGGCCGCGGCGAGATGAGCCGCGACTTCACCTATATCGACGATCTGATCGAGGCGATCGTGCGCCTGATCGACAGGCCGCCCGTGCCGGGTGAGCCGGCGGGCCCCGAGGATTCCCTGTCGCCCGCCGCGCCCTACCGTGTCGTCAACATCGCGGGCGGGTCACCGGTCAAGCTGACGGACTTCATCGACGAGATCGAGCGGAGCCTCGGCCTGCCGGTCGCGCGCAACTTGATCCCGATGCAGCCGGGCGAGGTGGTCGCGACCTTCGCCGCGGCTGACCTGCTCGAGCGCCTCACTGGCTACCGGCCCTCGACCCCGGTCTCCGTCGGCGTCCCGGCCTTCGTCCGCTGGTACCGGGAGCATTATCGCGTGTGAGCCGCTGCATCGGTGCGGTGCGTGCTTCGAGACGGCGCGTTCCGCGCCTCCTCAGCATGAGGAAGGTGGAGTTCTGCAAGGCCCAACGGCCCTCATGCTGAGGAGCGGCCGAGGGCCGCGTCTCGAAGCACGCACAACGCTGATGCGGCCGACCCCTCAGGCCAGCACCGCCCCCATCGCCATCGCCGCCGCGGCCTGCGTCGGGTCGATCACCGGGATGCCGAGCGCCTGCTCCAGCGGCTTGCGGTGGCGCGCCATGCCGGCGCAGCCCATGACGATGACGTCGGCGCCGTCCTCGTCGCGCAGCGCCCGGCCGACCGCCTCCATGCGGGCGAAGGTCCCCTCTCCGGAGGCCGTCTCCGCGACGCTCATGTCGAGCGGCCGCTCGCCGGCGAGACGGTCCATCAGGCCCATCTCGCGCAGGTAGCGCATGTGGCGGCGGATCGAGCGGCCGGAGATCGCGATCACGCCGAACCGGTCGCCCCGCGCGAGCGCCGTCAGCACGCCCGATTCGGCGATGCCGAAGACCGGCCGGTCGGTGCCGTCGCGGCAGACGTGCAGGCCAGGGTCCGAATAGCAGGCGATGATGAAGGCGGCGGACTCGTTGTCGCCCTCCACCAGCCGGCGCAGCGGCACCTTCACCTGCTCCACATGCAGCTGGTTCTCGATGCCGAATGGGCCCTCGGCCAGCGTCGAGCAGTGGAATTCGGGCCCGCCCGCGAAGCCGAAGGGCTCGAGCGCCTGCGCGAGGCCCCGCGTCACCGCCTCGTTGGAATTGGGATTGATGACGTGGATGCGGTGGGACGGCATGGGGTCGATCCGATCTTGCTCGCTCTGCCTCTTGCGGCGGAGAGCGAGGCCGTGGAAGTTGCCTCATGACCCTGCGCCAACCGGCAGCGGGTGGCAACAGAGAGTGGACGATCCCGGATGAACGACCTCAAGAGCGAGCCAGCCTTCGACACCGTGATCCGGGGCGGCGAGGTCGCGACCGCGACGGAGGTGTTCAAGGCGGATGTCGGCATCATCGATGAGCGGATCGCCGCGCTCGGCGAACGGCTGGGGCCCGGCAGGATGGAGATCGACGCCAGCGGCCGCTATGTCCTGCCGGGCGGGATCGACAGCCATTGCCATATCGAGCAGCTCTCCGCCGGCGGGCTGATGAACGCCGACACCTGGGAGAGCGCGACCGCTTCGGCCGCCGCGGGCGGCACCACCACGGTGATCTCCTTCGCCGCCCAGCATGTGGGCATGGAGCTGCCGCAGGTGCTGGAGGATTATTCCGCCCTCGCGCGCAGGGGCGCCATCACCGACTACAGCTTCCACATGATCGTCTCGGATCCGACCGAGCGGCTGCTGAAGACCGACCTGCCGTCGGCGATCAAGGCCGGCCATGCCTCGATCAAGCTGTTCATGACCTACGACCGGCTGCGCGTGCAGGACGAGCAGGCGCTCGATGTGCTCATGACCGCTCGGGAGAACAGGGCGCTCGTCTGCGTCCATGCCGAGAACCACGGCATGATCGCCTGGATGGCGAAGCGCCTGCTCGATCGCGGCTATCATGCGCCGAAGTATCATGCCGTCAGCCACCCGCGCGCCGCCGAGACGGAGGCTTTCGAGCGGCTCATCCGGCTGGCGGCGCTCGTCGACCAGCCGATCATGATCTTCCATGTCTCCACGCGCGAGGGCGCCGCCATCATCCGCAGGGCGCGCGGCGAGGGCGTGAAGATCTTCGGCGAGACCTGCCCGCAATATCTGCTCATGACGGCGGCCGACCTCGACCGGCCGGGCCTCGAGGGCGCGAAATGGATGTGCTCGCCGCCGCCCCGCACCGCCGACGACCAGGAGGCGCTCTGGCAGGCGCTGGCGCTCGGCGACCTGCAGACGATCAGTTCGGACCATGCGCCCTACCGCTTCGACGGGACAGGCAAGCTGAGCGCCGGCGCGAACGCCCATTTCAAGCAGATCGCCAACGGCCAGCCCGGTCTGCAGACGCGGCTGCCCGTGATCTTCGACGCCATGGTGTCGAGCGGCCGGGCGAGCCTGAGTGATTTCGTGCGGCTCACGGCGACGGAGCCCGCGCGCATCTACAACCTGCCGCGCAAGGGCGGCATCGCCATCGGCGCGGACGCTGACGTCGCGATCTGGGACCCGAAGCGCAAGGTCACGATCACGAACGACGCGATGCTCGACCGCACGGGCTACACGCCTTTCGCGGGGAAGGAGGTCACGGGCTGGCCGGAACTCGTGCTCAGGCGCGGCGAGATCATCGTCGCCGACGGCGCGGTGAAGGCCTCCGCCGGATCGGGGCGCTTCCTGCCGCGCAACGGCGGCCGGGCGGCCGAGCCCACGGGACGTCTAGCGCCGGAGATGGATCCGGCGCAGAATTTCGGCGCGACACTGTCCTGAGGGCTTTTGTGATGCGGATTGCGGTGACGGGCCGGGGCGGGCAGCTGGCGAACGCCATGCTGGAGCGGACGGCGAGCCAGCCCGATGTGACTCTGCTCGCCTTCGTGCGCGCGGCCTTCGACCTGACGAAGCCTGAGGCCATGCTGCCGGAGCTGCGCAAGGTGCGCCCCGACATCATCGTCAATGCCGCGGCCTACACGGCCGTGGACAAGGCCGAGAGCGAGCCGGACCTCGCCATGGCCGTCAATGGCGCGGGCGCCGGCGCGGTGGCGGAGGCGGCCCGCGTGCTCGGCGTGCCGATCGTCCAGATCTCGACCGATTACGTGTTCGACGGCGCCAAGCCCTCGCTCTATGTCGAGACCGACCCGACCGGCCCACTCAACGCCTACGGTCGCTCCAAGCTCGCCGGCGAGGAGGCCGTCGCCGCCGCCAATCCCGATCATGCGATCCTGCGGACCTCCTGGGTCTATGCGGCGGAGGGCAAGAACTTCCTGCGCACGATGCTGGCGCTCGCCGAGACGCGGCCCGAACTGAAGATCGTCGCCGACCAGCGAGGCGCCCCGGGCTACGCGCCCGATCTCGCCGATGCGGTGTTGAAGGTCTGCCGCAACCTCCTCGCCGTCCGGGAGGACAGGTCGCTGCGCGGCACCTTTCACATGACGGGCGCCGGCGAGGCGACATGGGCGGATTTCGCGGAGGCGATCTTCGCGGGCGCCGCCGCGCGGGGCGGCAAGGCGGCCAAGGTCTCGCCGATCCCGACGACGGACTATCCGACGCCCGCGGCGCGTCCGCTCAACTCGCGCCTCGACTGCACGAAGCTGGCGCGCGTCCATGGCGTGACCCTGCCCGCCTGGCGCGACGGGCTGGAGCGCTGTCTCGATCGGGTTTTCGCCGGATGAAGCGGCACACAGACGTCATGGCCGGGCTTGACCCGGCCACCCACGTCTTTCTCGCCATCAATCGTCACGCCAGCGTCTCGTAGAGGTCGTCCCAGGCGAGGTTCATGCGGTGGATCGCCTGCACCTTCCAGGCGCGCGGCCAGTGCTTCATGTTCTTCTCATGCTGGATGGCGTCGCGGATGTCTTCGAAGAAGGTAAACCAGACGAGACGCTTCAATCCGTAGCGCTTGGTGAAGCCCTTGTAGAGGCCCTCGCGGTGCTCCCAGACGCGGCGCGACAGATCTGCCGTAACGCCTGTGTAGAGCGTCCCGTCAGGCCTGTTGGTCATGATGTAAACCCAGCCGCCCATGACGGAAGCGTCGCAAGACGTGGATGGCCGGGTCAAGCCCGGCCATGACGAATACTGGTATCGCCTTGTGCTTTTTCAGTATTTGACTGTCATCGCAGTTTCAGGACGTCATGGCCGGGTCGAGTCCGGCCATGACAGTGGTGCGTGCTTCGAGACGGCCCTTCGGGCCGCCTCAGCATGAGAGAGGGGAGGATGGCCTCAGGCCACCCTCACAGCGCCTTCTTCACCAGCGCCTCGATCGCGGCCTTGTCGCCGTTGGCGGTGATCCGGTCCACTTCCCTGCCCCCCTTGAAGAGGATGATCACGGAGCGGACGGGCACCTGATAGCGCTGCTTGAACTCAGCCTCGGTGTCGAAGTTGAGCCGCAGGAAGTCGATCTTCGCATAATCCGGCTGCCGCCGGAGTTCATCCAACGCCAGGACCTGGCGTCTGCAGACCGGTCACCACGTCGTGTTGACGTGGACGATCACGGGTTTGCCGCTGGCGAGCTGCTTGTCGAAGTCCGACTTGTCGTAGATGTCGAACTCGATCTGCTGCGCGGCGGCCGGGAAGGCCGCCAGCGTGGCGAGCAGCGCCAGCGCGTCGCGCCTGCGCATGGGTTCATCCTTTCGTTCGTCGGGGGCATCCGCCCCGATGCGCGGACAACCTGTCGCAGTCAGGCCGCGATGTCGACGGCGGCCGGGATCAAATCCGCGTGGGATCGGGTAAAATCGGGCCGCGACAAGCGGTCCTCCTTGCCGATCGGGAGCGATCCGTTCAATGAATGGGGCCCGAATCCTGAAGGCTGGACAACGAGGGAATCGCCGTGACGGACCATGATCGCGCCCGCGACTCCAGATGGGCGAGCCTGCCGACGCCGAAGGCGGCTTCGCGCCTGTCCGCCTTCCGCGCCGGCCTTGTCGCGGCCTGCATCGCCTTCGGGCTGCCGGCCGCCGCCCAGGCCCGCAACGCGATGGAGACGCTCGCCGCGGCGGAATCCTCGTCGGGCAATTTCCTCGCCGCCCTCGTGGCCGACGCCTCGCGCGACGCACGCGCCGCGGCGCATTACTTTCGCGAGGCGCTGCGGGAGGATCCCCGCAACGCCGAGCTTCTGGAGCGGGCCTTCGTCGCTTCGGTGCAGGACGGCTCCTTCAACGAGGCCTTCCGCCTGGCGGAGCGCGTGCTGCAGCGCGATCCCAACAATGCGCTCGCCCTCCTGACGCTCGGCGTCCGGGCCATGAAGAACCGGCAGTTCATCACGGCGCGCAGCCACTTCCAGAAGGCGGGCGGCCGCGGCCGGAACGCCGACCTCTCGGCGGCCCTGCTCACCGCCTGGACGCATGTGGGCAGCGGCAACCTCAAGCAGGCGCTGGAGACGGTCGACCGCTTCTCCGAGCCGCAGCTCGCGGTCTACCGCCTGTTCTACGGCGGGCTGATGGCCGATGTCGGCAACGACCGGCGCGAGGCGGCGAAGCGGCTGAAGGCGGCCTACGAGCTCGACGTGAACACGGTGCGGCTCGCCGACACCTACGCCCGCTACGAGGCGCGCCACGGCAAGCGCGAGCACGCGAAGGAGATCTATGCGCGGCTCGCCGAAAGGCCGGGCAACCTTCCCTTCATCGCCAACGTCAAGAAGATCGTCGACGAGGGCGGCACGCCCGATCCGCTGGTGCAGAACGTGGCGCAGGGCGCGGCGGAAGTGCTCTACACCTCGTCCGACACCGGCGGCCGCGGTCGCGGCGCGGAGCTGATCGCGCTGATCTATCTGCAGCTCGCGCACTTCCTCCATGGCGAGAACGACATGGTGCTCGTTTCGCTTGCCGAGAATTTCGAGCAGCTGAAGCAGTACGACCGCGCCATCGAGCTCTACAACCGGGTGCCGGAGGATTCCGGCATCAAGATCCGCACCGTCATCCGCTCGGCGCTCGCGCTGGCGGAGTCGAAGCGGACGGACGAGGCGCTGCGCCTCCTCGCCGACCGCATCGCCAAGACGCCGAACGATGTGTCGCTGCACGAGACGGTCGCCTCGATCCAGCGCGCCGCCAAGAACTGGACCGCCGCCGCGGAAGCGTCGAGCAAGGCGATCGCGCTCGTCGACCGCAACGACCGCAACTACTGGGGCCTGTTCTACGGCCGCGGCATCGCCTACGAGCGTGCCAAGCAATGGCCGCAGGCCGAGGCCGACCTGAAGCATGCGCTGAGCCTGCTGCCGGAGGAGCCGAGGACCGAGAGCGAGAAGGCCTCCCGCGCCCATGTGCTCAACCATCTGGCCTATTCCTGGGTCGACATGGGCATGAACATCGAAGAGAGCTTCGTCATGCTGAAGAAGGCCGTCGAGCTGCAGCCGCGCGACGGCTACATCATCGACAGCCTGGGCTGGGCCTATTACCGCCTCGGCAAGTACGAGGACGCCGTGCGGGAGCTGGAGCGCGCGGTCGACATCAAGCCGTCCGACCCGACGCTGAACGACCATCTGGGCGACGCCTACTGGAAGGTGGGCCGCACCGACGAGGCGCGCTTCCAGTGGAACCATGCGCGCGACCTCAAGCCTGAGCCGGACGAGCTGCCGAAGATCCTGCTGAAGATCGAGAAGGGCCTCGACGCCGCGCAGGCGGAGGCCGAGAAGAAGCCGAACGGGGGCTGAATGCGACCGGGCGGCCTCGCCTCGGGCTGCGTGGCGCTGGCGGCCCTGCTCGTCGCCGGCCCCGCATCCGCCCAGGCGGACCGCGTCGCGCTCGGCGCCTTCGCCATCGACCGCACCGAGGTCAGCATCGGCGCCTTCCGGGCCTTCGCCGAGCGCCAGGGCCTGCGCACCGCGGCCGAGGCGGCGGGCGGGGGCCAGGAATTCGCCGGCGGCTGGACGCAGCGCCGGGGCTGGACCTACCGGACGCCCTTCGGCGAGCCTGCGGACGAGCGGGAGCCCGCGGTCCATGTCACCTGGGCCGAGGCGCAATCCTACTGCGCCAGCGTCGGCGGCCGCCTGCCGACCTTCGCCGAGTGGCGCCGGGCCGCCTACACGGAGTCGCGCGCCGATCCGACGGACGGCTTCGAGAGGGGGCGGACCTACCCCTATCCCGTGGGCGACGCGCCGGAGGGCATGAACAACAACCGCCGCCGGCATGTCGCGACCGGCACCACGAGGCGCGGCGTCAACGGTCTCCACGACATGGGCGGCAACGCCTGGGAATGGATCGCGGACCGACGCGGCGAGGAGGCGCTGACGGCGGGCGGTTCCTGGTGGTACGGGCCGGAGCAGACGCGCGCCGAGGGCGCGCAATGGAAGGCGGCCGGCTTCGTCGCGGTCTATATCGGCTTCCGCTGCGTTTACGAGGTCCGCTAACCGTCAGGGCGCCAACGCTTGCGCCCGTGTCATTCCCGGCCGGAGCGGCGCAGCCGCGGAGGGGAAGGGAATCCAGCCTTTGGAGGCAAAGGGGCTGGATCCCCTTCCCGGCCCTGCGGGCCGCCGGGGATGACAGACCTCTCAGGCCGCCAGCGCCTGCTCGAAATCCGCGATCAGGTCCTCGGGCTCCTCGAGGCCGACCGACAGCCTGAGCGTGCCGTCGCCGATGCCGAGATGCGCGCGCGTCGCCGGATCCACGTTGCGGTGGGTCGTTGTCGCCGGATGGGCCACGAGCGAGCGCGCCTCGCCGACATTGACGAGATGCGAGAAGAGCTTGAGCCGCGATGTCAGCCGCCGCGCCGCCGTGAGCCCGCCCTTCAGCGTCACCGTCTGGATCGCGCCGAGGCCTGCCGGCATCAGGGCCGCCGCGAGCGCCTGGCGGGGATGGCCGGGGAGGCCCGGATGGCTCACGGCCTCCACGGCCGGATGGTCCTTCAGGAAGCGGTGCAGCGCGAGCGCGTTGGTGCTGTGCCGCCGCATCCGAAGCGGCAGCGTCTCGCAGCCGGTCAGCAGCAGGAAGGCCGTCGTCGGCGACAGGCAGGGACCGAGCTCGCGCATGGCGATCAGCCGGCAGGCGGCGGCGAAGGGCCAGCCCGGATATTTCTTCAGGACCTCGATGCCGTCGTAATCGGCGAAGGGCTGGCTGATCGTCGGGTAGCGCCCGTCGATCCAGTCGGAGCGGCCGCTGTCCACGATGATGCCGCCGATGGCCGTGCCGTTGCCGGACATGAACTTCGAGGCCGAGTGCCAGACGATGTCGGCGCCATGCTCGATGGGCCTGAGGAGCGCCGGCGTCGCCAGCGTCGCATCAACGACGAGCGGCACGCGGGCCTCGCGGGCGATTCGGGAGAGCGCGGCGAGGTCGACGACGTCTCCCGTCGGGTTCACCACCGCCTCCACGAGAATGGCGCGCGTGCGCGGCGTCACCAGCGCCGCGAGCCCTTGAGGGTCATGTGCGTCGGCCCAGCGGACGCCGAGGCCGAACTGCAGGTTGAACCGGTTCAGGAGGCCCACCGTGCCGCCGAACACATGCCGCGCCGCGATCACCTCGTCGCCGGAGCGGCAGAGCGCGGTCAGGATGGCGAGCAGCGCCGATTGCCCTGATGCGCAGGCGATGGCGGATTTTCCGCCCTCCAGCGCCGCGATCCGACGCTCGAAGGCGGCGACCGTCGGGTTGGCGCTCCGGCCGTAGGCGTATCCGACCTTCTCCAGCGCGAAGAGGTCGGAGCCATGGTCCAGATCGTCGAAGACATAGCCATTCGACGGGTGGATCGGCTGCGTGCGCGCGCCCGTCGCCGGGTCGGGCGCCGCGCCGGCATGGATGGCGAGCGTGGCTAGTCGCATGGCCATGTCGTCCCGCCGTTCCTTCCGCAGTTCTTGCCGGAACGCTATCGTCAGCTCGCCAGCGCCTGGTCGAGATCGTCGATCAGGTCGGCCGGATCCTCGAGGCCGATCGACAGGCGCACCACCTCGGGGCCCGCGCCGGCGATGCGGCGCTGCTCGTCGGTGAGCTGGCGATGCGTCGTCGAGGCCGGATGGATCACGAGGCTGCGCGTGTCGCCGATGTTGGCCAGATGGCTGAAGAGCTTGAGGTTCGACACGAGCTTGACGCCCGCGTCGTAGCCGCCCCTGAGGCCGATCGTGAAGACGGCGCCGGCTCCCTTGGGCGTGTAGGCCTTGGCGAGATTATGGTAGCGGTCGCCGGGCAGGCCCGGATAGCTGACCCAGTCCACCTGCCCGTGCTTCGACAGGTGCGTCGCGACCTCGAGCGCATTGTCCGAATGGCGCTGCATCCGCAGCGGCAGCGTCTCGATGCCATTGAGGATCAGGAAGGCGTTGAACGGCGAGAGGGCAGGGCCGAGGTCGCGGAGGCCCAGCACCCGGCAGGCGATGGCGAAGCCGAAGTTGCCGAAGGTCTCGCCCAGGATCATCCCACCATACTCGGGGCGCGGCTGCGACAGGGAAGGGTAGCGGCCGGACTTGATCCAGTCGAACTTGCCGCCGTCCACGATGATGCCGCCGATCGAGTTGCCGTGGCCGCCGAGGAACTTGGTGAGGCTGTGCACGACGATGTGCGCGCCATGCTCGAAGGGCCGGATCAGGTACGGCGAGGCCATCGTGTTGTCGACGATCAGCGGCACGCCGGCCTTGTCGGCGATCTTCGCGATGGCCGCGATGTCGACGATCACGCCGCCCGGGTTGGCGATCGATTCGATGAAGATCGCCTTGGTCTTCGGCGAAATCGCCTGCTCGAAGGTGGAGACGTCGTCGGTGTCGGCCCAGACCACGTTCCAGCCGAACTTCTTGTAGGCGTGGTTGAACTGGTTGATCGAGCCGCCATAGAGCTTCTTGCCGGCGATGAACTCGTCGCCGGGCTCCAGCAGGGTGTGGAACACGAGATGCTCCGCCGCATGGCCCGAGGCCACCGCAAGCGCCGCCGTGCCGCCCTCGAGCGCGGCCACGCGCTCCTCGAGCACGGCGCAGGTCGGGTTGCCGATGCGGCTATAGATGTTGCCGAAGGCCTGCAGGCCGAACAGCGATGCCGCATGGTCGACGTCGTCAAAGACGAAGGACGAGGTCTGGTAGATCGGCGTGGCGCGCGCGCCGGTGGCGGGGTCCGGCGTCGCGCCGGCATGAATGGCGATCGTGGAAAATCCGGGGGCGCGCGTCATGGGACGGTTCCTTCGCAGTGGATGGCGTGGTCTAGCGTCGGCGCGTCCGTTTTGTCAATCGCATCGTTCTTTAAAAAGGACGAGTTGCGAAAGAGGCCTCGCGCTCAAGCTGACGTGACATCCTGTGATTGGCGCAAGCCCCGCGCAACGCTTATTTGACGATCATGCCTCTTCTGGCCGCATTGCCCGCCCGCAAACTGCCCTGGAACGACCGCGCCGGGCGGCTGTCGCCCTTGAAGCTCGCGAGCCTCCTGCTCCTGTGCGCGCCGGCGGCCTGGATCGCGCTTCAGGCGATGATGGGCTGGCTCGGCTCCAAGCCGCTGACGGAGGCCAACCACCAGAGCGGCGACTGGGCCGTCCGGTTCCTGCTGGTCTCGCTGGCCGTGACGCCGCTGCGCGTCGTCGCCGACTGGCCGCAGCTCATCCAGGTGCGCCGGCAGGTCGGCCTCGCCGCGCTGTTCTACACACTCCTCCATGTCACGCTCTATGTGGCGCTCGAGGCCTTCGATCTCGCCAAGGTCGCGGTGGAGATCGCGGTCAGGCCCTATCTCACGATCGGCTTCGCCGCGCTGCTCGGGCTCGTCGTGCTCGGCCTGACGTCGAGCGACGCCGCCATCCGCAGCCTCGGCGCCGTCCGCTGGAACCGCCTGCACGCCATCGTCTATGGCCTCGCGGTGCTGGCGCTCGTCCATTTCGCGCTGCAGAAGAAGATCGACGTCACGGAGCCGGCGCTCATGGCGGGCCTCTTCCTCTGGCTCATGGGCTTTCGCTGGCTGCGCCGGCGCGGCATTCCGCTCGGCCTCGTCGTTCTGACCGGGCTTGCGGTCGTGGCGGCGCTCGGCACGGTGGCGCTCGAGGCCGGATGGTACGGCACGATGACGGGCATCCCCTGGCGGCGCGTGCTCGCCGCCAATCTCGACTTCAGCTTCTCGATCCGCCCCGCCTGGTGGGTGCTCGCCGCCGGCTTCGCCGTGGCCGCGCTCGCGCTCGTGCGGACGGGGCCGGCCGGCCGGCCCGCGCGCCAGCGGGAGCCCCAGCTTGCGCCGGCAACGGCCCGAACCCCATATTCCGCGCCATAGGAGATCCACCCATGCAGGCCACCGCCGAAAAGACCTTTCCCGTCACCAAGACCGACGCCGAGTGGCGCGCCCAGCTGACGCCGGAGCAATATGACGTGCTGCGCGGCCACGGCACCGAGCGGCCGGGCAGCTGCGCGCTCAACTACGAGAAGCGCGCCGGCACCTTCTCCTGCGTGGGATGCGGCCAGGACCTCTTCGTCTCGAAAACCAAGTTCGAGAGCGGCACGGGCTGGCCGAGCTTCGACCAGCCGCTGCCGGGCTCCGTCGAGACCACCGTCGACCGCAAGTTCTTCATGACGCGCACCGAGGTCCATTGCGCGCGCTGCGGCGGCCATCTCGGCCATGTCTTCCCCGACGGCCCGCCGCCGACCGGCCTGCGCTATTGCATCAACGGCGTGGCGCTGGATTTCAGGCCTGCGGAGTAAAGGTTTTTCCTTCTCCCTTGGGAGAAGGTGGCCGCCGGAGGCGGTCGGATGAGGGTGAAGCCCGGCGTTTGTGGTTCTCCCTCATCAGTCAGGCTCCGCCTGACAGCTTCTCCCAGGGGAGAAGCGGGAGTTCTCCCTTCTCCCGCTTGCGGGAGAAGGTGGCAGGCGAAGCCTGACGGATGAGGGCCCTTATCCCTCCACCATCCTGACCAGCGTCTCCAGCCGGTCCGCCTCCCGCGTGGGCTTGTCCCAGCGGATGCGGGAGATGCGCGGAAAGCGCATCGCCACGCCGGACTTGTGGCGCGGAGAGCGGGCGATGCCCTCGAACGCCACCTCCAGCACCAGCCCCTGCTCGGCGTCGGCCCGCACCACGCGGACGGGGCCGAAGCGGTCGACCGTGTTCTTGCGGACGTAGCGGTCGAGTTCCTGCAGCTCGGCGTCGGTGAAGCCGAAATAGGCCTTCCCCACGGGCACCAGCCGTTCGGCGCCGCCATCCTCCTGCCAGACGCCGAAGGTGAAGTCGGAGTGGAAGGACGAGCGCTTGCCGCTGCCCCTTTGCGCATACATCAGCACGGCGTCGACGAGGCGCGGATCGCGCTTCCATTTCCACCAGGGGCCCTTGGGCCGGCCGGGCAGATAGGCGCTGTCCAGCCGCTTGATCATCACGCCCTCGACCGCCTCGGCGTCGACGCCGGCGCCATGGGCCGCCGGATCGGCGCGGATCGCGGTCAGCTCCTCCCAGCTTGCGAAAGGGATCAGCGGGGAGAGGTCGAGCTTGTCGTTTCCGCTGGCGGCAAGCCGTTTCTCCAGCCGTCGGCGACGCTCGGCGAAGGGCAGCTCGCGCAGGTCCTCGCCGTCCTCCGCCAGCAGGTCGTAGGCCCTGATGTGGGCGGGAAAATCCTGCAGCAGCGCGCCGGAGATCGCCTTGCGATTGAGGCGCTGCTGCAGCACGTTGAAGCTCTGGACACGGCCCTCGCGCAGGATCAGCAACTCGCCATCGAGAGCGCCGTCGAAGGTGATCGCGTCGAGCAGGTCCGGGAAGGCGCCCGAGATTTCCTCGCCGGTGCGGGAATAGAGCTTGGTCACGCGGCGGCCGTCCGCGTCGAGGCCGGAGGAGGCCTGGATGCGGATGCCGTCCCACTTCCATTCCGCCGCGAAGGCGGCCGGGTCGAGCTTGTCGAAATCGCCCTCCTCGATGGCGTGCGACAGCATCGGCGGGCGGAAGGGCGCGGGATCGAGCGTATCCGGCCGCGCGCCATGCCCCTCGGCCCAGGCGAAGAGCGTCTCGTAGGGCGGCGCGAGGCCGTGCCAGGCATGCTCGACGTCGTCCGGCGCGAGATCGCCCAGCGCCGCCACCGCGGTCTTCGCGAGCCGTGCCGAGACGCCGATGCGCAGCGAGCCGGTGATCAGCTTCAGGAGCGCCCAGCGGCCCGTCTCGTCGAGCAGGTCGAGCCATTCCGCGAGATGCTTCGGCAGCGACGCCTTGTGGCCGCTCGCGAGCGTATGGACGACCTCGGAGAGGGTGGGCGGGCCTTCGTTCCGGCCGGGCATCGCGGGCGGCGCCGGCCAGAGCAGCGCCACCGTCTCCGACAGGTCGCCGACGTAATGGTAGGAAAGCTCGAATAGCACGGGGTCCACCCGCTCCGCGATCAGCTTGCGGATGAGCCCCGGCTTCGCCTCCTGGAAGGAGAGCGAGCCCGTCATGGCGGCGAGCGCCCAGCCCCGCTCGGGGTCCGGCGTCTCGCGGAAATAGGCTGCGATCAGGGCGATCTTGGCGTTGCGCCGTGGTTCATAGGCGAGTTTGTCGAGAAGGGCCGCGAAGCGGTTCATGCGGGCTTGCTCTCCTCCGTTCCGGCCTCTGGCTTGTCCTCGAGCTTTTCTTCGGCCTCGCCGTCGTCGCCGTAGCCCACGAGATGCAGCGGCTTCGCGCGGATGCCCTTGGTGCCGGCCCAATGCACCAGCGCGTCCTCCTGGCCGTGCGTGACCCAGAGTTCGCCGCAGCCCGTTTCCTCGATGGTGCGGCAGAGGTCCGGCCAGTCCGCATGGTCGGAGATCACCATCGGCAGTTCGACGCCGCGCTGCCGGGCGCGGGCGCGCGTCTGCATCCAGCCCGACGCGAAGCCCGCGACGGGATCGGGGAAGCGCCGCGACCAGAGGTCCTGCAGCGCGGAGGGCGGGCAGATCACCACCTCGCCGCGCATCTTCGCCCGGTCGGCGAGGCGCACCGGCGGCGTCTCGCCGAGGTCGATGCCCTCGCGCTTGTAGTGGGCCGTCAGCTTCTCCATCGCCCCGTGCAGATGGATCGGCCGGTCATAGCCCGCCTGGCGCAGCAGAGCGATCACGCGCTGCGCCTTGCCGAGCGCATAGGCGCCGACGAGATGCGCGCGATCGGGAAAGAGCTGCAGCGAGGCGAGCAGCTTGGCGACCTCGCCCTCCGCCGGCGGATGGCGGAAGACCGGCAGGCCGAAGGTCGCTTCGGAGACGAAGACGTCGCAGGGCACCAGCTCGAAGGGCAGGCAGGTCGGATCGGCGGCGCGCTTGTAGTCGCCGGAGACGACGATCCGGCATCCGCCCGCCTCCACCGCGATCTGCGCTGAGCCGAGCACATGGCCGGCCGGATGGAAGCTGACGGCGACGCCGTCGATGGCGATCCGCTCGCCCAGCGCCGCCTCCTGCATCGCGCCCGCGAATCCGATGCCGTAGCGCACCGCCATGATGCGCAGCGTCTCGCGGGTCGCGAGCACATGCGCATGGCCGGACCGTGCGTGATCGGCATGGCCATGGGTGATCAGCGCGCGCTCCACCGGCCGCACCGGATCGATGAAGAAGCCGCCCGCCGGGCAGTAGAGCCCTTCGGGACGGGGGTGGAGGAGGTCGGCTGGCTTCATGACCTTTGGGGGTAACGCCGCAATGCACTACGCGGCCCGCCCTTGAGCGGACCTGTGCCTGCGACTATAGCGGGTGAAAGGGCGATCACGGCCCATGCATTCCGGAAGAGGCGACACGATGGCGCGGACCGATGTTTCTGGCGGGCGGGACTTCCATGGGCGTGGGCCTCTCGTCGATCGCTTCTGGGCCGTGGGCGAAGGCGCCGGCCTGCTGCGACCGGTGATTCTCGCGGCCGCCGGCGTCATGCTCCTAACGCTCTCGGCCAAGCTCCAGGTTCCCTTCTATCCCGTGCCGATGACGCTGCAGACGCTCGTCGTGCTGCTGATCGGCGCCGCCTACGGCTGGCGCCTCGGCGCGGCCACCGTGGCGCTCTACCTCGCGCAGGGCCTGCTCGGCGCGCCGGTCTTCGCCAACACGCCCCCCGCCGCGGCCGGCCCGCTCTATTTCATGGGGCCGACGGCCGGCTTCCTCATCGGCTTCGTCGCCTCGGCGGCCATCGTCGGCCTCGCGGTCGAGAAGGGTCTCGCGCGCTCGCCGATCTTGCTCGCCGGCGCGGTGATCGCCGCGCAGGCCGCCGTCTTCGCGCTCGGCTTCCTCTGGCTGGCGCAGTTCGCGACGCTCGCCAGCGGCGCGACGGGCGTCGGCGCGGCGAAGGCCTGGACGGTCGTGCAGGCGTTCCTGCTGGGCGACCTCCTCAAGGCCGCCATCGCGGTGGCGCTGGTGACGGCCTTCGACCGCAAAGGTCGCTGACAGTCAGCCCTTCGGCAGCGCCAGCCCCTTGTCCCAATAGGGCGGGCTGCCGAAGCGCTCGCCCAGGAAATCCATGAAGACGCGCACCTTGTGCGCGAGGTGCCGGCGCGACGGATAGACGGCGTGGACCGCCACGCGCGCCGACGCCTGCCATTCCGGCAGCACGATCCGGAGCCGGCCGCTGTCGATCTCCGGGCCGACGTCCCAGGTGGAGCGGAGCGCGATGCCGAGCCCCGCGAGCACGGCCTCGCGGATCACCTCGCTGGAGTTGGTGCGGACCGCGCTTTCGACCCGGACGGTGGCGGCGCCCTGGCGGCCTTCCAGCCGCCAATGGTCGCCGTTGTGCAGGAGCAACCGGTGCCGCGCCAGGTCGGCGAGGCTCAGCGGCTCGCCATGGGCCTCGAGGTAGGTCTGCGAGGCGCAGAGCACCCGGTGGCTCGGCGCCAGCCGCTTCGCCACGAGGCTCGAATCCTGCAGGTCGGCGATCCGCACCGCGAGGTCGAAGCCCTCCGCGACGATGTCCACGAACTGGTCCGAGAGCGACAGGTCGAGCGTGATCTCGGGGTATGCTGCCAGGAAATCGACGAGATGCGGCGCGATATGCATGCGGCCGAAGGAGGTCGGCGCGCTGACCCTGAGCAGCCCGCGCGCGGCGGCCGCCCGGCGCGACACCCAGGCCTCCGCCTCGTCGACCGAGGCCAAGATGGCGACGACGCGCTCGTAGAAGCCCTTGCCCGACTCGGTCAGCGCCAGCTGCCGCGTCGTGCGCTGCAGGAGCCGCGTGCCGAGCCGCTCCTCCAGCCCCTTGATCCGCTTCGACACGACCGGCGGCGACAGCCCCAGCTCGCGCCCCGCCGCCGACATCGACCCCGCGGTGACGACGCGGGCGAAGATGTCGAGTTCCGAGAGCCGATCCATGGCCGGAACAGATCATCAGGCGCTCTTGCCGGCAAGGAAAGAATGCTGTTGCGGCGACGCCGCTTTCACCAAAGGGTGGAAGCGGTGTAGACATGAGCCTGGCATCGATGTCGTGCGTCCTTCGAGACGCCGCCTCCGGCGGCTCCTCAGGATGAGGATTGTGGAGATTTGCAGGACTCCACCTCCCTCATGCTGAGGAGGCGCGGAACGCGCCGTCTCGAAGCACGCACGGCCCTCGATGCAGCCAACCCAGAGCGCCTGAATGACCGCCATCGCCTTTCCCGCGCCGAAGCCGGACGTCCTCGCGCGCCGCGCCTTCCTCATCGACGGGCTGTCGAGGCTGGTGCCGCCCGCCTCGCTGATCACCTCGGAGGACGAGCGCCGGCCCTACGAGACCGACGCCTTCACCGCCTACAAGCGGCTGCCGATGATCGTCGTGCTGCCCGAGACGACGGAGCAGGTGAGCGCGGTGCTGAAATTCTGCGGCGAGCATGGCGTGCCGGTCGTGCCGCGCGGCGCGGGCACCTCGCTCTGCGGCGGCTCGACGCCGCAGGAGGATGCCGTCGTCATCGGCGTCGCCAAGCTCAACCGCGTGCTCGACGTCTCCTATCCCGACCGCACGATGCGCGTGCAGGCCGGCATCACCAACCTCGCGGTTTCCGCCCATATCGCGCCGGACGGCTTCTTCTACGCGCCCGATCCCTCCTCGCAGCTCGCCTGCTCGATCGGCGGCAACATCGCGATGAATTCGGGCGGCGCCCATTGCCTCAAGTACGGTGTGACGACGAACAACCTGCTCGGCGTCCGGCTGGTGCTGCTCGACGGCACGGTGGTTGATCTCGGCGGCGACGCGATGGAGGCCGCGGGCTATGACCTCGTTGGCCTCGTCTGCGGCTCGGAAGGACAGCTCGGCATCGTCACGGAGGCGACGCTGCGCATCCTGCCGCTCTCCGAGGGCGCGCGGCCCGTGCTCTTCGGCTTCGACCGGCCGAAGGACGCCGGCGCTTGCGTGGCGGCCATCATCGGCGCGGGCATCGTGCCGGTGGCGATGGAATACATGGACAGGCCCGCGATCGAGATCTGCGAGGCCTACGCCAAGGCGGGCTATCCGCTCGACGTCGAGGCGCTGCTCATCATCGAGGTCGAGGGCTCCGACGCCGAGATGGACTCGATGCTCGCGAAGATCGTGGAGATCGCCCGGAAGCATGGCGTCAAGGTCGTGAAGGAATCGAAGTCGGCCATGGAGACGGCCGCCATCTGGAAGGGCCGCAAGTCCGCCTTCGGCGCGACGGGGCGCGTGGCGGATTACATTTGCATGGACGGCACCATCCCGACCGGCCGACTGCCGGAGGTTCTGTCCCGCATGGACGCTATCGTGAAGGGCTATGGGCTCCGCGTCGCCAACGTCTTCCACGCCGGCGATGGCAACCTGCATCCGCTGGTCATGTACAACGTCAACGATCCGGCCGAGGCGGCGAAGGCGGAAGCGGCAGGCATGGACATCCTCAAGCTCTGCGTCGAGGTCGGGGGCTGCCTGACCGGCGAGCACGGTGTCGGCATCGAGAAGCGCGACCTGATGCGCCACCAGTTCAACCAGCAGGACCTCGAGCAGCAGATGCGCGCCAGGGCGGTGTTCGACCCGCAATGGGTCATGAACCCGGCGAAGGTCTTCCCGCTGGACGGGCGCGTGTGATCCGGCCGCCCGACGGCCATTGCCGGCATCGTCACGTCGCGGGATCAGTGGTCTAGCCGCCAGGACCGCCGGGAATGGCTTGCTCCTTGCAAGCGCCATCCCCTATAGCGGGAGGTGCGGCGGAAGATGCGGCTGCTCGAGGCCGAAAGGCTGGGATTCGGTAGCGGGGACGGGACGGATATGATGCGCGGCGCGCTCGGCGGCCCGCGCGTGCTGCTCAGGCGGCTTCGCGAGGTCATGGCGGAGCCGGTCAGCGCGCAGGAGCGGCTCGACAGGATCGTGGTGCTGATCGCCGCCAACATGGTGGCGGAAGTCTGCTCGGTCTATGTGCTGCGCGCCGACGGCACGCTCGAGCTCTACGCCACCGAGGGCCTCAACCGCGCCGCCGTCCACCTGACAACGATGAAGGCCGGAGAGGGCCTCGTCGGCCTCATCGCCGAAACGGCGGAGGTGCTGAACATCTCCGACGCCCAGCTGCATCCGCGCTATTCCTACAAGCCGGAGACGGGCGAGGAGATCTACAATTCCTTCCTCGGCGTGCCGATCCTGAGGGCCGGCAACACGATCGGCGTCCTCGTGGTGCAGAATTCCGCGCGGCGCACCTACACCGAGGAGGAGACCGAGGCCCTGCAGACGACGGCCATGGTCATCGCCGAGATGATCGCGGGCGGCGGCCTCGAGACGATCGCCAACCAGGCGGCAGGCGGCATCGCGCTGCGCAAGCCCCTCTCGCTCGCCGGCGCGCCGATCGCCGAAGGCGTGGGCCTCGGCCATGTGGTGCTGCATGAGCCGCGCATCGTCATCAAGAACCTCGTCGCCGACGATCCCGCCGCCGAGGAGAAGCGCCTCGAGGAGGCCCTGCAGGCCCTCCAGGCCTCCATCGACGTGCTGATCGACCGCGACGGCTCCGGACCCGGCGAGCACCGCGAGATCCTCGAGACCTTCCGCATGTTCGCGCATGACCGCGGCTGGCTGCGGCGGCTGCGGGAGGCGATCGCCACCGGCCTCACGGCCGAGGCGGCGGTGGAGCGCGTGCAGTCCGACACGCGCGCCAAGCTCCTGCGCCAGACCGATCCCTACCTGCGCGAGCGGCTGCACGACCTGGAGGACCTCGCCAACCGCCTGCTGCACCAGCTTACGGGCGAGGCCTTCACGCTGGCCTCAGGCGCTCTGCCGGAGAACGCCATCCTCGTGGCCCGCGCCATGGGGCCCGCCGCGCTGCTGGAATACGAGCGCTCGCGGCTGCGCGGCCTCATCCTCGAGGAGGGCGGCCCCACGAGCCACGTCGCCGTCGTGGCGCGGGCGCTCGGCGTCCCCTGCGTCGGCGAGGTCGAGGGCGTCACCAGCCTCGTCGAACAGGGCGACGCGATCATCGTCGACGGCTCCACTGGCGACGTGCAGATCCGCCCGCCCGCCACCGTCGAGGCGAGCTATGCCGAGAAGGCGCGGCTGCGGGCGCGGCGGCAGGAGCAGTACCGGGCGCTGCGCGAGGCGCCAGCCGTCTCGAAGGACGGCGTGGCGGTCGAGCTGATGATGAACGCCGGCCTGCTCGTCGACATGCCGCAGCTCTCCGAGGTCAACGCGTCGGGAATCGGCCTCTTCCGGACCGAGATCCTGTTCATGGTGGCGCCGTCGATGCCCCGCGCCGAGGCGCAGGAGGCGCTCTACCGGGCCATTCTGCAGTCGGCGGGCGGCAAGCCGGTCACTTTCCGGACGCTCGACATCGGCGGCGACAAGATCCTCCCCTACATGCGCAAGGTCGAGGAGGAGAATCCGGCGCTCGGCTGGCGCGCGGTGCGCATCGGGCTCGACCGGCCGGCGCTGCTGAAGGCGCAGTTCCGCGCCATCCTGAAGGCCTGCGCGGGCCGCGTCGCCCGCATCATGCTGCCGATGGTGGCGACGGTCGACGAACTGCACCAGGCCCGCGCGATGCTGGAGCGCGAGCGCGCCTACGTGGCGAGGCACGGCCACCAGGGCCCGCGCGACGTCAAGCTCGGGGTCATGCTGGAAGTCCCGTCGCTCCTGTTCGACCTCGACAATGTCGTGCGGCACGCCGACTTCCTGTCGGTCGGATCCAACGACCTGATGCAGTTCCTCTTCGCGGTGGATCGCGACAACAGGCGCGTCTCCGCAAGGTTCGACACGCTCAATCCGGCGATGCTGCGGGCGCTGGGCGCGATCGCCGACAAGGCGGCGGCGGCGGGCAAGCCCTTCACGGTCTGCGGCGAGATGGCGGGCCGCCCGATCGAGGCCATGGCGCTGCTGGCGCTCGGCTTCCGCTCGCTGTCGATGTCGCCGGCGGCGATCGGCCCGGTGAAGGCGATGCTGCGCGAACTCGACGTCGGTGCAGCCGCGGCCGCCCTGAAGGCTCAGCTCGCCGATTGCGACGGCTGCCCGAGCCTGCGCGGAACGCTCGCGGCCTTCGCCGAGGTGAACGGCATCCCGGTCTGAACGCTCCGTTCAGCGGCTTTCGGTCAGCAGGATGCGCGCCGCGAAGGCGCCGAAGATGGTCGCGAACAGGTAGTCGATCGCCCGCATGATGCGGGGCCTGCGCTTCAGTACGGTCACCACGCGTTCCGCGCCGAGGATCATCAGAACGGCGAACGGCGCCGTGAAGACGACGAAATAGACGCCGAGGAAGGCGAGCTTGGCGCTGGCGTTCGGGTCGGCGGCCGAGACGAACTGCGGCAGGAAGGTCACGAAGAACAGCACGACCTTCGGGTTCGACAGGTTGATCATCACGCCCATCATGAAGACGCGCAGCAGGGAATGGGTCTCCGCCCCGCCGTCCGTCACGGAGAGCGCCGACCCGTTGCGCACCGCATCCACCGCCAGCCATGCCAGATAGAGCGCGCCGATTACCTTGATCACCAGGAAGGCGTTGGGCGAGGCGGCGATCACCGCCGAGAGCCCGACCGCCGCGAGGACGGTATGGGCGAGGCAGCCCACGCTGGCGCCGAGCATCGAGGCGATGCCCGCTGCCCGGCCGCCGGCCATGGTCCGGGCGAGAAAGAGGCTCATGTCCGGACCCGGCGTCACGAACAGGACGAAGCAGGCAACCGAATAGGCCGCGAGAACGGAAGGTGCGGGGATGATATCCATGGGCTTCTCCACCGCCCGGTTAGCTTCCGCGAGTCCCGGGCGCAAGGCGACCGTGTGCGAGGCGGCTGGGCCCGGCTTGCCTGCCCCCGCGGGCGGCGCGCAAAAATGCAGGGAAAACCTGTCCAGCTCGCGAAAAATCTTGCAATTGATTCGCGCAGTCGCTACATGTCGGAGAACGGTGTGTTGAGCAAAGCGGGTTGCTCCACCCAGAAACCTCTCATCTTGGCGGATTTGACGACGGTTTCAAGCAGCATCCGGTCAACGGGTGCATCTGGGGCCAGCGAAGCGTAGGGGCGCTTTGGATCGAAGGTCAGGAATTTCGCTGCCTCGCGGCCTGGAGCCGCGGTGGCCGCCAAGCGGCGGGTCCTGCACGAGCCGGGCCCCGACGGCTATCGCCGCGATCGAGATTTATCCGCCGGAAACACGTTCGTGAACCAAGGACATTGGATGAGACCCGGACAGAAGAACCGCATGCGGGGCGGCCGCGGCAACAACGGCGGCGGCGGCAGCAGGCGCGGTCCCAACCCGCTCACCCGTTCCTATGAGTCGAACGGGCCCGACGTGAAGGTGCGCGGCACGCCGCAGCACATCGCCGAGAAATACGTGCAGCTCGCCCGCGACGCCCATTCCTCCGGCGACACGGTGATGGCCGAGAGCTATCTGCAGCACGCCGAGCATTACTACCGCATCATCGCCGCCGCGCAGAACGCGCAGAACGCCGCCTACAACCAGGCGAACGGTCTGCCGAGCACCGCGCCCGACGACGCGATGGACGACGAGGACGAGTTCGAGGTCGCGGGAGCGGACCGCTTCACCTTCCGCACGCCGCAGAGCTTCCAGCAGAATGCGCAGGGCGGCGGCTACGGCAACCAGGGCGGCGGCTATGGCCAGCCCGGTTTCCAGGGCGGCCAGTCCTTCGGCGACGTGCCCGGCGTCGGCGACCAGCCGTCGATCAACGCCGATGGCCAGCCCATCGAGGGCGGCCAGGGCGGGCAGGGCGGCGGCTTCCAGCCGCGTCCTCCGCGCGGCGACCGGCCCTTCGACCAGCGCCGGCCCTTCGAGCAGGGCGACAGGCAGGGCGGCGACCGGCAGGGTGGCGACAGGAACGGACGCGACCGGCAGGGCCGTCGCTTCGGCCGGGACCGCAATTTCGGCGACAGGCCGTTCGGCGAGCGTGTCAATGGTGAGGGCCGTCCGGCCGAGGCCAGGGGCGCGGACGAGCGTCCGGCCGAGAGCGTGCCGGCCGTCGAGGAGCAGGCGGGCCTTCCGTCCTTCATCACGGCCCCCGTGCGCGTCGGCATCGAGGATGAGGCTGCGGCGGGCGAGGCCGGCGAGGGCGGTCGTCTGCGCCGCCGCCGCCGCCGTCCGCGCGCCGAGGGCGCCCCTGAGCCCGTCGGCGGCGACGAGCAGGCCTGAGGCCTCTGCGCCGGTCAGGCGCTACCCGCCGATGCGGCCGAGCGTGCGCCGCACGGCGTCCTTCCAGGCGGCGTAATCGGCTTCGCGCCGGGCGGCATCGCCCTTGGGCGCGAAGCGCTTCTGCCGCTTCCAGCGCTTGGCGAAGACGTCCGGCGGGCCATAGACGCCCGCCTTCCACCCGGCGAGATAGGCCGCGCCGAGCGCCGTCGTCTCCAGCACCTTCGGCCTGTCCACCGGCGCGTCAAGCGCGTCGGCGAGCCGCTGCATCGTCCAGTCGCTCGCGGTCATGCCGCCGTCGACCCGGAGCACCGTGTCGCCGCCGGCGCCCGGCTTCCAGTCGGCCTTCATCGCCTCGATCAGGTCGCGCGTCTGGTGGCAGACGCTCTCCAGCGCCGCCTTGGCCATCTCCGCCGGCCCCGTTCCGCGCGTGAGCCCATAGACCGCGCCGCGGCATTCCGCGTCCCAGTAGGGGGCGCCGAGGCCGACGAAGGCGGGAACGAGGATCACCTGCTGCTCCGGATCAGCCTTGCGGGCGAGCGCCCCCGTCTCGCTGGCGGAGCGGATGATGCCGAGACCGTCACGCAGCCATTGCACCGCCGCCCCGGCGATGAAGATCGAGCCCTCCAGCGCATAGGTGCGCTTGCCGTCGAGCTGGTAGGCGATGGTCGTCAGCAGCCGCTTCTTCGAGCGGACCGGCTTCGATCCGATGTTCAGCAGGGCGAAGCAGCCCGTGCCGTAGGTCGATTTCATCATGCCGGGTTCGAAGCAGGCCTGGCCCACGGTGGCCGCCTGCTGGTCGCCCGCGACGCCGAGGATCGGGATTTCGGCCCCGAACCAGGCGGGATCGGCCATGCCGAAGTCGGCCGCGCAGTCCTTGACCTCGGGCAGCATGGCGCGCGGCACGCGGAAGAGCGCGCAAAGCTCCTCGTCCCACTGGCCTGACGCGATGTCGAGCAGAAGCGTGCGCGAGGCGTTCGTGGCGTCCGTCGCATGGACCTTGCCCATGGTCAGGCGGCTGATCAGGAAGCTGTCGATCGTGCCGAAGGCGAGATCGCCCTTCTCGGCCTTGGCCCGCGCGCCCTTCACGTGATCGAGGATCCAGGCGACCTTGGTGCCGGAGAAGTAGGGATCGAGCAGCAGCCCGGTCTTGCGCGAGACCAGCGCCTCGTGGCCCGCCGCCTTGAGCTCTTGGCAGGCTCCCGCCGTGCGGCGGTCCTGCCAAACGATGGCGCGATGGATCGCCTCGCCGGTGGATCGGTCCCACACGACCGTCGTCTCGCGCTGGTTCGTGATGCCGATGCCGGCGATGTCGGAGGCCTTGAGCTTGGCGCGCCGGAGCGCCGCCCGGGCGGTCGACAGGGTGGTGCTCCAGATATCCTCGGCATCATGCTCGACCCAGCCCGAGGCCGGGAAATGCTGCGCGAACTCCTGCTGCGCCGAGGCCACCACCGCCATGTCGGGGCCGAAGATCAGGGTGCGCGTCGAGGTCGTTCCCTGGTCGATCGCCATGATGTGGCGCTTGCCCGCGACAGCCTTCGCAGCCATTCCCGTTTCTCCTCCCCGTGCTTGGGCGGCACATTGCCTCGGCGCGGCCATTCAGGCAAACGCTTGCACCATGTGGGAGCTAGCGGGGCTGTTCTGGGCGGCGTTTCTGTCGGCCACCGTGCTGCCGGGCTCGTCCGAGGCGGTCCTGCTTGGCTTGATCGCGCTGGGCAGCTGGAGCCTCGCCACGCTCATCGCCGTGGCGACGATCGGCAACACGCTGGGCTCCGTCGTCAACTGGTGGCTGGGTCTCTATGTCGAGCGCTGGCGCGACCATCCGCGCTTTCCCGTGAAGCCGGCGGAATTCGAGCGCTATCAGGACTGGTATCGCCGCTGGGGAGTCTGGTCGCTGCTGCTGGCCTGGGTGCCGGTGGTCGGCGATCCGCTGACGGTGATGGCGGGCGTGATGCGCACGCCGCTCTGGCTCTTCCTGCTGGTCACCGGCATCGGCAAGCTCGCGCGGTATCTGGTGATCGCCGGGGTGCTGAAGGTTTTTGTGTGATGGGTGATGATGCTCCCCCCGCCTGCGGGGGAGCTGTCGCGGCACAGCCGCGACTGAGGGGGCCCCACCCGTCCGGCCTGTGGCCGGACACCCTCCCCGCAAGCGGGGAGGGATCGACCGCCTCAATGCGCGGCGGCCACGCCGATGGCGGCGAGCGCGGCTTTCTGCCTTGCCGAGGGCCGCTGCGGATGGTGCGCCGAGGACACGATCTGGTAGCGCGTGTAGGCTTGGCTGCGGCTCCGCTCAGAGCGCTGGCGCCACACCTGCTCGGCTTCCTCGTAGGTGAAGAAGGGGCCGAAGACGCGGTGCGAACCTTCCTCCGGCTCGTTGAACTCGGCGTCCTTGTACTCGCCGCCGATCACGAAGAACTGCTTGGTCATGGGTCGTCTCCTTGGGAGGGGGAGGCCCTCTCCCCGAGCGGGGAGAGGGAAAGGGATGGTCACTCGGCCGCGATGCCCTTGGCTGCGGGAGCGTTGGCGTTGTCGTGGAACTGCTCGGTCTCGGTCGAGCCGGCCATGGCGGTCGTGGAGGACTTGCCGCCGGAGATCGCCACCGACACGGCGTCGAAGTAGCTCGTCCCGACCTCGCGCTGGTGGCGAACCGCGGTGAAGCCCTGGTCCTGCGCCGCGAACTCGCGCTGCTGCAGCTCCGAATAGGCGCCCATGCCGCGGGTCGAGTAGCCCTTCGCCAGCTCGAACATCGAGAGGTTCAGCGAGTGGAAGCCGGCCAGCGTGACGAACTGGAACTTGTAGCCCATCTCGCCGATCTTCTCCTGGTAGCGCGTGGCCTCCTCGATCGACATCTTCTTCAGCCAGTTGAAGGAGGGCGAGCAATTGTAGGCCAGCATCTTGCCGGGGTGATGCCGGTGCATCTCCTCGGCGAACTCGCGCGCTTCGCCGAGATCCGGCTCCGACGTCTCCCACCAGATCAGGTCGGCGTAGGGCGCGTAGGCGAGGCCGCGGGCGATCGCATGGCCGACCGAGTGGGTCTTGCCCTGCTTCAGGCGGAAGAAGCCCTCGTCCGTGCGGCTGTCGCGGTCGATCCAGGGATGATCGTAATCATCGACGTCCGACGTGATCAGGTTGGCGGCGTGGGCGTCCGTGCGGGCGAGCACCAGCGTCGGGACGTCCATGACGTCAGCGGCGAGGCGCGCGGCGTTCAGCGTGCGGATGAAGGTCTTGGTCGGCACCAGGACCTTGCCGCCGAGATGGCCGCACTTCTTCTCGCTCGCCAGCTGGTCCTCGAAATGGACGCCGGCGGCGCCCGCCTCGATCATGGCCTTCATCAGCTCGAAGGCGTTGAGCGGGCCGCCGAAGCCGGCCTCGGCGTCGGCCACGATCGGCGCGAACCAGTAGGTCGAGCTGTCGCCCTCCATCTTGGCGATCTGGTCGGCGCGGCGCAGCGTGTTGTTGATCTTCTTGACGACCTCGGGGACCGAGGAGGCCGGATAGAGCGACTGGTCGGGGTACATCTGGCCGGCGTTGTTGGCGTCGGCGGCGACCTGCCAGCCCGAGAGATAGATGGCCTCGAGGCCGGCCTTCACCTGCTGCATCGCCTGGTTGCCCGTCATGGCGCCCAGCGTGCGGACGAAGGGACGCTCCTGCAGCAGCTGCCACAGGCGGTTGGCGCCGAGGCGAGCGAGCGTATACTCGATCTTCACCGAGCCGCGGAGCTTCTCCACGTCGGCGGGGGTGTAGTCCCGGCGGATCCCTTTGAAGCGGTCGGTCGCGGTCGTCAGTGCCATCTCAGCTGTCCTTTACAGAATTTGACAAGGCATTGAATACGCGAAGGGCCTGCAGGGTTCAATCAGCACCGTTCCAGCCAAAAAATGCACTGTAAATTGTAAATATTATTACATTTGACAAAATTCTTTTAGTGAAGGAATGTAAGGCATGAGTTCGATGCGCATCGGCGGCAAATTGCGCCGTCTTCGTCAGGATCGCCGTCTGACACAGGTGCAGATGGCGGAAATGCTCGAAATCTCGCCGAGCTACCTCAACCTGCTCGAGAGCAATCAGCGGCCGGTCACCGTCCGCGTGCTGCTGAAGCTGGCGGACCGTTTCCAGCTCGACCTCAATGCGCTCGCGGCCGACGACGACGAGCGCCTGGCGGCGGCGCTGATGGAGGCCTTCTCCGACCCGATCTTCGATTCGGCCGACGTGAAGGCGTCTGATGTGCGCGACGTGGCGACGACGATCCCCGCCTTCGGCCGGGCCGTGCTGGCGCTCTACGACGCCTACAAGAGCGGCTCCCCGCGCACGGCGCAGGGGCTCGGCGAGGAAGGCGGGGAGGGCGGCTCGATCGCCATACCCTCCGAGGAGGTGACCGAATTCCTGCAGAAGCGCATGAACCATTTTCCCGAGCTCGAGGAGGCGGCGGAGCAGCTCTGGGTCGAGAACGGCCTCGCCATCCACACGCTGCAGCGGGACCTGATCCAGCTTCTCGCCACGCGCTACGCGGTCGACGTGGACATCGCACCGACGGAGGCGATGGCCGGCGCGCTCAGGCGCTACAACCCGCTGACGCGCCGGCTCGAACTGTCCGAGATGCTGCCGATCGAATCACGCACGTTCCAGCTCGGCGTGCAGATCGCGTTCCTGGGCTTCCGCCGCGAAATCGAGACGCTCGTGGGCGGCGGCAAGTTCTCGACGCCGGAGGCGGATGCGCTGGCCCGTGCGGCGCTCGCGAGCTATTTCGCCGCCGCCGTGATGGCGCCCTACCAGCGCTTCCTCGAGGCGGCGCGCTCGACCCGCTACGACCTGACCATCCTGCGCAACCGCTTCGCGCTCTCGTTCGAGCAGGTCTGCCACCGGCTGACGACGCTCCGGCGCAAGGGGCAGGAGGGTCTGCCCTTCCACCTGATCCGCGTCGACATCGCCGGCAACATCTCGAAGCGCTTCTCGGCCTCCGGCATCCAGATGGCGCGCTTCGGCGCCGCCTGTCCGCGCTGGAACGTCTACGATTCCTTCGCGACGCCCGGCATCCTGCGCGTGCAGGTGTCGGAGATGCCGGATGGCCAGCGCTTCTTCTGCGTCGCCAGCACCATCCGGCCCTCGGGCCGGGGCCTCGGCCGGGCCGGCCTGCTGCAGACCGGCGGCCAGCTCGCCATCGGGCTCGGCACCAACATCAGCCACGCCCGCGACATCGTCTATGCCGACGGCCTCAACTTGGACGATCCGCAGGTCATCACGCCGATCGGCGTCTCCTGCCGCATCTGCCCACGCACCGACTGCACCGATCGCGCCGTGCCCTCGCTGCACCAGCGGCTGGAGCTCGACGAGAACCGCCGCGGCATGAGCGCCTACGCGCGGGTGGGGTAGCAAGACCTATTGTGACGTGCGCCATGGCCGGGCCTGAATCCGGCCCCCCACGTCTGCCCTTCAGTGCGCCAAAAACGTGGATGGCCGGGTCGAGCCCGGCCATGACGTTACCGGAAGACCACTGTCTTCCGGCCATTCACCAGCACGCGGTGCTCGAGGTGGAACTTCACCGCCCGCGCCAGCACGCGGGCTTCGATCTCGCGGCCGATGGAGACGAATTCCTCGACCGACATCGCATGGTCGACGCGCTCCGTCTCCTGCTCGATGATTGGCCCCTCGTCGAGATCCGCCGTCACGTAATGGGCGGTCGCGCCGATGATCTTCACGCCGCGCGCATGCGCCTGGCTGTAGGGCGCCGCTCCCTTGAAGCTCGGCAGGAAGGAATGGTGGATGTTGATGCAGCGACCCGCGAGCTTCGCCGAGAGCCCGTCGGACAGCACCTGCATGTAGCGGGCGAGGATCACGAGATCGATGCGGCTCTCCTTCACGAGCCGCACGATCTCGGTCTCCTGCTCCAGCTTCGTCGTCTTGGTGACGGGCAGGTAGTGGAACGGGAGGCCGTAGCGGTCGGCGTGGTCGCGCGCATGCTCGTGGTTGGAGCCGATCGTGACGTCGCCCAGCGCCAGCGTGCCGAGGTGGCGACGATAGAGCAGGTCGAGCAGGCAATGGTCCATCTTCGACACGAGGATGAGGATGCGCTGCGGCTTGGAAGCGTCCCAGGCGTTCCATTCCATCGCGAAGCTCTGCGCGACCGGCCCAAAGGCCTGCTCGAAGTCGGGAAGCGCGGCGCCTTCCGGCGCGTCGAAGGCGACGCGCATGAAATGGATGCCGGTTTGCGGATCGCCGAACTGCGCGCTCTCGCGGATGTTGCCGCCGAAATCGGCGATGCAGCGCGTGACCGCCGCGACGATGCCGACGCGGTCGGGGCATTGCAGGGTCAGGATCATCGGCGTGGAGAGGGAGGGCACGGGCGAACCTTCGGGAAAGAGAACCGGCTCTCCCTAAGCAAGCGCCATGCCCGCCGTCCAGCGCCTCAATGCCGCTGTTGCGCCTCGGAGGAGCGGATCAGGCGCCCGATCTCGGAGGCTTTCGCCCGCACATCCTCTTCCGCGCGCTTCAGCTTCATCGCAATCAGCGACGGATCGATCCGCTCCTCGACGAGGGAGCGGAGCGCGCTCACGTCCTCCAGCGTCCAGGGACGCCTGCGCTCGATGGAATCGTCATGCATCGGGGCCTCCTGCATCGGTGTGCCGATAGGGGAGGATCACCGCAGAATGCGGCCCGGTCGCGGCGCGGGAATGTCATCCCCGGCGCCGCGAAGCGGTCCAGGCGCGCGCCGCGTCAGTACTGGCGCGCCACCATCATCTTCTTGATCTCGGCGATGGCCTTCGCCGGATTGAGGCCCTTCGGACAGGCCTTCGAGCAGTTCATGATCGTGTGGCAGCGATAGAGCCGGAACGGATCCTCGAGATTGTCGAGCCGCTCGCCGGTCGCCTCGTCGCGGCTGTCGATCAGCCAGCGGTAGGCCTGCAGCAGGGCGGCCGGGCCGAGATAGCGGTCGCCGTTCCACCAGTAGCTCGGGCAGGAGGTCGAGCAGCAGGCGCAGAGGATGCACTCGTAGAGGCCGTCGATCTTCTCCCGGTCCTCCTTCGCCTGCAGCCATTCCTTGCGGGGCTGCGGCGTGTCGGTCTTCAGCCAGGGCTCGATCGAGGCATGCTGGGCGTAGAAGCGGGTGAGGTCGGGCACCAGGTCCTTGATCACCGGCATGTGCGGCAGCGGGTAGATCTTGATCGTGCCCTTCACCTCATCCATGCCCTTGGTGCAGGCGAGCGTGTTCACGCCGTCGATGTTCATCGAGCAGGAGCCGCAGATGCCCTCGCGGCAGGAGCGGCGGAAGGTCAGCGTCGGGTCGATCTTGTTCTTGATCCAGATGATGCCGTCCAGGATCATCGGGCCGCAATCGTCGCGGTCGACATAATAGGTGTCGATGCGCGGATTGGCGCCGTCGTCGGGGTTCCAGCGGTAGATCCGGAACTCCGTCAGGTTGTTGGCGCCCGGCGGCTTCGGCCAGACCTTGCCTTCGGTGACGCGGGAGTTCTTGGGGAGCGTGAATTCAGCCATGGACCATTCTCAACGGGGCTTCATGCGCAGTGCGAGATCGACGGCGGAGCGCAAGTCGTTGTTGTCTTCAATGCGGAGCATGCGGATGTCGCGAACCGCGGGTCCGAACCAAGAATAGGCAAGCGTCATCTCGATGACGGCGTTCTGGGCCTGGACCACATCGACCGTCTCGTCGCCGAAATAGACGCTGCCTTGCTGCCGACCGAAGCCGCGCCCGCCGAGGAAGCGGGCGATGTCGGCATAGGCATTCTGCCAGGAGGGCGAGCCGTAGATCGTCTCCAACACTTTCGTGTCGAGGTCGAACGTGATCGCATAGGTCACTGGCGGCCTCCCCGGTCTGACATTGTGTCCGATCCCCGCGCGAGCCTGCGGAAGGCGGCTGCGGCCCGCTTCCACAACTGCTATCGCTTGCGATCGCACGGCCACAGCCGATCCTTCGCTCAATACACCCGCGCCTTGGGCGCGATGTACTCGATCTCGTTCGACATCGTGTAGGTGTGGACCGGGCGGTAGTCGATCGACGTCTTCTTGGCGACGTCGTCGATGTAGGCGAGCGTGTGCTTCATCCACTCCTTGTCGTCGCGGTCCTTGTAGTCCTCGCGGGCATGCGCCCCGCGCGATTCCTTGCGGTTCTCGGCGGATTCCATGGTCACGACGGCCTGGACGATCAGGTTGTCGAACTCCAGCGTCTCGATCAGGTCCGAGTTCCAGATCAGCGAGCGGTCGGTGACCGAGATGTCCTCGGCGCCCTTCCAGACCTGGTTGATCTTCTGCTTGCCCTCGAGCAGCGTCGCGCCCGTGCGGTAGACCGCGCAGTCGGACTGCATGATGTTCTGCATCTCGCCGCGCAGCTTCGCCGTCGGCGTGCCGCCCTTGGCGTTGCGGAAGCGATCAAGGCGCGAGAGCGCGCGGTCGGCGGAGTCAGCGGGCAGCTTCGGCTGCTTGGCGCCGGCCTCGACCGTCTCGCCGCAGCGCAGGCCCGCGGCGCGACCGAAGACCACGAGGTCGATCAGGCTGTTGGAGCCGAGCCGGTTTGCGCCGTGGACGGACACGCAGGCCGCCTCGCCGATGGCCATGAGGCCGGGCACCACATGGTCCGGATTCCCGCCGACCTTGGTCAGCACCTCGCCGTGGTAGTTCGTGGGGATGCCGCCCATGTTGTAATGCACGGTCGGGATCACGGGGATCGGCTCGCGCGTCACGTCGACGCCGGCGAAGATCTTGGCGCTTTCGGAGATGCCGGGCAGGCGCTCGTGCAGGATCTTCGGGTCGAGATGATCGAGGTGCAGGTAGATGTGGTCCTTGTTCTTGCCGACGCCGCGGCCCTCGCGGATCTCCATCGTCATCGCGCGCGAGACGACGTCGCGCGAGGCGAGGTCCTTGGCCGAGGGGGCGTAGCGCTCCATGAAGCGCTCGCCCTCGGAGTTGGTGAGATAGCCGCCTTCGCCGCGCGACCCTTCCGTGATCAGGCAGCCCGCACCGTAGATGCCGGTCGGATGGAACTGGACGAACTCCATGTCCTCCAGCGGCAGGCCGGCGCGCAGCACCATCGCGTTGCCGTCGCCGGTGCAGGTGTGGGCCGAGGTCGCGGAGAAATAGGCGCGGCCGTAGCCGCCGGTCGCGAGGATCGTCTGCTGCGCCTGGAAGCGATGGATCGTGCCGTCGTCCATCTTGAGGCAGATGACGCCGAGGCAGCGGCCCTCCTCGCTCATGATCAGGTCGATGGCGAAGAATTCGATGAAGAACTCGGTCCGGTGCTTCAGCGCGCCGCCGTAGAGCGTGTGCAGGATGGCGTGGCCGGTACGGTCGGCGGCGGCGCAGGTGCGCTGCGCGATGCCCTTGCCGTAGTCCGTGGTCATGCCGCCGAAGGGGCGCTGGTAGATCTTGCCCTCTTCCGTGCGCGAGAAGGGCACGCCCCAATGCTCGAGCTCGTAGACGGCGGCCGGCGCGTTCTTGCAGAGATATTCGATCGCGTCCTGGTCGCCGAGCCAGTCGGAGCCCTTGACCGTGTCGTACATGTGCCAGCGCCAGTCGTCCGGCCCCATGTTGCCGAGCGAGGCCGAGATGCCGCCCTGCGCCGCCACGGTATGCGAGCGCGTCGGGAAGACCTTGGTGATGCAGGCGGTGCGCAGGCCCGCCTGGGCCGCGCCGACGGCCGCGCGCAGCCCGGCGCCGCCGGCGCCGACCACGACCACGTCGTAGATATGGTCCTCGATCGGGTAGGCCGGGCCGCCGTAGGGCGCGGCTTTCGGCGGCGTGAAGGTCTCGCCCGCGCCGTTGCTCGCCTTGGTCGTGGTTCGTGCCATGTCGAGAGGTCCCGCTGTTAGCCGCCGAAGGCCATCTTGAGGATGGCGAAGCCGCAGGCGGCGGCGATGAGAATCGCGAAGAAGGTGTTGAGGATGAGGAGCGCCAGCTTCGGCGTCTCCTCATGGACGTAATCCTCGATGATGACCTGCATGCCGAGCTTCATGTGCAGCGTGCCCGAGAGGACGAACAGCAGCAGCAGCACGGCGACGAGCGGGCTTTTCATCGAAGCGACGAAGGAGCCGTGGGATACGCCGAGCAGGGACGTCAGGATGATGACGAAGGCGATGGCGAGCGGCACGTTGGCGATGCCGGTCAGCCGCTGCCGGGCGAAATGCTCCGTGCCCGACTTGGCGGAGCCGAGGCCGCGGACCTTGGAGAGCGGCGTGCGCATGGGCGTCTGCGGATTCATGGTGTCGCTCCTCAGAAGGACCAGCCGACGAGCCAGATCAGGAGGGTGAGCGCGCAGGAACCCGCGATCGTTCCCTTGGCGAGCCATTCCCGCTCCTCGACGCCGAAGCCGCGCCCGAGGTCCCAGAGGAAATGGCGCACGCCGCCGAGCATGTGGTGCATCAGCGCCCAGGTGTAGCCGAACAGGATGAGCTTGCCGAACCAGGACGTCAGGAAGCCGCTGGCCGTGGCGTAGGCGGCGGGGCCCGAGGCGGCCGAGACCAGGAGCCAGGCGACGAGGAGCGTGCCGACATAGAGCGCCGCGCCGGTGACGCGATGCGCGATCGACATCATCATCGTCAGCATCGGGCGGTAGATCTGGAGGTGCGGCGACAGCGGCCGCTCGATCGGGCCCTTCGATGACCCCGTCACATCCGTCATGCTGCTCACCCCGTCGCGGTTCCGGACCACGGCGTCCCCTTGCCGCTATCCTGCATCGCAGCTAGCCAAAAACGGTTCAAGCCGCAACGCGGCGGGAAGTCACAAGCATGACAAAACAGCGAAATCGTCACTCGACTTTCGCAGCAGCCTTCCGGCACCACCCCGAGACGACTGTCACAAGGCGCGCATCAGGCCGCCGAAGAGTTCGAACACCAGCATGCGCAGGAAGATCAGGCCGATGATCAGGACGACGGGCGACAGATCGATGCCGCCGAGGTCCGGAAGCCTGCGGCGAATGGGAGCCAGCAGAGGCTCCGTCACCTTGAAGAGGAAGTCGCCGATCATCGCGACGACGTTGTTGCGCGCATTGATCACGTTGAAGGCGACGAGCCAGCTGTAGATCGCGTTGGCGACGAGCACATAGATGTAGAGCGTGATGACCGTGTCGAACAGCCACAACAGCGAACGCATGGAAAGTGCCCCTCAAGCCGCTCGATTCCCGAGCCCGCGCTAACATCATGCGCCGCGCCGCAATGTTCAAGCAGCAGCGGTTGCAGATTGACACCGATGGTCGACGCGCCGTAGAGAGCGCCCTCGGATTGCGGGGCTGTAGCTCAGCTGGGAGAGCGCGTCGTTCGCAATGACGAGGTCAGGGGTTCGATCCCCCTCAGCTCCACCAATCCGACTGGCCTCCGCGCCTCCTTCCTGCCTTGAGGTTCCCTTGGGCGGAACCTTTCCTCCCTTCGAGCGTTTTTAGACTCCGGAGCCGTGTCCTCGGCCCATTCCGGCACTCTCGTGCCGCCACTCGCGCCGAAGGTTCCCTTGACGATAATCCACCCGACAGACCGGAGCTGCGAATCTCCGGCGGGGCGGGTGCGCGGGAACCGCGCAGGCGCGTCAGTGCGGCCTGTCCCCCATGCGTAGCCTGTCGATCCGGTCGCTCCTCGCCGTCTTCGCCCTGGCGATCGTCGTCCCGACGCTGATCCTCTCGGGCCTGCTCGCCTGGCGCTTCGCCGAGCAGGAGCAGCGCCGCGCCGAGGAAGGGCTTCGCGAACTCGCGCGCGGTGTCATGGTGGCGCTCGACCGCGACCTCATCGGCATCGAGAACGCCCTGCAGGGCCTGTCGACGTCCCGCATCCTCAAGCGCGGCGAGCTGGAGACCTTCTATCGCGAGGCGAGCGAGGCCCGTGCCTTCAGCGGCACCAACGTGCTCGTGCGGGATCTCGCGGGGCAGCAGCTGCTGAACACCCGCATTCCCTTCGGTACGCCTCTGCCCCGGCTCCAGACCGACACGGACCGGACCGCGCGGGAGACGCGCCGGCCGCAGGTCTCCGATCTCTTCCGCAGCGAAGTGGCGCAGGACCACGCCTTCCTCGTCAACACGCCGGTGTTCGACGAGGAGGGACGCACGCTCACCGGCTACATCGCCATGAGCCTGTCGCCGGCCCGCGTTCGCGACATCCTCACGCAATCCGGCCTGCCGGCGGGCTGGAGCGTCGGCGTGCTCGACCGCAAGGGCGTCATCGTCAGCCGCCTGCCGGACCATGCGTCCTTCGTGGGCCGCCAGGCGCCGGCCGGCTTCCTGGAAGGTCTCGCCGGCCCCGAGGGTCTCTTCCGTGGCACCAACCTGACCGGCGTCACCGTGGTCACGGCCTTCACGCGCAATCCGCGCTTTGGCTGGACGGTGACGGTCAGCGCCCCCAAGGTGCTGCTCGACGCCACGCTCAGGCGCTCCCTGTGGCTGCTCGGCGGCCTCGCGGCGGCGCTGCTGGCGCTGTCGACGCTGCTCGCCATCTGGCTCGGCCGGCGCATTGCCGGCCCGATGGTGGCGCTCGAGCGCCGGGCGGCCGCCGTCGGCCGGGGCGAGACCGTGCCCGACGACAGGCTGGGCGTCACCGAGATCGATCGCGTCGGATCGGAGCTGGCGCAGGCCGCCCAGTCGCTGGAGCAGGAGCGCCGCAGCCTGGCGACTCTGAACGAGGTCGGTCGCGACCTCGCCGCCGAGCTCGACCGCAACAAGCTCGTGCAGCGGGTGATCGACGCCGCGACGACCCTCACCGGCGCCGCCTACGGCGCGTTCTTCGAGCGCGTCCCGCCGATGAAGGAGGGGGATGGCGAGCGGCCGGAATCCTGGCGCCTCTTCGCGCTCTCCGGCGCGCCGCTGGAGGCTTTCACGCGGTTCGGCCTGCCGCGCGCCACCAACGTCTTCAAGCCGACGTTCGACGGCACGGGCGTGGTGCGGTCCGACGACATCCAGGTGGACCCGCGCTATGGCTCGCACGGCGGCATGCCGAAGGGCCATCTGCCGGTGCGCAGCTATCTGGCTGTGGCCGTCCGCTCCCGTTCCGGCGAGATGCTGGGCGCATTGCTGTTCGGCCACCCGCGGCCCGGCCGCTTCCAGACGCGGGAGGAACGCCTCGCGGAGGGCATCGCCGGCCAGGCGGCGATCGCGCTCGACAATGCCGTGCTGTTCAACGCGGCGCAGGCGGAGATCGTGCAGCGCCGCGCCGCCGAGCGGGCGCTGGCGCTTGCCAAGACCGAGGCCGAGCGCGTGGCGACCGTGCGCGAGGCGATCCTGGCGCAGCTCGCGGAAGGCGTGATCGTCGCCGACGCTGAGGGACGCATCGTCTTCGTCAACGAGGCGGCGCAGCGCCTGCATGGCGTCGCGACGCTTGATGTTTCGCCGGAGTCCTACGCCGAGACCTATCGCCTGTTCACGATCGATGGCCGCCCGCACCCGATCGAGGACCTGCCGCTGAGCCGCGCCGTGATGCGCGGCGAGACCGTCTCCGATGCGCGCTGGCGCATCCGGCGGGCCGACGGCGTCGAGGTCCTAGCGGTGGGCAGCGCCCGACCCGTCCTGGGGGCGGACGGCGAGAGGCTGGGCTCCGTGCTGACGCTCAGGGACGACACCGGGCGCGATGCGGCCGAGCGCCTGCAGCGGCGGCTGAACGACGCGCTGGCCGAACGTGCCGCGGAGCTCAAGGAATCGAACGAGGAGCTGCAACGCTACGCCTACATCGTCAGTCACGACCTGCGCGCCCCGCTGGTCAACGTCATGGGCTTCACCAACGAGCTGAAGGCGCTGAAGCCCGACCTGCTGGCGTCCGGCGGCAAGCCGGCCGATGACCCGGAGCGCCGGAGGGTCGAGCAGGATTTCGACGAATCCATTGGCTTCATCGATGTGGCCGTGGCCAAGATGGAGGGGCTGATCGCCGCCATCCTGAAGCTCTCGCGCGAGGGCCGCCGCACCTTCCGGCCGGAGCCCGTGCCGATGCGCGAGATGCTGCAGGAGCTTGCGGACGCGCTGCGTCACCAGTCCGGCGAGGCCGGCGCCGAGATCCGCATCGCGCCGACGCTGCCCGACATCGAGGCGGACCGCCTGGCGCTCGAGCAGATCTTCGGCAACCTCCTGGACAATGCCGTCAAGTATCTCGATCCGCGCCGCCCCGGCCTGATCGAGGTCGAGGGCGAGACCTTGCCCGGCGGCCGCGCCCGCTACCGGGTGCGCGACAACGGCCGCGGCATCGCGCCGGGAGACCATGGCCGGATCTTCGAACTCTTCCGCCGCTCCGGTCCCCAGGACCGGCCTGGCGAAGGCATCGGGCTCGCCCATGTCAAGGCTCTCGTGCGCGCGCTCGGCGGGCGCATCGAGGTCGAATCGGCCCTTGCCGAGGGCACCACCTTCATCGTCACCCTGCCGCTGGCCGCGGCGGAGAACACCGACCGCGCGACGCGCCGCGTGGCGGCCGAGTAGGAGTATCGCCATGCATCCCGTGAGCATCGTCATGATCGAGGACGACGACGGCCATGCCACTCTCATTGAGAGGAACATCCGCCGGGCCGGCGTCAGCAACGACATCAAGCCCTGCCGCAACGGCCATGAGGCAATGACCTATCTCTTCGGCGAGGACGGCAGCGGCGAGGTCAGCGCCGGCCGCCATCTTCTCGTCTTGCTCGACCTCAATCTTCCGGACATGAGCGGCATCGACATTCTCGAGAAGATCAAGTCTAACGAGCATACGAAGCGCTCGCCCGTCGTGGTGCTGACGACGACCGACGATCAGCGCGAAATCCAGCGCTGCTACGATCTGGGCGCCAACGTCTATGTGACGAAGCCCGTGAACTACGAGGGATTTGCCAACGCCATCCGCCAGCTTGGCCTGTTCTTCGCCGTCATCCAGGTGCCGGAGAATCCGTGACGCGGACCGAAACCCATCCCGCCAGGATCCTCTACATCGAGGATGATCCGGGCCTCGCGCGCCTCGTGGCGCGGGCGCTGCAGACGCGTGGCCATACGGTCGAGCACGCGATCGACGGCGCGGCGGGGCTCGCGCGCCTGGCCGAGGGCGGGATCGACCTGGTGGCGCTCGACCACCACATGGCGGGCCATACGGGCCTCGACATCCTGCCGCGCATCCGCGCGCTCGCGGAACCGCCGCCGGTGATCTACGTCACGGGCTCCGAGGACAGCCGCGTCGCCGTCGCCGCCCTCAAGGCGGGCGCGGTCGACTATGTCTGGAAGGACGTGCAGGGCCATTTCCGCGAGTTGCTCGCGGAGGCCGTGGACACTGCGCTCGAGAACGAGCGTCTCCGCCGCGCCCAGGCGCGCGCCGAACGCGAGACCCGCGAGGCGCGCGACCGCGCCGAGGCGCTGCTGCGCGAGGTCAACCACCGCGTCGCCAACTCGCTGGCGCTCGTCGCTTCGCTGGTCGCGATGCAGCAGCGCGCTGTCGCGGCCCTCCAGGATCCAGTCGCCGCCATCGACGCGCTGATCGAGACGCAGAACCGCATCACCGCCATCGCGCAGGTGCATCGGCGGCTCTACACCTCGAACGACGTCAGCGCCGTGGCGCTCGACGCCTATCTCACCGGCCTCGCGGAGGAACTCGAGAGCTCGATGCGCGCCGCCGGCCGCTCGCACCCGATCCGCCTCGACGTCGATTCCGTGAGCGTCGCCACCGACAAGGCCGTCTCGCTCGGCGTCATCGTCACCGAGCTCGTCACGAACGCCTACAAATACGCCTATCCCACGGGCGATGGGCAGGAGATCCGCGTGCTGCTCAAGCAGAAGAGCCACGACAGCAGCGCGATCACCGTGTCGCTCAGCGTCGAGGACGACGGCGTCGGCTGGTCGGGCGAGGGGCCGGCGAAAGGCTCCGGCCTTGGCATGCGTATCGTCAAGGCGATGGCGGCGAGCCTGCAGTCCGCGCTCGTCTTCGACGACACCGGCGCCGGCACGCGCGCCTCGCTGACCTTTCCCGTGTGACGACCCGGCTCAGTGCTCGTAGAACTGTCCCCGCATCGCGAGCAGCGAACGCGCCGCCTCACGGCAGCGGTCGCGCACCCGCATCGAGGCGTTGAGGCCGAGCTCGCTGATCGCGAGGTCGAGCAAATAATCCGCCACGTCGCGCTCGCTGGTTTCGGCGTCGGTGAGATGCAGCAGCAGCATGGCGCACCAGATCTCGAAGTCGGCGCGGCTCGGTGCCTTGGCCACGGGATACCATTCCCGATCCAGCAAGTCCTGGATCGAGGCCCGGTTCTCCCGTACCTGATGGATGGATCTCGGCAGCGTCACCGGTCGATAGGTCTCCGACGGCGCGACGAACCGCACCGTGCCTAAAAGCACGTCAGAGCCCATTTGGTTTCAAACAAGATTCGGAACATGTTCGATGCGCGCTGAACGATCACGTTTGCGTCAGGGCAGAAGGCCGATCAGCGTCTGACTGTCACCCGTCTGGCGCCGATCCACAAGCGCGATCGGCGCGGGCAGCACCACGTCCAGGCCAGCCCGCTCCTCCAGCACGATCACAGCGCCCGGCGCGAGCCAGCCGCCGGCGACGGCCGACCCGAGCGCCCGTTCGCCCAGGCCACGGCCATAGGGCGGATCGCAGAAGACGAGCGTGAAGGGATCGAACGGCGCGACGGGCCCCAGCTTCGTCGCGTCGCGCCGCAGGATGCGCGTCGTCCCGCCGAGGCCGAAGCCCTCGACATGGCCGCGCTGCAGGCCGCGCGCCTCCGCGCCCTCGTCGACCATCACCGCGTAGGAAGCGCCGCGCGACAGCGCCTCGATCGCCAGTGCTCCCGTGCCGGCGAAGAGATCGAGCACTCGCGCGCCCGGCACGGGATCGTCGATGCCATGGCGCGCGAGCCCGTGGGCCAGCACGTTGAAGATCGTCTCGCGCAGCCGGTCCGAGGTGGGCCGGATCGCATCGGAGCGCGGACCCTGCAGCACCCGCCCCTTCAGGCTGCCGCCGACGATCCGCATCGGTCAGCCGTCCCGCCGGGGCCCACGCGGCTTGAAGCCCCCGCCGGGACGCCCGCCTGGCTTTCCGCCGGATCGTCCGCCCTGACCGCCGCCGGGACGCGGTCCGGACCGGAACCCGCCGGGCTTGTCGCCGAAATCGCGGCCCCGGGAGTCAGGCCTGCCCTTGAAGCCCGGCTTTCCGCCAAACTCCTTCTTGCCGCCGAACCCCGGCTTTCCGTCGCGCGAGCGGCTTTCGGGCCGGTCGCCGTCACGGCGCGGCGGCCGATCCTCGAAGCTGCGGCCACGGGGCCGCTCGTCGCGGTCGCGGAACGGGCGCCCGCCTTCCGGACGCGGTCCGCGCGGCCTGTCGCCCCGGTCCTCATAGCGCCCGCGGGAGGGGCGCCGCTCATCAGGCTCCGGCGGGGCATCGCGCTCGATGCGCTCGACCCTGACGGTGCGCCCGCTGCGGTCCTGGGTCGAGTCGCGCCGGAGCTTCAGCGAGGCGTCCTCGCCAGCGAAAGCGGCACGACGGCGTGCCTGGAACTCCTCCTTGTCGAGCCGCAAGTGACGCGGCTTCGGCGGCTCGTCCGTGTCGCGGAAGACGTTGCGCTCCGACGGCTTCTCGGGGCGCACGCCCGGCCTGGTCTCGGGCGCGGCATAGGGATCGTCGTTCGCCGGCAGCACGCGGCCGCGCGGTCGCTCGTCGCGGGGCTCGTCCCGCCGGTCGTCGCGCGAACGCTCGCCGACGAAGCGGCGCGTCATCGGCCGCTCGCCGTCGCGGTCGAAGCGGCGTGGCGGACGGTCGCCGAAGTCCCGATCGCGCGCAGGCCTTTCGTCGCGCCGGTCGTCGCGACGCGCCGGCCGCTCCGCCTGCACCGGCTCGCGCCGGGGGCCGTCGAAATCGACGCCCGCTTCCTGCGCCAGCCGCTCGCCCAGCTGATCCTTCAGCATCCGCGTGCGGATCTCCTCGACCGCGCCCTCCTTGAGCTCGCCCAGCTGGAACGGACCGAACGACACGCGGATGAGGCGGTTCACGAGCAGCCCCAGATGCTCGAGGACCACCTTGACCTCGCGGTTCTTGCCCTCGCGCAGGTCGAGCGTCAGCCAGACGTTGCGCCCCTGGATCCGGTCCAGAGTCGCGAAGATCGGCTCGTAGGCGACGCCCTCGATCGTGACGCCCTCCTTGAGCGCGTCGAGCTTCTCCTGCGTCGTCTCGCCATGCGCCCGCACGCGATAGCGGCGGAGCCAGGCGGTGTCCGGATGGGCCAGCACACGGGCCAGTCCGCCGTCGTTCGTCAGGAGCAGCAGGCCTTCCGTGTTGATGTCGAGCCGGCCGATCGAGACCACGCGCGGCAGGTCCTCAGGCAGATTGTCGAAGACGGTGGGCCGTCCCTCGGGGTCGCTCTCGGTCGTCACCAGGCCGGCCGGCTTGTGGTAGAGCCACAGCCGCGTGCGCTCGCGCTCCGGCAGGGGCTCGCCGTCGATCGTGACCTTGTCCTTGTCCGTGATGTTGAGGGCGGGGCTGTCGATGACGGTCCCGTTCACCGCCACGCGGCCCTCGGCGATCCATTCCTCGGCGTCGCGGCGCGAGCAGAGGCCCGCCCGCGCCATCGCCTTGGCGATCCGCTCGCCGGCCGGCGAGGCCTGGTCGGACGCGGCGTCGCGCGCGTCCGGTCGCGGCCTGACAGGCCTTTCGCTGCGGTCGCGATCGAAGCGCGGCTTATCGCCGAAGCGGGGCTTGTCGCCGAAGCTCTTGCCCCGGAACGACCTGTCACCCTCCTCGCGTGGCCGGAAGGGGCGCTTGTCGCCATTCTCGCGCTTGCGGAAGGACGGCTTGTCGCCATCGCGGTCGAAGCGGCGCGGCGGGCGGTCACCCTCCTCGCGTGGCCGGAAGGGGCGCTTGTCGCCATCCTCACGCTTGCGGAAGGACGGCTTGTCGCCGTCGCGGTCGAACCGGCGCGGCCTGTCACCGTCCTCACGCGGACGGAAGGGGCGCTTGTCGCCATCCTCGCGCTTGCGGAACGCGGGCTTGTCGCCGTCGCGGTCGAACCGGCGCGGGCGGTCACCCTCCTCGCGCGGACGGAAGGGGCGCTTGTCGCCGCCGTCCCGGTTGAAGGGCCTGTCCCCGCCCTTGCCCTTGAAGGGTCGGTCGCCGCCGCGACCCGGAGGCCTGCCGGGGGCTGGCCGCCGCGGAGGGCGGCCGTCTCGTCTATCGTCGCTCATCGGCCGCTGTTATCAGCACGGCATGGACAAGGCGAGAGGCCTTTCGAACGCAGACGCCCTCTGGGACCGTGCCTTCCGCGAGGCGGAGGCCGCGGCCGCGCGCGGCGAGACGCCCGTCGGCGCCGTGGTCGCGCGCGACGGCGCGATCCTGGGCGCGGCCGGCAACCGGACGATCGAGTTGAAGGACCCCACCGCCCATGCCGAGGTGCTGGCGATCCGCATGGCCTGCGCCGCGGAAGGCTCCGAGCGCCTGCCGGGCGCCGACCTCTACGTGACGCTGGAGCCCTGCGCCCTCTGCGCGGCGGCGATCTCCTTCGCCCGCATCCGTCGCCTCTATTTCGGCGCGTCGGACGCCAAGGGCGGCGCGGTCGAGCATGGGCCGCGCTTCTTCGCGCAGCCGACCTGCCATCACGCGCCGGAAGCCTATGGCGGCTTCCGCGAGACCGAATCGGCCGCGCTGCTCCGCCGCTTCTTCAGGGAGCGGCGGTAAGGCGCGCCACCGTGTCGGATTGCAGGCGAACCGCCTCGCCCAGCAGCGCGCCGATTTCCGCGCGGATCGGCTCCGACGCCGCCAGGATCGCCTTGGTCGCGAAGAAATCGAGCGCGTAGAAGGCGCCGATCGCGGGCCGTACCACCTGCACCCGCGTCGGGGCATGCAGGAGACGAGCCTCGACGATGGCGTCCTGCATGATGAGCGAGGAGCCCAGCGTCGCGTCGAACACCGAGGGCATCGCGCCGGGGTCCTCGGACACGCGGCCGCCCACCACGTTGACCGCGATCACGAGATCGCAGGGCGCCGGCATGCGGTCGAAGGGCAGGGGATTGACCACCGCGCCGTCGACATGCGGCCGTCCGTCGATGAGCACCGGCTTCACGAGGCCGGGAATCGCCATCGAGGCGGCCACGGCGGGCAGCAGCGGCCCCTCGGTGAAGACCTTCTCGCTCCGCCCATGGAAATCGGTCGCGACCGCCGCGAAGGGGAGCCGCAGATCGGAGAAGCGCTCCGGCATCGCGGACGGCCAGAACTCGCGGAGCAGCCGCTCCCCATCGACCTGCACGAAGGAGCCGAGCCCGGCCGAGAAGATCGTCGAGAGCGAGCCCGTGCGCGAGCGGAAGAGCTTCGTCATCACGTCGGCGCGGTCGCGGAAGGCCTTGAGCGCATGGGCGCGAATGGCGGCGGCGGAATAGCCTGCGGCGTAGGCGCCGCCGATGATCGCGCCGATCGAACTGCCGGCGATGGCGGCCGGGCGGATGCCCGCCGCTTCGAAAGCCTCCAGCGCCGCGATATGGGCGAGGCCCTTGGCACCGCCTGCGCCGAGCGCGAGGCCGACCCGGAGCGGCTGCGCGGACGCGACCGCGCTCATGCGGCCTGGAAGAAGCGGAGAAGCGCCGCGCCCGTGTCGATCGGGTTCTCCTCGGGCAGGAAATGCCCGCCCTTCAGCGCTTGTCCCTGCACCTCGGGCGCATAGGGCCGCCAGAGCGCCAGCGGATCGGGGCTGGCGGCCGGAATGCCATGGGTGCCCCAGAGCGCCAGCACGAGGCCGGCGATGTCCCTGCCGGCGGCGAGGTCGTCGAGGTCGGCCTGCCGGTCCAGCGTCGCGCCGGCGCGGTAATCCTCGCACATCGCGGCGATGCGCGTCGGGTCCTGCACGAAGGTGCGGTAATGCGCGAGCGCCCGCCCGTCGAAGCTCTCGAGGTCGCCGGTGGCGGTCCAGGAGGCCATGGTCTCGTCGATCAGGGCGGCGGGCCGCGCCTTGATGCGGTTCTCCGGCGCCGGCGCGGGCTCGGCCAGCCAGCGCCAGTGCGGCGCGACCCTGGAGCCCGGCTGCTCGATCAGGTCCCACATCGCCGCCGTCGGCACGATGTCGATGAGCGCGAGCTTCGTCACGCGGCCGGGATGGTCGAGCGCCAGCCGGTATGCGACCCGCCCGCCCCGGTCATGGCCGGCGACAGCGGCCCTGACGAGGCCGAAATGATCCATCACGGCGACCACGTCCTCGCCCATGGCGCGCTTCGAGTAGGTCTCGTGCGCGGCGTCGGGATGGGGCGCGGAGGACCAGCCATAGCCGCGCAGGTCCATGCAGATCACGTGGAAATGCTTCGCCAGCCCCGGCGCCACCCGGTGCCACATCACATGGGTCTGGGGAAAGCCGTGGATCAGGATCAGCGGCTCTCGCCCGCCATCGCCCTTGCCGCCGCTGCGGGCGAAGATCTTACCCTCCGGCGCGGGGATCCAGTGGCTCTCGAAGCCGGGAAAGAGATCGGCAAGATCGGACATGAACGGTCTCCTTCCGCCAAGGTGGCGGCGGCGGGGCGCGGGATCAAGACTGCGGCGGGATGCTGGGACGCCTAGGCGAGCCTCCTACCGCCGCCGCCCCCCGAGGAGGCTGCCGAGCATGCCGCGCACGATGGCCGTGCCCACCTGCCGGCCGACGGATGTCGCGACCGAGCGGGCGGCGGACGTGATGATCTTCTCGCCCATCGATTGGGGCACGCGCACCTGGCCGCCGCGCGGGCCGGTCTTGGGCGCCGCGCCGCCGCCAAAGACGCTGCCCAGGATCGAATCGAGCATGCCACCGCCGGCGGGCGCCTCGGCTTCGGCCTTCGCGGCCTCGGCCTTTTTCACAAGGATCTCGTAGGCGCTCTCGCGGTCGATCGTCGTGTCGTACTTGCCGGAGAGGCCGGAGCGCTGCATCGCCTGACGCCGCTCCGCCTCGGTGATCGGGCCCACCTGCGCCGACGGCGGCTTGATGTAGGTGCGGTCCACCATCGCCGGCGTGCCCTTGCCCTCCAGCATCGACACCAGCGCCTCGCCGACCGCGAGTTCGGTGATCGCCTGCTCCGTCTTGATCTTCGGGTTCTGGCGGAAGGTTTCGGCCGCGGCCTTCACCGCCTTCTGGTCCCGCGGCGTGAAGGCGCGCAGCGCATGCTGCACGCGGTTGCCGAGCTGCGCCAGCACGGTGTTCGGCACGTCGAGCGGGTTCTGCGTGACGAAATAGACGCCGACGCCCTTGGAGCGGATGAGCCGCACGACCGTCTCCACCGCTTCCAGGAGCGCCTTGGGCGCATCGTTGAACAGGAGATGCGCCTCGTCGAAGAAGAAGACGAGCTTCGGCTTCTCGGGATCGCCGACCTCGGGCAGGTTCTCGAACAGCTCCGACAGCATCCAGAGCAGGAAGGTCGCGTAGAGCTTCGGCGAGCGCATCAGCTTGTCGGCAGCCAGGATGTTGATGATGCCGCGGCCCTCGCGGTCGGTGCGCATGAAGTCGTTGATGTCGAGCGCGGGCTCGGCGAAGAACTTGGCGGCGCCCTGGTTCTCGAGCACGAGCAGCTGCCGCTGGATCGCGCCGATCGTCTGGTCGGTGATGTTGCCGTAGGTCGCGGTCAGCTCGCGCTGCAGCTCGTTGTTCCGGCCGATTTCGGCGATCAGCGCGCGCAGGTCCTTCAGGTCGAGAAGCGCCAGGCCGTGCTCGTCGGCGTAGCGGAAGATGATGTTGAGCGCGCCCTCCTGCGTCGGGTTCAGCTCCAGCAGGCGCGCCAGCAGCAGCGGACCCATCTCCACGATGGTCGCGCGGATCGGATGGCCCTGCTCGCCGAAGAGGTCCCAGAACACCGTGGTGAACTGGTCGGGCTGGTACGCGAGGCCCATCTCCTCGCAGCGCTTGACGAAATGCGGCTCGCCGCGGCCCGGCGCCCCGATGCCCGAGAGGTCGCCCTTGATGTCGGCGGCGAAGACGGGGACGCCCTCGGCGGCGAATCCTTCGGCCAGCGTCTGCAGCGTCACGGTCTTGCCGGTGCCGGTGGCGCCGGTGACGAGGCCGTGACGGTTCGCGAGCTTCAGCGTCATCAGCTGGTAGCCCGTCGCGCCCTTTTGGGCGCTGCTGCTCTTGCCGACGAGAATCGTGCCGGGCGGAATCGTCGCCATGGTTGTGGAATCCCTGTGAAGGCGGGCAGCTATAGCGAGTGTCGCGAAGCCACGCCAGACGGGCGGAATTGGCGGACGACGGACGCCGGGCGAGGATGTTCACATGTGAACATTCCACTTGCGATCCTGCGTCGCCTGCTCCACATCGCACGGCGAAGGGAACAGGCCCGGATCCTTCATGACCGAGGGCCTTCAGGAGGATGTCATGGAAGAACTCATCAACCGCCTCGTCACCAATGTCGGCATCGACGCGGGCCTGGCGCAGAAATCCGTCGGCATCATCCTGGGCTTCCTGCAGAAGGAAGGCCCCCCGGCCGAGGTGAACGAGCTGATCGCAAGGATGCCGGGCGCCGAGAGCCTGATCGCCGAGCACGCGGCCCCGGCCGGCGGCGGCGGCATGCTGGGCGGTCTCATGGGCATGATGGGCGGCGGCGGCGTGATGGCGCTCGGCCAGCAGCTCATGGGCGCAGGCCTGTCGATGGGCCAGATGGGCGATGTCGGCAAGGAGCTCTTCGCCTACGGCCGCGAGAAGGCCGGCGAGGACACGATGGGCGCCATCGTCGGCGCGATCCCGGGCCTCGGCCAGTTCGTGTGATGGCAGAGGCGATCAATCTCGCCGCCAAGCTCGAGCGCTTTTCAGAGCATTGGAGCCCCAAGATCGTCGCCCGTTACAACGGCGACGACGTCATGGTCGTGAAGGTCAAGGGCGTCTTCAACTGGCATTCCCATCCGGACACGGACGACTTCTTCCTCGTCCTCAAGGGGCGTCTGACGATCAGGCTGCGGGACGGCGACGTGACGCTCGGTCCGGGCGAGCTCTATGTGGTCCCGCGGGGCGTGGAGCATTGCCCCGTGGCCGAGGAGGAATGCCATCTTCTGCTGATCGAGCCGCGCGGCCTGCCCAACACCGGCGATGAGCGCACGGCGGCCGTCAAGACGGCGATCTGACAACAGCTGGGGCCGCCCGGCTTGCGCCGAACGGCCCCGCTCCTGTCCACCCGGACGCGCTCCTCGGGGAGCGTCGTCCGGTTGACGCGGCGTCGCGCGCAAGGCCCCTCGTCCGCGACGCCGATTCTTCAGGTGATCAGATGACGATCACCTTCGTGCCGACCCTCACGCGCTCGTAGAGGTCGGTCACGTCCTCGTTGCGCATGCGGATGCAGCCCGAGGAGACCGCCTGTCCGATCGTGTGCGGCTCGTTGGTGCCGTGGATGCGGTAGAGGGACGAGCCGAGATAGAGGCCCCGCGCACCCATCGGGTTCTCCGGCCCGCCCGCCATGTAGCGCGGCAGGTCCGGCCGGCGCTTGAGCATCTCCGGCGGCGGGCGCCAGTCCGGCCATTCCGCCTTCCGGGTGATCGACTTCACGCCCGCCCATTCGAAGCCGGGCCGACCCACGCCGATGCCGTAGCGGCGTGCCTTGCCGTTGCCCTCCACCAGGAAGAGGAAGCGGCGCGGCGTGTCGATCACGATCGTGCCGGGCCGGTGGGGACCTTCGTAATCCACCACCTGCGGCAGGTAGGCGGGGTCGAGGCTGCGCTCCACCTGCCGGAAATCGGGGTTCAGCGCCGCGTGGCTCGCCCGCGGCTGGCGGCCGTGGGGCACCGCTGGCGCCGGGCCGGGCTCATAGGGGTTGTAGGAGGGCGAAAGCCCGGGTGCGTAGGGCGCCGTCTGCGCGCCGTAATACATGGACGGGGCCGCATGCGGCTCCAGCGGAGCTGGCGCCGGACGCTGGACCGGTCGTCCTGGCGTTCGGCCGGTCATCAGCAGCTCGATGAAGCCACCGCCCATGTTGGAGACGGCGAGCGGGTCCGCCGCTGCCGGGGAGGAGGCCGCAGCCGCAGCGGCGGCCATGCCGGCGAGGAGCGCGTGCGCGCCCTTGGAATGCCTTCTCATATCCTGCCTTCAATACGCTACGCGAGGGCTGGTCGCGGACCGCGGCGAAGAGGCTCTGGTCCATGCAAGCATTGTAGAGCGGGAGTCGGACTCAAGCGTTAACGCGCAGGTTGCAGCCTCGCTTAAATTGCTGAAATAAGGCGATAATTTCGTTAAGGTTGCCAAGGCGTGAAGACCGAGCACCCAAGGTTACCGCGCGCTTGACGAACATGGTTGCGGGCGGCTCAAGAGGCATGGTTGTCGCCGGCTTAAGAAGGCCGGTCTTGAACCTGCTGTTAACCGACGCGGCGCTATCCAGAATGGGTCCATGCCCCGAGGCCACATGACGGCGCGCCGCAAGACCTTCACGATCGAGAAGCAGCTGACGGCTGGCGACGGAGAGCACCCGTCCCTGGCGTTCGAGCCGATCGGCGACGGCATCAGCGTCCGCGCCGTGCTCGGCAAGCTCGACAAGCTCGGCGAGATGATCCAGCCGACGCAGGAGATTGCCGCCAACATCGCGGAGGCCTACCGGCGCGAGATCCTCGAGGTCATGAAGCTCAGGTCCGAGATGGATGCGATCCAGTCCGCCATCCTCGAGACGAAGCGGCAGGTCGTCTCCTTCCACGCCGCCGCGCCGCGCGCGGTCAACGTCAATCATGCGGCCGGCGAGCTGGGCGCGGTCGTGAGCGACACCGAGGACGCCACCAACGCCGTCCTCACGGCGGCCGAGAAGATCGAGATGCTGGCCGGCGTGATCCAGAGCGAGACGACGCCGGAGGCGATGAAGGCCCGGGCGGGCGAGCTGGCGCTCTGCGTGCAGAGCATCTACGAGGCCTGCAACTTCCAGGACCTGACGGGCCAGCGCATCACGCGCGTCTGCGAGACGCTGACCTTCGTCGAGGAGCGGATTTTCCGCATGGCCGACGTCTGGGGCGGTCTCGATTCGCTCTCGACCTCCATGGCCGCGGACATCGGCGCCCTGCGCGACAAGCAGAGCGCTCTCGGCACCCACGCGCTCGCGACCGGCCCGGCCCTCGTCGGCGCCGAGGGCCATGTCAGCCAGGACGACATCGACGCCCTCTTCAACTGAGACCGCGCGCTTTCCGTTTGGATGGAGTCATCCGAGGGGAAGGAATTCGCGCCAGATCAATGTCTTGAGCCTAGTCCGGAAAAGGGGTGTCCACCTTTCGGAGCCTGCTCTAGCCGAGCCGCAGCAGGGCCGCCCCGGCGACGATCAGGCAGGATGCCGCCAGCCGCGGGCCGGTCGGGCGCTCCTTCAGCAGGATGGCGGCGATCAGCGCGCCGAACAGCACGCTGGTCTCGCGCAGCGCCGCCACCAGAGGGATCGGCGCGACCGTCATCGCCCAGATCGCGATCGTATAGGCGACGAGCGACAGCGTGCCGCCGACGAGGCCCTGCAACCAGAAGTTTCGCATCCCGTCCCAGAGCGCGGGCCCCCGCAGCAGCCGCGCCGCCGCCACGGTGAAGGGCGTGTCGAGCAGGAAGAGCAGGGCGGCATAGGCGAGCGGATTGCCGGAGGCGCGGGCGCCCAGGCCATCCGCCAGCGTGTAGCCGCAGATGAAGAGCGCGGTGACGCCCGTGAAGGCGAGCGCCCGGCCGCGGATCCGGCCGAGATCGGCCCCGCCCTTGAGCGACATCAGCACGATGCCGAGGCCCGTCGCGACGATGCCGGTGAAGGCGACGAGGCTCACCGCCTCGCCGAGCGCCGCCACCGCCGCCAGCGTGGTCAGGAGCGGGGCCGAGCCGCGCGCCAGCGGATAGACCTGGCTCATCTCGCCCGTCTCGTAGGCCTTCACCAGGAACATGCGGTAGCCGACATGGAGCGCCGTCGAGAGCGCGAGCCACGGCCAGGCTCCGGGCTGCACCCAGCCGAGGAACGGCATCGCCAGCGCCGCCGGCAGCCAATGCCCGATCGAGATCAGCGCCATGGCGCTCATCCGGTCCTTGCCGACGGCGAGCATCGCGTTCCACGCCGCATGCAGGAAGGCGGCGAAGAGCACGGCAAGGAAGACGGTGAGGGACACGTTAGCCGGCTACGACGATTGCCGGCGGGAAACAAGCGGGAGTCGGCGAGACGTGGACCTACTCGCCGACGGTCCCTGCCGGCGGCGACTGGCATTGCTTCGACATCGTCCAGTCGCCCATGAGGCAACCGCGCCCCAGCCGGTTGCCGGTGGCGTCCCTCACATCGTCGCGCCGATCTGCCAGGGCACGAACTCGGCGTCGCCATAGCCGAGCTGCTCGGATTTCGAGCGCTCGCCGCTGGCGATCCTGAGCATCAGGTCGAAGATCTCCTGGCCCTTGGCCTCGAGGCTGACGCCATCGAGCACGTCGCCCGTGTTGATGTCCATGTCGTCGATCATGTGCTGGTAGATCGGCGTGTTGGTGGCGAGCTTGAAGGAGGGCGTCGGCTTGCAGCCGTAGGCCGAGCCGCGGCCCGTGGTGAAGGCGAGCACGTTGGCGCCGCCCGCGACCTGCCCCGTGGCCGCGACGGGGTCGTAGCCCGGCGTGTCCATGTAGACGAAGCCGCGCGCCGTCACCGGTTCGGCGTAATGGTAGACGCCGCGCAGCGTCGTGTTGCCGCCTTTCATCGCGGCGCCGAGGCTCTTTTCGAGGATCGTCGTGAGGCCGCCCGCCTTGTTGCCGGGCGAGGGGTTGTTGTCCATGCTCATGCGGTTGCGGGCGGTGTAATCCTCCCACCACTTGATGATGCCGACGAGCTTCTCGCCGATCTCGCGGCTGGCGGCGCGGCGCGTCAGCAGATGCTCGGCGCCGTAGATCTCGGGCGTTTCGGACAGGATCGCCGTGCCGCCGTGCTTCACGAGGATGTCGACGGCCGCGCCGAGCGCCGGGTTGGCGGTGATGCCCGAATAGCCGTCCGAGCCGCCGCATTGCAGCGCCAGGCAGAGCTCCGACGCCGGCAGCGTCTCGCGACGCGCGGCATTGACCGTCGGCAGCATGGCCTTGATCGCCTCGATGCCGGCCATCACCGTCTTCTTCGTGCCGCCGACCTCCTGGATCGTCATGGTGCGGAAGGTCTCGCTCTCCTGGATGCCGTAGGCCTCCTTCCAGCGGCCGATCTGGAAGCCTTCGCAGCCGAGACCCACCATGACGACGCCGCCCATGTTGGGATTGGTCGCGTAGCCCCACTGCGTGCGCTTCAGGACCTCGTAGCCCTCGCCGTTGACGTCGAGCGCGCAGCCGCCGCCATGCACGAGCGGGATGACGCCGTCGATGTTCGGATAATCGGCGAGGATGCCGGAGCGCTCGATCTCCTTCGCCATGAAGGTCGCGACCGTCGCCGAACAGTTCACGCTCGTCAGGATGCCGATGTAGTTGCGCGTGCCGGCACGGCCCTGCTTGCGGCGGAAGCCCTCGAAGGTGGCGCGCGCCTCCGGCGGCAGCACGTCCTCGGGCTTCGCATCCTCGGCATGGCGATAATCACGCTCGAAGGCGGCGAAATCGCAATTGTGCGAGTGGATATGCTCGCCGGGTGCGATGTCGGCGTGGGCGAAGCCGATGATCTGTCCGAACTTGACGACGGGCTGGCCCTTGGCGAGCTTCGTCATCGCCATCTTGTGGCCGCGCGGGATGCGCGCCTGTGCCGTCACGCCCTCGACCATGGCGCCGATCGCGATCGGATCGACGGCGACGACCACGTTGTCCGCAGCGTTCAGGCGCAGATGACGGCCTTTCGATGGGGCGCTCTCGATCGGAACATGGAGGTTCATGGGCTTTCCCGGATGCGGCCTTGCCATTCGATGCCGGCGAAGGCTCTATGCTCTCCAGAATAAGCAACCCAGCGAAGAAACGCCATCCACATGCCCACAATGAAGCTCAGCCCGGAATCCATCCTGCCCGCCGACGGGCTCGCCGGCGCGCTCGCGGGCCGCGTCTGGCGGCCGGAGCTCGGGGGGCCTTCGGTCGTGGCGATCCGCGAGGACGGCGTGTACGACATCTCCGCCGCCTTCCCGACGATGAGCGGGCTCTGCGCCGCGTCCGATCCGGCGCAGGCGCTGCGCGAGGCCCGCGGCGACCGGATCGGGGACCTCGCGGCGCTCCTCGCGAACAGCGTCGAATCATCCCGCGACGCAAGCAAGCCCTGGTTCCTGGCGCCCTCCGACCTGCAGGCGATCAAGGCCGCGGGCGTGACCTTCCCCGTCTCGATGATGGAGCGCGTGATCGAGGAGAAGGCGCGCGGCGACGCGGCGGCGGCGCAGGGCATCCGCGCCGAGATCAACAGGCTCGTCGGCGGCGACCTGCAGAAGCTGAAACCCGGCTCGCCCGAGGCGATGGCGCTGAAGGAGGCGCTGATCCGCGCCGGGGCCTGGAGCCAGTATCTCGAGGTCGGAATCGGACCCGACGCCGAAATCTTCACCAAGGCCCCGCCCATGGCGGCCGTCGGCGTCGGCGCCGACGCGGGCCTCCACCCGATCTCGACCTGGAACAACCCCGAGCCCGAGGTGGTGCTGGTCGTCGCCGCGACGGGCGCGATCGTCGGCGCGACGCTCGGCAACGATGTCAACCTGCGCGACGTCGAGGGGCGCTCGGCGCTGCTGCTCGGCAAGGCCAAGGACAACAACGCCTCGGCCTGCCTCGGGCCTTTCCTGCGCTTCTTCGACGCGACCTTCTCGCTCGACGACGTGCGGCACATGGAGGTGCGGCTGAGAGTCGAGGGGGAGGATGGATTCCTTCTCGACGGCGTCTCCAACATGGCGATGATCGCGCGCGATCCGACCGATCTCGCACGCCAGATGATCGGGCCGCATCATCAGTACCCTGATGGCGCCTTGCTTTATTGCGGGACAATGTTTGCGCCGACGCAAGACCGCGGTGCCGCGGGCCAGGGCTTCACCCATCGCGTCGATGATTTGGTGATGATTTCATCACAAAAGCTCGGCGCCTTGTTGAATAGAATGCGCCTTTCGACCGACTGCGCGCCCTGGACTTTCGGGACCGGCGCCTTGATGCGAAATCTCGCGAGCCGGGGTCTGTTGTGATCGGTGCGGGCGGCACGCCGGGCGGAATCCCGCAGTTCTTCATCGGCGTGGGGATGGCCGTCGTCGGCGCCTACCTCCTGACCCAGCAGGTCACGGTGCAGACCAGTTCCTGGACGATCGGCGGCTACAATGCATTCGGACTGTCACTCATCCCGTTCCTGGCCGGCATTGCTATGATCTTCTTCGACGGCCGATCGAAGGCTGGACTTGCGTTGCTGCTGTTCGGCGCCCTCATCATCGCCGCAGGCATCCTGATGAACCTGACGATTTACTTCCAGCCGACCAGCCTGTTCAACACGCTGATGATGCTCGGGCTGACGGCGGCGGGGATCGGGCTGGCCCTAAGGGCAGCCCGCCACGGGTGATCCGCCGGCGCGCACCTCCTGGTTGATCTTCTGCACGGTAGCGGCCAGTTTTCCGGCACATTCGCTCAACTGGCGCGAGAGTGCACGCGCGCAGCCTGGTTCGATGCCCGCGTCCGTCCTGGCAAGATCGAGGATGTCGGAAGCGAGATGATGGCAATTTATCATCAAAGCCTCGGCGGCCGCGATGACATCGTCCTTGTAAACGGATTCAATAGATTCGAAGTTGTTCACGCCCATGGGGGTTTCCTTAGGGTTAGGCATGCCAACGCCGCAGCATGCCAACACAATCAAAAAAACCTTATGTAGGCGGGAAGTCAGGTACGGACCTGTCATTAACAGAGCCGCATTGCGCCGATGACCGAGTTTTTCACAGAGGGGCGGCAAGTTCCTCAGAGACCGATCGAGCCGCATGAAATTGCAGCGGCCCTGGAGGCTATCTGCGGCTCCGACGATTTCAAACGGTCGAGCCGCCTGACCGACCTGCTGCGCTATATCGTGACCGAGGAGGTCGAGGGTCGCGGGCCGCGGCTGAAGGCCTATTCGATCGCCACCGAAGTGCTGGGCCGAAAGGCGGATTTCGATCCGTCGAGCGACTCGATCGTGCGCGTCGAGATGGCCCGCCTCAGGATCGCGTTGAAGCTCTATTACGCCTCGGCGGAATTGCCGCCGATCGTCATCGACGTGCCGAAGGGGCGCTATCGGCCCGTCTTCGCGCGCGCCGCGGATGGAGCGGACGCACCGGCCCGGCCGATCGAGCGAACCGCTCAGCTGCCGGAATCGCTGCAGGCCACGCTGCTTGCGGCGCCCGGGCGCCCCGTTCCCGCCTGGCGGCGCGCCGTCAGCCCCGTCATGCTGTTCGCCAGCTTCATCGTGGCGATCGGCATGATGATGGGCACCTTTCTCGTGATGTCCCAGCCGAAGGAGCCGAGCGAACGGCTGCCGCCTCTGGTGCTGGTCGCGCCGGTCCGGATCGCCAGCGCCGACGCCCAGATCACCGGTCTCGGCCTGACGCTGCAGGGCTTTCTCGTCTCGGAGATCGCCAACGACCCGATGCTCTCCGTCGGCTACCTGGTGGATGACCGGCAGGACCTCAGCCGCAACGCCCACGAGAACCGCGCCGTCTATCTCCTGTCCGTGTCCATCGTCACCGATAGCGAGCGCTGGTCCGTCTCCGCCAACCTCCAGGACTCGCGCAACCGCACGGTTCTATGGAGCCGCAGCGAGACCCTTGTCGCCGCGCAGACGGACAGCCTGGCCTGGGCCTACGAGCTGTCGAAGCAGCTGGCCGCGGGCATCGGCGACCCGTTCGGGATCGTCGCGCGCAACGAACTCGCCTTGGCCTCCGATCGCCTGCCGGCCTCGCGACTGTGTCTGATCGGGCTGCGCCAGTCGCACATCACCTGGACGGCGGACAGCATGCGTCGCTTCGTCGAGTGCGCGGCACGATTGCAGAACAGCCGCGAGAACGAGAGCGCCCTCGCGCTCGCCCTGATGGCGCGCGGCAACTATACGGCGGCGCGCTGGCTGGGCGAACAGGAGGCGGGTCCGAAGCTCGAGGCCGCCTGGCGGCAGATCGGCCGGGCCCAGGCGACCGAGCCCCAGCTTTATCTCGTCGAGACGACGGCGATCCGCCTGGCCGCTTGCCGCAACGACGATGCCGCCGTCGAGCGGCTGCTCCGCACCTTCGTTAACCGCCGGCCCAACAGTCCCCAGGCGATGCTGGAGGCGGCCTACCTCAGCGCCTACATGCTGAACGACCTGCCGGCCGCCGACAGGCTGCGGGAGCAGGGACGCAGGCTCGCCCTCAACCCGCAGCCGACGGAGGTCCTGACCCCGGCCCTGAAGGCCTTCCAGCAAGGCGACATGGGCGAGGTCGTCGCGCAACTGAAGCAATCGTCCAATCCGACCCATCCGGCCAAGAACGTGCTCTGGCTGGTGGCGAGCGCTGCCCTGCGCGACGACGCGGCCTTTCGGTCGGCCACGGCGCGCCTCGGCGAGAGCGGGTACCATACGCCCGACGCCATCGTCGGCATCGTCGCGAATTCCTGCTGGAACGCGCAGATCAAGGCAGACCTGGCTGCCGCGCTGCGCATCGCCCTCGGGATGGGCCAGGATCGTGCGCTCTGACGCGGGCGCCTGAACCTGGCGCTCCCGCCGGTCCAGCGCCCGCGCTACTCCGCCGCCTCGTCGTAGGTTCTGGCCTCCGCCCGCCGCGGCTGCAGGATGAAGCCACCGGACTGGCGCGCCCAGAGCTCGGCGTAATGGCCGCCCTTCGCCAACAGGGCCTCATGCGTGCCCTCCTCGATGATGCGGCCCTCGTCCAGCACCACGAGCCTGTCCATGCGCGCGATGGTGGAAAGCCGGTGCGCGATGGCGATCACGGTCTTGCCCTCCATCAGGTCGGCGAGGCTTTCCTGGATCGCCGCCTCGACCTCGCTGTCCAGCGCCGAGGTGGCTTCGTCGAGCACGAGGATCGGCGCGTTCTTCAGGATCACGCGGGCGATGGCGACCCGCTGACGCTGGCCGCCCGACAGCTTGACGCCGCGCTCGCCGACATGGGCGTCGTAGCCCTTGCGGCCCTTCCAGTCCTCGAGGCCGAGGATGAAGTCGTCCGCGTGGGACTGCCGCGCCGCCGCCACAACCTCCCCGTCCGAGGCCGAGCGGCGGCCGTAGCGGATGTTCTCCGCGACCGAACGGTGCAGCAGCGACGTGTCCTGCGTGACCATGGCGATGGCGCCGCGCAGGCTTTCCTGCGTCACGCCGGCGATGTCCTGCCCGTCGATCAGGATACGGCCCTTCTCGAGCTCGAAGAAACGCAGCAGCAGGTTGACGAGCGTCGACTTGCCCGCGCCGGAGCGGCCGATGAGCCCGATCTTCTCGCCCGGCCGGATCGTCAGCGTCAGATCCTCGATCACCGCCGTGTCGCGGCCATAGCCGAAGCTCGCCTGCTCGAAGCGGATCTCGCCCCGCGTGACGACGAGCTCGCGCGCGTCCGGTCTGTCCGTGATGGCGATGGGCTGCGCGATGACGCCCATGCTTTCCTGCGTGACGCCGATGTTCTCGAACACCTCCATCAGCTCCCAGGCGAGCCAGCCCGCCATGCCGGCGAGCTGCAGCGCGAAGGGGATCGCCGTGGCGACAATGCCGATGGAGATCGCGCCGGTCGACCAGAGCCAGAGGGCGGCGGCCGAGATCGAGAAGATCAGCAGCGCGTTCAGCGCCGCGAGCCCCATGATGAAGCCCGTCACCATGCGGCCCTGCTTCTGCGACAGCTCGGTATGGCGGACGAGCGCCTCGCGCACGAAGGCGTCCTCTTCGTCGGCCCGCGCGAAGAGCTTGACGGTCAGGATGTTCGTGTAGCTGTCGACGATCCGTCCCGTGAGCTGGGAGCGGCTTTCGGACATAGCCATCGCCGTCTGGCCGATCTTCGGCACGAAATGCCGCAGCAGCACGGCATAGGCGCCGAGCCAGAGCACCATCGGCAAGGCGAGCCGCCAGTCCTGCGTCAGCAAGACCACCAGCGCGCCCACGCCGTAGATCGCGATGTAGAGCACGATGTTGACGATCGTCGTCGTCGAGGACCGCAGCGCGTATCCGACCTGCATCACCTTGTTCGCGATGCGCCCGGCGAAATCCGCCTGGAAGAAGGGCCAGCTCTGCCGCACCACGTGCCAGTGGCTCTGCCAGCGCACCATCGAGGAGAAGCCCGGAGCCAGGGTCTGCTGCGAGATCAGGAACTGCGCCGAGAGCGTCAGCGGGCGCACGACGAGGATCACCGTCGCCATGCCGATCAGCATGAGGGCGTTGTCGCGGAAGAAGCCGGCCGGATCGGCGCCGGCGAGGCGGTTGACGATCATGCCGGTGAAGACGGGCAGCGCCGCGTCGCAGGTCGCGAGCACCAGCTGGATCAGCACGAGGCTCGCGAAGACGCCCTTATGCTGGCGGATGAAGTGCCAGTAGAAGGCGCGCGTGCCGGCTGGCGGCCCGCCCGCCGGCGGCTCGGCCACCGGATCGATCAGCTTCTCGAAATACTTGAACATCCGGACCTCAGGGAGCGGGCATGAGCCCGGCCTGCCGCGAGGTCAAGACAATCGGGCTGATGGCTGACATCACGATCGAGCGAACCGAAATGCCCCAATCTGACCAAAGTTTCATGGGGAATTCATTGTATCGAAACGGCCAAGCTGCGAGTGTGACGCTTCGAGCGTCCGGCCGGGACGAGCCGCAAGGCCCGAGCGGCCGGCTTCACGGAAGCTGCCCACCGGCGTCACAGACGAGGCCCGAGCGCGCATGCCCTTGACCCCGGAACAGGCCCGGCGCGCGCTGACCGCCCTGCACCGTTTCGGCCTCGGCGCCAGGCCGGGAGGGGTCACGGCCGAACTGGCGCGTGATCCTGTCGGCGCGCTCCGGCGCGAGACCTATGATCCGACACGCCTCTTCATCGACGACGAGTCTCTCCCGACCACCCAGGTGGCGATCGCCAGGCATTTCGAGGAGCAGAAGGCGGAGCGGCTCGCGCGCGAAGCCGCCCGCGACGAGATGCGGGAGATGCGGGTGGCGCGGGCGCGGTCGGGCGTGACCGCCGGCCCGGATGGCATGGCGGGCAGCCTGTCGCAGCCGCGGCCGCAGGTTCAGCCGCCGCCGCAAATCGAGCAGGTGATCTACCGGAACGAGACGCTGGCGCGCATGAGGATGAGCGTGGAGCCTGCGATCGGCTTCGGCGAGCGTCTCGTCCTCTTCTGGTCCAACCATTTCTGCGTTTCGGTCGGCAAGGGCCAGATCGCCCGCGCCACCGCGGGCGCGCTGGAGCGCGAAGCGATCCGCCCGCATGTCTTCGGCCGTTTCGCCGACATGCTCCTCGCGGTCGAGAAGCATCCCGCCATGCTCTTCTACCTCGACAATCGCCAGTCCGTTGGTCCGGGCTCGCGCGCGGCGCGCAACCGGACGGTCGGGCTGAACGAGAATCTCGCGCGCGAGATCCTCGAGCTTCACACGCTGGGCGTGGATGGCGGCTACGGCCAGGCGGACGTGACGGCGCTCGCCCGCATCATCACGGGCTGGAGCTTCGTCGGCGCGGGCGAAAGGCTGGGCCCGGCCGGCAGCTTCGTGTTCGTGGCCAACCGCCACGAGCCGGGCGAACAGGTGCTGCTCGGCAAGCGCTACCCCGACACGGGCGTCGAGCAGGGCGAGACGGCGCTGCGCGACATCGCCCGGCATCCCGCGACGGCCACGCATGTTGCGCGCAAGCTCGTCCGGCACTTCGTCTCGGCCGATGCGCCTCCCCGGGTCATGATCGAGCATCTGGCCAAGGTCTTCCGCGACACCGACGGCGACCTCGCCGAGGTCTCGCGCGCGCTCGTCAGCCACCCGGAAGCCTTCAAGGGCGACGCCGCCAACATCCGCCAGCCCTGGGAATGGATCGCCGCCATCAGCCGCTTCGCCGGACTGCCGAAGGATGTCGGCCAGATCCTGCAGCCGCTCAACCTGCTGGGCCAGCCGCTCTGGGCGCCGCCGGGTCCGAACGGCTGGCCGGACGGGCCGGCCCACTGGGCCGCTCCCGAGGGCATGCGCACGCGGCTCGACCTCGCGGCGGCGGCCGCCCGACGCATCGGCGATCGCCTGCATCCGTCCGAGCTCGCCGAGCAGCTGTTCGACGCCGCGCTGTCGGCCGAGACGGCGCAGGCGATCCGGCGGGCCGAATCCAAGCAGCAGGGCCTCGCCATGCTGATGATGGCGCCCGAGTTTCTGCGGCGGTGAGGAGGCTCCGATGAGCATCAGTGAGACCGACTTGGCCGGCTGCCGCGACGCCCGGCTGATCTCGCGGCGAGGGCTGCTCGGGGCGGGCGTCAGCCTCTACGCCTGGGCCCATCTCAACCGAACCGCCAGCGCCTCGGGCGCGCGCGATCCGCGGCTGCTCGTGGTGATCCTGCGCGGCGCGCTCGACGGGCTGTCGGCCGTGCCGCCGATCGCCGATCCCGCCTACCGCGACCTGCGCGGCGAGATCGCGATTCCCGCGGAAGGCAGCTTCGCCGCACTGCCGCTCGACGGCTTCTTCGCGCTCCACCCTACGATGACGACCTTCGCGCGGCTCTATCGCGAGAAGAAGGCTTCGGTCATCCACGCGACCGCGACACCCTATCGCGAGCGCTCGCATTTCGACGGGCAAGATCTTCTGGAAAGCGGCTACGACCGGCCCGGCCGCTACGATTCGGGCTGGCTCAACCGCGCGCTGGCGGGCTTGCCCGCGGGCGAGCGCGTGGGGCGGAAGGGCCTCGGCATCGGTCCTGCCACGCCGCTGATCCTGCGCGGCGACGCGCCGGTGATGGGCTGGGCGCCGCAGGCCGTGCCGAACGCCTCCGACGATCTCGCCGCCCGCATGCTCGATCTCTATGCGCATCGCGACCCGGCGCTCGGCCGGGCGCTGGCCGCCGGGCTCGATACGGACCGCATGGCCAAGGCCCAGGGCATGACGGGCGATGCGGCGAAGCCGCAGGGCGGCTCGGCCGATCCGCGTGGCATGGCGCAGGCGGCGCGGGGCGCGGCGCGCCTGCTGGCGGCCTCCGATGGCCCGCGCGTCGCGGCGCTCTCCTTCGACGGCTGGGACACCCACGCCAACCAGGGCGGCGCGACCGGCCGCCTCGCCGGCCTGCTCGGCGGGCTCGACGGTGCCTTCGCCGCCTTCGAGGAGGGGCTGAAGCCGGTCTGGAGCGACACGGCCGTGATCGTCGTGACGGAGTTTGGCCGCACGGCGCGCGTCAACGGCACCGTCGGCTCGGATCATGGCACCGGGACGGTCGCCTTCCTGCTCGGAGGCGCGGTGGCGGGCGGGCGGCTCTTCGCCGACTGGCCGGGGCTCGCGCAGGCCCAGCTGCATGAGGGCCGCGACCTCAGGCCGACCATCGATCTGCGCGCCGTGCTCAAGGGCCTTCTGCAGGATCATCTCGGCCTGCCGGCAACCGTCCTGGCGGACAGGGTCTTCCCCGGGAGCCTCGGCGTCGCGCCAATGCGCGGCCTCGTGGTCTGAGACCGGCGGGCTAGCTCCCGCCCCGGCGAAAAAAGGGGTTTCCACTTTGTCGGAACACGCTCTATGCGGCGTGTCGATGAACCCCCAGATGATCGAATGGATCGGCGCGCTCGCCGCCACGCTGACGACCTCGGCCTTCCTGCCGCAGGCCTACCGGACGCTGCGCACCGCGCAGACGCGCGACATCTCGTTCTGGACGCAGTTCCTGCTCTTCACCGGCAACGCACTCTGGCTGCTCTACGGCCTCTATCTCGGCTCCTGGCCGCTGATCATCGCGAACTGCATCGGCATTCCTCTGATCGGGGCCGTGCTGTTCATGAAGATCCGCCACGGCTGAGCGGCCTGCCCTCAAAGGCGCCGGATTGAGGTGACCGCGCCGTAGCTGTTGGTCAAGATCCGCCGCGCCGCCTCGGCGAGCGGCTCGCTCGCCACCATCATGTGATGGCCGTTGGCGTGGAGCAGGGTCGTCGCGTCCCGCATCACCCCGACATGGCCCTTCCAGAACACCGCGTCGCCGCGCCTGAGGCCGGAGAATTCCGGTTCGACGGGGATGAGCGTCGGGAAGAAGCGCTCCAGCATGTCGCTGTCACGCGGCGCCGGGACGCCGGCCTCGCGGAGCGCGGTCTGCAGCAGTCCCGAGCAGTCGAGCCCGAGGCTGGTGCGCCCGCCCCAGAGATAGGGCACGCCGAGATAGGTCTCCGCCACCGCCACGAAGTCCGGCGCGCGAACGTCCACGGGCGACAGATGCGCCGCGAAGACATACCCGCCGCCGTCGAGCACGGCGAAGTCCCGGTCGAGTCCCGCGACGGTGAGCAGCGCGCCCTGCGGCAGCGCCACGGGATCGGGGACCTTGATGCTGGGGCCGGCGTAGACGAACGTCCGGAGCGCCGTGACGCGATGGGTGGCCGGCGCGCGCAACGGTTCCAGGGCATCGGCCGACAGCCAGCCGACATAGCCGTCCCGGTCCGCCTGGCCATAGGCCCAGCCTTCGACCTCGTCGAAGATGCGCAGCGTCTCGCCGAAGACGATTTCCGTGTCGATCCCGCAATCGGGCGCCGGTCGCGGACGGAGCGGCGTGATCGGCGAACGCAGCCGCATCGTCCGGAACGGCGCGCCCGGTGGCACGTCGGGCGTCAGTCGACGGTCGGGGGCGCTCATGGCGTTCGTCTCCGGCGATGGAATGTCAGGGCGGGAGCGCGCGCGCCTGCGCGACGACAAGGTCGCCAAGCTTCTCGAGATAGAGGGCGCCCTGCACGGTCCTCTGCACGATGACGTTGCGCCGGTCGGCGGGGTCCCTGCGGCGGGCGACCAGGTCGATCTCGCCCATGGCGTCGAGCGCGCGCGTGATCACCGGCTTCGTCACGTTCAGCTTCGCCGCCAGGCCGCGCACCGTGTGGGGTGGCAGCTCCAGATAGATCGTCAGCAGGATGGCGAGCTGGCGATTGGACAGGTCGATGCCGCTTTCGCGGACTTGCGTCAGCGAAACGTCGTGCAGCAGGCGCAGGGCCTGGGCTGGGCGCAACTCGATCATCGCGGCCGCAGGGTGCCACGCAAACGTTACGGAGCCGTATTGATTCGCTGCGCAGGGTTAAAAGCCTTGATTGCAGCCGGGGGCGGCTGAGGGGCTCAGCCGCGTTCCCGCTCGTAGCGCGCCTTCGTCTCGGCGTTCATCGGATAGAGGCCGGGCAGCGGGAGGCCCTTGTCGACCTCGCCCATGATCCAGGCCTCCATCCGCTCCTGTTCGGGCGCGGCCTTCAGCACGTCGCCGAGGAGCGCCTGCGGAATGAGAACCGCCCCATCCTCGTCCGCCACGACCACGTCGTTCGGGAAGACGGCGACGCCGCCGCAGCCCACCGGCTCGTTCCAGCCGACGAAGGTGAGGCCGGCCACGGAGGCCGGCGCGGCGACGCCCTGGCACCAGACCGGGAGGCCGGTCCCGCGCACGCCGGCGAGGTCGCGGATCACGCCGTCCGTCACCAGAGCAGCCACGCCGCGCTTCGCCATGCGGGCGCAGAGGATGTCGCCGAAGATGCCGGCGTCGGTGATGCCCATCGCGTCGACGACGGCGATCGCGCCCTCCGGCATCGCCTCGATGGCGGCCCGGGTGGAGATCGGCGAGGACCAGCTCTCCGGCGTCGCGAGGTCCTCGCGCGCCGGCACGAACCGCAGCGTGAAGGCGGGGCCGACGAGGCGCGGCAGGCCGGCCGCCAGCGGCTTCGCCCCGCGCATCCAGACATTGCGCAGACCCTTCTTCAGCAGCACAGTGGTGATCGTGGCGGTCGAAACCTGTTGCAGCGTGGCGATCGCGGCGGCGTCGAGGGCTGCGGGCTGCGTATGCTGCTGCATGTCTTGCGGCATCGGGGGCTTGTTCCTTCTCGGGCAGCTTCTGTAAGAGTGACGCGCTTTCCCAAGCCACGGCGGCGGGCGGGCGTCAATCGGAGGAATCAAGAGCATGAGCATGGCCGGATCGAAGGTCGCATTGATCACGGGCGCCGGATCGGGCGTCGGCAAGGCGGCCGCGCTGGCGCTGGCGGGGGCGGGCTGGTCGGTCGCGCTCGTCGGCCGCCGCGAGGAGCCGCTGCGCGCCGTCGCGAAGGAGGCCGAGGCCTCGGGCGCCAGGGCGATCGTCTGCGCCGGCGACGTGGCGAAGCCCGAGGACGTTCGCGCCGCCTTCGACCGCACGGTCGAGGCCTTCGGCCGCATCGACTGCGTCTTCAACAACGCCGGCGTCGGCGCGCCCGGCGTGCCGCTCGAGGACCTGACCTTCGAGCAGTGGAAGACCGTCGTCGACATCAACCTGTCGGGCGTCTTCCTCTGCATCCAGGAATCCTTCCGCGTGATGAAGGCGCAGAAGCCGATGGGCGGCCGCATCATCAACAACGGCTCCGTGTCGTCCTATGCGCCGCGGCCGAACTCCGCGCCCTACACCGCCACCAAGCACGGCGTGCTGGGCCTCACCCGCGCCGCCTCGCTCGACGGCCGCAAGTACGACATCGCGGTCGGCCAGATCGACATCGGCAATGCCGCGACCGAGATGGCGATGCGCATGGCCTCCGGCGTGCCGCAGGCCGACGGCTCCATCAAGACGGAGCCGCTGATGGATGTGGCGCATGTCGGCCAGACGGTGCTCGCCATGGCCTCGCTCCCGCTGGAATCCAACATCCTGAACGTCACGGTGATGGCGACCAAGATGCCCTTCGTCGGCCGCGGCTGAGACCCCCGTTTCAGGACCGCGTTTGGAGACGGGCGTCGAGCGCCCTATATTGGCCTCGTTAGCAAGGGCTTTGCGCCGGGTGCTCGACCGCGTCACCAAATCGGGGGAAACCGGGACTGCGCCGTCGGCGCCGGGGGGCCGCTGGCGGCCGCCTCCGGCGCTGCGGCGGATCGGGCGCGTCCTGTCGCTGCGCTTCGGGTCCACGCTCGTCCGGCGCATCGTGCTGCTCAACATGGCGGGCCTCATGGCCCTCCTCTTCGGCTTCCTCTGGCTGAACCAGACGCGGATCGGCGTCATCGACGCGCGCGTCCAGAGTCTTCAGGTGCAGGGCGAGATCATCGCCGCCGCGCTCGCCGGCACCGCGACGGTGGAGGGCGGCTCGATCACCATCGACCCGGAGAAGCTGCTCGAGCTGCAGACCGGCGACGTGACGCCCGACGATCCATCCGCGCTTGAATTCTCGCTCAATCCGGAGCGGATCGCGCCCATCCTGCGCCGCCTCGTGACGCCGGCCAACCTGCGCGCCCGCGTCTACGACCGCGACGGCACGCTCCTCATCGACACGCGCAGCTTCTACCACCGGGGCGACATCCGCCGGCAGGACCTGCCCCCGCCCACGGACGACGCCACCTTGTTCGAGCGCACCTGGTCGAGCTGGAAGCGCCGCTTCGGCCGCACCGGCATCGGCCAGCCCGACGATTCGACGGGCCGCCTCAACCAGGAGGTGGCCCGCGCGCTCTCCGCCGGCGTCGGCAGTTCGGTCGTCCGCGTCAATGCCGCCGGCGACACGATCGTCTCCTTCGCCGTGCCAATCCAGCGCCTCAGGGCGATCCGCGGCGTGCTGCAGCTCTCCACGGAGGACGGCGACATCGACGACGTGATCGCGCAGGAGCGGCTGCATATCCTCGTTCTCTTCGCCGTCGTCTTCGCGGTCATGGCGATCGTCTCGCTGCTGCTCGCCAACACCATCGCCAAGCCGGTCGAGCGGCTGGCCGTCGCGGCGGAGCGTGTGCGCCGCTCCATCAAGTCGCGTCAGCAGATCCCGGATTTCGGCGACCGGTCCGATGAGATCGGGCATCTCTCGGTCGCCCTGCGCGACATGACGAACGCGCTCTACAACCGCATCGCCGCCATCGAGAGCTTCGCGGCCGACGTGGCGCACGAGCTGAAGAACCCGCTGACCTCGCTCCGCAGCGCCGTCGAGACGTTGCCGATGGTGCGCACCGACGAAGCGCGCGCCCGGCTGCTCGGCGTGATCCAGCACGACGTTCGCCGTCTCGACCGGCTGATCTCCGACATTTCCGACGCATCGCGCCTCGATGCCGAACTGGCCAAGGCCGATGCGGAGCCGATCGACCTCGCCGCCCTTCTGGAGGCGGTCGTGTCCCTGCAGAACGACATCCGCAAGGAGGGCCAAGCAGCGGTCCGGCTGTCGATCCTGCAGCCGCCGACGCGCAATTCCGGTCCGAAGGGTCACGCGACGCCGCGCGACAAGGCTGCGAAGCCGTTCCTCGTCATGGGCCACGACAGCCGTCTCGGGCAGGTGCTGACGAACCTTCTGGACAATGCCCGCTCCTTCGCGCCGCCCGGCACGGCGATCACCGTCAGGCTCGCGCGCGACGGTGCGGACGCCGTCGTCATGGTCGAGGACGAGGGGCCGGGCATTCCCGATCATGCGCTGGAGCGGATCTTCGAGCGCTTCTACACGGACCGGCCAGTCGAGCAGGGCTTCGGCCAGAATTCGGGGCTGGGCCTTTCCATCTCGCGCCAGATCGTCGAGGCCCATCGCGGCTCGATCAAGGCGTCCAACCGCCTCCGGCCCGACGGATCGGTGGGCGGTGCCTGCTTCACGGTGCGCCTGCCGCTGATGGCCGGTGCGTGAGCGAAGGTGTCTTGAACCTGCACGGCGTCGCGGTGGCGGCCGGAGAGGTGGGGCTCCTGATCCTGGGCGACAGCGGCAGCGGCAAGTCGTCGCTGGCGGCCCGCATGATCGCGGACTGGCCGTTCGGCCGCGTCCGCCTCGTCGCCGACGATCGCGTGCTCCTGGGCCATGCCGGCGGCCGGCTCGTGGCGCGGCCCCATCCCGCCATCGCCGGCCGGATGGAGGTGAGGGGCATCGGCATCGTCGAGCCTCCCGCGCTCGATTCCATGGTTCTGCGCCTCGCCGTCCGGCTGGAGACGGTTCCGCCGCCTCGGTTGCCGGAGGCGGGCTTGCCGACCGAGGAGATGCTGGGCATCCGCCTGCCCTGCGCATGGCTGCCCGGCGGTAGCGCAGCTTATGCTCGCCTTTTGTCGATCTGGCCCTATATGATGCGCTGCATCACGATGGAACAAATCGCGATGCGCCACCTTGAATGTCGCGGTGCACTGTAGCAAGAGAAGGCCCCCGACAGACGGGCGAGCCCTGAGCCAAGAACGAGCACTATGATTGGCATGGTCCTGGTCACCCACGGACGTCTGGCGTGCGAGTTCCGCTCGGCGCTGGAGCATGTGGTGGGTCCGCAGCGTCAGCTGAGCGTGATCACCATCGATCCCGACGACGACATGGATGGTCGCCGCCAGGACATCATGGACGCCATCCATCAGGTCGATACGGGAGAGGGCGTCGTCGTCCTGACCGACATGTTCGGCGGGACTCCGTCCAATCTCGCGATTTCCGCCATGAACGGCTCAAACGTCGAGGTGGTCGCCGGCATCAATCTGCCGATGCTCATCAAGCTCGCCTCCGTCCGCGACGAGGCGAAGCTCGCCGACGCGGTCGTTCAGGCGCAGGATGCCGGCCGCAAGTACATCAATGTTGCCAGCCGGGTGCTTTCCGGCAAATAATCCGGCACGCGGGAGGCGGCGGAGAATGGCGACGGCATGCAAGCGGGCGCGGGCGGCGTGTTGAGCCGCGACATGGCCATCGTCAACCGCAAGGGACTGCACGCCCGGGCCACGGCGAAGTTCGTGCAGTGCGTCGAGAGTTTCGATGCCGAGATCACCGTCTCCAAGGGGGGCGAGACCGTCGGCGGCACCTCGATCATGGGCATTCTGACCCTGGGCGCCGGTATCGGCTCGACCATCACCGTGACGGCGCAGGGGCCGGAAGCGGCGCAGGCGATGGAGGCGATCGCCGCTCTGGTCGCCAACCGCTTCGGCGAGGGGGAATAGCGGCCCTCAGTCGCGCTCGTTCTTTGTCGGCGCCTCGATCAGAGCCCGAACCATGGCCTGCAGCCCGGGCAGGTCGTCGCGCACGGTGCGCCAGAGGATCTCGAGGTCGATCAGGTAGTAGCTGTGCACCAGCGCGTTCCGTATCGCATAGGCCGCCCGCAGGGGCAGCCTTGGATGAGCTGCCGCGAAGAGGGGGTCATGAACTTCGATCGACCGGCACGCCTCGCCGATGACGGTGAGATTGTGAATCACCGCATCCTGCAACTGCTGGTCCCGCAAGAAGGTCGCCTCGTCGACGTCATCGACGTAGCGCAGGATCCTTTGCAGCGCTGTGGAAATATGGACAAGAAAATCCCTGGTCCGTAGGGGCAAGGAGGTCAAATCGGCTTGGCCTCCGCCAGCACCGCGTCACGGTAGCGCTCGGGCAGCGCTTTCGGCGTGATGACGTCGACCCTGACGCCCAGCAGATCGCTGAGCTCGACCCGCAGCGCCGCGATGTCGAAGAGCGTCGTCTTTTCCGTTGGATCGACGAGGAGATCGAGGTCGCTGCGGTCATTGTCGCCGCCATGCCGGTCCAGGCCGAACAGCCGCGCGTTGCGGACGCGATGCTTCCTCACGAGCGCGAGAGCTCGCTCCCGGCGTGCTTCGAGCGCCTGCAAGGGTTTCAACGGCCGCTCCCTCAGCTGACCCACCGAGCGAGACTACCCGGAAGCGCCAGCATCAACAACGCACGGGACCTAGGCGCTCCGGCGTGCCGTCGGCATCGCGCCCGCCCGGCCCTCATGCACCGCGTGGCAGGCCACGCCGTCGATCGGCAGCGGGACCTCGGCGCGGCAGCGCTCGTTCATCAGCGGGCAGCGCGGATGGAAGGTGCAGCCGGACGGCGGGTTGATGGGGGAGGGGATCTCGCCCTGCACGGGAATGCGCGCGCGCCCCGACATGCCGAGGTCTGGCACGGCGTCCAGCAGCATGCGCGTGTAGGGATGGCGCGGGTTCTGGAACATCGCCCGCGCCGGCGACACCTCCGCAAGGCGGCCGAGATACATGACGCCGATGGTGGAGGCCATGTGCCGCACCACGGCGAGGTTGTGGCTGATGAAGAGGTAGGTCAGCCCCATCCGGTCCTGCAGGTCGCGCATCAGGTTCAGGATCTGCGCCTGCACCGACACGTCGAGAGCCGACGTCGGCTCGTCGCAGACGATGAATTCGGCGTTGGAGGCGAGCGCCCGCGCGATGGCGATGCGCTGCCGCTGGCCTCCCGAGAACTGGTGCGGGAACTTCACGCCGTCCAGCGGCGACAGGCCGACGAGCGTTAGCAGCTCGCCGACGCGGTCGCGGATGTCGCCGGCCGAATCGAGCAGCCGGAAGGCCTTGATCGGCTCGGCGATGATGTCCTGCACGCGCCAGCGCGGGTTCAGCGACGCATAGGGGTCCTGGAAGATCATCTGGATGCGGCGCCGCAGCTTCTCGCGCGCCACGTGGCTCGCTTCGTCCGTCATCGAGACGCCGTCGACCGTGACCGTGCCGCCGGTCGCCGGCAGCAGACCCACGACCATCCGGGCCACGGTGGACTTGCCGGACCCGGATTCGCCGACGAGCGCGAAGGTCTCGCCCTTGCGGATGTCGAAGGTCACGCCATCGACGGCCTTCAGGAACTGCTTTGGCGCGCGCTCCAGCGTCCGCTCGAGCCACGGCTTCGAGACGTCGAAGACCTTGCGCAGATCGCGGACTTCGACGAACGGCGTGGTGCTGGCGGCGCTCATGCAGCGCTCCTGTCGGCGTTGAGATAGAGCCAGCAGGCCACCTGCGATTCGCCGACCGGGATCGGGTCGGGACGCTCGACATGGCAGCGGGCGAAGACTTCGGGGCAGCGCGGGTTGAACGGGCAGCCCCGCGGGATGGCGGTGAGGCGCGGCATCGAGCCGGGGATCTGCGTCAGCCGCTGGGCGTCGGTCTCCAGCGTCGGGATCGCGCCCATGAGACCCTTCGCGTAGGGGTGCCGCGCCTTCTTCACCACTTCGCGCACCGGGCCGATCTCGGCGATGCGGCCGGCATACATCACCGCCACGCGGTCCGCCGTCTCCGCGATCACGCCCATGTCGTGCGTGACCAGCATGACGGCCGTGCCGCGCTCGCGGCACAGCCGCTTCAGGAGCGTGATGATCTGCGCCTGCACCGACACGTCAAGCGCCGTGGTCGGCTCATCGGCGATGATCAGTTCGGGCTCGGCGGCGAGCGCGAGCGCGATGACGACGCGCTGGCGCATGCCGCCCGAGAATTCATGCGGATAGCTGTCGATGCGCTTCTCCGGCGCCGGGATGCCGACCTCGGTCAGAAGGCCGATCGCCCGCTCGCGCGCCTGCGCCGCGTTGAGGTTGGTGTGCGTCTGGATGGTCTCGACGAGCTGCTCCGAAATGCGGAACAGCGGATTGAGCGAGGTCAGCGGGTCCTGGAAGATCATGCCGATCCGCTTGCCGCGGATCTTGCGCATCTCCTCCTTGGGCAGGTTGTCGATGCGGCTGCCCTGCAGCAGGATTTCGCCCCCGGAGATGCGTCCCGGCGGATCGATCAGTCCGATGATGGCCGTCCCGGTGAGGGACTTGCCGGCGCCTGATTCGCCGACGACGCCAAGGACTTCGCCGGGCTGGATATCGAACGACACGCCGTCGATGGCCTTGAGGATGCCGCGGCGGGTGACGAACTCGACCTTGAGGTCGCGGACGGAAAGGACGGGTTGGGTCATCGGTCGGATGTTACCGCAGTTTCGGGTTGAGCGCGTCGCGCAGCCAGTCGCCAAGCAAATTGATGGCCAATCCCAGCACGACGATGGTGAGCGCGGGGAAAAGCAGGATCCACCATTCGCCCGAGATCAGATATTGCTGGCCGAAGCGGATCAGCGTGCCGAGCGAGGGCTGCGTCACCGGCATGCCGACGCCGAAGAAGGAGAGCGTCGCCTCCTCGATGACGGCGAGCGCGAGGTTGATGGTCGCGATCACGAGCACGGGGCCCATGACGTTGGGCAGGATGTGCCGCGCCATGATCGGTAGGCCGCGGATGCCGATCAGCTTGGCCGCCTGAACGTAGTCCTTGTTGCGCTCGACCATGGCCGAGGCGCGCACCGTCCGCGCATACTGGGCCCAGTGCGAGAGGCCGATGGCGAAGATGATGACGAAGAGGGCCGTCGTCTCGTGCTGGTTCGGCGGGATTAAGCCGCGCGCAACGCCGAAGACGAGCAGCGCGATCAGGATCGCCGGGAAGGAAAGCTGGATGTCGGCGATCCGCATGATCAGCAGCTCCGTCCGGCCGCCGACATAGCCGGCGATCAGCCCGAGGCTGATGCCAAGCAACATCGAGAAGCCCACCGAGCAGAAGCCGACGATGAGGCTCACCCGGGTGCCGTAGAACAGCGCCGAGAGCATGTCTCGCCCCTGCGCGTCGGAGCCCATGACGAAGAGCATGTTCGAGCCGGCGCCCCGCTCCATTGGATGGGTGAAGCCGTCCATCAGGTTGAGCGCCGCCGGATCGAACGCATCCTGGGGCGCGACGAGCGGTGCGAGGAAGGCGAGCAGGAAGATCAGGAGCGTGGTCAGCGCGGCCACGATCGTCACGGGAGAGGACTTGAACGACAGCCAGAGGTCGCTGTCGTTCAGCCGCTGGCGCAGCGAGGGGCGCGGAGCCTTCGTGGACACGTCGGTCATCGCGGCGCCCCCTCCGTCGCGGCTTCGCCGCGCCACCTCCCCCGCTGGCGGGGGAGGATCAAGAGGGAGGCCGCGCCTGATCCCTCCCTGCATGCGGGGAGGGTGGCCGGCGAAGCCGGTCGGGTGGGGTCCGCCGCCTTCATCGCGCGGCCGCCAGGCGGCCCGTGCGCAGGCGCGGGTCGATGAGGAAATAGAGCATGTCGACGACGAGGCTGACGACCACGAAGATGAGGCCGACGAACATCAGGTAGGCGCCCATCACCGGGATGTCGACCACTTCAACCGATTTCACGAAGAGCGCGCCGAGGCCGGGCCAGTTGAAAACCGTCTCCGTCACGATGGCGAAGGCGACGATGGAGCCGAGCTGCATGCCGGTGATCGTCACGACGGGGATCATCGTGTTCTTCAGCGCATGGCGGAAATGGATGGTGCGGTCGGTCAGGCCGCGGGCCCGGGCGAAGCGCACGTAGTCCGTGCGCATGACCTCCAGCATCTCCGAGCGCACCAGCCGCATGATCAGCGTCAGCTGGTAGAAGCCGAGCGTGATCACCGGCAGGATCAGCGACTTGCGGCCGCTCTCCGTCAGCAGCCCCGTGGTCCACCAGCCGAAGGCCACCGTCTCGCCGCGTCCGAAGGTCGGCAGCCAGCGCAGCGTCACGCCGAAGAGGTAGATCAGGCCGATGCCGATGAGAAAGGTCGGCAGCGACACGCCGACGAGGCTGAGGCTCATCACCAGATGCGCCGCGACGCCGTCGCGCTTGAGCGCCGTATAGATGCCGAGCCCCAGCCCGATGACCAGCGCCACCGTCGCCGAGATGACGGCCAGCTCGATCGTGGCCGGCAGCCGCTCCTTGAGGAGCGTCGCAACGGGGCGTCCCTGGCGGTAGGAGATGCCGAAATCGCCCTGTGCGGCGTTGGCCATGAACCGGCCGAACTGCACGAGGAGCGGATCGTTGAGCCCAAGCGACTGGGCCAGCTCCTCGCGGTCCTTCATCGTCGCGTCCTGCCCGACGATGGAAGCCACCGGATCACCGACGAAACGGAACATGGAGAAGGCGATGAAGGCGACCGCCGTCATCACGATCACCGCCTGCACGAGGCTGCGGAGAAGATACCCGAACATCGGCGCACATGTAGCGCGTCGATGGCGGAAAGCAAAAGCCCTGATGGATCTTGATCAGGCCGCCGGTGCGAAGTCGCTTCCGTCAGCCCGGCCGACCTTGCGCCGCGCGAGGAAGCGCGGCCGGCGGTTCTTCAGCGGCGAACCATGCCGCCGCGGGAATGGGAGCTCGTCGCCCCTGGCTTCCATCGCCTGGAGCCGCCCGCGCGCATCCTCCGCCAGCAGCGGCAGCGCCAGCAGGCGTCCATAGGAGCGCCAGAGCGCGATCAGGTCCGAGTCGTCGTTCGTGCGCGCGATCACCACCTCGAGATTCGCATCCGCATGCGAAAGCGCCAGCTCGAAAGGATTGCCGTCGCGCGCGGCGCGCAACGCGATGCCGCGGTAACTCCGGGTCGGCACGTTCACCCGCGCCGCAATGCCGCAGATGTTGCGCCGGATCGTGATCCATTCGGAGCCGATCTCGACGCGGCCGTCCTCGTCCCTCTTGGGAACCCGCGCGGCGGACGCACGCGCGTCCGCCGCCGGGGTCGAATGCCCCGCGCTCATGGTCTACCTGTTCAAACGCCCCGGACCAACGATCTGTCGCCGTCGTGTCCTTGCCGCCCAAACTGGCCTGAAACGTTGCCTGAAGGCTTAAACGGGGTGGTTAAGCGCTGGTGCAGACGGCATAATGCGGGCAGAAGATGCCGCCATGCTTGACGCAACGTTGCATCGCCGCGTCCGCACCGGAGTATCGGCAGCCATGACCAGCCTCGACCCCGCGCTTCTCGCTGCACTGAAGATCGGCGCGCTCTATGCCGTGGTCATCGTGCTGATGGGCGTGAGCCTCACCTATCTCGTCATCAACCAGCGCCGGACCAAGCGGATCGGCATCGGCGACGGCGGCGACAAGACGGCCGCCCGGCTCATCCGCGTCCACGGCAATTTCTGCGAGAACGCACCATTCGCGCTGGCGCTGCTGATCCTGCTGCCGCTGCTGGGCGCCGCCGGCTGGACGATCCATGCGGTGGGCGCCCTCTTCGTCGTCGGCCGCATCGCCCATGCGGTCGGCCTGTCCGGCAGCGCCGGCACGAGCCTCGGTCGCTTGCTCGGCATGGTCCTGACGCACACGGCGCTGATCATCGGCGCCGTTGCGCTGCTGCTGGCGGCCATTCGCTGATGGCGGCGGAGGGCACCCTCGGCGAGGACCTCGACCTTCTGCTCCGCGCCGCCCGAGCGGCCGGAGACGCGGCGCTGCCCTATTTCAATGCGGGCCGCGAGACGTCGGCGCGCGTCAGCTGGAAGGAGGGCAACTCGCCCGTCAGCGAGGCCGACCACGCGGCGAACGATGCGCTGGCCGCCGTGCTGCGCGGCGCGCGGCCCGGCTACCAGTGGGTCTCCGAGGAGACGGCGGACGCACTCGACCGGCTCTCCGCCAGCCATGTCTTCGTCGTCGACCCCATCGACGGGACGCGCGCCTTCATCGCCGGCAAGCTGCAATGGTCGGTTTCCGCGGCGCTGGTGGTCGAGGGCGAGCCTGCGCTCGGCGTGATCCATGCCCCGGCGCTGGGCGTCACCTACGTCGCGCGCCGCGGCGGCGGCGCCACGCGCAACGGCCAGCCGATCCGCCATTCGGACCGCGCCCGGCTCGATCGCGCCAGCGCCGCCGGGCCGAAGCCGACGCTTGAAAGTCTCGAAACGGCCGCCGGCGTGACGCTCGACCATGCGCCGAAGGTGCCGTCGCTGGCGCTGAGGCTGGCGCTGGCCGCCGAGGGGCGCGTCGATCTCGCGCTCGCCTCGACCGGCGCGCATGACTGGGACGTGGCGGCAGCCGACGTGATCCTGCGCGAGGCCGGCGGCGTGCTGCTCGATCTCGACGGCGAGCCGCTCGTCTACAACCGGCCGTCGCTGCGGCGCGGGCCCCTTTGCGCCGGGACGCCCGCGCTCGCCGCGGCGGCCGCCCGTGCCCTCGCCGGCATAGGCCCCTCCGCACCGCGCCGCTGACGAGAAAGGGCGTTCCACTTTCCCGGAACATGCTCTAGGACCGCCGCGCCGATCCCTTCATCGATTGAACCAGCGAGCAGGTCATGAGCGAACCCGCCTCCACAGCCGGAACCACCAACAAGCAGCTTCTGCACCTCGTTTTCGGCGGCGAACTGACGAGCATCGACGGCACCGAATTCCGCGATCCCTCGAAGCTCGACATCGTCGGCATCTACCCGAACTACGAATCCGCCCGCCGGGCCTGGAAGGCGAAGGCCCAGCAGACCGTCGACCAGGCGCAGACCCGCTATTTCATCGTCCATATGCACCGCCTGCTCGATCCTGAGACGGACGGACGTTAGGCCGCATGGACCGTACGGCCTGAAGGGCATGCTGAAGAAGCTTCTCCGCTCGCGGCCCCTCCTCAGGGGCGCCGGACGGGCCATGGCCGGCTACCTGAAGCTCGTGCGCAGGACCAACAGCTTCATCGTCGAGCCGGCCGACGCGGAGAGGATCTACGGCCTGCAGCCCGTCATCGTGGCGATGTGGCACGGGCAGCATCTGATGGCGCCCTTCATCAAGCGGTCCCAGGACAAGGTTGCGGTCATGATCTCGCGCCACGGGGACGGCGAGATCAACGCGGCCGCCGTCGAGGCGCTGGGCTTCACCACGGTGCGCGGCTCCGGCGCGCAGCGGCAGGATCAGGTGCGCAAGCGCGGCGGCGCGCAGGCGCTTCGGGCGGCGATGAATGTCCTCGAGAGCGGCAGCTCTCTGGCCATGACCGCCGACGTGCCGAAGATCTCCCGCGTCGCCGGCATGGGCATCGTCACGCTCGCGCAATTCTCCGGCCGTCCCATCGTGCCCGTGGCCGTGGCCAACTCCCGCCGCAGGGACTTCGACAGCTGGGACCGCAGCTCCATCGGGCTGCCCTTCGGCCGCTGCGCCATCGTCTTCGGCGAGCCGATCGGCGTGGAGCGCACGGCCGATGCCGCGGCGCTCGAGCGCGCGCGCCTTGCGGTGCAGGAGAGCCTGGATGCGGTTCATGCCCGCGCCTTCGCGCTGGTCGGCGACAGGGATCCCGGAGCGGGGCGCGAGAGTGTCGAGGAGGCGCGGCGGAAGGCGGCGGCGGGAACCGCAGCCGCATGATGGCGCAGGCCCCCTTCTCGGTCCGGGCCTATGGGGGCGTCTCGCGGCTGCTCTATCCGGCGGCGCAGGCGCTGCTCGCCCGCCGTCGCAGCAGGGGCAAGGAGGATGCGGTGCGGCTGCCGGAGCGGCGGGGCGTCGCCGGCCTCCCGCGTCCCGAGGGCATCCTCGTCTGGCTGCATGGGGCCAGCGTCGGCGAGGTGATCTCACTCCTGCCCATCACCGAGCATTTGACTTCGTCCGGGATCGCCGTGCTGGTCACGTCCGGCACGGTCACGTCGGCGGAGGTCGCGGCGCGCCGGCTGCCTGAGGGCGCGATCCACCAGTATCTGCCGCTCGATCTTCCAGCCTACGTGGCGCGCTTTCTCGACCACTGGCGGCCCGATATCGGGATCTTCGCCGAGTCGGAGCTCTGGCCGAACCTCGTCCATGCGGCGGGGAAGCGCGGCATCCACCTGCTGATCGTCAACGGCCGCATGTCGGAGCGTTCCTACAGGCGTTGGCGGCGCCTGCCCGGCTTCATCGGCGCGATGCTCGGGCGCTTCGAACTGGCGCTGGCGCAGACCGACGGCGACGCCGAGCGGCTCCGCGCGCTCGGCGCGCCGCGGGTGCAGGCGATCGGCAACATCAAGTACGACGTCGCGCCGCCGCCCGCCGATCCGGACAAGCTCGCGATCCTCGCGGAGGCCGTGCGCGGACGACCCGTCCTGGTGGCGGCGAGCACGCATCCCGGCGAGGAGGCTCTGGTGGCCGAAGCCCACGCCATCGCGAGCCGGGAGACGCCGGGGCTGCTCACCCTGTTGATCCCGCGCCATCCCGAGCGCGGGGCCGAGGTCGCCGCCGCCGTCGCCCAGGCGGGCCTCAGGACGAACCGCCGCAGCGACGGTGCGATCCCCGACCGGCTGACGGACATCCACGTCGCCGACACGATCGGCGAACTCGGCCTCTTCTACCGGCTGACGCGCCTCGCCTTCCTCGGCGGATCGCTGGTGCCTCATGGCGGACAGAACCCGATCGAGCCGGCCAAGCTCGGCGCCGCGATCCTGCATGGGCCGCACATCCACAACTTCACGGCCGTTTACGGCGCGCTGTCGGCCGCAGGCGGAACCATCCCCGTGCGCGACGGCGCGGACCTCGGAGCGGCCGTCGCCCGGCTGCTGCGCGACGAAGCGGCGCTGGACGGGACGGCCGCGGGCGCGGCTGCGGCGGTCGAGGAGATGGGCGGGGCCAACCGGCGCGCCATCGAGGCGCTGGAGCCCTTCCTGATCCAGGCGCGCCTGCGGCGGCAGGCCGAGACAGGCGCGTGAAGGCCCCGGCCTTCTGGTCGCGCCCTCCGGGCCTCGTCGCCCGGCTCCTCGCGCCGCTCGGCTGGATTTACGGCGCCGTGACCGTCTGGCGCATGGGACGGCCCGGTGAACGGGTGGGAATTCCGGTCATCTGCATCGGCAACCTCACGGCCGGCGGCGCCGGCAAGACGCCGACGGTCCAGATGCTCGCGGCCGCTCTGCGGGCGCGGGGCGAGACGCCGTTCGTCGTCAGCCGCGGCTATGGCGGGCGCCTGTCCGGCCCCGTGCGGGTCGCGCCCGACCGGATGACGGCCGCCGATTGCGGCGACGAGCCGCGGCTCCTCGCCCGCAGCACCCCCGTCATCGTCGCACGCGACCGCCTCGCCGGCGCGCGTCTGGCCGAGGCCGAGGGGGCCACCCTCGTGCTCTTGGACGACGGCTTGCAGAATCCGCGCCTCGCCAAGGATTGCGCGATCGCGGTCGTGGATTCCGGCTCCATGCTCGGACATGGTCTCGGAAACGGCCTGTGCCTGCCGGCAGGCCCCCTGCGGGCACCCGTCGCCGTGCAGATGCGCCATGTGGATGCCGTTCTGTTGATCGGCGACGGCCTCGCACCGGCGTTCGCGGGGGCCAGGAAGCCGCTTTTCCGCGCGCGGATCGTGCCGGAGCCGCAGGCCGTCGTCCGGCTCGCGGGCCGGCCGCTCCTGGCCTTCGCCGGCATCGGCCGGCCGGAGAAGTTCTTCGCCACGCTGCGGGACAGCGGTCTGACGGTGGCGCAGACGCGCGCCTTCGCCGATCATCATCCCTTCACGGACGCGGAGATCGCCTCGCTCCGCGCCGAGGCCGCGGGCCGGACCTTGGTCACGACGGAAAAGGATGCGGCGCGCCTGCCGGCCGGGACGGTGGACATCGAGGTGCTGCCGATCACGCTGTCGCCCGAGGGCGATGAGCTGCTCGAGCTGGTCCTCGCGGCTATCGCCCGTAGACGCTCGGTGCGCCCGTTCGCCTAAGTTGCGTCAGGGCCGCCTCCGGCGTCGCATAGGCCTCCTGCCGCTCGACGCTCCAGTATTTCAGGTCGTCGAGCGGGATCGGCAGGCCGGTGACGGCGCAGCGCACATGGCTGCCGTTGCGCACGATCTTGAACTCGCTGTGGAAGTACCGGACCTCAGCCTCGGGGCTGGGCGTGAAGGCGCGATCGGGCTTGTTCATGGCTCCGATTCTACCATTTACGGTCACGGAAGGCACGCTTTTGTTGCGGACGCGTTCTCTGCTAAAGACGCAGGGCGGAGCGCGACCGAAAGGACTGCATGCGACTACTGTTGAGTGTCTTGGCCTGTCTTCTCTGCCTCCAGCCGCTCGCGGCCCAGGAGCGCGTGGAGATTCCGGCGACCGAGGGCCTCGTCCTCAAGGGAATGATGTTCCGTCCGGAAGGGCAGGGTCCCTTTCCGGCCGTCGTCGCGCTGCATGGCTGCGGCGGCCTTGGCGGGGCGACGATGGCGATCAGCGCGCGCCATCTCGACTGGGGCCGCCAGCTGGCGGCGCAGGGCTTCATTGTCGTGTTCCCGGATTCCTACGGTTCGCGCGGGCTCGGCGCGCAATGCCTCGTGCGTGACCGCACCGTGCGGCCGGGTAAGGAGCGGGTCGCCGATGCGGTGCTGGCGAAGCAGTGGCTGCAGCGCCGCTCCGATGTCGATGCGGCGCGTGTTTCGCTCCTCGGCTGGTCGAACGGGGGATCGGCCGTCCTCTGGGCCACCGCCGCCAACCGCAAGCCGAAGGACGGCCTCCCCGACTTCCATGCCGCCGTGGCCTTTTATCCCGGCTGCCGTCCGATCCAGCAGTCGGCGGAGCGGCGCGATTGGTCCGGTCGGCTGCAGCTGATGCTGCTCATCGGCGAGGCGGACACCTGGACTCCGGCGGAGCCCTGCCGGCAGCTCGTCAGCCTGATCGAGCAGATGGGAGGGAGCGCCACGCTGGTGACCTATCCCAACGCCGTCCATGAGTTCGACCACCCCGACCGCAAGCCGACGCGCCGGACAGGCCTCGCCTTCACGGCCGACGGCAGCGGCGAGGCGATGGTCGCGACCGATCCCGACGCGCGCGCCGATGCGCTGACGCGCGTGCCCGCCTTCCTGAGGCGCTGATCCGTCAGGACGCCAGCTTGAGCCCGGCGATGCCGGCAAGGATCAGGCCGATGCAGGCGATCCGCAGCGGATCGGCCGACTCGGAAAAGAGGATGATGCCGAGGATGGCGGTGCCGATCGTGCCGATGCCGGTCCAGACCGCATAGGCCGTGCCCACCGGCAGGTCGCGCAGGGCCAGGCCCAGCAATCCCACGCTCGCTGCCATGCTCGCCAGGGTGAGGACGGTCGGGAGCGGCCGGCTGAAGCCTTCCGTGTATTTCAGGCCGATCGCCCAGGCGATCTCGAAGGCTCCCGCCAGCGCGAGCCAGGTCCAGGCCATGGCGATCTCCCGATGATGCGACAAAGAAAACGGCCGCGGTAAGAACCGCGGCCGTCCAGCATGGCCTCAGGTGGGCGACGCCGTCTACTCGATGACGTCGACGACGCGCCGGCTCTCGGGATCGACGATCAGCGCATCGTCGCCGATCAGCACGTAGGACATGCCCCGGAGCGATGGCGACCGCTCGGCGACGGCGGCCGGGAGCCGCTGCAGCTCCAGCGACTCGGGCAGTGTCGAGCCGCGCAGGTCGCGCATGCCGAAGAGGGCGCCGGGTGCGACGCGCTGCAGCAGCATGCGGTTGAGCTCCGTCCGCTCGTCGCGCGCCAGCGGCGATTCGCCGGTGGAGGCGGTGGTGATGGAGCGGTCGCCGCTCCTCTCGCCGGACTTGGCCTGCTTGCGGTCGATCACCTGGACGACGCGCCGGGTCCGCGGCTCGACGATGGCGATCTCGTCCTCGGAGGCCACGTAGCGATAGCCGCGATAGCGCGGCGTCCGCTCGATATATTCCGCCGGCAGTTCGGCGAGCGGCGCCTCCGCCGGCAGGATCACATCCTCCCGGATCTCGACGCGGGGATTGCGCCACTCGCGGATGGAGCCGCGCTCGATGCGCTCGACGAGGACGGTGTCGGCCTCGCGTCCGCCGCCGCGCCCGATGACCTCGACGACGCGCCGCGTGCGCGGATCGACGATCACCGTCTCCCGCTCGGTGACGACGACGCCATAGTCGCGGTACTGCGGCCGGACATCAACGATCTCGCGGGGAAGCCGGTCGATCCGGACACGCTCCGGCAGCGCGGTGCCGACGGAGACGCTGACGCCGATGTCGCGCGTGGGCCTCACGGCTTGGCGCTCGACCTGGCGTTCGATCGTCTCGCTGATGGCGCGCTGCTGGTCAGGCGTGGCGGGCGTGCGCGCGGCGGTCGAATCCGGCTGCTGCGGCGTCACCGAAGGCGAAGGCTGGGCCGTGGCGGGCGGAGCGCCCGGCGCCGGGGTGCGGGTTGGCGATGGCTGCGCATCGCGCTGGGTCGGCGCGGGCGTGGCCGGCGTGGCGGGTTCCGCCGCGCGCGGACGGGCGGGCTCTATCCGGCCCTCGCCGGTCCTGTTCTCGCCCGGCCGGGTTTCCCCTGGTCGGTTCGGCTGCGCGTCGCGCTGCGGCTGGGCCGGCTGGGCCGGCTGCGCCGGCTCTGCGGCGCGGGGGTTGCGCTGGCCTTCGGGCCGCGCCTCGTTGCCGCGTCCGGGCCGCTCGCTCTCGGCGTTGCGACGATCCGGCGCTGCGGGGGAGGGCGGTGTCGCAGGCTCGGCCGCACGGGGCGGACGCGGCGTGTCGGGCCTCTCCTCCGCCGGGCGGGCGGGCTGGGCGCTGCGCTCGGGCTGGCGCTCCTGCGCGCGCTCCAGACCGCGTTCCTGGGCCCTGTCCTGGGCACGCTCCTGGGCCCGTTCGAGGCCGCGGTCCGCGCCGCCGGCGTTGCCGGGGCTCCGGTCGGGGGTGGGCCGCTCGATGCCGGACGGCTCCTGCTGGCGATTCTGGCCGGGTGCATTGCCCGGACCCTGGGCGAAGCTTGGTGTGGCGAGGGCGAGCGCCGCGATCGCCACCGTGCTGCGAAGATGCATGCGCATGGTGATGTCTCCTGTTCCCGCCGTGAGCGGGTTGACGGGAGGGCTTAACCGCCGTGCTTGTCGCCTGGTTCCACGGCCTCCGCCGCCGGCTCCTCGGGCATCAGTCCCGGCACATTCTGGCTGTACCAGGCCTGCAGGTCGGCGAGCGCGGGATGCGCCAGCGCGGCCTTGAGGTAGGTCTCCATGCGCGGCAAGTGCTTGAGATAGGCGGGTTTTCCGTCGCGATGGTTGAGGCGCGCGAAAATGCCCAGGATCTTCGTCGCACGCTGCGCGGCCATCACGGAATAATCGCGCGCGAAGAGCGGCATGTCGAAGCTGGCATCCGCCTGCTTCCGCAGGCGCGCGTAATGGCCGACGAGCCTGATCTCCAGCCCCTCCTCGAGGTCGACCCGCGCATCCTGCGCGAGGCTCGCCACGTCATAGGCGGGCGGGCCGATGACGGCGTCCTGGAAATCGATCAGCCCGATCCGGTCGGTGCCCTCGCGGTCGGGCAGCCACATCAGGTTGGGCGAGTGATAGTCGCGCAGCACCCAGGTCCGCGGCCCCGCGGTGACCTCGGTGAGGATCGACTTCCAGCCATTGACGAACTGGCCGCGAGCCGAGGCCGAAAGGCCGCTCCGGCCGCGATGCGGCAGATACCAGTCGAGCAGCAGCTCGACCTCGATCAGCAGCGCGTCGAGATCGTAGGGCGGAATGCGGTGCTCGATCCCTTCCGCCACGGGCAGCCTGTCGGGCAACGGCTTCAGGTGCAGCTTCGCCAGCAATTCCGCCGCGACGAGATAGCGGTCGGCCGCCGGCTTGCCGTCGATCAGCACGGTCTCGTGGCCGAAATCCTCGGTGAGCAGCAGGCCCGTCTTCAGGTCGCTGGCGTAGATCTCGGGCGCGGAGAAGCCCTGCGCCCGCAGGCCGTTGCTCACGGCGACGAAGGCCTTCACGTCTTCCGCGAGCCGCGCGATGGCGCTGTAGGGCTTGCCGTAGCGCACCGGCGGACCATCCGGTCGCGCCGGCGAGATCATCAGCACGGCGGATTGCCCATTGTCCCGCCGCAGGCGCTCGTAGGCGCGGACCGAGGCGTCGCCGAGCATGAACTCGCGCGTGGCGTCACGCCAGCCCGCATTGGCGAGCAGCCGTTCGATCGCCTTCATGAGGGCGACGCGCTGGGCCCAGGCGCCGTAGCCCGTGATGACGGCGACGCGATGCTCCGGTCCCTCCTCGGGCTCGAAGATGAAGCCGACGTCGAGCCGGTCCGCCGGGAGCGAATCGCCGGCCCGGTCGGCCCATTCCACGAGGACGAGCGCGCCGTCCGTGGCCTCGTCCCAGCCGAGTTCGGCAAGCTCTTCGGGCGCTCCCAGGCGATAGAGGTCGCAATGCACGATCTTGTGCCGCGGCGCGTCATAGACCTGCATCAGCGTGAAGGTCGGGCTCGGCACCTCGACCTCGGGATCGTCGAGCATGGCGCGGATGAGCGCGCGCGCGAAGGTCGTCTTGCCTGCGCCGAGGTCGCCGGTGAGCGTCACCAGCATGTCGGGGCCGAGCTCCTTCGCGAGCTCCTGCGCCAGCCGCTCGGTGCTGCGGATGTCGGGCAGGTCGATGACCCAGGTCGTCTCGGGGGCTGCAGTCGAGCGGGGCATGCGTCAGGCCGCCCGGGTTTGGGTGGTCTGCGGGGCCGCGTCGCTCTCGCGCGTGCGGCTCGTGGGAAAGCGGCAGGTGACGATCGTGCCGCGTCCCGGCTCCGAATCGAGCCTCACATGGCCCTTGTGCAATTCGACGAAGGCCTTGACCATCGACAGGCCGAGGCCGACGCCGCGATGGTTGGAGCCGCGCGTATGGCTCTCGAACCGCTCGAAGATGCGCGACAGCATCTCGGCCGGGATGCCGCGCCCGTCGTCGCTGACCGTGAAGACCATGTCGGACGCCTCGCGCCTGACCGCGATCCGGACGCTCTGGCCCGGCGAGGAGAAGCCGATCGCGTTGGCGAGAAGGTGGAACAGGATCTGGCGGATGCGCCGCGGATCAGCCTCGAACGCGCCGATTTCGGCCGGAGCGTCGATCTCCCGGGCCACCTTGGCCTTGGCGAGCTGGTCGCTCAGCGCCAGAGCCACCGATTCGATGGCCTTCGTCGGCTCGACCGATTCGAGGTCGAGCTCGATGGTGCCGGCGTCGAGCGAGGCGAGGTCGAAGATGTCGTTCATCAGGGACAACAACGCATCGGCCGAGCGTTTCGCCGACTCCGCGTAATCCTTCTGCTTCGCGTTCAGCGGGCCCACCGCCTCGTCGGCGAGCATGGCGGCCGCCATGGTCACGCTCTGCAGCGGGTCGCGCAGCTCGTAGGACACGTTCTGGATGAAATCGTTCTTGAGCTGGGCGGCCGTCTCCAGCGCCTCGTTCTTCTCCTGCAGGAAGCGCGCGGCGTTCTCGCTCGCCGTCACGTCGGAGAATGTGATCAGCGTCGCGCCGTCGGGCAGCGGCGCGGTCACGCATTCGACCACGAGCCCGTCGGGCCTGAGGTCCCGCAGGCTCATGCTCTGCCGCGTGTCCGTCAGGCCGGTGATGGCGCTCTGCAGCCGGCCCCAGGTCTCGCTGCCCGCTGCCAGCGGACAGCGGCGGATCACCTCGTCGATGTGGGGGCTGTCCTGCAGCGCCTCCGCATGCAGCCGCCATATCGTGCCGAAGGCCGCGTTGGCGAGCTTCAGCCGCCCGTCGGAGCCGAACACGGCCACGCCCTCGCTGAGGCTGTCGAGCGTCTCGTTCTGCACCCGCGTCACGGCCTTGAACTGGGCCTCCAGCGTGTTCCGCTCGGTCATATCGTGGTAGACATAGCTGAGCCCGCCGTCGGGCGTCGGGTTGGCGACGACCCTGAGGATGCGCCCGTCCGGCAGGTGCCAGGTGTGCTCGGCGGTCTCGTTCCGGCGGTAGGCCTCGAGGACGCCGAGCTTCCAGCTGCGGAAGTCCACCTGTTCGGGAATGCGGCGATCGGCGCGCAGCCGGTCGAGGATCTCGCCGTCCGACGGGTTGCCCTTCAGGAACTCCGCATCGAGGCTCCAGAGCTTCTGGTAGGCGGCGTTGCTGAAGCGCATCCGCTGCTGCCGGTCGAAGGTCGCGACGGCGATCGGCAGCTCGTTCAGCGTGCGCACATGCGCCGCCATCTCCGCCTCGAGCTTGAGGCGCAGCGCCTCCGCCTCGGCCGCGTCCACGCCGATGCCGCCCGAACCGAAGGTCGTTCGGACATCGACCACGTCGAGCATCGTGCGCCTGCCGCCGAGGATCGCGGCGATGCGCCCGCGATAGGGCGCCTCCGCGTTCTCCACGGCGATTCGTTCGCGCAAGGGGCGGTCGATCAGCTCCAGCCCCTTGCCGATCACCTCGTTGGGATGGCGGCATTCCACCGCCTCGGCATAGGCCTTGTTCACCCAGGCGAGCCGGCCATCGGCGTAGCGCAGCCAGATCTGGTGCGGCACCGCGTCGAGCACGGCCTGCAGCGCCGCCATTTCGCCGGCTAGACGGCCAAACTGCTCCTCGGCGCGGATGCGCTCCAGCCTGTCGCCGGACACCTCGCGGATGCGCATGACGGCGCGCCCCGCCACCGCGCGGCCCTCGATCTCGAGCCGCTTGCCGTCGGCTCCGTCGGCCGAGAGCTGGAAACCTTCGCCCTTCTGCCGCAGACGCTCGACGGACTGTTCCAGCCGCTGGGCTTCGGCGGCCGGCAGCCATTGCGTGTAGCCGAGGACGCGGCGCGTGCCCCCGGCGCCGATCACCATGCGCACGTCGCCCTCGATCTCGGGCTCGCCGTGGGATGCGCCCCAGGCGACGACCACCTGCCGCTCTCCGGACATGAAGATCTCGGCGCGCTGCAGCTTGGCCTGCAATTCGCCGATCTCGGCATCCTGCGTCGCGAGCCGCCGCCGCCAGCGATGCCGTCCCGTGATATGAAGCGTCGCGGTCGTCGCCGCGAAGAGCAGCAGGCCGATGAAGATGAGGCCGAGCTGGCCGCTCATGTCCATCACGATCGGCTGTCCGGGATCGCGCGTGAGGAGCGAAAGGCGCAGGCCGATATCCTCGGCGGCGACGGGGGATGAACCGGCGGCGGCGAGCGACAGGCAGGCCAGCAGGCGCGAGGTCGCGCGGGCGAGCCTGTCCCTTCTGCCGGCGGCCGGTGCAGCCATTCCTTAAACCTCGGTCTGGTCCGGGCTCATGTGCTGTCGCGGCGCCCCCGAATCATAGCGACACTATCGTCGCCCGGACTCCATGAGGAAGTGGTTAAAAGAAAGAAAAAGCCCCGCTTTCGCAGGGCTTTTCCATCGTCGAAACAGACAGGGAACAGATCGGAATCAGGAAGCGTCCGGCTCCCGACCGTAGCGGCGGCTTGTCCACCGCTTGTCCACAGCGCCGATGACTTTCGGCGCTGCGGCGCGATCCGCTCAGTAGCGGTAGAGTTCCGGCTTGAACGGGCCCTGCTCCGGCACGCCGATGTACTTGGCCTGCGTCTCCGACAGCTTCGTCAGCTTGGCGCCGACCTTCGCGAGATGCAGCGCCGCGACCTTCTCATCGAGGTGCTTCGGCAGGGTGTAGACCTTGTTCTCGTACTTCGCATGGTGGTTCCAGAGCTCGATCTGGGCCAGCGTCTGGTTCGAGAAGGAGCAGGACATCACGAAGGACGGATGGCCGGTCGCATTGCCGAGGTTCACCAGACGGCCCTGCGACAGCAGGATGATGCGCTTGCCGTCGGGGAACTCGACCTCGTCGACCTGCGGCTTGACGTTGTCCCACTTGAAGTTCTTCAGCGCCGCAACCTGGATCTCCGAGTCGAAGTGGCCGATGTTGCAGACGATGGCGCGGTGCTTCATCGCGCGCATGTGGTCGAGCGTGATGACGTCGAGGTTGCCCGTCGCGGTCACGAAGATGTCGGCGCGCGGCGCCGCGTCCTCCATGGTCACGACCTCGTAGCCCTCCATCGCCGCCTGCAGGGCGCAGATCGGGTCGATCTCGGTAACGAGCACGCGGCAGCCGGCCTGGCGCAGCGAGGCGGCCGAGCCCTTGCCGACGTCGCCGTAGCCGGCGACGACCGCGACCTTGCCGGCCATCATCACATCCGTGCCGCGGCGCAGCGCGTCGACGAGCGACTCGCGGCAGCCGTAAAGATTGTCGAACTTCGACTTGGTGACGCTGTCGTTGACGTTGATCGCCGGGAAGGGCAGGCGGCCCGCCTTCGCGAGGTCATAGAGGCGGTGAACGCCCGTCGTGGTCTCCTCGGACACGCCCTTGATGGCGTCGCGCGTCTTCGTGAAGAAGCCGGGATTCTCCTTCAGGATGCGCTTGATGAGCGCGAAGAAGATCGTCTCCTCCTCGTTGCCCGGCTTGTCGAGGAAGGCGGTCTTGCCGGCCTCGGCCTCGGCGCCGAGGATGATGAGCATCGTCAGGTCGCCGCCGTCGTCGAGGATCATGTTCGGCGTGCCGCCGTCGCCCCAGAGCGCGGTGCGGTAGACATACTCCCAGTAATCCTCGAGCGTCTCGCCCTTGATGGCGAAGACGGGGGTGCCGCTGGCCGCGATGGCGGCGGCGGCATGGTCCTGCGTCGAGAAGATGTTGCAGGAGGACCAGCGCACGTCGGCGCCGAGCGCCTTCAGCGTCTCGATCAGCACGGCGGTCTGGATCGTCATGTGCAGGCAGCCCGCGACGCGCGCGCCCTTCAGCGGCTGCTTGCCGGCATATTCCTTCCGGATCGCCATCAGGCCGGGCATCTCGTCCTCGGCCATGTTGATCTCCTTGCGGCCGAAGGCCGCGAGGTTGATGTCGGCGACGACGTAATCCTGCTGGGCGGCTTTGAGTGCGGCGGACATGAAGGCTCCTGCGCGATCGTTGAAACGGTGGCCGGGGCTATAGCAGGGACGGTTGCAGGCGGCAATAAGGATATAAAGATTTCTTTATGTGTCGCTGCCGCGGCGTCAGCGGGCCCTCAGTCCTGCAGGTCGCACCAGTCCGCGATCAGCCGCTCGTAGAGCGTTACCGCCTCCTCGATCCGCGCGATCTCGCAATATTCGTCGGTCTGGTGCGCCATCGCGGCTTCCCCTGGTCCCAGGATGACCGTCGGCAGGTGGCCCAGCGCCGGCGTCAGCACGGAGGCGTCGGTGAAGTAGGGAGCGGTTTCGATGACGGGCGTCACGCCCGTCAGCGCCGCGCAGCGCGCGTGGACCGAGGCCATCCAGGGATCGTCGGCCGGCGTGTAGACCGGCTCGAGATCGACCTGCGTGCTGATCGTGGCCTCTTCGCCCAGGAAGCTCTGCAGCTGCTCCTTCAGCACGGCATGGCGCATGCCGGGGATCGTGCGGCAATCCAGGCCGATCTCGGCGCGGTCCGGCACGGAATTGACGTTGATGCCCCCGCGCAGGAAGCCGACGTTGAGCGTCGGCGCGCCCATGAGGTCGTGGCGCTTCACGTTGAAGTCGAAACCCTCGAGCGAGGCCGCCATGCGCGCCGCCTTGTAGACGGCGTTGACGCCCTTCTCCGGCATCGAGCCATGCGCGGTCACGCCGGCTGTCGTCGCGGTCAGCCAGAGGGCGCCCTTGTGGCCGAGCAGCGGGCGGTTCGACGTTGGTTCGGCGACCACCAGCGCGCCGGCCGGCGGCAGGCGGCCACTCTTCGCCAGCGCGATGGCCCCCTCGCTGCCCGTCTCCTCGCCCGCCGTGATGAGCAGCGTAACGCCCGCCGTGCCCGCGAGACGCGGCGCCATCGCGATCGCCGCCGTCACGAAGGCGGCGACGCCGGCCTTCATGTCGCTGGCGCCGCGGCCCCAGACGCGACCGTCGCGGATCAGCCCCTCGAACGGCGGCACGGACCAGTCGCGGGCGCCGAGCGGCACGACGTCGGTGTGTCCGGTGAAGGCGAGCGGCGGCTTGTCCGGCGAACCGCCGATGCTGGCGAGGAGGTTGGGTCGGCCGGGAGCGAGATCGACCATCGCGCAGGCGAACCCATGCGCCGTCAGCAGCCTGGCGAGATGCGTGTTGACCGCCTGCTCGTCTCCCGCAGGCGAGATCGTCGGGAAGCGGATGAGGTCCTGGGTCAGGGAAACGGCGGAACTGGTCAAGGCTGAGGCTCGGGTCGCGGCAGGCGGAGCGGCGCGGAAGGCGGTCGCCTTCCCCATCGGCGCGTCAGGCCGCCTGCCGGCTCCTGACGAGGGCCGCCGCCTCGGCGGGCGGCATCGGCCGCCCCAACAGATAGCCCTGCCCGCGATGGATGCCCAGCATCTTCAGGGTCTGCATCTCGCGTTCGGTCTCCACGCCTTCGGCCACGATCAGGGAGCCCGTCTCGCGGGCATAGAAGACAAGCGCGGAGGCGAGCGCGCGCCGCGCCTGATCGCTGTCGATGTCGCGCGTCAGGGACATGTCGAGCTTGATGATGTCCGGCTGCAGCTGGACGATATGCTGCAGCCCCGCGAAGCCGGCGCCGGCGTCGTCGATCGCGAGCTTGATCCCGGCCGCCCGGAGCGGCGCGAGCCGGCGGGACAGTCTCTCATACTCCAGGACCGCGGCATGTTCGGTCAGCTCGATCACGAGCCGCTCCGGCGGAAAGGCGGCAATGGCCTCGTCGAACCCGTCGGCCATCAGCACCTCGGCGGAGGCGTTGATGCTGACGTAGGTCGGATCGGGGAGGGCCGCCCCGACGTCGAGCGCCGCTTCGATCGCGGCGAGCTCGAGTGCGGGGCCGAGGCCGACGGCGCCGGCCTCGTTGAACCATTGGTCGGGAGAGCGGCGCGGTTCCGTCGCGAAGCGCGACAAACATTCGAAGCCCGTGGGCTCCCGGCGGGCGAAATCGAAGATCGGCTGCATCAGGATCGCGATCCGCCGATCCCTGATGAGCGATTCGATGCGCTCGCGCTTGCTCAGCTCCTGCCGCCGACTCGCCAGGTCCTCGTCGATCTGGATGGCGGCGAGGTCCGCGAAGGCGCGCATGACCTGCAGGTCGCGCCCGTTCAGCGTCGCGTTGGTGCGCGGGCTGAGGCAGCAGAACATGCCGTACACGGAGCCGTCCCTGAGCTTGACCGGCACGCTCATGTGCGCGCCGATGGGCACGGCCTGCGTGATCGGCATCGCGGCGGCGAGCGGGAACTGCGCCGTGTCGGGAATCACCTCCGGCAGGCGCCCCGCCAGGATGTGGCGGCAATAGACGTCGTCGAGCGAGCGCCGGTCGCCCGGCTTGATCATCGCCTCGAGGCCGGGAGCGTCGACGCTGCGGAAGACCGAGTCGTTCTCGACGAATTCCGAGACATACGCGACCTCCATGCCGAGATGCTGCCGGACGGAGCTGAGCATTCTCCGGATCAGTTCGGGTCTGCCATCAGCGGCAGCGGACCCGACGGCGATGGCGTCCAGCAAGGACATGACGAAGCTCCCTCCGGGAACAGCCCGGATGAAAAGACCCTCGGCACCTGCTGGTTGCGACCCGGTAAACGGAACGCTGCGGAAGGGCTAAACGGGAGAGGTTGTCGTCATGATTCGATGGAGGTGGTGAACAAGCCTGCCATCGCAGTGCCGCAGCGTCAGGGCCGCGTGAGCGCGGCCGAACGCGTGGCGGTCGGCGCCTTCTGGCGGAGTCCGTCGATCCGTTCGCGCTCGCGGTTGAATTCGGCCAGCATACGGCCGTCCAGCTCCCGACCCCGGGGGATGCGGATGCGCAGCGGATCGACGTAGCGGTCGTTGACGATCACCTCGTAATGCAGGTGCGGTCCGGTGGAGAGGCCGGTGTTCCCGATATAGCCGATGATCATGCCCTGCCGCACGCGCGCGCCCGGCTGGATGCCGCGGGCGAAGCCGGACATGTGGTTGTAGGTCGTCACGTAGCCGTTGGCGTGCTGGATCTCGACGCGGCGGCCGTAGCCCGAATCCCAGCCGGCCTTGATCACGGTGCCGGCTCCGGCCGCGAGGATGGGCGTGCCGATCCTGGCGGCGTAATCGACGCCGGAATGAAGCTTCGAATAGCCGAGGATCGGATGCCGCCGGTAGCCGAAGCCGGAGCGCAGCTCGCCCACGACGACGGGCTTGCGCATCAGGAATTTCTTGGCCGACCG